>FLNY01003124.1_pt1 | contig 45043 bp, 35 predicted proteins | sample 1140381 | NCBI WGS metagenome assembly FLNY01 (sample SAMEA3878172, study PRJEB12797) | bioreactor metagenome | biome: Moose rumen | place: Sweden | collected 2011-10
AATAAAAAGTTTTAAGGGGTCAGCGTCGCTTTGCCCTCGGGGGTCAAACTCGCGCGGCTTTTCCAAGCGGTATGGCAAGTAGTCTTTTCATTTGAAGTGATGTTTGATTGAGAGATTTTTTGCGCTTTCCGCAATAAAATAGCGTAAAGCGAGAGATTTCATACATCAAAAATCGACATTTGTTGTTTCACTGGTTCACAATGGAACGCGGGTGTCTCACCCGCGACCCGGGCGCAGACTTGTTCGCAGGTGAGACACCTGCGTACCAATAGTTGCTGTAAAGGAAGATGATACCCCCGCCCTCTAAAACTTCAAATGACGTAAATGTAGTTTTGTGTTATTGTGTTTGTTTTCGTGATAAGGGCTAAGCGACTTTGCGGTAATGCAGGTGCAGTATTCTGTCCCAACCTCGCCGTAAACATCCTTCGCCGTCTCACGGCCACCGACAAGAAAGACGTACAGATGACGGGGCCGAAAGCGGCAATTCGAATCAGAAAACAGTCCTCCGTGTAAAGAAAAGAGAGGGCACGCCAGGGATGTTGGGAGTAGGGGGGGGATGTTGTGCATACCCCCCTCCCTTTTCTACTTCGTCGTGGCGGCGCACTGCTCGATGGGCAGACAGCGCTTATAAGATTCGATGTAACGGTTGAACCCCTCAACGTCGTCGGCTGTGGGGGCTATCGAGACGCCTGTGTTGCCGGCGAAGACGACCTGCTCGAGATAGTCGGCCAGGGAGAGGTGCTGGGGATTGCTGACTGCATAGCGAGCCAGCAGGGCGATGCCCCATGCGCCACCCTCACCGGCTGTCTCCATGACGGAGATGGGGGAACCGAGAGCTGCGGCGAGCATGCGCTGACCGACACCGGGCGTCTTGAAGTAGCCGCCGTGGCCGGTGATGCGGTCGACGCGCACCTGTTCTTCCTTGAGCAGGATGTCGTTGCCCACCTTGAGCACACCGATGGCACCATAGAGATGGGCACGCATGAAGTTGGCCAGATTGAACTTGTCGTTGGCAGAGCGGACAAAGAGGGGACGACCATCGGTCAGACCCATCACCGGTTCGCCCGACACATAGTTATAGGCCATCAGTCCGCCGCAGTCGGCGTCGCCCTCGAGGGCCTTGTTAAACAGGCGACCGTAGAGCTCGTTCATGTCGACAGGCACGCCGAGCAGCTGCTGGTACTCCTTGAACAGTCCGACCCAGGCATTGATGTCAGAGGTGCAGTTGTTGCAGTGCACCATGGCGACGAGGCTTCCGTCGGGTGTGGTGACGATGTCGATGGGCTCGTAGGGTTTTGACAGAGGCTTTTCGAGCACAATCATTGAGAACGACGACGTGCCGGCTGAGACGTTGCCCGTGCGCTGCTTGACGGCGTTGGTGGCCACCATGCCGGTGCCTGCGTCGCCCTCGGGAGGACAGACGGGGATGCCTGCCTTCAGGTGGCCGGAGACGTCGAGTCGCTGGGCGCCCTCAGGTGTCAGAAAACCTGCGTTCTCGCCTGCATTGAGCGAGCGGGGCAGGATATCGAGCAGTCGCCATGAGAAGCCGCGCGGAGCAATGAGCTCGTCGAACTTGCGCACCATTTCGGCGTCATAGGTCTTCGTGGCGGGGGCGACGGGAATCATGCCCGAAGCATCGCCCACGCCGAGTACGAACTGACCGGTGACCTGCCAATGAACATAGCCAGCCAGGGTGGTCAGGTATTTGATGTCGTTGACGTGCTCCTCGTTGTCGAGGATGGCTTCATAGAGGTGCGAGATGCTCCAGCGCAGGGGGATGTTGTAGTTAAACAGGCGTGATAGTTCTGCAGCAGCCTTGCCCGTGTTGGTGTTGCGCCAAGTGCGGAAAGGCACAAGTATCTGCTGTTCTTTGTTAAAGGCCATATAGCCGTGCATCATGGCCGAGAATCCGATGGCGGCCAAGGTCTCAATCTCGCAATCATACTGCTTCATGACATCCTTGCGAAGATCGGCATAGCAGTCCTGCAGGCCGTACCAGATGGCCTCGATGCTGTAGGTCCACAGCCCGTCAACAAGTTGGTTCTCCCACTCGTGCGAGCCCTGTGCGATGGGTCTATTCTGCTCATCGATAAGAACAGCCTTAATGCGTGTGGAACCGAACTCGATTCCGAGGATGGCCTTTCCGGCCTCAATTGTCTGTTTTTCTGTCATTTGTTTATAGATAATAGGTGTTATTGGATTGTACGTTTCAGTGTGCAAAGATACTGAAAAAAAATGATAACGACGAATTATTAGCAATAATTTGTTTTCTTATCTCGTGATCTTGCTCTTTTTCTATTATAATTGAAGTCAATGAGTAAAAATTTAGGCACTTTTGATGCTTTGACGTATGAATTGCGCCGTTTTTGAAGCTGTTTAAGAAAAAATGACTAACTTTGCCAGACAGCGTATTTCGATAACTATATAATTGTATCTTTATGAACGAAATCAAGAACATGGAATGGAACGTGGCCGTACTTTACATCGACTGGCGTGCCGATCGCCACTCGGAGTGTCACAGTATTGAGTTTGAACGCCCAACAGCCGACAACCCCTCGCCTCAATATCCCGTGGAGAAGGGCGGCATTTTGTCAAAAGCACGTCTGCCCATGAGCGATACGTGGGGACAGCTCTTTGCCACCATCGTGGTGAAAAGCTTCGACGACGAGTCGCTCACCGTAGAGTATGGCCAAACGACCTATACTGTCCATGCTGGCAAGCCTTCGGTGGAGCTGGGCAAGGGCGGCATGAATTATACCTATTTCTGCTTATCCCTTGGTGTGAAATAAGTAGAGCGAAAGCCTGAATAGTTCACCCTGATGATTTTTATCACTAAGTTGAGAATAGAATGATGGCAACAGCATGTTACATTAACGTTTACAATAGTCATGTCGACCGTGGTGCAACGGTGGCCAGTGTGCCTCGTGAGCATCGTGAGATTGACGAGGAACAAATCAAGGTGGGAGAGCCGCTGCCTAAATGGTTGAGTGTCAACGACGGCCCTGTCGTCAAGGCATACGACGGCCAGCAGCTTGCGCTGGAACTTCGTGGCAAGACGTTCACTATCAAGGTGGGCGAGGAGGTGGAGATAGACAGCACTGAGCACGAAGTGGGCATGGGCGTCATCAGCCGTACCTACTATTACGTGAAGCTCATCGGCACAGAGATGTTCTATAAAGGTGGTTGGCAGTGTGGTGACACCATCCGACAGGAGTTGGCAGGCCCCATCGGCGACGGCGAGGTGTGGTATCCTAACGGTGACCACTTCAAGGGTGTGTTCCACCTGAGCTTTGCCAGCATCAACGGTCCTGCATACGCAGCCAACGGGCGCTATACCTTTGCCGACGGCAGCTACATTGAGCACGCCTGGATTCACACGTCGAAGGACAAGAAGCCACAATGGTGGGGACTACACGGCGTGTTCCGTGTTCATCATCCCGAGGGGCCAGACAGCATCGCCATGTTCCTTCATGGCGGCAAGCGCTATGGCTTCGAGCTGTTCCTGGACGAGAAACCCTGGGTCAAGGAGTGGTACGCTGGCGATGAGGAGGTTCGCTTTAGCGGGCCTGGCGAACTGTTTCAGTATGAGGTGGTTGGCTATGAGATCGACGAGACGAGCAAGGTTGACTGTACGACGCTCAAACTGATGCTTCGCGACGGCGACAAGGTCTATCGCATTGGGCAGCAGGGCGGACGCTACACGGCCAATCAGTACGATAACTACATCTACGAACCGTCCGCCCACGTCACTATCGAACTGTCCAACGGCGACATCCTTGACCACTATGGTGACGGCGTGCGCGACTTCAAACCCTATGATGGATATGTCGAGGTTTACTCTGCCAAGACGGGCATGTCCCGTAAAGAACGCTGGGCGCAAGGCAAGTTGACAGACAATCAGGAGTGGACGCGCGACTACCGTGCCTCCACCAAGGTGACCCTGCCCGAACCGACAGGTCTTGAAGAAGAAAAAAATGCCAATGTTTGGGCGGACGGTCACATTGAGTACAATTATGGGGAATGGGTGTATGACGGCGAAGTGAAGAACAACCGCCCCGACGGACAGGGTGTACTCGTGGGCGACCGCTGCCACGGTGAGCGTCGCTACGAAGGGCTGTTTATCGATGGTATCTACCAGTTTACCGAGTTGGAGTATGATGGCAAGATCACGCTGCATGCCAAGAGCGGACACAAGTCGTGGACGGTCTATAGCGACGGCGACTGGAAATACGCGGAGAAGGACATCGTGGCCAAGCGCGGCCGGCTGAACCTCGACGGTTTCTGGGGCTATGAGATTTCCAGCATCAAGAATGACTGCATCACCATCGAGTACTACGAGAAAAAATACGAGCTACGTCCTGACCAGCCCCTGCACCTCTACAAGGAAATAGATGGTCGCGAGTACAGCGACGGCTGCGTCTACGATGGCGATGACTACTCGCTCGACCTGACGTGGGTGACCTTAGACAAATAAAAAACATGTATAACTCTTAAAACTAATTAGCATCATGATTACAAATCTTTTTCTTCTCAGCATTCCGGATTACATTTCGTATCCACTCATGATTATCCCCATCGTGCTTGCTATCGTGACCTGGGTGATGAACATCCGGCGCGTGCGCAGCGGTAAGGCTGCAGGCATTATCTTCAATGGCAATAAGTGGGTGAAGTGGCTTCTGCTCCTATTTGCTGGTGTCATCCTTCTACAGGTGGCCAGCTGGTGGCTCCCCGACAACTGGGCGCGGGACATGCCAGTCATTCTTACAAAAAACATGTCGATGAGGCAGAAACTCATCATCCCCGTTATGACAGGCATCTACTTCCTGTGCTACTTCTTCATTGCCTTCCGTCCAGCCACTGCTGAGGAGGTGAAGGATGCTAAAGATGCCAAGCAGTTGGCCATCAGCTTTGCCACTGATGCTGCCGGAGCTGCAGCTGGCGCGGTAGGTGCGGCAGGAACGGCAGCAGCTGGTGCGATGAGCGTGGTATGGTCATTGCTCTATCCAATTGTGACGGTTGGAGGTCAGACTTTTGTCTATCTTGGCGTTGGCGCGGCCAGCTTTTTTGCTTCGCTGGCTTTGCTGATTCCCATTGTGGTCATCTTGGCCGTATTGGGCGCCTTCGTGGTAATGATAGTCACCTTCCTCACCTTCGTCGTGATGATTTTTGCCTCTATCTTGAAGTTTATCACTAACCTGCGTTTCCACTTCAGGTAAATTTCGGGGCAGTCCGAAAAGTCAGCTGTGGAAACCGTAGAAACTCCCCTCCTTAGGGGGGGAGTTGTATATTCTCTACTACAACGGACTTTTCTGACAGATCCTAAATTTCTGCGACGCCAACGGTGATATAATAAATCCCACACAAAAGGTTGCGATGCCTTTCGTGTGGGCTTTATTATGATCGTATCGAGACCTGATTAGCGGAGAGCCTTCGACAGCATGTAGTACATCTCGTTGTTCTGCAGCTGCTGCTTGAACTCGTAGGTCTTGGTGTCCTTGTTGATTTTGATATATTCGATGCCAGTCATCTCGGCAAAGTCGGCCCAATATTCCTCGGTGATGTCGTAGCTGAATGCACTGTGGTGCGTGCCACCGGCCAGGATCCATGCGCCGGCTCCAATCTCGAACGTTGGCTGGGGCACCCAGAGGGCACTGGCCACGGGCAGGTTGGGCATGGGCTTCGGCTCGATACACTCCACCTCCTGGCTGATTAGACGGAAGCGGTTGCCCAGGTCGATGACGGTGGCTTTGATGCCGCGGCCTACCTTCGAGGTAAACACCAGGCGGGCTGTCTGCTGCTTGCGGATGCCGATGCCGAGGAAGTGAACCTCGAGCTTAGGCTTGTCGACGGCAATGAGCGGGCAGACCTCGAGCATGTGGCTCTGTAGGCAACTGGAGCGGTCGCCGGCAAAGTTGAGCGTGTAGTCCTCGAGGAACGAGCATCCCGTAGGCAGCCCCTGCGAAATGACCCACAACGTGCGATAGAGGCAAGCGGTCTTCCAGTCGCCCTCGGCACCGAAGCCTATACCCTCAGCCATGAGGCGCTGCGAGGCCAGACCAGGAATCTGGTCGAAGCCGCAGAAGTCGGGAGCGTCGATGTCGGCGTCGCCAAGGTCGTCGAAGTTGGTGGTGAAGGCGGTTGCACCCTCGTCCTTCAGCACGCGGCGCAGGGCAATCTCAGCCTTGGCCGAGTTCCTCACCTTCTCCCAGTAGACCTGCTCGCCCGACTCATCAATCTTGATGGTGTAGAGACGCTTGTACTCCTCAACGAGTTCGTCGGCCTCCTTGTCGGTCACCTTCTTGTAATACTCCATCAGCGAGCTGACGGGATAGTAGTCAACATGATAGCCCAGACGCTGCTCGAACTCGACGCGGTCGCCGTCGGTCACGGCCACGTTGTTCATGTTCATGCCGAACATCAGGCAGCGCACTTGTCTTGCATCAGCCACACCGGCGGCCACGCGAGCCCAGACGGCAATCTGTTTCTGAGCCTGCTCGTCCTTCCAGTAGCCGCAGACCACCTTGCGAGGCACACGCATGCGGGTGCAGATGTGGCCGAACTCGATGTCTCCGTGGGCCGACTGGTTCAGGTTCATGAAGTCCATGTCCATGGTTTCCCAGGGAATCTCAGCGTTGTACTGCGTGTGGAAGTGGAGTAGGGGCTTCTGCAGATCCTGCAGACCCTTGATCCACATCTTAGCGGGCGAGAAGGTGTGCATCCAGGTGATGATGCCCACGCAACGATCCTCGTTGTTGGCTGCCTTCATCACGGCTTCAACCTCCTTCGACGAATTGGCCGTGCCCTTATAGACAATCTTGATGGGGATAATGCCGCTGTTGTTCAGGCCTTCGACCATCTCCTTCGAGTGGCCGTCGACGGCTACGACTGCATCACCACCATAGAGCAACTGTGCGCCAGTCACCCACCATACTTCTAAATTTTCAAATGCTTTCATAATAGTTGTAGTTGATTTGCCCCCTATCTTAGGGGGTGGGGGGCTGAACGCCCCACCCGGGTTAATAATAAAATGTTTATCAGATATATACTTCTTGGCAGGAGTCTCTTGGTCAGACTCCCATCCCCCTCGTACGGCTTTGCCGCTTGGCTCGTCAAAGAACTTAGGGGGCTATGATTAATGCTTCTGTCCCTTCTGGCCGTAGTAGGCGTTGGGACCGTGCTTGCGGCTATAGTGCTTCTCAATGAGCAGCGGGTTCATCGTCGTCTGCGGGTTCACTGAGAACGAGACGAAGGCCATCTTGGCGCACTGCTCCATCACTTTGGCATTATAGACTGCATTGTCTGGAGACGTGCCCCATGAGAAGGGACCGTGGTTCTTCACCAGAACGCCGGGGGTGTGGTCGGGATTGATCTGGCGGCGGTTGAGGAACTCGTCGACGATGACGTTACCGGTCTCCAGTTCGTACTGTCCCTTGACCTCCTGCTCGGTCATGTCGCGGGTGCAGGGAATGTCCTTGTAGAAATAGTCGGCATGAGTGGTGCCGATGTTGGGAATGTCGCGGCCGGCCTGGGCAAAAGCCGTGGCATAGGTCGAGTGGGTGTGGACGACGCCCTGGATGTGGGGGAATGCCTTATATAATATAAGGTGTGTGGGCGTGTCGCTCGAAGGGTTGAGGTCGCCCTCGACGACCTTGCCTGTCTCGAGGTCGACGACCACCATGTCCTCAGCCTTCATGTCGTCGTAGCTGACGCCTGAGGGCTTAATCACGACGAGTCCGCGCTCGCGGTCGATGCCCGAGACGTTGCCCCACGTGAAGATGACGAGGCCCTGCTTGACCAGGTCGAGGTTGGCACGGAAAACTTTTTGTTTCAGTTCTTCTAACATAATATTAAAGTTTAAAGTTCGGATCCTCATTGTAGGCGCGGCGGTTGAAGCGGAAGAGCGCTGCACCGCGTTTCGACGAAATCTTGTCAATGAGCTCGGTCTTCTCAATGAAGTCCATGTCCTTGATGCGCTTACGGAAGTTGCGCTTGTCGACTTCCTCGCCCATGACTGCCTCGTAGAGATGCTGCAGTTGGGTGAGCGTGAAGAGTGGAGGCAACAGCCGGAAGCTGATCGGCTCGACGCGAATCTTCTGCCGCATCTTCTTCAAGGCGTCGCTGACCATCTGGTTATGGTCGGAATAGAGCTCAGGAATCTTGTTGATGTCAACCCATTCCACGCTGTGCTCACGGCGCAGATGTTCGTCGTAGTCACGCACATTGATAAGCGCGTAGTAGGCAATGGAGATGACGCGCTCGCCGGGGTCACGGTCGACGGCTCCGTAGGCTCCCACCTGCCGCATATAGACATTGCGCATTCCCGTGAGCTCCTGAAGTACACGGGCGGCAGCATCGTCGATGCTCTCATGACCGTCGACGAATCCGCCGTAGAGGCTCCATTCGCCGCGGCCGGGATCCATTTGGCGTCGGCCGATGAGAATCTTCAGCTTGCCTTCGTCGAAGCCGAAGATGATGACATCGACCGACACCCAGACTTTCGCATGTTCCTTATAGTAAGTCATTTCTGTGGTTTACCAGAAGTAAGCATAGAAGCAGGCGCAGAGCGCTACGACGCCAAGCGTGGCGACGATGTCCCAGACGCCCCAGCTCTCGCGAATCTGACGGCGATACTCGGGTGTGAATGTGATGGCCTCCACCTGGGCCTTTGAGGGAGCGGGTGTGAAGAAGCTCACCACAATCATCATCACGATGATGAACACGAGCAGCCAGCACTCGAAGACGAGCCAGTTGGTCTGCCAGAACCATGTGGTGTTCTCCCAGAACGCACCTTCCATCACCTTGTTGCCCGTCTCGGTGAAGATGTTGGTGAGCAGGCGGAGCATGCCGATGATGAAGCCGCCGATAAGTCCCCATTCGCCAGCTTTAGGCGTAATCTTCTTCGAGAAAATGCCGAGGGTGAATACGGCGACCATAGCCGGTGCGAGCAGCGACTGAATGCCCTGCAGATAGCTATAGAGGTTGCCCATGTTCATCATCACGGGCAGCCAGAGCAGGCCGAGGATGACGACAACGACGGTAGCAATACGTCCGACGAGCACGTAGTGGGCTTCGCTCATGCCTTTCTTCATGGGCTTGTAGAAGTCCTCGGTGAAGAGGGTGGCGCAGCTGTTGAAGAAGGCGGCCAGCGAGGTGACGAGAGCGCAGATGAAGCCGATGGTCACGAAGCCCTTGATGCCTGCGGGCAGGATGTTCTTCACCATCATGGCGAAGGCACCGTCGGTCTGGTCGTGGTTGGTGATGTCCATCTGGATGCCGCTGGTGGGGTCGTTGGAGAGTGCAATGGCCACCATGCCGGGAATCAGGAACATGAACACGGGGAGCAGCTTGAAGTAGCCGGCAGCGATGGTACCGCGGCGGGCACGCTTCATCACCACACTGTTGTCCTCGCCCTTGGTCTGACCAAGAACACGCTGTACGATATGCTGGTCAGTACACCAGTACCAGAAACCGATGATCGAGGCGCCGAGGAACACGACGAAGCCGGGATACTCGTGATAGAGCGGATCGGGCTTGCCTGACTCGTTGATGTCGGCCCAGTGGAACATGTGGGTGGTTCCATAGCCGTCGTGGAGGCTGCGGCAATATTCCATCATGGTGGTCCAACCCTCAGCGATGCTTCCGTGTCCGAGGGTGAAAAGACCGAGGAACAGCACGAGGAACGAACCTATAATAAGAATAGGAGTCTGAATGGCCGACATGGTCATCACGCCTTTCATGCCACCGAAGACTGTGAACACGGCGGTGATGAAGATGAGCCCGAGTGCTCCCCACCAGAACGGCAGTCCGAGCAGGTACTTGAAGAAGATACCGCCTGTGAAGGCCGTCACGCTGACCTTCGTCAGGATATAGGCCACCAGTGTGATGATCGAGAGCCACGATCCAGTGCGCTGAGTGTAGCGGAACTTCAGGAAGTCGGGCATGGTGATAATCTTACCCATCTTGTTGTTCAGCAGCTGATAGAAGGGAACGAAGAGCCAGCCGAGGATCAGGATCATCCAGCCCTGCATCTCCCAGTGAGCCATGCCTACGCCGTCCTTGGCGCCTGTACCGGCCAGACCTACGAGGTGCTCTGACCCGATGTTGGCAGCAAAGATGGCCATACCGATCACATACCAGGGCTCGCCCTTGCCGAACAGATAGTCCTGCGAGTCGGCGCCCTTCATTTTCTCCTTGTCTTTCTTGATGGCACGATAAACGGCCCATACGATGAGCACTACTCCGATGGCGAGCACGAGCCAGTCGAGCCACTGAAATTCATTTGATGTCCAATTCATTTCTTTGTTTGCTTTTTATTTGATTTGTTTGATTATTTTACAGAGAACTTGAAGACCAGGTGGCTGAAGTATTTCTCGCCCGGCTGCAGATAGGGGCTGGGCCACTCGGGATGGTTGGGCGAGTCGGGATACTTCTGGCTCTCGAGGCAGACCGAGGGACGCTGCGGATACTTCACACCGCCCTTGCGCACCTTGTCCTGCTCGCCGTCGATGCCCTGGAAGTTGCCTGAGTAGACCTGCATGCCGGGCTCGTTGGTGTAGGCCTCGAGCAGGATGCCCGTCTTCTCGGAGTAGAGCGAGGCAGCCACCTGCGTGTCGTCGCCGTTGGTGTTGAGAATCCAGTTGTGGTCGAAGCCGTTGCCGAAGCGCACCTGCTCGTCGTCCATGCGGAGCGAATCCTGGATGGCGTGCGGCGTGCGGAAGTCCATGGGCGTGCCCGTGACGTCGCGCACCTCGCCCGTAGGCATGAAGGTCGAGTCGGCCGGTGTGAACTTGTCAGCATTGATAAACATCACCATGTCCATGGCGGGCTGTGTGGGATCGCCGTTCAGGTTGAAATACGAGTGGTTGGTCATATTGACGATGGTCGGTTTGTCGGTCTCGGCCTCCATCTTGATGTCGAGAGCGTTGTCGTTGGTCAGGGTGTAGGTCACGGTAGCCGTCACCTCGCCAGGGAACTGGTTGTCGCCGTCGGGCGAGACGAGCGTCAGCTTCAGCGTCTGGCCGTCCACCTGCTCAGCGTCGTAGACCTGATACTGCCAGCCGGTAGGACCGCCGTGCAGACAATGACCGAAGTTGTTCTGGGGCAGCTGGATGGTCTCGTCGCCCACCTTGAACTGGCCGTTCTTGATACGGTTGGCGTAGCGGCCGATAGAGGCACCGAAGTCGCTACCGAAGTTCTCTGCGTCGGCATACTGGGCAATGTTGTCGTAACCCAGCACCACGTCGGTCATCTTGCCGTCGCGGTCGGGCACCATGATGCTCACCACGCGACCACCGAAGTTGGTCACGCACACCTCCATACCCTGCTCGTTTGTGAGGGTGTAGAGGCCAACGGGCTTCTCGTTAATCACAGTGTCGAACTTTGCGGCGTCGAGGCCCGACAGTGTCAGCTGCTGTGCGGGATTGCCACTGCACGAAGCCAAGGCAACGGCCATAGCGAAGCCAATGCCTGACATAAATGCTTTTCTTGTTTTCATAAGTTTGAAGTTAATTATAGAAATTATTGTTTTAAGTTGTTGCTTCTTGAATTTGGGTGTAAAGTTACCACTTTTTTCCGAACCGACCAAATAAATGCCCCTCAATTTGCACGTTAAGGTGTCGTTTTAACACATCATAGCATTTCAAAGAACCGCTGTGCCGCCTCGAATCCAGATGCGAGAAACCGCTTCTGCAGCTTTAAAAGCCAGATTCACTGACTGTCCGACTGTAGTCGTCAGATTCGTCGACTGTAGTCAGCAATTGTGTCGACTTTAGTCGGCATAATCGTCGACTATAGTCGAACAGTTTGTGAAACTAAGTTTTAAAGTTCCTGAAAACTTCCCTGACAGTCGATGAGAAGCAACTTTCGAATCCATTGCACTCGGAAATGAAAAGAAAAACAAGTTTTCCTTTTGCATTTCTCTCGTTTTTTTGTAACTTTGCACACGCAATGAAACAGATTATAATAAAAGACGAAGTGCTAGGCAATGCAGCGATGGAGGGGATGGACGAGTTCCTCGCCGTCTTCATCCGTGCTTTGCGCGAGGCTATCGGGGGCGAGCTGACCAGCGAGAATATCACGGAACTGAATGCTGACCAGGTGACGCTGCTCTGTTGGGATACGCTTCACGAGGAAGTGATGGACGGTGGGTTTATTCAGCTGATTCACAACGGCTATGGACCGCTTATCTTCAAGAATCCCTTCGCCAAGGCGCTGAGCAAGATGTGGGGCATGCGCGAGCTGTCGAAACGTCTCTACGAGGTGCACACGCTGTGGCTCCAGTCACGTGAAGAACTGGAGCGCGACTGCACCGACGAGGAGTTCATGGCCCTCTTTGAGCTGCATCCCGAATTCGACGACTATGACGACTGGTTTGTCGAGAACGAGGAGGAAATGACAGAGCAGGTGGCCCGCTACGTAGACAACAACATCGAGAAATTTGCAACCATCGTATGAACAAACAGCAAGAGGAGCTTCGCAAGAAGAGTCCTGTACAGATAAAGAACCGCAAGGCTGCGTTTGAATACTTCTTCATTGAGGAGTTCACGGCCGGCATCGTGCTCACGGGCACTGAGATCAAGTCGATCCGCGCCGGCAAGGCTTCGCTCGTCGACACCTATTGCGCCATCATCCGGTGCGAGATGTGGGTCAAGGGGATGAACATCAGCCCCTATTTCTACGGTTCCTATAACAACCACGAACAGAAGCGCGACCGCAAGTTGCTGCTGACGCGTCGCGAAATCAACCGTCTGGAGAGTGCCACGAAGCAGACGGGCTACACCATTGTTCCCACGCTGATATGGATTGACGAACACGGTCGCGCGAAGGTGGACATTGCGCTCTGCAAAGGTAAGAAGGCCTACGACAAGCGCCAGTCGCTGAAGGAAAAGGAAGATCGCCGCGAGATTGATCGCGCGATGAAAGTTTATAAATAAGGTATGCAGTTAGAAAAGATTATTCAGGATAAGGTTCTCGTGCTCGACGGCGCCATGGGCTCGCTCATTCAGGAGTATGGGCTCAGGGGCGTGAACAACGACGAGCTCTGTCTGTCGCGGCCCGACATTATCAGCGACATTCACCGTCGCTACCTTGAGGCTGGTGCCGACATCATTACGACAAACACGTTCAACGCACAGCGCATCTCTCAGAGCGACTATCATTTGGAGGATTCTGTCAGGGCCATGAATCTGGCGGGAGCACGCCTGGCCCGCAAGTGTGCCGATGAATTCAGTTCATCGGCCAAACCCCGCTTCGTGGCGGGTTCCGTCGGCCCGACCAACAAGACCTGCTCCATGTCGCCCGACGTCAGCGATCCCGCCCGCCGTGAACTGACCTACGACGAACTTTTCGAGGTATACACCGAGCAGATGGAGGCCCTCGTCGAGGGTGGGGTAGACGCCCTGCTCATCGAGACCATCTTCGACTCGCTCAATGCCAAGGCCGCCATTGATGCGGCTTCACGTTTCAGCGTGCCCATCATGCTGAGCGTCACGATCAGCGACAAGGCCGGGCGGACGCTCTCAGGACAGACACTCGATGCCTTTCTGGCCTCGGTCAGCACGTATCCCATCTTTTCCATCGGGCTCAACTGCTCGTTCGGCGCCCGCCAGATGAAACCCTATCTGCGCGAGCTGGCCCGGCGTGCACCTTATTATATCAGTGCCTATCCCAATGCCGGACTCCCCAATCAGCTGGGACTCTATGACGAGACGCCCGAGACGATGGCCCCGCAGATTCAGGAGTTCATCGACGAGGGTCTGGTCAACATCGTCGGCGGATGTTGCGGCACCACACCTGACTTCATCGCCCGCTATGTGCCTCTGGCTGAAGGGATACGTCCGCACGTGCCGGCACCACGTCCCGATGCTCTTTGGCTCTCCGGGCTTGACGTGCTGGAGTGCCGCATGTTTGTCAACGTCGGCGAGCGCTGCAACGTGGCCGGCTCGAGAAAATTCCTCCGGCTTATTAAGGAGCGCAATTATGATGAGGCACTTGACATTGCGCGCAAGCAAGTGGAGGACGGCGCATTGGTCATCGACATCAACATGGACGACGGTCTGCTCGACGCCCGCCAGGAAATGACGCATTTCCTGCGTCTCATTGCCGCTGAGCCCGACATAGCCCGAGTGCCGGTGATGATTGACTCAAGCCAGTGGCCCGTCATCGTCGACGCTCTGAAGAACGTGCAGGGCAAGTCTATCGTCAACAGCATCTCGCTCAAGGAGGGCGAGGACGTTTTTCTCAGTCATGCCCGCGACTTGAAGTGCCTTGGGGCGGCTGTCGTTGTCATGTGCTTCGACGAGCAGGGACAAGCCACCACCTACGAGCGCCGCATTGAGATAGCTCAGCGTGCCTATCGCTTGTTGACTGGACAGGCAGGCATTGCCCCGCAGGATATCATCTTCGACCCCAACATCCTGGCCATCGCCACGGGCATGGAGGAGCACAACAGCTATGCGCTTGACTTCATCCGCGCCACCCGCTGGATTCGTGAAAACCTGCCCGGTGCACATGTCAGCGGCGGCGTGTCGAACCTGTCATTCTCTTTCCGTGGCAACAATTACATTCGCGAGGCCATGCACGCCGTGTTCCTTTATCATGCCATCAAGGCCGGCATGGACTTCGCTATCGTAAACCCTTCGACGAAAGTCACTTACGACGATATCCCAAAAGATTTGCTCGATATTCTTGAGGACGTCATTCTCTGCCGTAGAAGCGATGCTGCCGAGCGCCTCATTGACTATGCTAACCAAGAGATCCCCCCCCAGCCCTTCCCTGCAGGGAGGGGAGTAGATAGTTCCTTCCCTGATAGCAAATCTATATACTCCCCTCCCTCGCAGGGAGGGGTCGGGGGAGGGTCTGTAGATTCCCGCCTTCAGCAGGCGCTCATACGCGGCATAGCGACTAACCTTGAGGCCGACCTTAACGAGGCGCTTGCCAAATATCCCCGCGCCGTCGACATCATCGAGGGGCCACTTATGGCCGGTATGAACGAGGTGGGCCGCCGCTTCGGTGAGGGCAAGATGTTCCTCCCGCAGGTGGTCAAGACCGCTCGCACGATGAAACAAGCTGTTGATTTCCTTAAGCCTTATCTGCAAAACCATCCCGCTGACAAATCTATATACTCCCCTCCCTCACAGGTAGGGGCCGGGGGAGGGTCTGCTTCTTCCCGCAAAAAAATCCTCCTCGCCACTGTCAAGGGCGATGTTCACGACATTGGGAAGAACATCGTTGCCGTCGTGATGGCTTGCAACGGCTATGAGGTGATTGACATGGGGGTCATGGTGCCTGCCGAACAGATAGTCGAGAAGGCCAAGGCAGAGCATGTCGACATGATCGGACTTTCCGGTTTGATAACGCCAAGCCTTGAGGAGATGGTCAACGTGGCCAAGGCGCTTCGCCAGGCGGGCCTCGACATCCCCATCATGATCGGCGGCGCCACGACCAGTGAACTTCATGTCGCGCTGAAGATTGCTCCTGTCTATGGCGGTCCGGTGGTGTGGACCAAGGACGCCTCGCAAAATCCGCTTGTCGCCCAGCGACTCATGAACGACGGGAATGACTATGCTGAAGAATTAAACGGCGAGTATGCCCACTTGCGCGAACAATACAACCAGGAACAACAGCAGTTGCTTTCGCTCGACGAGGCACGCCGCAATAAACTGAATCTTTTCGAATGATACGTACAATTATATTTGACCTTGGCGGCGTGGTCATCACGCTCGACCAGCAGCAGTCGGTGCGACGCTTTGGGGAAATCGGACTGAAAGACGCCGCTCAGCGACTCGACTCCTACACACAACAAGGCATCTTCGGCGACTTGGAGGGCGGGCGCATCAGTGCCGAAACCTTCCGTCGTGAGTTCAGTAAGCTCGTCGGCCGCGATGTCTCCCGTGAAGAATGTTGCTACGCCTGGCAGGGCTATGCCAAAGAGGTGCCCCAGCGCAATCTTGATGCACTCATGCGTCTGCGCAGCGAGGGCTATCGGCTGCTGCTCCTTTCGAACACCAATCCCTACATGATGGAGTGGTGCGACAGCGAGCGGTTCGATGGGCATGGCCATCCCGTCGGCTATTATTTCGATGCGCTCTACCTAAGCTATCAGATGCGACTGATGAAGCCCGATGAGACAATCTTTCGCGAGCTGCTCATTCACGAACAGATTTCGCCGTCGGAGTGTCTTTTCCTCGATGACGGCCCGCGCAACGTGGCGGCGGCCTCACAGGTGGGCATGCTCACCTTCTGCCCTGAAAACGGGGGTGATTGGACTAAAGAAATCTATAACTACCTATGAGAAAAATATTACTTACAACCCTTATGGTTCTGTTGACACTCACCTTGAGTGCACAGCCAAAGCGAGAGTTCCGCGGCGCATGGATCCAGTGTGTCAACGGGCAGTTCCAGGGCTTGTCGACGCAGAAGATGCAGGAGACGCTCACCTATCAGCTGGACGAGCTGCAGCGCATGGGTGTCAATGCCATCATCTTCCAGGTCAGGCCTGAGTGCGACGCCCTCTACGAGAGCAGCATCGAGCCTTGGAGCCGTTTTCTTACCGGACAGCAAGGCCGGGCTCCGCAGCCCTACTGGGACCCTCTGCAATGGATGATTGACCAATGCCACAGTCGCGGCATGGAGCTGCACGCCTGGATCAATCCCTATCGCGCCAAGACCAAGGGCACGACGGCCCTCTCGACCATGCACATCGGGGCTCGTCATCCCGAGCGTTGCTTCACCTACGATGACCTGCTCATCCTTAACCCTGGTATACCAGAGAACCGCGACTATATCTGTTCTGTGGCGCGTGATATTGTCACGCGCTATGACGTCGACGGCATCCACATGGATGATTATTTCTATCCCTATCCCGCTGCAGGCCAGACGATTCCCGACGACCAGCAGTATCGGCAGTACAGCAACGGCATCAAGGACCGTGGCGACTGGCGCCGCTATAACGTCAATCTGTTCATCAAGCAGTTCTATGAGACCGTCCATCAGGCCAAGCCGTGGGTCAAGGTGGGCATATCGCCCTTCGGCATCTACCGCAACAAGCGCTCTGCCGACATTGGCAGCAACACCAAAGGTCTGCAGAACTACGACGACCTCTACGCCGACGTGCTTCTCTGGATTAACAATGGCTGGTTGGACTATTGCGTGCCGCAAATCTATTGGGAAATAGGCAATAAGGCTGCCGACTACGACACTCTCATCCGCTGGTGGAACCAATATGCAGCCGGACGCCCGCTGTTCATCGGCGAGGACATTGAGCGCACCGTCAAGGCCTCCGACCCGCAGAACCCCAACCAGAACCAGCAGCCCGCCAAGCAGCGCCTGCACCAGCAGATGCAGAACGTAAGCGGCACCGTCCTCTGGTATGCCAAGGCCGCTGTCGACAACACGGGCAACTACGCCACGGCTCTGCGTCAGAGCTATTGGCGCACCCCAGCCCTGCAGCCTCTCATGCCGTTTATCGACAAGAAAACGCCCAAGAAGCCCCGCAAGGTGAAGCCCGTCTGGACCAGCGACGGCTACATCCTGTTCTGGACTCAGCCGAAGGGCAAGAAGTGGGGCGACGTCGCCACGCGCTACGTTGTCTATCGCTTCGCGAAGGGTGAGAAGGTGAATACTGCCGACGCCTCGAAGATTATGACCGTCACCACGCAGACTTATCTCAAGTTGCCCTATCTGAAGGGCACCGACAAGTACACCTACGTGGTGACCGCCCTCGACCGACTGCAGAACGAGAGCAAAGCCGTGAAGAAAACCATTAAACTTTAAGAATCTACGACCTATGGCAACAGTTGACGACAAGAAAGTGATCTTCTCGATGGTTGGCGTGAGCAAGACCATCCAGCAGAACCAGAAACAAGTACTGAAGAACATCTACCTCAGCTTCTTCTACGGCGCCAAGATCGGTATTATCGGTCTGAACGGTGCCGGCAAGTCGACGCTGATGAAGATTATTGCAGGACTGGATACGCAGTTCCAGGGGCAGGTGGTGTGGAGCCCGGGCTATTCGGTGGGCTACCTGCCGCAGGACCCGCCGCTCGACGAGACGAAAACTGTGATGGAGAACGTTCGCGACGGCGTGCGCCATGTCTACGATGCTCTGGCTGAATATGACGACATCAACGTGAAATTCGGTTTGCCCGAATATTACGAAGATCCCGACAAGATGGACCGCCTCATGTCCCGTCAGGCCGAACTGCAGGACATCATCGACGCCACCGACGCCTGGAATATGGATTCGAAGCTCGAGCGCGCCATGGCTGCCCTGAACTGCCCGCCAGCCGACTGGCCCGTGACGAATCTTTCAGGAGGTGAACGGCGTCGCGTGGCCCTCTGCCGCCTACTCCTGCAGAAACCCGACGTGCTGTTGCTCGACGAGCCGACCAACCACCTGGATGCTGAGTCCATCGACTGGTTAGAGCAACATCTGCAGCAATACGAGGGCACGGTCATTGCCGTGACCCACGACCGCTACTTCCTCGACGACGTGGCCGAATGGATCCTCGAGCTCGACCGCGGCGAGGGCATCCCCTGGCGCGGCAACTACAGCAGCTGGCTGGAGCAGAAGAGTCAGCGATTGGCACAGGAGGAGAAGACCGCCTCGAAGCGCCGCAAGACCCTGGAGCGCGAGCTTGAATGGGTGCGCATGGCCCCGAAGGCCCGCCATGCCAAGGGTAAGGCCCGTCTGAACTCCTACGAGACGATGCTCAACGAGGAGCAGAAGCAGAAGGAGGAGAAGCTCGAAATCTTCATCCCCAACGGTCCGCGACTGGGCAACAAGGTCATTGAGGCCGAGCATGTGGCTAAGGCGTTCAGTGAAAAGACACTGTTCACTGACCTCAACTTTGTGCTGCCGCCTAACGGTATTGTGGGCGTCATTGGCCCCAACGGCGCCGGTAAAACGACCCTGTTCCGTTTGATTATGGGCCTCGACACGCCCGATGCAGGTGCATTCTCTGTGGGCGAGACCGTCCGTCTGAGCTACGTCGACCAGCAACATAAGGACATCGACCCAGAGAAGACCGTCTATCAGGTGGTCTCACAGGGTAATGAGACCATCCGAATGGGTGGTCGCGACGTCAATGTGCGGGCCTATCTCTCGCGTTTCAACTTCACCGGCGTCGACCAGGAGAAGAAGTGCGGCGTGCTCTCCGGTGGTGAGCGCAACCGCCTGCAGCTGGCCATCGCCCTCAAGCAGGAGGGTAATGTGCTGTTGCTCGACGAGCCGACCAACGACATCGACGTCAACACCTTGCGTGCTCTTGAGGAAGGTCTCGAGGCCTTCGCCGGCTGTGCTGTCGTCATCAGCCATGACCGTTGGTTCCTCGACCGTATCTGCACGCATATACTGGCCTTCGAGGGAGGCGATGCCCCCTTCTTCTTCGACGGCAACTACTCGGAATACGAAGTCAACAAAGCCCTTCGCCTCGGTCTTGACGAGCCCAAACGAGCCCGTTATCGCAAGCTGATGGAAGAATAAGGGGGCAGCCCGAAAAGTCAGTTGTGGAAACCGTAGAAACTCCCCTCCGGAGGGGAGTTGTATATTCTCTACTACAACGGATTTTTGGGGCAGATCCAGAATAAGAACCTTTCCCCCAATCCCCTTCCAAAGAGGGGGCTTACAAAGCAGAAGTCCCTGCCTCGCGGTTGCGAAGCAGGGACCCTGTTGTTTGTTTGGAATAAGTTTGTTTGTAAGTATTATTTAGGCTTCAGCGTTAGGAATGACTGAAACGACGCTCTTGTCGCGCTTTCCCTTGTGGAAATTCACGGTGCCGTCAACGAGGGCATAGAGCGTATCGTCCTTACCGATACCAACGTTGTTACCAGGGTTGTGGTGAGTGCCACGCTGGCGAACGATGATGTTGCCGGCCACGCACTTCTGGCCACCCCAGATCTTCACGCCAAGTCGCTGAGCTGCGCTCTCACGACCGTTCTTCGAACTACCTACACCTTTTTTATGTGCCATAATGTGGGTCCTCCTTTAAGCGATTACTTGTTTGACTTCAACCTGAGTGAACTGTTCGCGGTGGCCGTTCTTCTTGCGAGAGTCCTTGCGACGCTTCATCTTGAAGACAATCACCTTGTCGCCCTTCACGAGCGGATTCACTACTTCAACTACTACCTTTGCACCTTCTACGGTGGGTGCGCCTACCTTGACAGCGCCGTCTGCATCAATGAGCAGCACCTTGTCAAATTCAACAGTCTTGCCGGCTTCCACGTCCTTGATGTGGTGCACGAAGAGCTTCTTGCCTTCTTCGGCCTTGAACTGCTGACCCTGGATTTCTACAATTGCGTACATTGCTTTTAATTTGTATTTAGGGGTTTTTCCGCAAGGCGGCACGCGTTCGCGCACACTTCACCCAGCCTCCACGGACTCAATTCGGGGTGCAAAGGTACAAAAAATACTGCACATTCAGTCTCTTTTGTTCTCTCGTAATGCTTAATCTTAATAATATTTAACTTTTCTGTCTTCGCAGTTACAAAGGGAGATACTTTTATCTGTCGTCAAAAAAGTGTACCTTTGCAGCCAACTATTGGTACGCAGGTGTCTCACCTGCGGCTGAGTTGCGGGTGAGACACCCGCGTACCAATGCGAACCAGTGAAATAACTTTTAGGGTTATATAGAAATTGAAAACCATATCTGCGTATGAAACGACCTTCAAGACTGTTGCAGGCAGCGTGTGCTGTAATGTTGGTATGCCTATCGGCTCAGGCAAAGCTTGGCGAGTCGGTGGGTTGGGATCGTCAGAGCCTTATCATTGGCGGGCACAGGGTCGTGCCGGTGATGGGTGAGATGCATTACAGCCGAATCCCTGCCGCTGAGTGGGCGACTGAAGTGAGAAAGATGAAGGAAGGCGGCGTGACCATCATCGCAACCTACGTCTTTTGGAATCACATTGAGGAGCAGGAAGGCATCTTCCGCTGGGACGGCCAGCGCGACTTGCGTCGCTTCCTTGAGATTTGCCGCGACGAAGATATGCCCGTCGTGCTGCGCATAGGCCCCTTCTGCCATGGTGAGGTGCGCAACGGAGGCATCCCCGACTGGATGTTTCAGAAAGGTTGCAAGCTCCGTTCGCAGGATAAGACCTTCCTTGCTTATGTCGAAAAGCTCTACCGCCAGATTTATTCGCAGATAATAGGGCTGCAGTGGAAAGATGGAGGTCCGCTTATGGCCTGCCAGTTTGACAATGAATATCACGGCCCCGGCGACTATCTGATGGCCTTGAAGAAGACAGCCCTCAGCATTGGCTTCGACTTGCCGTTCTATACCCGCACCGGATGGCCGGAACTCACAAAGCCCGTCCCGTTCGGAGACATGCTGCCCCTTTACGGCGATTATGCCGACGGCTTCTGGGACAAGTCGATTGACGAAACGGCAGGCAACTACTACAAAGCATTCAATTTCAAGGGCTTCCGCTCGTCGACTGCCATCGGAACCGACCTGCTCGGCAAGCAGGAAGAGCGCCTCAACAAGGGCGACGAGGACTATCCCTACTTCACCTGTGAACTGGGAGGCGGTATGGCCACGGCCTATCATCGTCGTCCTTACGTCTATCCCGAGGATGCTTATTCGATGGCCCTCGTGAAGCTGGGGTCTGGGTCGAACCTGTTAGGCTATTACATGTATCACGGCGGCACGAACCCTGAGAGCTCTACGGGCATCAATTTGAACGAGACGCAACGCACGCTCGGCACGGCCAACAACGACCTGCCGGTCAAGAACTACGATTTTCAGGCACCGCTGGGCGAGTTCGGTCAGACATGGCCACAGTATTACACCTTGCGGCCACTTCATCTTTTCATGAAGGATTTCGGTGAGCTTCTGGCTCCGATGGAGCCCTCTTTCCCTGCCTTGCAGGAATTGAAGAAAGGCGAAGACACTGGCTTACGCTGGGCCGTCAGGTCGGCTGGTGAGAGTGGTTTTATCTTTATCAACAACTATGAGCGCCTGCAGAATCTCTCTACCAAGAAGGGGGTGAAGCTGGCGGCCTCCGGAGTCAGTCTGCCTGCCCTTAACATTCCGGCCGGCTGTATGGCTATCCTGCCTGTCAACGTCGAGGGCATTCGCTATGCAACGGGTCAGCTTTTAGCCAAGCGCGACGGCAAAATATACATGATGCAGGTGAAGGGCTTGCCCACCACCATCTGTATGCAGGACGGCAAGACGCTCAAGAACGTCCGCCCAAAGGGAGAATCGCAACCTGTCTATAGGAACATCTATTTGCTCTCGCAGCAGGACGCCGAACACCTGTTTATCACTTCCGGCGCTCATGAGGACATCGGATTCGACACGTCAGTCACTAAACTGCGTGAGGCCGGCCCTCTGCGTCAGATTGTCAAGGGCCCTGCCAAGGTGGCCGAGGCCCCCAGTGAACAAGACTGGGAGCAGGCAGCCGTCTATAGGATTGGGGTTCCGGAGAGTGCCGTCAGCAAGTGGCACCGCCTGTTGCGTATTGACTATCGTGGTGACTGTGCCCGCCTCTATTGCAACGGGCGCCTCATTGCCGATCATTTCCAGTATGGCCGTCCGATGCTCTACGGCCTTTGGCGCCTGCCTATAGGCACTACCGAACTTGAACTTCGCATCCTGCCGATGCAACCGGACGCCCCCATCTATCTGCCCCGTGAGGCTGACAAGACCGCAGGCGAGGACGTGAAGCTAGTCGAGATCACCTATGAAGGATTGCTGCAAGATCAATAACGCTTATGTGTCGACACCTTATTATATTATTAGCGACGCTGCTCTCGCCTGTCGCTACCTTTGGCCAGGCGACCATCTCGCTGGCCGGTTCGTGGCAGTTTGCCGTAGGTGAGACGCCTCATTACGACGACTACGTCATTCTGCCGGGCTCGATGCTGACCAACGGCAAGGGCGACCCTGTGAGCACGGCCACCCAGTGGACAGGCTCGCTCTACGACTCGTCCTTTTATTTCAATCCCTACATGGCGAAGTATCGCGCTGAGGGACAGATGAAGTTCCCGTTCTTCCTGACACCCGATCGCCATTATGTCGGTACGGCATGGTATCGTCGTAAGGTTTATGTGCCCAAGGAATGGAAGCGTCAGCGCATTATGCTCTATCTGGAGCGCCCGCACATTGAGACCACTGTATTAGTCAACGGCAAGGAAGTCGGCCATCAGATGTCGCTCTCTGTCCCTCATGTCTACGATGTATCTAAACATCTTCGTCCGGGCAGTAACAACGAGATTGCCATTCGCGTCTACAATGGCATAGAGAACGTATGTGTCGGTCAGGACTCTCATTCCGTCACCGATCAGACGCAGGGCAACTGGAATGGCATCGTCGGGCGCATTGAGTTGCAGGCTCATTCGCGCCACGTCAACATCCGTCAGGTGCGCGTCTATCCCGACCTGCCAGCAAAAATGGTCAACGTGAAGGTAGAGCTCGAGAATCATGTCAACTTGGGCCTGCCGGTCCATCTGATGCAGATATATGAGTACGGACTTGAGTATACACTTGAGGAAATAAGCCCGAAAGGCACGAAGGTTATCGCCACGAGAGCCGGTGGTTGGGAGCTGAACGGCAAAAATATGGAGTTTCAAATCGCATTGGGCAACTGTAAAGTCTGGGATGAGTTCACGCCTTTCTTCTATCGCCTCACGGTTTATGCGGGTGAGGATTCCTATGAGACGGCTTTCGGCTTCCGCGATATACGTATCGAAAGGCGCCAGTTCATGGTCAATGGCCGCCCTACCTTCATCCGCGGCACGGTGGAAAACTGCTGTTTCCCTGAGACGGGCTATGCGCCGACCGACACCACCGAGTGGCTCCGCGTGATGCGCAAGTGCAAGGAGTATGGCATCAACATGGTGCGGTTCCACAGCTATTGTCCGCCTGAGGCTGCCTTCGATGCTGCCGACCGCGTGGGCATCTATCTGCAGCCCGAGGGGCCCAGCTGGCCGAACCATGGGGTAAAGCTTCGTCGGGGGATGAGCATCGACCAGTATCTGCTGGATGAGTCGAAGCGAATCATTGACACCTATGGCAACCACCCCTCCTTTGTGATGATGGCAGCGGGCAATGAACCGGCGGGTGACTGGGTCAGCTATTGCCGCGACTGGGTGAAAGAGATGCATGCTTATGACTCAACGAAGGTCTATTGCGGAGCCTCCGTCGGTGGCGGGTGGGCCTGGGACTTCGGCTCGGAATATCATGTGAAGGGTGGGGCACGAGGCCTCGACTGGGACAAGCATGCGCCTTCGTCTGACGATGATTATTATGCACAGATTGAGTTTCCCCGCAACTACAAGGATACGGTGCCCAACGAGACACCCATTCTGGCTCATGAGCAGGGGCAGTGGTGCGCATTTCCCGACTTTAAGGAAATCTCACAGTATAAAGGCGTCTACAAAGCGGCCAACTTCGAATTCTTTCGCGACCTGTTGCGCGACAACGGAATGGCTTCTCAGGCAGAGAAATTCCTGATGGCCAGCGGACGCCTGCAGACGCTCTGCTACAAGTTTGAGATTGAGCGCAACCTGCGCACGAAAGACTATGCCGGATTCCAGTTGCTCGGCTTGAACGACTACAGCGGTCAGGGCACGGCGCTCGTCGGCCCGCTCAATGTGTTCTGGCGCGAGAAGGGGTACGTCAAGGCCCGCGAGTGGCGCGAGTTCTGCAACAGTCTCGTGCTGCTGGCCCGTTTTCCCAAGTTCGTCTACACAAATGCTGAGACGCTGCGTGTCCCGGTGGAAATGATGAATGCCTTCTACGGTCATCTCAACAATTGCACCACGACATACGAGATATGGCGCGACGACACGGTGCTCGTTAGCCGTGACACCTTGTCTACTGTCAACGTACCCATTGGCAAGAACCGTAAGATTGGCACGATTGTTCATGACCTCAGCTACGTCAGTCAGCCCGCCAAGATGACACTCGTCGTAGGCAATATCGTGCGCAACCATTGGGATTTCTGGGTCTATCCTGAGTCTGTCGACGCTGAGAATGAGACGAACGTGGCAGACCTTTACATTGCTGATTCCCTCAATTCTGAAGCCCTTGAGGTGCTGCGGGGTGGGGGACGTGTGCTCCTCACGGCGGCCGGACGGGTCACGTTGGGCAGCGACGTGCGGCAGACTTACCTGCCTGTCTTCTGGAATACGTCTTGGTTTAAGATGCGTCCGCCGCACACCACCGGTGCTTATATCGACCGTGAGCATCCGCTTTTCCGCCACGGTTTTCCGACTGACGACTGGTCGAACCTGAACTGGTGGGAACTGCTGAACAAGGCTCAAGTGATGAACCTGATGAATCTGCCTGCCGACTATCAGCCGCCCATTCAGCCCATTGACACGTGGCACGTCTCCCGGAAACTGGGTATGCTTATCGAAGCACGCGTAGAAGGTGGCCGCCTGCTGATGACCACGATGGACATTCAGCGCGACCTTGGCAGCCGCCATGCAGCCCGCCAGATGCGTCATGCCATCATCGACTATATGCTGAGCGACGACTTCCAACCGACGTTAGAGCTCAATGCAGCCACCATTCAGCGGTTCTACACCGAGCAGGCGCCCCCCGTTAACATGTTCACCAACGACTCGCCAGACGAGCTCAAGCCGGCGCTTGTTCCCTGAAGGGTGTAAGTAAAGCGGTACTTTGCTCCTTGCAAAGTACCGCTTTACTATTGTTGGCGGGCCACTTCTCTTGCGTCAAAGTGCCGCTTTGCTTACACTAAAGTACCGCTTTAGTCACAGCGGTTCAACACTGGCCTTTCGATGTCATGATGCGCAGCACGAGGTCGTCCGTCTGACACATGGCGTCCGCGCCTATGGCTGTCAGGTTGTGGATGGAGCGGTCAACGCAGTCGTCGACGATGCCCTCTGACGAACTGACGCACTTGCCCTCCATTGACAGCAAGGCTGAGAGAACCGCCGTCGATACGCCCGACGTGATTTTTAAGGAACAGGAAGGCTTGGCACCGTCGCAGATCATGCCTGTCAGGTTGGCTATCATGTTCTTCACCGCATGACAGATGCGCTCGTAGTCACCGCCCATGAGATAGGTGATGCCCACGCTCGAACCGATGGAAGCGACTACGCAGCCGCAGAGTGCCGACAGTCGGCCAAGCGACTGCTTGATGTAGATGGCTGTCAGATGACTGAGCATCAGGGCGCGTATCAGCTCCTCCTCGGTGTTCTCGTTCTCCTTGGCATAGACGCAGACGGGGTTAGTTGCACAGATGCCCTGATTGCCCGAACCGGAGTTCGACATGACGGGAATCATCGCTCCACCCATGCGGGCGTCGCAAGCTGAGGCTGTTCGCGAGATGATGTGGCAGTAGATGCTGTCGCCGAAGATGCCTTTCGACATGGGGCGCTCGATGGTCTTGCCCAGGTTGTGGCCGTAGTTTCCCTTCAGGGCTTCGCGGGCGGCGTTCATGTTGTAGGTGCGTGTCTCCTCAATGAATCGGATCTCATCGATTGGGGCGGTCGTTGCAAAGTCGTAGACCAGTCGCAGGTTGAGCTTGACGGACTCGTCTTCCTCTGTGGCAACACCTTTGCCGGAGGCGCATCCCTTTGCCAGAGCTTCAGCCTCTTCCGTGCCAATGAAGCGTGTGTGGTCACCGGCAATGAAGGCAGTCTGTTCACGATTGCCGGCCTTGGCCGTCACTTCGATGTAGAGCTTTTCGCAGATGTTTTCCTTAAGGCCGATGTCGATGCGTTTTTCGGCAATGTATTGTTTGCCTTCTTCCAGCGCCTCGGGCGTCAGGTCTTTCAGCACTTCCAGCAGATAGTTGCTCCGGCCGATGAGGGCGCCCAGGGCTATGGCGATGGGCAGGCCGATCATGCCCGTGCCGGGAATGCCCACACCCATTGCGTTTTTCAGGATGTTGGCGCTCAGACGAGCCGTGATGAGGTCAGGCCGACAGCCCAGCATCTCTGTCGCGCGAGCTGTGCAGAGGGCCACTGCCATAGGCTCCGTACAGCCGATGGCCGGCACCACCTCCTGGTGCACCAGTGCGATGATCCTCTCGCGCGTCTGTTTGTCAATCATAGTTGTTCAGGTTTTTATTGGTTGTTTTGGAGTTTAGGATGCGCTCCTTGGACTTATGAGATTATTTGTTGTAGTTCTTCAATCCTTTCTGCAGGAACTCCACGTACTCCGGAATGTTCTCGTCGTAGGAGCGCAGACCGTTGAGCGGTTTGCCCGTCTGCGGGTCAAGCAACACGTAGTAGGGTTGCGTGTTGGCGCCGATCTTCACGCGCTGCAGATAGCTCCACTTGTCACCGATGGTGCGCAGCTTGCGGGTGTGTCCGTCGACGTCGGTCACCTCGATGGGCTCCGGCAGCGGTGTCTTGTCGTCGACAAAGAGCGAGATGAGCACATACTTGTTGTTAAGAATGTCCTGCACTTTCTGGTCGGTCCATACGGCGGCCTCCATCTTGCGGCAGTTCACGCAGCCGAAGCCGGTGAAGTCGACCATCACGGGCTTGCCCTCAGCGCGGGCGGCAGCCATACCCAGGTCGTAGTCGGTGTATTTAGCCTCGACGCTTCCGGTGTAGAGATTGAAGTCTTGCGTGTACATGGGAGGAGCAAATGCCGAGATGGCCTTCAGCGGAGCCCCCCACAGACCGGGCACCATGTAGATGGCGAAGGCCAGCGAGACGAGGCCCATGAAGAACTGCGGCACGTTGGTGCGGTGCTGGTCGTCGTCGTGAGGGAACTTGAGCCAGCCGAGCAGATAGGCGCCAAGCAGGCCGAACAGCGCAATCCACAGACAGATGAACACCTCGCGGTCGAGCAGTCGCCAACCGTAGGCCAGATCGGCCACCGAGAGGAACTTCAGGGCGAAGGCCAGCTCGATGAAGCCCAGCACCACCTTCACCGTGTTCATCCAACCGCCCGACTTAGGCGCAGCCTTGAGTAGTGAGGGGAACATGGCGAACAGCGTGAACGGGATGGCCAGTGCAATAGCGAAGCCCAGCATGCCGATGGTCGGCGCGATGATGTCACCCTGCGTCGACACGGCCACGAGCAGGAAGCCCACGATAGGACCGGTGCACGAGAACGAGACGAGCGTCAGCGTGAAGGCCATGAGGAAGATGGAGAGCAGACCCGTGGTATTCTCCGACTTCTGGTCAATCTTGTTCGACCAGCTGGAGGGCAGCGTCAGTTCGAAGGCACCAAAGAACGAGGCCGCGAAGACGATGAGCAGCAGGGCGAAGAAGATGTTGAACAGGGCATTTGTTGATAGCGCATTGAGGGCCGAAGCACCGAAGAGCAGCGTCACAATCAGTCCCAGCAGCACGTAGATGACTACGATGCTGGCGCCGTAGGTGAGTGCCTCGTTGATGGCCTTCTTGCGGTCTTTGTTGCGCTTCAGGAAGAAACTCACGGTCATTGGGATGATGGGCCACACGCAGGGAGTGAGCACAGCCAGGAAACCGGCTATCAGACCGCTGATAAAAATCGTCCACCACGACATGGAGGTAGCGTCATCACCGCTGCGCTCCAGAGCGTTCAGCTCGTCGACGATGGGGGCCCAGAGGTCGTTTTCGCCATCTATTGCAGCGGGAATCACTGCGGCAGACTCGGTCGTCTCAACCGCCTTGGCTTCTGTTGCCTCCGGCTCCGTAGACACCTTTTCCTCAGCTTGAGGTTTCTCCTCATCCTCCTTGACCGTCGTGACGGGCGACTTGCCGCTCTGCTTGAACTGGAAGGTCGTGGGCGGCATGCACATCTCGTCGTTGCATGCACCGTATTCTATGTAGCAGTCGATGTCGTAGTCAGGCTTCGTGAACTTAATCTTCTGCACGAACTCGCCCTTGTCCACAAAGAAGCGCAGGTTGGTGCCGAACATCTCGTCGAACTGCTCCACCACCTTGCCGCGGGGCTTCAGACTGCCCACCTTCTCCGCTCCGTTCATTTTGTCGACGTTGAACGTAGCCTTCGTGGGACCGTCGTCAGTGATGTCGGTCGAGTAGAGATGCCATCCCGGGTCGATGGTGGCGGTGAAGACAATCTCAGCCATGTCGTCGCCAAGCATGTTGAGTTTAGAACTAAAGTGAACAGGATCTGACATCTGTGCCTGTGCCATCAGCACGAGCAGCAGGAGCGTCAGGGTTGAATAGAATCGTTTCATGATTAAGATTTCGATATGTGTTTTTTAGAAATAACGTACTTAGCAACCGCAAAGGTACAATAAAATATTGATTTTAGCAATCTTTTAAATCTTTTTAAATCATTCCGTTCGTGATTCAGCGAAAATATAGTACCTTTGCACCACCGTTCTACGATGATGGGACCGGTGTACTTAAGGGATTATCACGTCATGGAATATATGTCAAAGGAAGGCTACGACAAGCTCGTGGCAGAACTCCATCACATGGAGAATGTCGAATTGCCGCAGGTCCGCGAAGCTATTGCCGAGGCGCGCGACAAGGGCGACCTCAGCGAAAATTTTGAGTATCATGCTGCCAAGCGCGAGCAGTCGCGTCTGCTGGGGCGCATCCGTTTCAAGCAGCGCGTGCTGGAGAATGCGCGGGTGCTCGATACCTCAAAACTCAATAGCGACTGCATTCAGTTGCTGAGCAAGGTTGAGATGACCAATATGGGCAATGGCAGCCACATGACCTATACGATTGCCAGTCCACATGAGGCTAACCTGCGTGAGGGCAAAATCTCCATCAAGTCGCCTATCGGACAGGCACTTCTGGGCAAGAGGGCCGGCGACGTTGTGGAAGTGCGCGTCCCGGCCGGCACCTTGAAACTTCATATAGAAAGCATTCAGCTCTGACGGCCAAAAACTGGAAGGTGCTTCGCTGCGGCCTCCAGCAGGAGAATACGTCGGGGCTTATACGTATTTCCGGATGAGACTGACGAAGCGCTGGCCATACTTCTGGCGCTTGTGGTCGCCGATGCCCGAGATGAACCCGAACTGTTCGAGGGTGGTGGGCTTGATGGTGGCCAGCGAGTGGAGCACTTTGTCGCTGAAGACGATGTAGGGCGGGAAGCCCTCCTCGTCGGCACATTGCTTGCGCAGCTGGCGCAGAGCCTCGAACAGGCGCGGGTCTTCAACGCCCGTGGCGGGCGGCAGACCTGGAATGGTGATTGATGGAATCTGCAGTTGCAGACGCGGTCTCTGGCGCTTGGGCTCGGCCTTCACACTGTGGTCGACAATGCTCAGTTGCACCGGCCGTCGCCCGTAGAGCACGTCGTCACCCTGCGGCGTAATCTTGGCGTGCTGGTTCTCGTCGTAAGCAATCTCGATGAGGCCCATCTGCAGCATCTGCAACAGATAGTCCTGCCATTCGGTCAGACTGTGGGCCTTGCCCACGCCGAACGTCTTCAACTGGTTATAGCCACGGCGTTTCACCTCCGGCGACATCATGCCCTTCACAATCTCGATGGTGGTCGAGATGCGGATCTGCTCGCTGGTGCGCTTGATGGCGCTGAGGGCCATCTGGCACTGTCGGGTGCCGTCGAAGCGGCGCGGCGGGTTCTGACAGACATCGCAGTTGCCGCAGTCATGGTCGGCCTGCTCACCAAAATAATTGAGCAGAATGCGGCGCCGGCAAACGTTAGACTCGGCATATTCCTGCATACGGCGCAACTTGTCGCGATTCACCTCCTGCTGACCGCTCTGTTTGGCAAAGTCCTCCAGCTGGATGATGTCGGCCAGCGAATAGAACAGCACCGTGTCGGCTGGTGCCCCGTCGCGCCCCGCACGTCCGATTTCCTGATAAAAACTCTCGATGCTCTTGGGCATGTTGTAGTGGATGACCCATCGCACGTTGCTCTTGTCAATGCCCATGCCGAAAGCCACTGTGGCGCAGACAACTTGCACCAGGTCCTGCTTGAAGAGCTCCTGCGTCTGATTGCGCTCCTGGGGCGACAGCTGGGCATGGTAGGGCATGGCTTTGATGCCCACGGTGCGAAGATCGGCCGCCACTTTCTCGGTCGTCTTGCGGCTCAGGCAGTAGATGATGCCGGCATCGAGCGGGCGGGCTTTGATGAAGTTATGGATGAATGAAAACTTCTCCTTCGCCTTGTAGCCGCGCTTCACCGAAAGGCTGAGGTTCGGGCGGTCGAAGCTGGCTACGAACATGCCCTCCGACTGGCTACCCATATTAAGATGCAACTGGCTGACAATGTCGCGGCGGGTAATCTTGTCGGCCGTAGCTGTCAGGGCTATCATCGGGACGTCGGGGAAACGCTCGCGCAGCAGTCCCAGCTGGGTGTACTCCGGCCTGAAGTCATGGCCCCACTGGCTGATGCAATGGGCCTCGTCGATGGCGAACAGCGAGATGTTGACGGAGCGCAGCAGATAGTCCATCTCGACCAGCAGTTTCTCAGGCGAGATGTATAGCAACTTCAGATGACCGGCGGCACACTTGCGGCGGATAATCGTGTCCTCATCCTGTGCGTTGTTCGAGTTGAGCGCTTCTGCCTCGATACCGTTCGACTTCAGGGCCTCCACCTGGTCTTTCATCAAGCTGATCAGTGGCGACACGACAATGGCCGTGCCGGGCATGGCCAGCGCGGGAATCTGGTAGCAGAGGCTCTTGCCGCCGCCTGTCGGCATCAACACCAGGGCATCGCGACCTTGCATCACGTGGCGCACGATGGCCTCCTGCAAGGGGCGGAACGAGTCGTAGCCGTAGTAGCGTTTCAGTATCTGGTAGATATCGTCGTCCATCTTTATTATAATTAGGTTATACAGTTTATAACTATTGATTATTATACCGTGTTCCCAGATTAAACGCTGCAAAGATACGAATAAAAATCGACAAACTTCGTAGAAAAGCGAAAGAACTGCCGACGGGAAGCGGTTGTTAGCAAATTTTCACGATTTAAATTTGGCTGATTCAAATAAAAGCCGTAACTTCGCGACCTAAAAGCAAGGGTAACTCTTGTAACCTTTAAATATTTAACAATTATGAAAAAGTACAATTTCAATGCAGGTCCCTGCATTCTCGACCGCTCGGTCATCGAAAAGACTGCACAAGCAATCTTAGATTTTAACGGCATCGGCCTTTCTCTGGCAGAGATCAGCCATCGCTCAAAGGATTTCCAGCCCGTCATCGACGAGGCTGAGGCGCTCGTGAAGGAACTTCTCGAGGTGCCCGAGGGCTATTCGGTGCTCTTCCTCGGTGGTGGTGCTTCCCTGGAATTCTGTATGATTCCTTACAACTTCCTGAAGAAGAAGGCTGCCTATCTGAACACCGGCGTCTGGGCCAAGAAGGCCATGAAGGAAGCCAAGCTGTTCGGCGAGGTGGTTGAGGTGGCTTCCTCGGCCGACGCCAACTATACGTTCATCCCCAAAGGCTGGACGGTGCCCGAGGATGCTGACTATCTGCATATTACAACCAATAACACCATCTACGGAACGGAGATTCGCAAGGACCTTGACGTGCCCGTGCGCCTGATTGCCGACATGTCGTCGGACATCTTCTCGCGTCCCGTCGACGTGTCGAAGTATGACGCCATCTATGCCGGTGCACAGAAGAACCTGTCGATGGCCGGCGTGACCATCGTCATCGTGAAGAACGATGCCCTCGGCCAGGCTCCGCGCGAGATTCCCACCATGCTCGACTATCGCACCCACGTCGAGAAGGGCTCGATGTTCAACACGCCTCCCGTGGTGCCCATCTACACGGCCATGGAGAACCTGCGCTGGATGAAGGCCCAGGGCGGTGTGAAGGCTATGGACAAACTGGCCCAGCAGCGCGCTGAGATTGTCTACGGCGAGATTGACCGAAACAAGCTCTTCCGTGGCACCGTGGCCGAGGAGGACCGCTCGGTGATGAACCTCTGCTTCGTGATGAACGACGAGTACAAGGAGCTGGAGAAAGACTTCCTCGACTTCGCCACCTCGAAGGGCATGGTCGGCGTAAAGGGGCACCGCTCCGTCGGCGGTTTCCGTGCCAGCTGCTACAACGCCCAGACCATCGAGGGCTGCCAGGCTCTCGTGGCTTGCATGAAGGAGTTTGAGAGTAAGCACTAAAACCCACCCCTGACCCCTCCCCAAGGGAGGGGCTTTGAATAGTTTGTGGGCAAATAGTCTTTTATACATTCAATTATAGTTTAATCAATAAAAAAAGGAGCCCCCAAAAGTAACCAGACTCCCCTCCCTGGGGAGGGGCAGGGGGTAGGCTTATGAAAATATTAGTAGCAACAGAGAAACCGTTCGCAGCAGCAGCCGTGAATGGTATTAAGGCAGAAGTGGAAGCAGCCGGCCACGAGCTCGTGCTGCTCGAGAAATATACTGAGAAGGCTCAGCTGCTTGACGCCGTCAAGGACGCTGACGCCATGATCATCCGTTCAGATAAGGTCGACGCTGAGGTGCTCGATGCTGCCAAACAGCTGAAGATTGTTGTCCGTGCCGGCGCCGGTTATGACAACATTGACCTCGCTGCCGCTACGGCTCACAACGTAGTGGCTGAGAATACGCCAGGCCAGAACTCTAACGCCGTGGCAGAGCTCGTATTCGGTCTGCTCGTCATGGCCGTCCGCAATTTCTATAACGGCAAAAGCGGCACTGAGCTCATGGGCAAGAAACTAGGCATCCTGGCCTTCGGCAACGTCGGTCGCAACGTAGCCCGCATCGCAAAGGGCTTCGGTATGGATGTCTATGCCTACGATGCTTTCTGCCCTGCAGAGGTTATCGAGCAGGCTGGTGTGCATGCCGTGAAGAATCAGGACGCCTTGTTCGAGCAGTGCGACGTGGTCAGCCTCCACATCCCCGCTACGCCCGAGACGAAGCAGAGCATCAACTACGCCCTCGTCGGCAAGATGAAGAAGGGTGGCATCCTCGTCAACACTGCCCGCAAGGAGGTCATCAATGAGCCCGAACTGCTCAAGTTGATGCAGGAGCGCGAGGACTTGAAGTTCGTCACCGACATCATGCCCGACCAGCATGCCGACTTCCAGCAGCTTGAAGGCCGCTACTTCTCGACCCCGAAGAAGATGGGCGCCCAGACGGCTGAGGCCAACAACAACGCCGGCCTCGCCGCCGCCCGCCAGATTAACGCCTTCTTTAAGGATGGCTGCACGAGATTCCAGGTCAATAAATAAGCGGATTGTCCTATGGCAACAATAAAACCGTTTCGGGGCATTCGCCCACCGAAGGATTTAGTGGAACAGGTGGAGAGCCGTCCCTATGACGTGCTCGAATCTGAGGAGGCTCGTGCTGAGGCCGGCGACAATGAGAAGAGTCTTTATCATATCATCAAACCGGAAATCGACTTCCCTGTAGGCACCAGCGAATATGACCCTCGCGTCTATGAAAAAGCTGCCGAGAACTTCCAAAAGTTCCAAAACAAGAGATGGCTTGTGCAGGACTCGTGCGAACATTATTATATATACGCGCAAGAAATGAACGCCCATTGGCAGTATGGTCTTGTTGTCGGAGCTTGGGTGAACGACTACATGGAGGGCCGTATCAAAAAGCATGAGCTGACCCGACGTGACAAGGAGGAAGACCGCATGAAGCACGTCCGCGTGAACAATGCGAACATCGAGCCGGTGTTCTTCGCCTATCCCGACAATAAGGTGCTCGATGAACTCATCATGCGCTATGCCGACAATGTGGAGCCTGAGTATGACTTTGTAGCTCCGATTGACGGCTTCCGCCATAAGTTCTGGGTCGTCAGCGACGAGAAGGACATGAAGGTCATCACCGACGAGTTTGCCAAGATGCCTTCGCTCTACATTGCCGACGGCCATCACCGCTCGGCTGCCGCAGCCTTGGTTGGTGCAGAGAAGCAGAAACAAAATCCTAACCATACGGGGCAGGAGGAGTATAACTACTTTATGGCTGTCTGCTTCCAGGCCAGTCAGCTGACCATCCTCGACTACAACCGCGTCGTGAAGGACCTGAACGGCCTGACGTCGGAGCAGTTCCTTGAGGCTCTGCGCAAGAACTTCGACGTCGAAGACAAGGGTACCGACATCTACAAGCCGGCCCGCCTGCATGAGTTCTCGCTCTATCTCGACGGCCACTGGTTCAGCCTCATGGCGAAGGAGGGTACCTACGACAATAACGACCCGATCGGCGTGCTTGACGTAGATATCTCGAGCCGGCTGATTCTCGACGAGATTCTGAAGATTGGCGACCTGCGCTCGTCGAAGCGCATCGACTTTGTCGGAGGACTTCGTGGCTTGGGCGAGTTGAAGCGTCGTGTCGACAGTGGTGAGATGCGTGCCGCCTTGGCCTTGTATCCCGTCTCTATGCAGCAGATCATGGACATTGCCGACAGTGGTAAGATCATGCCACCGAAGGCAACATGGTTCGAACCGAAACTGCGTTCGGGACTTGTGATTCACAAACTCTCATGAACGACGAGTACAAGACGATAACTGCAACCATAGGCGAGGGATTTTACTCTGAAAAGCGGAGTAAATTCTTCGCTTTTGCTCATCATGTGGAGACGCTCGACGAGGTGAAGGACTTATTGGTCGGATACCGCAAGAAATTCTACGACGCACGCCACGTCTGCTACGCCTACATGCTTGGAGCGGACAGGACTGAGTTCAGGGCAAATGACGATGGCGAACCTTCGTCGACGGCGGGAAAGCCTATCCTCGGACAGATTAACTCCAATGAACTGACCGATATCCTCATAGTCGTCGTGCGTTATTATGGCGGTGTCAATCTTGGCACTAGTGGACTGATTGTCGCTTATCGTGAAGCGGCTGCCGACGCCATCAGCCACGCTACCATCGAGAGGCGACAGGTTGAAGAAGTCGTCGTCTACGATTTCCCCTACGTCATGATGAACGACGTGATGAGGGTCGTGAAGGAGATGCAGCCGCGTATCGTAGGACAGACCTATGATAATACATGCCAAATAAGGCTCAGCATACGTCTGTCGGAGGCCGACCAGCTGAGGGAAAGACTCAATAAATTGAGTTTTGATTGAAATATTTCCAAAAACATTTGGCTGATTCGGAAAAAAATAGTACCTTTGCATCCGCAATTAAGCTTTGGTGCCTTGGATGAGTGGCTTAGTCAACGGTCTGCAAAACCGTCTACAGCAGTTCGAATCTGCTAGGCACCTCCTTAGTAAGAATCGAAAATCTCAGTTGTATGACTGACGGTTTTCGATTTCTTTTTAGAAATAAATGATGCAGGAGAATCGATGCTTAGTTAAAAAACTTTAAGGAAAGGAATAAATCTTAATTCCTAATTCGTAGTTCTCATTTTTTTTTGTACCTTTGCACCCTGTTTGGAGTAAGTATCAATTAACGGAACAAAAGAAAGTAGATAGCAATGTCGAAAGTTTGTCAAATTACAGGAAAGAAGGCACAGATTGGTAACAATGTGTCTCACTCAAAGCACCGCACGAAGAGAAGCTTTGACGTAAACCTGTTCAGCAAGAAGTTCTACTATGTAGAAGAGGACTGCTGGATTCAGTTGAAGATCAGCGCTGCTGGCCTTCGTTTGATCAATAAAGTGGGTCTTGACGCCGCACTGAAGCAGGCTGTTGCCAATGGATTTGTGGATTGGAAGGACATTAAAGTTATAGGAGACTAATAACCATGGCAAGCAAAAAAGCAAAAGGTAACCGCGTCCAGGTTGTTCTGGAGTGCACCGAGATGAAGAACAGTGGCCTGCCTGGCACCAGCCGTTACATTACGACCAAGAATCGTAAGAATACGCCTGAGCGCATGGAGCTGATGAAGTATAACCCCATCCTGAAGAAGATGACTCTTCACAAGGAGATTAAGTAAAAGTAAGACAGTAGTATGGCAAAGAAAACCGTCGCAACCCTCCATGAAGGCTCGAAGGATGGTCGCGCTTACTCGAAAGTAATCAAGATGGTTCGCAGCCCCAAGACGGGTGCTTACATCTTCGACGAGCAGATGGTTCCCAATGAAGCCGTTAAGGACTTCTTCAAGAACTAATTAGGAAAGATTATACGCAATAATAGACAAGCAGTGCAAACATCTCTCAGGATGTTTGCACTGTTTTCTTTATGGTTTTTATAGCTCCTGATAGAATGACTCGTAACGGCGGGCCACTTTCATGTAGTCATGGTGTCGTCGTATGTATTCTATACTTTGGCGTTTCAGTTCTTGAATGCAATCGGGATGAAGCACAAGCTGTTCCATTTGATTATATACACTTTCAAAGTTTGGCTCGACATTGATAATTGGATGAAGTTCGGTCTCACCAAGAATATCGTAGTTTTCTGCTTCCCCTCCACCAATACAGATAATGCCTTTGGACATTGCCAGGAGGGCGTTCATGGCTGGGGTGTAGCTATATAACTGGTCTATGAGCACATCGCTGCCATCCATCATCTGCTGATATTGGGCGAAGGGGACGCCTTCTGCTTTTATCAGCTCAAGACGTCCAGGATATTTTTGCAAGACAGCTTCTGCAGCCTGGAGCATGATGTCGGTTCCTTTATAGGCATTGCGGCCCTTGCTGATACCGATGAAGAACTTAACAGGTGCAGGTTCTGTTTCAATGGGCGGAAGATTCGCCGGAACCTTGATGGGGTAGGGAATGAATTGTGTCTTCTGTGGAAAATACGGTTCATAGCAAACCTGATACTCATAAAGGCCGGTGACGATGCCGTCGCAGTCATTAGCAATAGTCTGGTTCAGACGGCCTTTGGGCGTGTTCAGCCAATCGCGTTGCTCTATGACGGCGGCATCGTCGGTTCTGACCTTGTCGCCAATATTGAAGTCACTATAGCGTAAGGGCTTGCGAAAAGTGCATTCGTTGACCCAGTACCAATCCATGCCAAAGGCACCGAGCACCATCTTCTTGTTGTACTTGCGCAGATACTTGTATATAGGGAGAATGCGCTCTGCCTTGAGTTCCAGAAACATGGGGTTGATGAGTTGTACCACGTCAAAGCCTCGCCATTGCGGCAGAAGTGAATAGACTTTTGCCATCAGGCAGACACCCCCCACCTTGCCGGGTTTTCTGGCCAAGTCGACATCGCGGGTATAGTCTTTCCAAAAGTCGCCATTTGATGCCACAGTCACTTCGTGCCCCAGTTGTCGCAGGCCTTCTGCGAGCGTGTTGTGCACGTTGCTGTATTCTCCGAGCAAAAGTATTTTCATTTTTCTTTATTGAGCAGTGGTAAGGTCTTTATGAGCGTCGCCAGTCCGAGGTCAGAATTTGTCATTATTCTGAACCAGCTGTATTTCTTGGTATAATCCTTGTCAGGCAAGGGGAATAGTCCCAAGCGCTTGAGTTGATTCAGCTTTCTGTCCAAGAAATGTCGACTTCCCGTAATAATGATGACATTATAGATATAGTCCATCGTCAACTGGGCTACGCGTCTCTGGATAGCCAGGTGGTCAGCTGTGGGAAGCGTTTCTCCCAAGTTGTGCAGACGTATGATAACCTCTTGCGAATCCTGGAGACGCCTCAGCTTCCGCTTGATGTCATTGGAGCCGGTGGCAGAACTTTCCCGCTGTCTGTAAAAATAAGCTTTTGCTGAAGTCAGGCATACACTCTCAGCTCTCAGCAGGAGTTGTGGAGTGAACTCCTCATCCTCGCCGTAGGCAACACCTGGAGTGAAACGTAAGCTGCCGAGAATATTCTTTTTGAAGATATAAGCCCATACAGAGCCGTGTATATTCCTGCGTCTCATCAGTTCCGCCCCGCTCATAGGGGCACTATCCTCATAGACAAGCTTGTCCTGTCGGTCTTTAGTGAAGTCAAACATCACTACATCACAATTATTGTAACGCAGAAGGTCGAGCACATGTTCGTATGGCGACTGAATGAGGAAGTCATCTCCGTCAACGAATTGGATGAACTGGCCGGCAGCCATGGTCAGTGCGCGATTCCTTGCCGACGAAACACCCATATTCTTCTGTCTGACATAGGTGATGCTGTTAATCAAATCATTAATGCCTTCAATTGTACTGTTGTCAGACCCGTCGTCGACCACGATGATCTCTCGCTCGTTTTCGCGCAGCGACAATGCCTGTATGCTCTCGATACACTGTCGAAGCATTTCAGATGGAACATTGTAGACGGGGATGATGAAACTGATTAACGTCTGCCCATCCATTGATGTATTGTTTTGTTTAGCTTGCATATATTCCTAACACCTAATATATTGAGGACAAGTCCTTTTATTCTTTCCTTGGGGGATAAACTTTTGTTGGACAGATTAATGCGCCTGTGTGGCAGCTGAGGCTTACCGCCGGTTTGTTCGTAGACATCCATCTGGATGTTGAGCACGTGTAAGTAGTAGCGATCATCGCACCAGCGGTTAATAACGTCGCAATGAGCATCCAACAGCATGCTGAGTTCACTGCCCGCAGCAGTGGCGGTGATGCCTGTCTGGTTGTAGCAGTAGTAGTAGAGTCCTTTGTCAATGGTTCGCACCAGTCTTGCATTGGCCAGTAAGCGAGGGAGTGTGTGAACATCCTCAAACACGACACCTTCCGGAAATCTCACATGCTCGAAAAGTTGACGTCTATAGAGTTTGTTCCACGCATAGGCATGCTCATAGGCTCTTCCTTTTAGCCAGTAGTCAGGCATATTGTTGTAGTCGTGACAACTGAATGACAGCATCGTCTGTCGGTCTGAGCCATAGAATTTGAAGACAGGGAACTCCACGATGTCAGCTTCCGCGATGAAGGGCATGGCGTTCTTGTATGTGTCGCTATCAACATAATCATCAGAATCGACAAACGTGATGACATCGCCTATGGCAGCCCTGATACCTGTGTTGCGCGCATTGCTCAGTCCCCCGTTTTTCTGATGAATCACCCTGATGCGAGCATCACGGCTGGCCCACTCATCGCATAGCTTAGGACAGCTGTCAGGTGAACCGTCATCGACCAGAATCACCTCAAAATCAGTGAAACTCTGCCCGACAATGCTTTCCAGACAGCGTCCGAGTGTTGATTCTACGCAGTAAACAGGGATGACAATACTTAATTTCATTGGTACAAATTTACAAGAAAATAACGGAGAATTAAAATATTTGTTGTGTTTTTACGTTCTATATTTAATATTATGGAAGAAGAACGCGAAGATAGTTTTACGCATGTACTGAAATATACGGGCGTTTTCGGTGGCGTGCAAGGTCTTGGAATATTGATAGGCCTTGTTCGTAATAAGATTGTGGCCTATTTGTTGGGGACAGAAGGCATGGGCCTTGTGTCACTTTTCAACTCGACTATCAATTTCATATCGCAGTCAACAAATCTGGGCATTTCTTTCAGTGCTGTCCGCCATATCTCAGAACTGTTCGACGAAGGCGATGAAGCCCGTATCAGCCACTTTGTGAAAGTCATAAGGACGTGGAGCCTCCTGACAGCTCTTTTGGGTATGTTTGTTTGTGTGTTGGCTGGTCCACTGCTCAGTAATTTTACTTTTTCCTGGGGTGACCATACTCTTCACTTCATACTTTTGGCACCCGCCGTAGGCCTCACTGCTATAGCTGGTGGCGAGACGGCTATATTGAAGGGTTGCCGGCGCCTGAAGTCTTTGGCAGCCATTCAGATTTACAACATATTCACAGCATTGTTGATAGCTGTGCCAATCTATTATTTCTTTGGCCAGACGGGCATTGTACCGGTCATCGTATTGACGGCATTCTCGGCTTTGCTGTTGACTGCCTGGTATTCATTCCGGCTCTATCCCTATTCAATCAGTGGTGCCACGGGGTTACTTGGTGAGGGAATGGAAATGGTGCGCCTGGGAGTAGCTTTCGTGCTGGCGGGCATTCTGGGCAGTGGAGCAGAAATAGTCATACGGTCGTATCTCAACGTGCATGGCGATCTGGATGTCGTGGGTCTATATAATGCCGGTTTTATGTTAACGGTGACCTATGCCGGCATGTTTTTTTCAGCCATGGAGACCGACTACTTTCCGCGTCTTTCCGCAGTTGCCGCTAACCGTAAAGCCATGTGCGACACTGTAAACCGGCAGATTGAGGTGTCCTTGCTGCTGGTATCGCCGTTCCTGACATTCCTGATTGTGTTCATGCCGGTCGTCATTCCTCTTTTGTTCACCCGCAACTTTCTGCCCGTCATCGGTATGGCCCAGGTGACAGTTTTGTCGATGTATCTAAAGGCCGTGTCGTTGCCTATGGCCTATCTGCAGTTGGCTAAGGGCGACTCTGTAGGCTACTTGCTTCTGGAGGGCCTTTATGACGTCCTGCTTGTTGTGCTTGTGGTCTTCGGTTTTCGTCATTGGGGACTTCTGGGCACCGGTATCGCTGTGACTCTGTCTTATCTGGTTGATTTTCTCATCGTCTATCTCTATGTCTACATCCGATATAAGTTCAGCCTTTCGCCGTCTGTTCTCAGTCTGATGATGATTCAGATGCCTCTTGGATTGGCCGTCTATGGCGTTTCGCTATCCGATTCTTCTCTGATGAATTGGGGTATTGGTTTGCTGCTATCAGTTGTCAGTCTGTCAGTTTCTCTCTATATTCTCCATCAAAAGACTTCATTGTGGAATGCGTTGGAAGAGAACATAAAATCAAGATTCCGTCGCCATGGCTAAAGTCACAGTCCTTATGGCCGTCTACAATGCATCGGCCTTTCTTAGGGAGAGCTTGGATTCATTGCTGAGGCAGACCTATCGTGATTTTCAGGCCATCTGTATAGATGATGCGTCCACAGACGAATCATTGAGTATTCTTCAGGAATATGAGCGCCTCGACCATCGTATCAAAGTGATTCATCTTGATCGGAATGGCGGTCAGGCCCATGCACGCAATGAAGGCTTGAAAATTGCCGATGGAGAACTAATCTGCATGCTCGATGCTGACGACTGGTTGGCAGACGATGCACTGGAACTGTCTGTCGAATGCTTTAGTAACGACGAGACCGACGTTGTGTTGTTTGATGTTTCCATCGACCATCCGGACCGTTCTGATTTGTATTCCATGCCCTCTTTTGTGACTCTGACAGGCGCTGAGGCTTTCCGGTTGAGTCTTACATGGCAGCTCCACGGTGTCTACATGGTGCGTTCTGCCATCCATCACCAATATCCTTATGATGAGACGTGCAAGTCGTTCAGTGACGATAATACGACAAGGCTTCATTATCTGAGTGCCCGTCAGGTTGCCCGTTGTCATGGTGTCTATCACTATAGGCAGAATCCTGGGTCAACATCTCAGTCGGTCAGTGTCCGTCGGTTTGATTTCCTGCGGGCCAACGAGTCCCAGAAGCAAAGTTTACTTGAGCTCCAGATGCCGGTTGAGATTATGAAGGTTTACGAACAGCAGCGTTGGCTCAACCTGATAGGCGTCTATATGTTCTATTACGTTCATGGAAAGGAGCTGAGTGCGGAGGAACGGCATTATGGACTGTCGGAACTCAAACGCGTGTGGAAGACGATCGACCGAACCCTTATAGACCATAAGGGAAATATGAAATTAGGCTATTATCCGATGCCCACGTGGACGCTGTTCCGTGTTGAGGAATGGATTTATTTCACGCTCAGGGGACTACTGGGAAAAAACTATTGAACAATAAATTATGGGAACGAATATAAAAGGAAATGACGACAGCAGTCTGCTTCTGTCGGAACTGAATGAGAGTCAGCGCGAGGCAGTGCTCTATTGCGACGGAGCGTCGCTCGTCATTGCCGGAGCTGGATCTGGCAAGACGCGCGTTCTGACCTATAAGATTGCCTATCTGCTGCAGCTCGGCATGAAGCCCTGGAACATCATGGCCCTGACCTTCACGAACAAGGCCGCCCGCGAGATGAAAGAGCGCATCGGCCGGCTGGTGGGGCAGGAGCAGGCCCGCTATCTGCAGATGGGAACCTTCCACTCCATATTCTCCAGGATTCTGAGAGTTGAGGCCGACAAGTTAGGCTATGCCTCCAACTTCACTATCTACGACCAGACCGACTCACGCTCGCTGATGAAGGCCATCATCAAGGAGGCCGGGCTCGACGACAAGGTCTACAAGCCGTCGTCGGTCAGCGACCAGGTGTCGATGGCCAAGAACCATCTCATCTTGCCGGATGCCTTTGTGAACAGCTCGCTCTACGACGACAAGCGCCCCAAGGTGGGTGAGCTCTATAAACGTTATGCCGAGCGATGCCGTCAGGCCAATGCGATGGACTTCGATGACCTGCTCGTCCAGACCTATCTGCTCTTTGAACATCATGAAGATGTGCGTCGTAAATATGTCGAGAAGTTCCAGTATGTACTTGTCGACGAATATCAAGACACGAACTTTGCTCAACAGAAGATTGTGCTCCAGTTGACCCGCGAACGTCAGCGTGTCTGCGTCGTCGGCGACGATGCCCAGAGTATTTACAGCTTCCGTGGAGCAAATATTGATAATATCCTGAATTTCAGGGAGTCTTATGATGATGCAAAGCTCTTTAAACTGGAGCAGAACTACCGTTCGACGCAGCTCATCGTGCAGGCGGCCAACAGTCTGATCCGCAAGAACGAGCGCCAGATTCCCAAGGACGTCTTCAGCCGCAACGAGCACGGCGAGAAGGTGATGCTCAAGCCGGCCTACAGCGACCGCGAGGAGGCCATGATTGTCTGTCGTGACATCAAGCGGCTACGTCGTCAGGACCATTCGGAATACAGCGATTTCGCCATTCTCTACCGCACTAATTCGCAGAGCCGTGTGTTCGAGGAGCAGCTGCGCAAGGACAACATTCCCTACCGCATCTACGGCGGGCTCAGCTTCTATCAGCGCAAGGAGATCAAGGACGTGATTGCCTATTTCCGCGTCGTGGCCAATCCCAATGACGAGGAGGCCCTGAAGCGCATCATCAACTATCCCACGCGCGGCATCGGCGACACCACGGTGCAGAAAGTCGTCACGGCGGCCACGGCCTACGGCGTATCGCTCTGGACGGTCATCTCGCAACCGGTGCTGTTCCGGCTTGACGTAGCTAAATCGACGGCTGCCAAGCTGGAGGTCTTCCGTCAGCTCATTGAGGGGTGGCGTTCGCGCTTGGAGGCCGAAGATGCCTACCAGCTGGGCCATGCCATCATCATGGAGAGCGGCGTCTCGAAGGATATTTACGGCAGTCGCAATCCCGAGGACATCTCGCGCCAGGAGAACCTGGAGGAATTCCTCAACGGCATGCATGACTTCGTCGAGAGTCGGCGCGAGGAGGACATGGGCGACCAGGTCGGCATCACCGACTTCCTGCAGGAGGTGGCTCTGCTGACCGACCTCGACAGCGACGGCGACGCTGAGCAGCCGAAGGTGTCGCTGATGACCATCCATTCGGCCAAGGGTCTGGAGTTCCCCACCGTCTTTGTCGTCGGACTCGAGGAGAACATTTTCCCATCGCCGTTGTCTACCGGCTCGATGCGCGACCTCGAGGAGGAGCGCCGCCTGCTCTATGTGGCCATCACGCGTGCCGAGAAACACTGCATCCTGACCTGTGCGCAGAATCGCTTCCGCTATGGGCGCATGGAGTACGACACGCCCTCGCGCTTCATCCGTGATATTGACCCTTCGTTGTTGCAGGTAGAATCAGAAAAGACGGAAGAAAGCAACATCGACCTCGGCACGCGTCGACTGCCCTGGACGCAGAATCCGCGTCCCGTGGCGTCGCAGTTCCGGGCTGACCCGATGCCCCGCACCGTAGCTCCACGCAGGCAGGAAACGCCAGTCGAACCCTTCTCCGACAGTTTCAAGCGTCAGCTCAACCAGGCCAGCCGCGGCCGCTTACGCCCGCTGTCCTCAAACCTCCAAGCCCCCTCCAACTTCCGCCCAATGGGGGAGGCTTCAGGCGCAGAAAAAAACTCTCCCATTGGGGGGAAGTTGGAGGGGGCTCTCATCGAGCACCAGCGCTTTGGCATCGGCACGGTCATCAAGACCGAGGGAACGGGCGACAATGAAAAAGCAACTGTCGAGTTCCGCAATGCCGGTACCAAACAGTTGCTCCTCAAGTTTGCCAAGTTTAAGGTTATCAAGTAAATTCGGGTCAGTCCGAAAAGCCAGTTGTGGAGCCCGTAGCTACTCCCCTCCTTAGCGCTCGAACTCCGTTCGCTCTTACCTTTGCATCGGATTGTAGATAATGTCCTAAATGTCCGATGTTAAACATCGTATATATTTAGTTCATGCGGCAACAATTTTGTAGTTTTGCT
>FLNY01005001.1_pt1 | contig 44945 bp, 31 predicted proteins | sample 1140381 | NCBI WGS metagenome assembly FLNY01 (sample SAMEA3878172, study PRJEB12797) | bioreactor metagenome | biome: Moose rumen | place: Sweden | collected 2011-10
GGAAGTCCGCGCTTCTTACAGCGTTTGACGTCACGCTTAAACTTGACGGACATTTCAAGTTTGAACTTATCCATTCTCAATTTCCTTGATGAAATCGTCCAAACTGTCGTATTTGCAAACACGTCCCTGTTCCACGTCACGGCGAGCCTGTTCATAGCCCGAAAGGCGTTTGCTGTAGGGTATGCTTACTTTGGTGACACCACGAACCATGGATATGGCCTTTTTGATATCGCGAAGCATTCTGATGTCCTCGAAATCAACGATCAGTCTGCCAGATTGTGTTGGGGTAATTGTCGTTGTAGCCATAATGATATCTCCTTTTATTTTTTTGTGCTGCAAAGATACAGCATAATTTTGACAATTCCAAATTTTCCGTCAAAAATGTTCGCACTACAATCCAATCATTATCCCGCTTCATCGTTTTTGCAATCCTACGGCATCGAATTTAAGCATTTCTACTGCGTGAATCGTGGTTTTGCAAAATAAACTAATAACAGCAAGACAAAATAAACTAACGACAGCAAAGCAAAATAAACAGATGCTGCCATTTGAAATCTCTGACGACTTGGTGTCAATTGGTTGTCCGACTCTCGGCGAAGCTTTTGACACTTGTCAAATCATTGCCCGACTCTCGGCGGAGCTTTTGACACTTGTCAAATCGTTGCCCGAGTCTCGGCGAAGCTTTTGACATTTTTTTTCCAGCGTTCCCAATGTTTTCAGGGTCTCAGTCGCATACCCAGTCCGCACAGACAAAAGTTTTGCAGCAGAAAGTATAAAACTACAGCGCCTGCCGTTTAGGACAGACGCTGTAGTTTATTCGAGGTGCCTTGGTTAGACGGAGTGAGGCTCCGGGCGGGGGAAGTTATTTGTTCTTGATGTAATCCACAATCCAGGCACCGACTTCGGTAGTGCCGTAGTGGTTGCCGCCCTCGACCTGAATCTCGGGGGTGCGGACATTGGCATCGAGCGATGCGTTGACAGCTTCGCGGATGAGGGCACCTTCCTCGCCCAAGCCGAAGTGTTCGAAAAGCATGGCACCGGACAGAATCTGTGCCAAGGGGTTGGCAATGTTTTGGCCGGCAGCCTGGGGCCATGAGCCGTGGACGGGTTCGAAGAGGGGAGTGTGGAGACCCAGCGACGAAGAAGGCTGGAGCCCCATCGAACCGGTGATGCAGGAGGTCTCGTCGGTGAGGATGTCTCCGAAGGTGTTCTCGGTCACAATGACGTCGAAGAAACGGGGCTCGGTGAGCACGCGCATGGAAGCGTTGTCGATGAACATATAGTCCGTCTTCACGTCGGGATATTGGGGTTCCATTTCCTTGGCAATCTGACGCCACAGACGCGAGGAAGCCAACACGTTGGCCTTATCGACCACGGTGAGGTGTTTGTTGCGGGTCTGCGCCATCTCAAAGGCTACCTTGAGGATACGCTCAATCTCGGGACGCGTATAGATATCGGTGTCGTATGCCTTGTCGTTGTCCTGATATTTCTCGCCGAAGTACATGCCGCCGGTCAATTCGCGAATCACCACGAAGTCGGCACCGCGCAGCAATTCGTCCTTGAGGGGCGATTTGTGGATGAGGCAGTCGAAGGTGGCTACGGGACGCACGTTGGCAAAGAGACCCAGCTTCTTGCGCATGGCCAGAAGACCCTGTTCGGGACGTACCTTGGCCGTGGGGTTGTTGTCGAAACGGGGATCGCCTACAGCAGCGAAGAATACGGCATCGGCATCCATACAGAGCTGGAAGGTTTCCTCGGGGAAGGGATCGCCCACGGCATCGATGGCATGAGCGCCGCAGAGACCTTCCCGGGTCTGGAGCGTATGTCCGTATTTGTCACAGATGGCCTGAAGTACGGCCACGCCTTGTTTCATAATCTCGGGACCAATACCGTCGCCCGGGAGAACGGCTACTTTTAAATTCATATTATTTACTTATTTAGTTATTTTATATTTACCTATTTATAATTTAGCCATTATTATTTTGAATAGTTTTCCTCGATGAGGTTGAGCATCTTGATGGTGGCCTTGATGGCTGCTTCGGTCTGGTCGGCATCGAGTCCGCGGGTGCGATAGACCTTGCCTTCGTAGCACCAGGAGATGGCTGTCTGGACAAGGGCATCGGTGCGTCCTCCGGGAGGAATGGTAACGGCGTAGTTGGTGAGCCAAGGGAAGGTGCGGTTGAGGCTGTTGCGGTAGATGTGACGCACGGCTCTCACAAAAGCATCGTACTGGCCGTCGCCTGTGGCTGTTTCTTCATATTCCTTGCCGTTGATTTCAATCTTGACGCTGGCCACGGGGTTGAGGCCGTAGGCAGTGGTCACCATGTAGGAGACAAGTTTCACGCTCTCGGTGGGCGTATCGTGGTGGAGCACGTCGGCAATGATATAGGGGAGGTCGTCGATGGAGACGAGTTCCTTCTTGTCGCCGAGTTCGTTGATACGCTGGGTCACCTTGCGCATCGAAGCATCGTCGAGATTGATGCCCAGGAGTTGGAGATTCTGCTCGATGTTGGCTTTGCCCGACATCTTGCCGAGAGCATATTCGCGGGTGCGCCCGAAACGTTCGGGGAGGAGGGCGTTGAAGTATAGCTTGTCTTTCTTGTCGCCGTCGGCATGTACGCCGGCCGTCTGGGTGAAGACGTTCTCGCCCACGATGGGAGCATTGGCGGCGCATGCGATGCCCGAGTAGCTTTCGACCATACGCGAGATGGAGTTGATGCTCTGTTCTCGGATGCGCAAATCTGCCCCGACGAGGTCGTGGAGCACAGCTACCACCGACGACAGGGACGCGTTGCCTGCCCGTTCGCCCAGACCGTTGACGGTGACGTGAACGCCCCGTGCGCCGGCTTTGACGGCGGCAGCCACATTGGCCACTGCGAGATCGTAGTCGTTATGGGCGTGGAAGTCGAAATGGAGTCGCGGATAAAGTTCCGTCATTTGGCGGATGAAGAAACCCGTGGCCTCGGGATCGAGGATGCCCAAGGTGTCGGGCAGCAGGAAACGGTGGATGGGCAGGTCCTTGAGATTTTCAATCATGCCCATCACATAGTCCTGTGAGTTCTTCATGCCGTTGCTCCAATCCTCGAGGTAGAGATTCACGTCGAGCCCTTCCTCGATGGCCGTATGCACATTGTTGCGGATGTCCTCCCAATGTAGTTCGGGCGTTTTGTGGAGCTGGTGTTGACAGTGTCTCAGACTTCCCTTGGCCAGGAGGTTGATGACGGTACCGCCGGCATCTTTAATCCACCGGATGGAAGCCCCGTTATCCACAAATCCGAGCACCTCGACTTTGGAGAGATGTCCGGCTTCCCGAGCCCATCGGGTGACCTCCGAGACGCATTCGAATTCTCCCTTGGAAACCCTGGCGGAGGCCACTTCGATGCGGTCCACACCCACTTCCTCGATGAGTTTGCGGGCAATGGACAACTTCTCGGAAGCCGAAAAGGCAACTCCCGAGGTTTGTTCGCCGTCGCGAAGGGTTGTGTCAAGTATTTCTATCGTCATAATCAGGAGCGGCGGCTCTCGTAGTTGACGATGTCGTCCTTCTTGGTGAGCAGGTAGTCGATATCGTCATAGCCGTTCTCGAGGCAATATTTCTTGTAGTCGTTGAGTTCGAAGGATTCACTGTGACCCGTGGTCAGGTTGGTGACAGTCTGGGCAGGCACATCGACGCGCACACGGGCCGAGGGGTCGGCCTTGACAGTGGCGAACAGTTCCTGCTGGAACTCTCGGCTCACGATGACGGGCAGCACGAAGCAGTTGAGCAGGTTGTTGCGGTGAATGTCGGCAAACGAGCTGGAGATGACCACACGCACGCCGTAGCCGCTGATGGCCCAGGCGGCATGTTCGCGGCTGGAACCGCTGCCCCAGTTCTGACCGCCGACAATGATTTCGTGGACACCTTCGCGGGGAGGCTCCGAGTATTCGGGACGGTTCATCACAAAGTCGGGCACCTTGTTGCCCCGGGCATCATAACGCAGGTCGTGCATGAAGGCGTCGCCGAAGAATTTGGGGTCGCGCGTCGTGGAGGCCAGATAGCGTGCGGGGATGATGAGGTCAGTATTGCAATTGTCTATTTCCACGGGAATACACGTGGACTCGATGATGTTGAATTTCTGTTTCATACCTTGTTCCAAGTTCAAGAAGTTCGAAAAAACAAGAGTTTTTTCATTTAATAACGGGGAATACGAGGAAAAGAAGAGAGTTTTTTCATTTAATAACGGGGAATACGAGGAAAAGAAGAGAGTTTTTTCATTTTAATAACGGGGAATACGGGGAAAAGAAGGTCAGAGTTTGCGCGGGTCGGTGATTTTGCCCGTAACGGCGCTGGCGGCCACGGTGAGGGGCGAGGCGAGTACGGTGCGCGCTCCGGGTCCCTGACGGCCCACGAAGTTGCGGTTGGATGTCGAAATGCAGAGTTTGCCTGCGGGCACCTTGTCGGGATTCATGGCCAGACAGGACGAGCAGGAGGGCAGACGCAGTTCGAAGCCTGCCTCGGCAAGCACCCGGTCGATGCCCTCGTCGATGATTTGCTGACGCACGAGCCACGAGCCGGGGACGAGCCAGGCCACGACATTTTCGGCCTTCTTGCGCCCCTTCACGACGCTGGCAAAAGCACGGAAGTCCTCAATGCGACCGTTGGTGCAGGCTCCGAGGAAGACATAATCGACGGGATGACCTTCGAGACGTTCTCCGGGCTGGAACTGCATATAGTTGAGCATGGAGAGGAACTGGTCGCGCTCGGCCTCGGGGATGTCGTTGAGCTGGGGTATGTTGCCGTCCACGGCAATGCCTGCACCCGGGTTGGTGCCGTAGGTGACGCGGGGCGTGATGTCCTCGGCGCGGTAGGTAACCTCCTTGTCAAAGACGGCATCGTCGTCGGAACGGAGTTTCTTCCACTCCTCGACGGCTTTGTCCCAGTCGGCACCCTTGGGTGCATATTCGCGTCCCTTGAGGTAGGCAAATGTAATCTCGTCGGGGGCGATGATACCGGCACGAGAACCCATCTCGATGGAAAGGTTGGAGAGCGTCAGACGACCCTCCATCGACATGGAGCGGATGGCGCTGCCTGCATATTCGACGGCATAGCCGGTGGCACCCGAGGTCGTCATGCGAGCCATGATATAGAGAGCGACATCTTTGGCTGTCGTGCCGGCGGGAAGGGTTCCTTCGATGTTGATACGCATGGTTTTGGGCTTTTGCTGCAAGATGCACTGCGAAGCCAATACCTGGGCCACCTCACTCGTACCGATGCCCATGGCAATGGCGCCTACGGCACCGTGGGTCGAAGTGTGGGAGTCGCCGCACACAATGGTCATGCCGGGGAGGGAGAGTGCCTTCTCGGGACCTACGACATGGATGATGCCGTTGTCCTTGGTGCCCATGGCAAAATGTTTGATGCCAAACTCCTCGCAGTTGCGCTTGAGGGTCTCCACCTGTTTGCGGCCAACGGGGTCGTCGATACGTTCCTGCTGGTCGCTGGGCGTGTTGTGGTCGGGCATGGCCACAATGCGTTCGGGACGGAAGGCTTTGATACCTTTGTCGCGCAGGGTGTCGAAGGCCTGGGGAGAGGTCACCTCGTGGGCATAGAGCCTGTCGATGTAGAGCTGTGTGGGTCCGTTCTCAACGTTCTGTACCACGTGGGCGTCCCAGATTTTGTCAAATAACGTATTCATACCTAAAGTTTAATGCTTGAATTTGTTGATACAGTCGATATAAGCCTCGACCGAAGCCGACACGATGTCGGTGTCGGCACCAAAGCCGTAATAGACGTGACCGTCGTATTCCACCTGCATGTGAACCTTGCCGACATCATCGGAACCCTGGGTGATGGCTTGGATGGTGAACTCTTTGAGGGTCATCTGGCGCTGTACAATTTTCTTGAGTGCCTTGATGGCGGCATCCACAGGACCGTTGCCCGAGGCGGCGGCTTCGAAGATCTCGCCGGCTATGTTGACTTTGATTGCAGCGATGGGCTGAATGCCGCGACCGGAAGTGACTTGGAGGGCTTCGAGTTTGATGTGGTGCGTCTCGCTCTGGTTGGCACCGGCCAACATGAGGATATCGTCATCGTTGAGTTCCTTCTTCTTGTCGGCCAGACGGAGGAATGCCTCGTAAATCTTGTCCAGTTTCTCGCCGTCAATCTCTTGTCCGAGCACGGAGAGACGGTGTTTGAGGGCGGCACGACCCGAACGGGCGGTGAGCACGATGCTGTTCTCGTCGATGCCCACATCCTTGGGGTTCATGATTTCGTAGGTCTGCACATTCTTGAGCACACCGTCCTGGTGGATACCCGAACTGTGGGCAAAAGCATTCTTTCCGACCACGGCCTTGTTGGGTTGGACGGGCATGTTCATGAGCGAAGACACCATGCGCGACGTGGGATAAATCTTGGTCGTGTTGATATTGGTGATGACAGGCACTGTCTGGTGGCACTTGATAATCATCGCAATTTCTTCCATTGCGGTGTTGCCTGCACGTTCGCCGATGCCGTTGATGGTCACCTCCACCTGACGGGCACCGTTCATCACGCCGCTGATGGTATTGGCCGTGGCCATGCCGAGGTCGTTGTGGCAGTGGGTCGAGATGATGGCTTTGTCGATGTTGGGGACATTCTCCTTGAGATACTTGATTTTGGCTCCGTATTCCCAGGGCAGACAATAGCCCGTAGTGTCGGGAATGTTGACTACGGTAGCGCCTGCCGCGATGACGGCTTCAATGACACGGGCAAGATACTCGTTGTCGGTGCGACCGGCGTCTTCGGCGTAGAACTCCACGTCGTCCACGAACTTGCGGGCGTACTTGACGGCAGCCACAGCACGTTCGATGATTTCCTCGCGGTTGCTGTTGAATTTGTATTTGATGTGTGAGTCGGACGTTCCGATGCCTGTATGGATACGCTTATGCTTGGCATATTTGAGGGCATCTGCGGCCACGTCGATGTCCTTCTGGACAGCGCGGGTGAGGGCACAGATGGTGGGCCACGTTACGGCCTTGGAAATTTCGACCACGGAATTGAAGTCGCCCGGGCTTGAAATGGGGAAGCCGGCTTCAATCACATCGACCCCCAGCTGTTCAAGCGCTTTGGCTACCTGAATCTTCTCGACCGTGTTGAGCTGGCAACCGGGAACCTGTTCGCCGTCGCGCAGCGTGGTGTCGAAGATATACAAACGATCTGTCATAACCTTGTTGTTTTATATGTTGATGAATGTTTTATTCGTTGAGATAACGTCTGCCCTCCAACGTGTAGATGACCTGCATCTGCTGGGCGTTGTCGCCGCGCTTCAACTTCATGGACGAAGGCAGGATGTAGGTCGATGACGAGAGGATGGTGCCGTAGGTCGAATTGGTGGTCAACTCGACGGGCACGATGGCCATCGGTATGGTGTAATCCTCGGGGAGACTTGTATTGTTTTCTTTGACCCACCCGTGTTTCTCAGCCAAACCGAGCACGAGGGAGTTAAGATTGCCGAAATTGTAATAATATACGTTTTGATTGACGGAATCGGCAACATAAGAGCCTGTGACCGATGTGACATAGTCGGGTGTCTTGCTGTTTTCAAAGAAACTGTTCAGTTCGCTTTCTTCCACCATCAGAAGGGTCGGCGTGGGCGTCGCGTTCATGAGCACGCCTTTGGGTTTGTAACCCTGGAGGTAGAAGTTGGCGGCATTGAGGAAGTAGCTCGAGTCGGCCACATCGCGGGAGGGGTCGTTCATCATGGTCGAAATGATTTCGCCCACGGGAAGGTCTATCACCGTGTAGTAGCCCTCGGGAGAGGTCACATAGCTGGTGTCGGCCTGCGACAGACGAGTATTTTTGTCGGGGTCGTCGAAACTGTAACCGCTCATCTGAATGACATCGGGCGTCACTGCAATGTACTTGGTGTGGTTGGTGACATAAGTCGAGTCGGCCGAGTCGTCGTAGTTGCGGAGCAAACTACCGTCCTCGTCATACTTGTGGAAGGACGAATAGAAGAAATAGATGGCCGTGTAGTACACCTTGATGAGCGACCCGTCGCCAAAGGTGGGTTTGACGCAGATGCCGGAAAGGAGGTTCTTGCGGAAATCGGACGAACTCTTGAAGACGTCTTTGAAGTCGCTGTGGTGAGGATTGTCCAAGTCGCGTGCGATTTGGGCTTCGACGGCGGCACGGTAGAATTTGTCCTTGAGGGCATCGTTCAACTTGATTTCGATGTAGGGCAAGTAGGTTGAGAGCTTACGCACGGAGTCGCTGTTGACGCGGTCGGCACTGGTGTATGCCTTGGAGCCGAGGAAATTGTCCTCGTCGGTGAACTTCGAGAAGTCGTTGTTGCTGTAGAATTCATTTTCAGGCAACGACTCGAACTCAACGTCGGAATCCAAGCCCCAAACACTCAGCTTCATCGGCGACAGGGAGTCGCCGTAGTAAGTGCGGTAATAGATGCGGAGCGTCATCGAGTCCAACTGGTTGCCGCAAATGGAGTCCCACGACCGGTAAGAATAGTCGTCCCACTTGTACCCCAAAGCTGAGGGAGCAGATGTCCGAAGGAGATTGAAGATGCAGGAGTCGGACGAATTGTACCCGTTCAATGTGAATTCCGTGCTCGAATAGAATTGTGCCAGATAGGAAGCTTCCATCTCGCCGTACTCGGGGTCGGAGATACGTCCCATGAGCGGATAGCCCGTACGCACATAAATGGAGTCTCGATAGGCAGAACGGCTCGTTACGGGGACCGTCACGGTCTTCATGACTATGCCGTCTGTTTCGGGCAACGTGGAGGCACCCACCCTGTCCATATTGTCTTCACAAGAGGTGAGTGCTACGAACAGAGCCCCAATCCATAAGCCGAGGCTCTTGCCGAAGATTGTTTTCATTAAAAAAGGATGTTACCTTGATTTTATGAGTTTGTTATTATTATGCCTGTGGAGCGAACTGTTCGAAGAACTCGTGATATTTGTCAAGATTGACTTCCGTGTCTTTCGAACAATCCAACACCTTGAGCCCGTATTTCTCGGCCTGTGCCAGAATGGCCGGGTCGATGCCGGGATCCGTGATGATGAGGCCGTCGGAATATTTGAGTGCCATGCGCGTCACTTCCGTACAGCTCATCTTCTTGTCGGCCCATTCTTTCAAGTCGCTCTTGGTGATGCCGTCGCGATGGACGAGACGGGTGAAATTGGCTGCAAGGGGCGTTTGGAACATATTGTCGTAAGCCGCAAAGACGACTTTGGTCCTCTTGAAGCAGGCATCATCGCTGAAGGCGCGTTTGATGTAAATGGGGGCAACGGCAGCGAACCATCCCTGACAATAAACAACATCGGGCGTCCAGCGCAGTTTGCGAATGGTCTCGATGACACCGCGTGCGAAGAAAACCATGCGCTCGCCGTTATCTTCGAATTCGTGACCTTCGGCATCGGCGTACTGCGTCTTGCGCGACGTGAAATAATCCTCATTGTCGATGAAGTAAACCTGCATTCTGACAGCTTGTATCGATGCCACCTTGATGATGAGGGGGTGGTCGGTATCATCGATGATGAGATTCATGCCCGAGAGCCTGATTACCTCGTGCAGCTGACAGCGACGTTCGCTCACCTTGCCGAAGCGGGGCATGAAGGAACGTATTTCGTGCCCCCTCTCTTGCATTCCTTGAACCAGGTTGCGGCCGATTTCAGCCATTCTGCCCTCCGGAATATAGGGAACTATGTCGGTGTTGATGAAGAGGATTTTGGTGCTCATTGTCTCGTTGTTTTTATTGTTAAGGCCGGGGCCAGTCGCTTGAGTGCAAGCCTCTCTTCAGCCTCGATTTGCTGCCGAAAAGTGCACTTTAAGCAGTGCAAAGATACTAAAAATAATTCAAATATCCGCTATATTTGTGTCAAAAAATAGCAAATTCACCTTAATTTATGTCATTTTAGCACCTCACCACTACAATTTTAGACTTTTTATAACAGATTCAGAAGACTTTTGTCTCAGCTCCGGGAGTGTTTTGGGCGCAGTTCCGGACTGACAAAGAACCCTCTTTTCTGCTCCGCCGTAAATCCCCGTCTCTCGGTTTTCCCGCGACAGCCCGGACCTCCCAGTTGACGCCTTTCCGTCCGGGTTCCGTCAACGGCAGACTGTCTGCCTCGGACCAGGCGTCAGCGCCCCTGTTTATTTCGCAGTGTTCCTCTTTCGTTCGTCGGAGCCTCTGTCAGGGGCAAGTCCCAAAATCCCGGAGATTTCCCGGTTGGGATAGCCTCCTTCCGCCGGATTTCCTCAAACAATCCTATAAAAACGTTGCTTTTTGCTATTTTTGTCTGTCATTTTTTAGCAAATTGTTTTTCAACCTGACAAAACCTGTAATTTTTCTGCATTTTTCTTGGTCAGTTACGCAAAATACGCTATCTTTGCCACGGAAATATAGAAAACAGCAAGCATTTCTGACAAAATGTGGCATTTTGGCGAAATTTCTTTCGAAATGCGGCATTTTGTAAAGAAATATCAAACAATACAAACAAACATCCAAACATTTTCAAAAATGAGCAACAATTTGAGATTCGAAGTGGTTCATGAAGCCTTCAAAAAGCATGCTATAGACGTTGTGCCTCCGGCTTCCCGCCCTTCGGAGTTCTTCGGAGAATTGGTTTTCGATCGAGAGAAGATGTTCAAGTATCTGGACCGCAAAACATACGATGCGCTGATTGACTGTATCGACAACGGAAAGCAATTGGACAGACAGATTGCCGACAAAGTGGCCGCAGGCATGAAAACCTGGGCACTCGAACATGGTGTCACCCATTGTTGCCACTGGTTCCAGCCCCTCACGGAGACAACGGCCCAGAAGCATGACTCCTTCATGGAATATGATTGGAAGGGCGGCATGATAGAGGAGTTTGAAGGAAAATCCCTCTTCCAGCAGGAACCCGACGCTTCGTCGTTCCCCTCCGGCGGCATCCGTGCCACCTTCGAGGCCCGAGGATACACCGCTTGGGATCCCACATCGCCGGTCTTTATCTACGATGATTGTCTCTGCATTCCCACCATATTCATATCTTACACGGGTGAGGCGCTCGACTACAAAGCTCCCCTGAAGAAATCCATCAAGGTTGTTTCGGATGCTGCGCTGGCTATCTGCAAGATGTTTGACAAACGTGTCAAGAAGATTCAATGCAACCTGGGGTGGGAACAGGAATATTTCCTGGTGGATGACGGTCTCTATGCTGCCCGTCCCGACCTAATTGCGTGCGGCCGCACTCTGTTGGGGCACGCTTCGGCCAAGAATCAGCAGATGGACGACCATTACTTCGGTCAGATTCCCACGCGAGTTCAGGCCTTCATGAAAGATCTCGAAATCGAAGGGCACCGTCTCGGCATCCCGATGAAGACGCGTCACAACGAGGTGGCTCCCAACCAGTTTGAGTGTGCTCCCATCTTCGGCGATTGTAACCTCGCCAACGACCAAAATATGTTGTTGATGGGTCTCATGAAACAGGTGGCCCGCCGTCACGGCTTCCGTGTGTTGCTCCACGAGAAACCGTTCGAAGGCATCAACGGCAGTGGCAAGCACAACAACTGGTCGCTCTCGACCGATACGGGTGTCATCCTCTTGGCTCCCGGCAAAGACCCCATGTCGAACCTCCAGTTCATCACGTTCTTTGTCAATACGCTGATGGCTGTGAAGCGTCACGGAGCCCTGCTCAAGGCCTCGATTGCTTCGGCTACCAATGCCTATCGTTTGGGAGCCAACGAGGCTCCACCGGCCATTATCTCGGCTTTCCTGGGCAAGACCATGACCGACGTTTTGCGTCAGCTTCTCACCGTGCCCAACGATACCGACATCGTGATTGCCGGCAAACATGCCTACAACACGGGTCTGGTGGAGATTCCCGAAATCTTTGTTGACAACACCGACCGCAACCGCACGTCCCCCTTTGCCTTCACCGGCAATCGTTTCGAATTCCGCGCTGTGGGTTCCAAGGCCAACTGTGCCGGTGCCATGACGGTGCTCAATGCTGCCATGGCCGAACAACTTCTGGATTTCAAGGCGGCAGTGGATGCCGAGATGTCCAAGGGCACACCCATGAAGGAAGCTTTCATGGCCACGCTCAAACCCATCATTGCCGAAATCATCGACACCGTATGTTTCGATGGCAACGGATATGCCAAAGCCTGGGAAGAGGAAGCTGTACGCCGCGGACTGGATGTGGAACGCTGCGTGCCCAAGATGTTCCTCGAGAACACCAAACCCGAGTCGGTTGCTCTCTACGAAAAACTCGGCATCTTCACGTCGGCTGAGCTTCAGGCCCGCAACGAGGTGAAGTGGGAAACCTACTCCAAACTCGTTCAGATTGAGGCCCGCACGCTCGGTGATTTGGCCATCAACCACATTATCCCGGCAGCTACCAACTATCAATCAACGCTGCTCCGCAACGTGACGATGCTCAAGAGCCTTTTCCCCAACGAGTGGGAAACGCTCGCCGCTCCCGAGATTGCCATTATCCGCAAGATTTCCGGCTATAATGCCGAAATCAAGGAGAAGGTGGACATCATGGTGGCTAAGCGCAAAGTGGCCAACAAGATAGCCGATGACTATGAGCATGCGATGGCATACTGTGAAATAGCAGAGTCATTTACAGGCATCCGCAAGCCCATTGACAAACTCGAAGAGATTGTCGATGACACGTTGTGGCCCATGCCCAAATATCGCGAATTGCTCTGGATTCGTTAAGTTCTCTCATCCATCACTTTATATATACGAAGCGGGAGGCCTTTCTCTGAGGTCTCCCGCAATTGTTTTCCCACGGCAGGAATTACTTCTCGCGCATGAAGATGTTGATGGGTGTGCCCGAGAAATCCCAATGTTCGCGTATCTTGTTTTCGAGATAGCGCCGATAAGGCTCCTTGACCCATTGGGGCAAGTTGCAGAAGAAGGCGAACGATGGAATCTGACTCTCCTTGAGCTGTGTGACGTATTTGATTTTCACGAACTTGCCTTTGTTGGCCGGGGGCGGATAGGCCGCAATGGCTTCCAACATATATTCGTTGAGTTCGGAGGTCTTGAGTTGGCGGTGGCGGTTCTCATAGACGTGGGAAGCCTCCTCTATCACGCGGTAGATTCGCTGTTTGGTGATGGCCGACGCAAATACGATGGGGAAGTCGCGGAAGGGAGCCAAACGCTCGCGGATGGTTTGTTCCATGTAGGCGATGCTTTCTTTCGATTTGTCTCCCATGAGGTCCCACTTGTTGACACAGACCACCAGACCCTTGCGGTTCTTCTCGATGAGGGAGAAGATGTTCAGGTCCTGGGCCTCGATGCCTTTGGTGGCGTCCAGCATGAGGACACAGACATCGCTGTTCTCAATGGCGCGTATGGCACGGAGCACCGAGTAGTACTCTATGTCTTCGGTCACTTTGGTTTTGCGGCGAATGCCTGCGGTATCGACCAAATAGAAATCGAAGCCGAATTTGTTGTACTTCTGATAGATGGAGTCGCGCGTGGTGCCTGCTATGTCGGTCACGATGTGGCGGTCTTCGCCCATGAATGCATTGAGGATGGATGACTTGCCGGCATTCGGACGGCCTACGATGGCAAAGCGGGGAATATCCTCAAGGTCATCGTTGTCTTCCTTGGTGAACTGCTTCACCACCTCGTCGAGCAGGTCCCCTGTGCCGGAGCCGTTGGCCGAAGAGACAATCCAGGGGTCGCCCAGGCCGAAGCCGTAGAACTCGGCGGCATAAATATGCTGGTCGTAGTTGTCGGCTTTGTTGGCCACTACGAGCACAGGTTTCTTTGACTTGCGGAGCATCTTGGCAATGCTGTCGTCAAGGTCGGTAATGCCGTTCATGATATCGACCACGAAGAGTATCACGTCGGCCTCCTCGATGGCAACTTCTACCTGTCGGTTGATTTCGGACTCAAAGATGTCATCGCTGTTGACAACCCAGCCGCCGGTGTCCACCAGCGAGAACTCGCGTTCTCCCCAGATGACGTGTCCGTACTGACGGTCGCGTGTGGTGCCTGCCTTGTCGCTCACGATGGCTGTGCGACTCTCTGTCAGGCGATTGAACAGTGTGGACTTGCCCACGTTGGGGCGTCCCACAATAGCTACTAAATTTCCCATAATGTTTGTTTTTTTAATGTTTATACTCGCCGGCATCTCCAACGCCCGTTTAGGCGTGGCTGTGCCGGCGAAATAACTTCAGCCTCACAAGACTCTTTCACAAGAGCTGGGAAGAGGTCTCCGAAGTTATTTCGGGCTGCAAAGATAGCACTTTTTTTTGAATTGGCCAAATTTCGGGTCGAAAAAACTCACTTTTGGAGTTGTTTTCGACCGTTTCGGATGACAAATCCCTGTTCTTCGCCACAGCAGTATATATAATATGGTGTAACTTCGCCTTCTCTGCGAACCGCCAAACGAGGGGGCTGCAGACTTGTCTTTGGCTGTGGCAGAAAAAAAGGATGCGCAGGGGGAGGGCTGCGCATCCTTTCACATAGGGTTTAATTACCGGTATAAACTTTGCCGGAGGCAGGATAGTTGTACCAAGTCGTATTGGCTTCTTTGTCGGCTACCCAAGCGGAGAATTGGGGATAGGCATCCTTGATGGAGGTGCGTCCGGTAGGCCACTTCCAGGTTCCGCTGGGGATGACGAGACACTGGGGCGCGTAGCCTGCCTGTGTTGTTGCGGGGATAGCTTTCACGAAGTCTCCGCCATCGTTCTTGACGTTGAGGGTGAACTTGCTGAGGCAGTTGTCGTCGGTCCATGAGAAATCGTCCTTCATAGCAATGGTGGCTGTCTTGACACCGGGCAGATTGCTGATGGAGTAGTTGCCCTCAGAACCGCCGGTGGCGTACATCACGCCGTCGGTGTGACTGAAGAGGGTCTCGCCGTCATAGGCGATGCTGATTTTGAGGGTACCGCCTGCTGCTACGAACTGTACCGTACCCTCCGTCGTACCGCCGGTGTGGGAGACGCGGAGCACGATATCGTTGAAGTCGAAGTCATCCTTCGTGCCCAAGTCTTCGTAGGCAAGGGTGTAGGTATAGGCCTGCGGGTCAGGTCCGCCTCCGTGACTCCATTCGCTTGCGCCGCATTCATCCGAATCGGGTTTTTTGATTGAAAGTTCGGAGTAACTTACGCTCTGAGCCGTTTCGTCGGCATAGAAGATGTGCTTGTATGAGTCAGCTGCCAAGGCATCGGCTTGGGTCTCGGTCAATTCATTGTCGTTTTCGTCGAGATAACGGAAGGAATTCCAGGCGTATTTGACTTTACCCAGGAACTGGATGTTCTTGGAGCTGCTGGCCAATACGTCCACCTGCTTGGCGGCTACCAATGCATATTCGCTGCCCAAGCCGTGGAACCCGTTGTCGCTGCCCGAACCCTTGCCCTCGGGAATGGAGAGCAAATCGGTGACGTACAATACTGCGTTGTCCCAAAGGTTGAAGGTGAAATTGCCCATGTCCATCTTGGAAGCCTGGACGTAGGAGGACGACATGTTGTTGAAGGTGGCTTCATGCAGATAGAACTCGTCGGTCACAATCAGTTGGCAATAGTTGTAGAAAGTGACGTTGGAAGCATTGACGTTGAGTTTTTCGGTCTTGTAGTAGCCGTTGTTGACCCACGTGTTGCCGCTTTGCGTTGACTCTGTCAAGCCGGATACGATGGTGGTGCCGCCGTTGTAGAAATGGGTGACACCTGTATTGAGCGACAACCCGGCGAGGTTCATCGTGCCGGTATTAATGGCCTGAGCACCGCCGCCCGAGCCTGTGGACAGTTCCAAGACACTTGACAGCGTCATTGTGCCGGCATTGGCAAACTGAGCACCCTTGCCGCCGATGAAGACCGATTGTCCCGTCATTGTGGCTCCGCTGTAATTGGTGAAATAGTTGGGGGACGAATTGCCGTCGGCAGAATTGAATGTCAGCGGACAGTTGAACGTCATAGTGCCGGCATTGTAGAAGTTGCAATAGTTGGACATCGCGAAGGTCGGGTCGCCGGTCTCTTTTGTAACTGTCTTTTCCTGGGTCACTATACCGAAGAGGACAATATTATTGAGGGCAATGATTTTGTCTTTGTCCATCTCATAAACATAAATATATAGAGAAATATTTTTCCCTTTTAATTGGTCTTCATCTATATCGTATGAGAAACTACAATCGGCGAGGTAGTTATTTTTACCATTGCTTTCGGTATCTCCTTCTACAGTTTTGTCGCTGCGTCGAGGAACAATTCCTGTACCTAAGGATAAAGGAGTAGTATCCCAGGATCCCCCCCATTTATTACGGAGGAGGATGTCAATTTTGCCTTTATCTGTTCCTACTCGGGAAATATTGCCTGTAACTTTAGTAGGTTTGAAAGAACAATCCCCAGTATAACCGAATGACATTTCCACGGCAGAAGAATAATCCTCAGAAGAACTAAAACTTTTCGCAGTACTTTCATTAACTTTGAATTCAAGGAATTTAATGTTATCAGAAAATCCTTTCACCGTTCTGCTTTTTTGATTAAATGACAATTTGTTACCTAATGTAACTGTGCCCCAAAAGCCTTCAGAGATTGTTGCTTCAGCTTTGGTGTAATCATTTATATCATTGAGCGGGAAAGTCACCGTGCAGGGTGTATCAGTCATCACCTTCTCAGTGGTGGTATTTTCCTTTCCGTTAATTACCACTTCCCCCTCATTGACGATTTCTGACGGGTATGATTCGTATTGAGCATTAATCGCGTTGGTGTTGAGGATAAGCTTTCCACCTTCCTTCACATAGAATCGGACACCCTTGGTATCAGCACCCTTATAGGTAAGAGTCGAACCGTCGGGGATATAGAACTCTACAAAAATGAATGTACAGGAGGGCTCAATCGTCACGTCGCCGTTCACATATATCTTGCAAGGCGTTGTCTGGCTGATATCCTCGCCTTCCTGAAGGAAAGACTGGCAGTAGTTGTAAAGATTGAGGTTGCTGAAAGTCCCCGATTCGGCCTTGAACTCGAAGCCCGAGGCTTTTGACTGATCGTAGGACATGTCCTGAAGCACAGTGGAAGGTGCAGACATCTTATAGGTGTGGTCGCTGATGTCGTGGACTTGCGAGAAATCGAACAGGTTGTTGGTCAGCTCGTTCACGGTTGTTTCGCTCACCTGGGCACGTGTTTCATCATCCTCCAACGAGAGGTTGATGCTCTTGGCCGTCTTATATACGGTCACATAGCTGGCCACTTGGTCATTCGGAGCGGAGCGCACCACCCACAAGTGGGAGAGTCCTGTGGGTGCATCAAATTTGAAGCTGACAGCCGACTGACCCTGCGCTGTGGTTTGGTAGAGTGCCATCGCATCGTCTTCGTAGTTGGGGTTGCCCTGACATACATAGATGGTGTAGGTGGTGTTCACATCGCCGCCTACATTGGTAATGTTCATGGTGCGTTGTGTCACCATGCGGAAATCTTGTTCGGAATCAATGTCGCCGAAAACCTCGGTGAAGAATTCGTTGAATTCCGAATCGATAACTTTCGACTCCCATTGTTTCTGTACGTCTGTGTCATCACCGCAGGATACCGTCAATGCACCTGCTGCGATTGCCCCCATGAGGGTTTTTATCCATGTTTTATACATTGTCATATAACTTTTTTGTCTGAGATTTGAGATGAGCAGTAAAGGAAAGACATCCGATTATTCCAAGAGAAGAACTTTCTTCGGATTGAAGGTCTTGTACCAATCGATGTTTATCCGGAAATCTTCCGCATAGCCGGCCATTTCGGGATATGCTTTCGGCACATTGGTGTTTTCAGTGGGCCAAGACCATTTGCAGGGGATGCAAATGGCCAACGGGGTCGCTCCCGTCAGTCCTTCAGCTGAAGGCAAATGGATGTAAGTGTTTTTTGTCACATTGTGCACATAGAAATCTGCTTTGGCAAACGAGATGTCTTTCAGCGCATATTCTTTGTTGAGTTTGACATCGCAGGTGGGCAATTTGGTGACGTTGATTTCCCGGGTATTGGCAAATTCGCGAGTGGGGATGCCGAAGACCTCGTGAAGCTCCTTGCCGTTGAAGAGAGCTACCGGGCTGGTCATCGTTTTGTCCCGATAGTAAAGTTTCAGTTCGTCGTAAGCGCCCAAAGCCATCAGCTTGACGCGATAGACATATTCTTTGTTCACCGTTGTCATTGTGACCTGGAAGACCACATCGTTCATGTCGTAGTCGCCCATCTTGGTGTCCTCGAAAGCATAGGTGTAAACCAACGAGCTGCCCTTGGGCGTAGCAACATCGGGGAAGTCTTCCACATCGCCCTGCACCGTGATGAGCAGGTCGTTCAGGTCGAAGTCCGTGCCATCCTCGCAGCCTACGTAGTTGATGCCGTTGCGGTTGAAGAAACAAACGCGCGGGAAATCCATCCAGCCGTCTTTGCCGTAGTAGATGTTCGGATTGATGTTGTGCTCGTCAAACCTGTGCTGGTTCATATCGACATTGAGAATGCCCATCGAATACCAGTTGCAGAAATCCTTGCAGAAACAATTGCGGTCGTACTTCTCGCGGTAGCAGAGGAACAGGTATATTTTGGTGCCCTTGGGGAACTGATAGGAGCCGTTGCCGTTCTCGTCGTAATAGACCAGTTTGTAGGCATTGACCTCCTTCGTGCCTGTTGCGGTGTTTGTGTCGTCGTAGATGCCTTCCGAGAAGACGTACTTGTCGCAGGTCTTGAAGTTCAGATTCTGGCCGGGGACTTCGTAGAAATAGCCGATATATTCGTGACTGCCGGATTTCTTATAGACGGGGAGGAGCGTAACTTCACCGCCCTCTTTGGCTATCACGGCGCGGGTGTAGTTGAAGATTTCGTCATAATTCAACAACTTCTTGATGTTGTTTTGTCCTTCGGGCACCCATGTCAGGGCCGTATTGTAACATTCTTCAATCTTAGCCAGCGCAACGGTCTCGTTGCCGCGGTCGATTTGGGCATAGCGGTCGTCCCATCCCGGAAGTTCCAGTTTGGTGTGGGAGGTGTAGTACCACGTCAAGTCGAACTTTGTGCCCACCGCAACTTCGGCGCGGGTCTCGGCAGCAGCGCTGCGGGTAATCCCGTCGTCCTGCATATCCACCGTTCCTTCGTCCACATTGAAAGCCTTGACGCGCATCACACCGTCCGCATTGATGCAGGCTGCATAAAGCGTTTCCAAGTCGTTCGGAACCTCGTAGGTGATGGTTTCGAGGGCTTCCTCTTTGTAGGTAAGGAAAGCCGCAGTGGTATCTACAAAGGGGTTGGCATCGTAAATGGCCACCTCCTTTGTTTCAAAGTTGGCGGGGAAATTGACGATGCGAACCGTTTTCTCGGAGGTCATCGTCCATGTGTGATTCTTGTCAATGGTGATGCCGAACACATTCTCGGCATTGTCTATTTCTTCTTGGGACTGCTGATTTTGGTTTGCTTCGGTTCCGAAATCAGGGAGTTCGCCCTGTGCACAGGATGCCAGAGACAGGGCGATGGCTGCAGTCAATGTTAGGTCAATTGTTTTCATAAAAGTTTGTCAATAAATAATATTTATTCGAGATTTAGCTTTTGGGAAACACTTTGCCAAATGGGGGAACACGTTTCTTTTAGGAATGCTTTGAAAAAATGTATCTTATGGGAGTGCAAAGATAAGGCTTTTTTTTCACATGACCAAGAATAATCCCCCCAAAAATGCATTTTCTCCTCATTTTTAGTCTATTTTGGCATGTTTTAGTTCCAAAATGAAGTGAAAAAGAATATTTCGGAGGAGTTTCAGGGAGACCGGAATTTTCCTTGGCACCAATAAAAAGCGGGCACCGAGAGGTGCCCGCCACTTTGACGATGAATAATGAATTGTTCTTAATCGGCCAGTTTGGCGCAGATGAATTCGCGGTTCAAGCGGGCGATGTTGGAAATCTTGACGCTCTTGGGGCACTCCATCTCGCAGGCGCGGGTATTGGTGCAGTTGCCGAATCCGAGTTCGTCCATCTTGGCCACCATCGCTTTGGCGCGGCGCGCAGCTTCCACTTGTCCTTGGGGCAGGAGTGCGAACTGCGACACTTTGGCCGAAACGAAGAGCATGGCCGAGCCGTTCTTACATGCTGCCACGCAGGCACCGCAACCGATGCAGGAAGCGGAGTCCATGGCCTCGTCGGCCTGAACCTTGGAGATGAGAATGGCGTTTGCATCCTGGGCTGCTCCCGTGTTGACAGACACATAGCCGCCGGCCTGCTGAATCTTGTCGAAAGCAGAACGATCGACCATGAGGTCGCGGATGATGGGGAAGCCGGCGGAACGCCAAGGCTCCACGGTGATGGTATCGCCGTCGCTGAACTTGCGCATGTGGAGCTGACAGGTCGTGATGGCCGTATCGATGCCGTGAGGACGTCCGTTGATGTAGAGCGAGCAGGTGCCGCAAATGCCTTCGCGACAATCGTGGTCGAAGACAATGGGTTCTTCGTGCTGCTGAATGAGCTGTTCGTTGAGGGTGTCCATCATTTCGAAGAACGACATCTCGGTGGAGATATGCTCAAGATGATAGGTCTTGAATTCTCCCTTGGCTTTGGGGCCGCGCTGGCGCCAAACCTTTACATTTATATTTAAGAATTTTTCTTTTCCCATAGTGATTTAGTTCTTATAGTTACGTGTTTGAACTTTGATGAACTTATAGTCGAGCATCTCCTTGATGAGAGAGGGCTCCTGACCTTGTCCTTCGTACTTCCAGCAAGCCACATAGGAGAACTTGTCGTCGTGGCGGAGTGCCTCGCCTTCGGGGGTCTGGTGTTCCTCGCGGAAATGGCCGCCGCACGACTCCTCACGGAGCAGGGCGTCGCGCGCCATGAGTTCGCCGATTTCGATGAAGTCGAGGAGACGGAGCGCCTTGTCGAGTTCAACGTTGAGATCGTCGGCCTTGCCGGGCACGTAAACTTCCTTCCAGAAGGTGGCGCGGAGGTCCTTGAGAAGCGTGAGTGCCTTCTCGAGACCTTCTTTGGTGCGTCCCATGCCAACGTGTTCCCACATGATGTGACCCAATTCCTTGTGGATGGAGTCCACGGTGCGGCTGCCCTGAACCTTCATGATTTTCTCAATCTTGGCTTTGACAGCTTTCTCTGCCTCGTCAAATTCGGGAAGGTCGGTCGAGAAACGGGGAACCTGAATCTGGTCTGCCAGATAATTCTGGATGGTGTAGGGAAGCACGAAATAACCGTCGGCGAGACCCTGCATGAGGGCAGAAGCACCGAGGCGGTTGGCTCCGTGGTCGGAGAAATTGGCTTCGCCGATGGCGAACAAACCTTTGACGGAGGTCTGAAGTTCATAATCGACCCAAATGCCGCCCATCGTGTAGTGGATGGCGGGATAAATCATCATGGGTACTTCGTAGGGATTCTCGTCGGTAATCTTTTGGTACATCTGGAAGAGGTTGCCATAGCGGTCGGCCACAGCCTGACGGCCCAGACGCTGGATGGCCTCGGAGAAATCGAGGAAGACGGCCTTGCCCGTCGAGTTGACGCCGTAGCCCTTGTCGCAGCGTTCCTTGGCGGCACGTGAAGCGACGTCGCGGGGCACGAGGTTGCCGAAAGCGGGATAACGGCGCTCGAGGTAGTAGTCGCGATCCTCTTCGGGAATCTGGTTGCCCTTGATTTCGCCGCGCTGCAGGCGCTGAGCATCCTCGAGTTTCTTGGGCACCCAGATACGTCCGTCGTTACGCAGCGACTCCGACATGAGGGTGAGTTTCGACTGGATATCGCCGTGAACGGGGATACAGGTGGGGTGAATCTGTGCGTAGCAGGGGTTGGCAAACCAAGCGCCCTTGTGGTAGCACTGGATGGCAGCCGAGCCGTTGCAACTCATGGCGTTGGTGGAAAGGAAATAGGCATTGCCGTAGCCTCCGGTGCCTATTACAACGGTGTGGGCGGAATAACGTTCGATTTCGCCGGTGACAATGTTGCGGACGATGATGCCGCGGGCACGCTTCACGCCGTCCTTGTCGGCCACAAGAACCACATCGAGCATTTCGTGGCGGGTGTACATCTCAACGGTGCCCTTGTTGACTTGACGCATCAGCGCCGAGTAGGCACCGAGAAGGAGCTGCTGGCCGGTCTGACCCTTGGCATAGAAGGTACGCGATACCTGAGCACCGCCGAAGGAGCGGTTGGCCAGAGTGCCGCCGTACTCGCGGGCAAAGGGAACGCCCTGAGCTACGCACTGGTCGATGATATTGTTGGACACCTCGGCGAGACGATAGACGTTGGCCTCGCGGGCACGATAGTCACCGCCCTTGATGGTGTCGTAGAAAAGACGATAGACGGAGTCGCCGTCGTTCTGGTAATTCTTGGCGGCATTGATACCACCCTGGGCAGCAATGGAATGGGCTCGGCGGGCAGAGTCCTGAATACAGAAACACTTGACTTTGAAGCCCATTTCGCCAAGGGAAGCGGCAGCCGAAGCGCCGGCCAATCCGGAGCCGACAATGATGATGTCGAGACGTCGCTTATTGGAGGGGTTCACCAACTTTTGGTGAGCCTTATAGTTGGTCCATTTCTCAGCCAATTCGCCTTCGGGAATCTTGGAGAGAACGGGATCGAGAACGGATTCTTTGATTGCCATTTCAGTAGAGTTTTAAAAGTTTAATAAACGCCGTTAGCACGGAGGATAGCGGACAACACAACACAGAGGAAACCGCAGCAAACCACGGTGGACCAGATTTTGCCAATCAAAATCCAGCGGTTGAGCCACTTGTTGCCATTCCACCCGATGGTCTGCATGGCACTCCAGATGCCATGATTGAGGTGCAGCCAAATGGCACAAATCCAAACGACATAGATAATCACAAAGACGGGGTTGGAGAAAGTGTCGGTAATCCAAGCCGAGCCGTCGGTCGGTTTGTAGAGCATCTCCTGGAAGCCCATCAATTCGGCAAACATCATGTTATACCAGAAGTTGAAGAGGTGAATCAACAGGCCGCAGCAAACGATGATGCCAAGAACCAGCATGTTCTTGGACTCCCAGTCGATGGGTTGTTTGCCGGAAATGGCATAACGCTCCTTGCCACGGGCTTTGCGGTTCTGATAAGTAAGGATGAAAGCATAAACGATGTGAACCAGAAAGAGGAACGCCAAGGCGGCGGTGCCGGCCAAAGCATACCAATTGGTGCCCAAAAACTCGCAGACCTTGTTGTACGCCTCTGTGGAGAAGATGTAAACGAGGTTCATGGCCATGTGGAAAGTAAGGAAGAGCACAAGACCTGTGCCTGAAACGCTCATCACTACTTTACGGCCGATGGAGGAAGAAATTAACCACATAGTTGGAACTAATTATTAATGAATATTTTGATTATTGACAAATGGAAATTGATAGAATCAGTTTGCAAAAATACGTATTTTTATTCAAAAATCCAAGTTAATGGGCAAGAAATTGAGTTATTCGGGATTTTTTTTCTATTTTTGCGCACTAAACATTACAGAATTTTATGCAAATAGGCGAAATAAAATTTGAAAATGCACGTCCTGTTTTTCTGGCACCCATGGAGGATGTGACGGATGTGGGGTTCCGGTTACAATGCAAGGAATATGGAGCAGACATGGTTTATACGGAGTTTGTGAGTGCAGACGCCTTGATTCGGAGTGTGGACAAGACCTGTCAGAAATTGCACATTCTCGAAGAGGAACGTCCTGTGGCCATTCAAATCTACGGTCGCGATGTGGAAAGCATGGTTGAAGCCGCCAAAATTGTAGAGGAAGCGCATCCCGACATTTTGGACCTCAATTTCGGATGTCCCGTGAAGCGGGTAGCCGGAAAAGGGGCCGGTGCCGGAATGTTGCAGAACATCCCGCTCCTGTTGGAAATCACGCGCGAAGTGGTAAAGGCCGTGAAGATACCCGTCACGGTGAAAACACGTCTCGGGTGGGACCACGAGCATAAAATCATACATGAGTTGGCCTTACAGTTGCAGGATTGTGGCATTGCGGCGTTGGCCATTCACGGACGAACCCGTTCGCAGATGTACAACGGAGAGGCAGACTGGACGCTCATCGGAGAGGTGAAAAACGACCCGCGAGTCCGGATTCCCGTCATCGGCAACGGCGATGTGACTTCGGCTCAGGTAGCCAAAGAGATGTTCGACCGTTACGGGGTGGATGCCATAATGGTAGGGCGCGCCACCTTCGGTCGTCCCTGGATTTTCAAGGAGATACAGCACCTTTTGACCACGGGAGAACCATTGCCCCCGATGACGGTGGCAGAGTGCCTGTCGGCATTGAAGCATCAGGTAGAGCAGAGCGTAGCGAGAATCGGCGAATACAGAGGGATTCTCCATATTCGCCGTCATTTGGCTGCCACGCCGGTTTTCAAGGGTATTCCGAATTTCCGGGAATTGCGCATTGCCATGCTCCGAGCCGACAACGTCAATGAGCTTTACGTTTGGATGGAGCAAGCCGCAGAGAGAGCAGCCAGCCTACGAGCAGTATGACTGTCGTCGAGAGGACGATGGCCAGATTGTTGTGGAAGACGGGGGAAAGACCGAAAGAACCCAGAATGGAACTTTGGAAGGCAATGAAGACAAGCACCAAAACTCCGGCGACGGTGGCCACAACTGCCTGCGGACGCTGAGCCCGCGAACTCATGCCCAACAGGAAAAGGCCCAGTACACCGCCCGAGAAGAGCGAGGCCAAACGCCACCAGGCATCGAGGGCGCGCGACTCGAACAGTTGGAAAGCCAAAGCCATGAAAATGCCCAAAACAGCAATCACCACCGACGAACTGCGCAGCATCTTCATTTTGTTGCGATTGACGGTTTGGGACACCTTTTCATTGTAGCGCACAATGGCCCGATGTTCTTCGAGGTTGGCCTGCGTAATATGGTCGAAATCTTTCTTGTATTGCAATTCCCGGTGTTTTTTGCTGCGCATCGGAAGAAGGAAGTCTTCCATGATGAGTGTGGCCGAGGAGGTAATCGACGTGGCAATGGTGCTCATGCCGGCACAGAATATACACGTGAGCATGAGGCCGAAGAGACCTGTCGGCATGTGGTTGTAAAGAAAATGGGGGAAGATGCTGTCATCGCTCAGCTGTTCGGGCGCTGCGGATGGGAAACAATAATAATAGGTGAAGATGGCAGTACCTATGAGGAAGAGGAGCGAGTTGACCGGCAGGGGAAGGAATGATCCCAAAACGGCACTGACGCGGGCTTCGTGAAGATTGGGCGCGGCATGATAGCGCTGGGTGTAGCCTTGATCGACTCCGAAATTGTTGAGATTGGTGAAGATACCATAGAGCAGGCAGACCCAAAAGGTGGATTCGGCCGGTGAGAATCCGAACGAACCCAAGGAGAATTTGCCGGTGTTCCAACCTGTGCGCAGCACCTGACTGAAGCCGCCGGGCAGGCTCTCGGAGATGACCCACAGACAGACAATGGCTCCGACAATGAGAATGAGTCCCTGGAGGGCTTCAATCCAAATCACCGTACGCATGCCGCCCCGATGGGAGAAGCCCAGAGTGGCGAGACCCGTGAGAACAATAATGAGAGAGAGATCGACATTGAAGACAATCTTCATGGGAAGGGCCAGAAGGTAAAGGATGGTCGCCATGCGGCATATCTGGGTGAAAAGATAGCAGAGCGAAGCATATACTCTGGCCCAACGTCCAAAGCGGAACTGAAGGTAGCTGTAGGCACTGACGGAATTCTGGCGGCGGTAGAACGGTACGAACCACCGGGCTGCGATGATGCCGGCAATGGGAATGGTCAGCGTGAAGACAAATTGGTTCCAGTTGCTCGCATAGGAGGCCGAGACGTAGCCCAAATAGGAGATGGAGGAACAGTAGGAGGCAAAAATCGAAAGGCCGACAACAAAACCGGGAACACGTCCGGAGGCATGGGTATAGTCCGCTGCATTGGTCGTGTGACGGCCGCTATGCCAACCCAGAAGAACGATACTCAGGGTAAGAACGATGAAGAGGGCGATGTCGAAAATGCGCATGGGGTTCGGAGTTATTACGGGAGTTCAGTCTGAATTTACATAAACAGGGGAATCAGAATCGGTACAATGCCGAGGAGCATCATCGTGATGAGAACGAAGATAATCCACCACTCGTGAATATCAGACGAGAGATTTGTATGATGGAACGTGAGCTGAACGGCCAAAAGGAGGGAGAGCAGGCAGACGTAAAGTTCCAATTGTGAAACGTTCAAAAACGTGAAGACGGCAAACAGAATGGCCAATACGGAAAAAAGCTGAATACAGCTTGTGGAACGCAAGGAGTCGCCGATGTTCAGGAGAAAGCCGGTGCTTGTATAGACCGCCAAAAGGAGAGCAACGACAGCAATAAAAATCCAGGACTGAAGGCTGAACTCGGGAAGCGTGAAAGTAACCGGGAAAACAGAACCGAGGTTGCGGAGGATGTTGCCGGCCGTATCTTCTCCGAAGAGGAAGAAGACAGTGACCCAAGAAACCCATATTCCCAAAAACACTCCCGAGAGTGTACTCCAGAAGTTGCGGACGGAATTGCTGCGCATGAAGAAGGCCGCAAAAAACAGTACAAGCAGCCAGTAGATTGTGGGAGCGTAGATGACGGACAGAAGTCCCACGATGATTCCGGCCAGGAGACAGATGGCCGGAGCATCGGTTCTCTGCCACGTCATGAGTGTCAGATTGAGAATGACTAACAGAGCTCCCATTTGGAGCAGAATTTTCCACAGCGGCATGTCGCCTTCCAAATAGAGAGCGGCAAAATTGGTGGCCGATGTGAGCAGGACCCAGGCGATGACAAAGGGAACACTGTGACGTACATTCCCCAGACGATTGCGGGAAATGAAGTCTTGGATACCCAAAGCAAAGAGAGCTGAAACGGCCCAGTTGGCAACAGGTATCCACCACGCGATGTCACCCAGCCAGGATTGGGCGGCAACGATGGCTGCAGAGAAGAATATCAGGAAAACCTTGGTGTCGGAATTCTGCGAAAGAGGAAGCGTCATTGGTCGTATTTATTGAGATCCAAACCGATGTCGTGGCGATAGTATTTGCCGTCCCATTGAATTTGTTCGGCAGCCTTCATCGAGAGGGCGAGAGCCTCGGCACGGGTCTTGCCGTAGGATGTGAGCGAGAGGACGCGTCCGCCGGCGGTGACAAGTTGGCCGTTCTCATTGAGGGCGGTGCCTGCATGGAAGACGATGGTGTCCTTGACGTTTTCGATGCCGGTGATGACTTTGCCCTTCTCGTAGCGACCGGGGTATCCTCCCGATACGAGCATGACGGTAACGGCAGTGCGGGGATCAATCTCGAGGTCTGTGGTGTTGAGTCTGCCTTGAGAGGCTGCCATGATGAGTTCGACGAGGTCGCTTTTGATACGCGGCATCACGACTTCCGTCTCGGGGTCACCCATGCGTACATTGTATTCTATCACCATCGGTTCGCCCTTCACATTGATGAGTCCCAGGAAGATGAATCCGCAATAGCGTATATTCTCTTCGCGCAGTCCACGGATGGTGGGCTTGACAATACGTTCCTCGACTTTGGCCATAAAACCGGCATCGGCAAAAGGTACAGGCGAACAGTTGCCCATTCCGCCGGTATTGGGGCCGGTATCTCCCTCTCCGATGCGTTTGTAGTCTTTGGCTACGGGCAGGATTTTGTAGTTCTTTCCGTCGGTCATCACGAACACAGAGCATTCGATGCCGGAGAGAAATTCTTCGATGACGACCGTAGCCGATGCGTCTCCGAACATGCCGGACAGCATCTCGGCCAACTCTTTCTTGGCTTCTTCGAGCGTGGGCACGATGAGCACACCCTTGCCTGCTGCGAGGCCGTCAGCTTTGAGCACATAAGGAGCCTCGAGGGTTTCGAGGAAGCGGTAGGCATCGTCGAGGGTCTCCCGGGTGAAGCTTTTGTAGCGTGCGGTCGGGATGTCGTGACGCATCATAAAGCCTTTGGCGAAGTCTTTGGAACCTTCGAGACGGGCACCCGCCTGTGTCGGGCCGAAGACTGCTATCTTCGAAAGGGTGGAATCCTGTTCGAAATAATCGACGATACCGCCCACGAGGGGGTTCTCGGGACCTACGACCACCAAGTCGATGTTGTTGTGGAGTGCGAATTGTCCGATTTTGTCGAATTCATCGACCTGGATGCTCACGTTCTCGCCGTAAGCTGACGTTCCGGCATTACCGGGTGCAATATACAATTTGGTGCACTTGGGACTCTGAGCCAGTTTCCAAGCGATGGCGCATTCGCGGCCGCCATTGCCGAGAAGTAAGATTTTCATTGTTTTAGGAAGTCTTCAAAATATCGGGTTATTGTCTCATGGAGATGTACTCTGTCCTTGCCGTGCACATTGTGGGGATGGTTCGGATAGAGCATGAAATCGGGATGGGTGCCCTTGTCAACAGCATTTTTGAGAAACTGAACGGACATCTGGGGCACAACGGTGTCGTCCTGGTCGTCGTGGATGAGCAGCAAGCGTCCTTTCAGGCGGTCGGCCTGCAGGATGAGCGTGTTGTTGGCGTAGCCTTCGGGATTGTCGGTCGGAGTTCCCATATAACGTTCGCCGTACATCACTTCATAGCGGCTCCAGTCCAACACGGGACCGCCGGCCACACCCACCTTGAAGGTCTCGGGATAATGCAGCATCATCCAGGTGGTCATGAATCCTCCGTAGCTCCAGCCGTGAATGCCGATGCGGTTGGCATCGACAAAAGGCTGGGATAGGAGATATTTGACACCTTCCATTTGGTCCTGTCCTTCCACTTCTCCGAGCCGGTGCCAGATGGCTTGCTCGAAGGCCAGCCCGCGGTGTTCGGAACCGCGTCCGTCGATGGTGAAGACAACATATCCCAAATTGGCCATGTGGATATCCCAGCCGCGAACGTCCCACAACCAGCGGTCCACGACCATTTGGGCGTGTGGGCCGTTGTAGAGATAGACTACAGCCGGATATTTACGGGTGCTGTCGAAGTCGGTGGGAAGCACCATGCGCCACCGCAGTTCCGTGATTCCGTCGGCAGCTTTGCAGACTCCGCTGTTGATTTGCGGCACTTTGTATCCATCGTATGGATTCTTGGACGAGAGCAACACCTTTTTCCTGAGGGTTCTGACGTTGACCGTTTGACTGACGCGAGGAGTCTCGTGGTTGGACCACGTGTCGTAGAATTGCTTGCAGTCGGGGCTCATCCGCACGCTGTGCCATCCGGGTTCCACCGTGAGGAGGCGCAGTTTGCCGCTGCTGACCGTGAGTTCGTAGAGGTTGTTTTGGGTGTAGTCCTCCCGGGTGGAGGTGAAGTAGAGTTTGTCGCCCTTGGGAGACTTGGCCAGCAGTCGGGTGACCATCCATTCGCCGCGCGTGAGCTGTATGGGGTCTTCCTCCTTATTTATATTATATAGGTAAAGGTGATTCCATCCGTCGCGTTCGCTTTGCCAGACGAAACGGTCGTTGTCGAGGAAGAAGAGCGGGGCTTCCGGCTCGACATATTTTTCGTTTTTCTCTTCGAAGAGTGTCTTGACCCAATGGCCCGTTGTCGCATCATAGACGTTGACTTTCAGATGATTCTGCAGGCGATTGAGCTCTGCCACCACAATCTGAGTGCCGTCGGGACGCCAAGTGACGCAGGTGAGATAGTGTTCGGGATCGGGATTCTTGTCGGCCGTACGAAGCCACACCGTCTCTCGCGTATCCGGGTCATAAATGCCGAGTGTCACTTCGTGGCTCTTCATGCCGGCCATGGGGTACTTGACCCATTTCACCTCGGCTTCGCGTGCGTCGCTCTGCACGAGCGGATAGCCGCCCACCATCGTCTGATCCATGCGGTAGAAGGCCAATTTGTGGCCGGAGGGCGACCAGAAGAGGCCTCCGTCGATGCCGAACTCGTTGCGGTGGACAGACTGTCCCCATACGATGTCGGGGTCGGTGGTGTCGGAGATTTCCAGACGGAGGGGAGCATCGGCCTCCGAAGGGGTGATGTTCTCCACATACAGGCGGGAACCTTCGTTGACGGCTTTCCAACTGCCGTCGGCCGAGAGGGCGGTATTGTCTTTGTCTGTCCCCTTGTCGGGTTCCCCGGACGTGGTCCACGTCAACTTGCCGTCCGCCTCCCACCTCACGTTCTTGAGGGTCTCTACGCTCAGGTAATCGTCGTTGCCGGGTATGAGTTGCGGGAGCGACAGTTTGGGTTGGGCTTGCAGGGTCATGACAGAGAAGGACAGTAGGAGTGCTGGGCTGAGCTTATTCATTCGGTTTTTCTCCTTTCGGATTATCTTTGGGTTGCGTCAGGTCGAGCACATGCTGGGACGCATCGAAACGGTCGCCGAAGAGCGGACGGTTGGGGTCGAATTTCCGGGGTTGATGTCCGCGTCGTTCCAGCCGTTCCATCATGAGCGTTTTTTCGTCCTTGAGGTTGCCGTCTTTGTCGTATTTGCTGATACGTCCGCCCGCTTTCCGCTCGAAAGGCTTCTTGCCGGACGTTTTCTTGTCGCGGTCGAAGGGTTTTCGTTCGCGGGGCTTGCCGTCCTTGTCGAACGCTTTGCGGTCGGTGCGGCCTCCGTCTTTGCCTGTCGGACGGGCAGACTTGCGATCCCGGCGGAGGCGAGTGAATTTGCCGTCGGTTTTGGACTCGGCTTTCTCCTTGTCCAACGTTTTTCCTTCGGCACGGAAATCATCGAAACGGCCTGCAAAGATTTCGTATTTGCGGAGCTGACATTCGATGCCTCCGTTGTTGAGGCTGTCCTTGATGGAGGGCTTCAGCCCGATGAAATCGAAGGGCTCGGCTTCGATATATTCGCCCGAACGGGGGTCTTTGACCTTGGATTTGCCGTCGAGAGAGATAATCCACGCATCGCATCCCTGATAGGCTTTCTTGAGCACGGAGCCTATCATGCGGTAGAAGGTCGGGATGTCCGTGAAGAGACGGCGTCCGTAGGGCGGGTTGCATACCATCAGACAACCCTCCGAGGGAGCGTGTTCCGTCGTTTCGAAATCTTTGACATCGAGCGAGATGTATTTTGCCAGACCTGCTTTTCTCACATTTTCGGTGGCCTGCTCGATGGCCACTTTCGAAATGTCGTTGCCGTAGATTCGGTGGGAGAATTCTTTCTCCTGGCTGTCGTCTTCATAGAGGCTCTGCCATAGTTCCTTGTCGTAGGCCAGGTCGCCCACGGTCCAGCTCTCGAAGCCGAAACGGGAGCGGTAGATGCCTGCGGGTGTGTTGGTGGCGATGAGGGTGGCCTCGATGAGGAATGTTCCCGAGCCGCACATGGGGTCGATGAGGTCGCGTGCACCGTCCCACCCCGCCTTGAGGAGGATGCCGGCGGCCAACACTTCGTTGATGGGGGCTTCGCCGCCCTCAGTGCGATAGCCGCGTTTGTAGAGCGGTTCGCCGGAAGCATCCATCGACATCGTACATTCCGTCTCCGAGATGTGGAGGTTGAGTTGCACGTCGGCCGAGGTCACAGCCACCGAGGGACGTTTCATCCCCTTCTCTGTGAACCAGTCGCAGATGGCATCCTTGGTCCGATAGACGGCATATTTCGAGTGGCGGAAGGCTTCGCTGTAGATGGTTGCATCGATGGCGATTGTCTGTCCTTCTGCCACATATTTCGACCAGTCGATGGCTTTTACGCAAGCGTAGAGTTCATCGGGATTGGAGGCTTGAAAGGTCTCGACGGGTTTGAGCACACGCAAGGCTGTGCGCAGCCAGAGGCAACTTTTGTATAGCAGTTCTTTGTCGCCGACGTATGTCACCATACGGGTACCGATGGCGATATTGATGCCTCCGAGGTGCTCCACTTCGGAAGCCAGGATTTCCTCCAGTCCCGCAAGGGTTTTGGCGATAATCTTGAATTTTTCCATGTTGTGTCAGATAAACAGTGCTCCGTCCACCTCGGCGAGCACTTTCTTTTTGAAAAACATTTTGGCTCCGGCTTCCACATCGTGCGTAATCCAGAGGTTGCCGCCGATGACGGCGTCGTCTCCGATACGTACGCGGCCCAGAATGGTCGCATTGGCATAGACCACCACACCGTTGCCGAGAATGGGGTGACGGGCAATGCCTTTGACGAGGGAGCCGTCCTCTTCCTGCGGGAAGTTGCGTGCACCGAGTGTCACGCCCTGATAGAGGGTGACATTGTTGCCCAAAATCGAGGTTGCACCGATGACGACACCCGTTCCGTGGTCGATGGTGAAGGAGTGGCCGATTTGGGCGGCAGGATGGATGTCGATGCAGGTTTCTCCGTGAGCCATCTCGGAGATAATGCGCGGGATGAGCGGAACGTCCAGTTCGTGAAACTTGTGAGCCAGACGGTGGCTGCAGATGGCACGAAGGCCCGGATAGCAGAGGATGACTTCTCCGGCATTGTGGGCCGCTGGGTCATTGCGATAGTGGGCCACAACATCGGTTTCGAGGATTTCACGCAGTTGGGGCAGGCTCTTGATAAAGGCAGCCGATTTTTCGTGGGCTGCATCGTTGAGCGTTTGACGACACTCCGCACAGCCGCAATCTTCGGAGGTGAAAGCCAACCCCGCGAGAATCTGTTTGGCCACCTTTTCGTAGAGGCGGTCCACATTGGCTCCCACGTGGTAGAGCAGGGCATCCTTGTCGATGATGCTCTTGCCGTAATAACCGGGGAAGAGCAGGCTGCGGCAAATCTCGACGATTTCCTTGAGCTCCTGGACGGAGGGGAAGGGGATGGATTCGACGCCGTAGTGGTAGAACGAACTGTCGTTGACGGATGACAGCGCTTTGACGGTTTCGGAGAAATTCATAGCAGGGAACGGGGGAATCAGATTCCGTACTTGTCACGGAGTTTTTTGCTGATGGCTTCTTTGTTGACAACGTAGTTGATGGTCTTGGCGCGCACAAACTCGTATGTGGCGTACCAGATGCCGTTGTATTTGCCGGTCAGGCCCCAGGAGTTCTTCACCATGAAGTAGGGGGTGCCTTCCTGGTCCTTGGCGATGCCGAAAATCACCATCCCGTGGTCGTCGGTGGTCTCGAAGTTGTCGTAGCCTCGCTGACGCTCCTCGGGAGTCACTTTCTTCTGGGGAAGGGGTTTCTCGGTGAGTTTTTCGCGCTTTTCGTTCTTGGAGAGACGAAGCCACTTGGCCTGGTCCGAACCGAGTTCTTCGTAAGCCTTGTCGCTCATGTCGGGATAGACGGCAAGGCCGTCGCGCGTGAATCCGTCCTCGCTCACGTCGGCACCCCAGGCTACGGCATAACCGCCCTTGACGGCATCCTCAATGATTTGGACCATATCGTCGAGTTCCACATTGATGGATGAACCCCAGCGCCAGTTGTCCTGCACCTCGATGATGAAGCCTTCGCCCTTGTAGTCTCCCTCCGAGTAGGGATGATGGGTGAACGATGTGATGGAGACATAATCTTTGGCACTCAGTCCGGTGGACTTGTAGAACGACATCGGCGTGTATTTCTTGCCCTCGTAGGTGAATTCCGTGGGGCGAACGCCGAGGTAGGTGTCATAGATGCCGGCCAGGGCTTTCTTCCAGAGGGGTGTGCCGTCGGGAGAGAACTGCAGTTTGCGTTCACTCTTGGCCACTGCATTCACGAGGGGGTCGGTGAGAGAAGAGAGCTCGCTGTGGTTCGAAAGCGTGTCGCCGTACATCACGCCGGCGGGCATTTCTTTGTCGGGCACGAGGCCGAAATGTTCCATGCCGTATGTCACGTCGTAGAACGAACCTCCCTGTGAGAAGCTGACGTCACCGTGCATACGGACGGCCTTGTCGGCACGGTCCATATACGTGTTATAGACGATGTACATTTCAGAGAAGTCATACACCTTGCCTGTCTTGCGAATCAGTTCTGATTCGAGGAACCCAAGGGTGGAGTAGCACCAGCAGGTGCCTGCATTCTTCTGATTCTTGACGGGCGTGATGGCCACGCTGTCAACGGTGGTGAATTGGAACCCTTTGACTGTATCGTTCTTCTCGGGTTCTGCAGCTGCAACAGAGGCTGCTGTGAGCGCAATGAGTGCGCCGACGATGAATTTTTTTTGCATTTTATTTTTGTTTTAATATTGATTTGTATCGTTTTTTGTCCCGGAGGATTTCTTTGGCTTTGGCCACCCAAAGGTCCTGTTCGATGTATTTGTAGGTGCGCCCTTTCGTGCTGTAGTAACGGAGTGCTATCTCGCTTTCCAAGGCTTCGGAAATCTCACTGCGCAGGCTGTCGAGATCGTGGGCCAGATCGATGCGGTATTCCTTGAGCAAGGAGTCTTTTCCCCACGGGCTCATCATTCCGCAGAACTCTCTGTAGTCCTCATCCGTGATATGGAAGTCCTCGACGGGAGGAATGCTGTCGTGGAAGTGGCGATAGCGGGTTGCAAAGTCGAAGGTGACGTTCTTCTGCATCGCGAACCACAGCAAGTGTGACATCACCTGGGGTTTCACCGCGACATCGGGCTGGATGCCTCCGCCGTCTCTCACCTCACGTCCGTGGGCGGTGTGGAAGACGTGGGTCAGGCTGTCGGGTATGCGTCCCACCGACCCGTCTTCGTTCCTGTGGCTGTAGTCTATGGCTTGGATACAACGGCCCGACGGGATGTAGTATTTGGCAGAAGTGTATTTGATGATGGTGTTGTAGGGGAGAGAGGCCGAACTCTGTACGAGACCCTTGCCGAAGGTGCGTTCGCCCAACACCACGGCGCGGTCCAAATCCTGCATGGCTCCACTCACTATTTCGGATGCCGAGGCCGACCCGCGATCGACGAGCACCACCATCGGTAGGTTCGGCTCGATGGGATGGGTATTGGTACGGAATGTGCTGTTCCACTGCGACAGTTTGGCTTTGGTTTCCACCACGGGACTCCCTTTGGGCACAAACATCGAGACGATTTTGACGGCTTCTTCGACCAGCCCGCCGGGGTTGCTGCGAAGGTCGAGCACCAATCCGCCCAACGTGTGTTTCGTGTCGGCACGAAGGTCGAGCAGGGCACTCTGCACACCCAGCGAGGCTTTGTCGGTGAACTGTTCCAGTTGGATGTAGGCTATCGAGTCGGACACCCATCCGTAGTAAGTCACGGCATCGAGTGCTATCTTCTTGCGGGTGATTTCGACGGTCTGCACACTGTCCGTATAGGGACGCAGGAAGGAGAGCTTGAGGGTTGTGCCGGCTTCTCCGCGAAGCTTTTCGCTCACCTGTGCGGTGGTCTTCTTGAGCATCGGTTCGCCGTCTATCGCAAGAATGGCGTCGCCGGCTCTCAGTCCTGCCTGGGCTGCCGGCTTCTCCGGATACGGGTTGGCGATGATGACGGTGTCTCCGTCCTGTTGGATGAGGGCACCCACGCCTCCGTATTCGCCCGTAGTCATGGTTTTCCACTCGTTTTGGTCTTCTTCGCTGTAGAATTCCGTGTAGGGGTCCAGCTCGTAGAGGGCGGCATTGATTCCGGCATAAAGAGCCTTCGACCAGTTGATGCTGTCCACATAGCGGTCTTGGAGCAGGGTGATAGCCTGTCCCAGAATGTCCATGTATTGTTGTGCATCGAGATGAGGGTCTTTGTTGGTACGTGAGGGTTGCGATTGGGCATTGGCCTGCAACACGCAGGTCAGAGCCAAAAGAAGCACCCATATCATGCGGGCCGTTCCGCAAGTATTTTTTCTCATTATGTGAATGTTTTATTGGGCACAAAGATAGCAAAAACTTTTGGAATTGCCGCTATTCGGGGGCAGATATTTTAAATTTTTAATAGTAAATGACGGAAAACGCCTCCCGAATGGAAGTTCGAGAGGCCGTTTTCATGCGGTTTTACAATCAAAAATAGTAGGTTACACCGATTTGGTGACAGCCGGATTCCAGGTTCTTTTTGCTCGCGTCGTCCCACTCTATGGTGTTGCCTAACGGAATGCCGTAGCGGTAACTTGCTTCGAGGTGCCTGAACAGAATCACGCCTGCGCCCAGATTCAGTCGCCACATCATCTTTTTGGTCGAGAAGTTGTCGTTTTCCCAGTCGGATTTGAAGTCATTGAAAGCGTAGTTCAACTGAGGACCGACGGCGATGTAGGGGGTCACCAAACTGCCGATGGCGGGTAGCGAGAGATCGTAGCGGAGGTTCAGCGGCACCGAGAGATAGTTGATTTTGTCGTCGGCCTCGAGGTTTGTGGCTTCGTCGGTGATGGAAATCTTCTCCATCGAATAGGTCAGGGCCAAGTCGAAGCCGAGGCCTGCGATGGGGGTGGTGTATTTGATTTTCGCTCCGGCATACCAGCCGCTCTCATTGTCGGCTTTCCACTTGTCGCCGTTGGGTTTGGTGACGTTGATACCGCCCGTGATGCCGAAGCTTAAGATTTTGGCTTCGCCGGGCATTACAATCAATGTAATCAGGGTCAGAAGGGTAAAGATTCTTTTCATAAGCTATTTGATTAAAATGAACAGTTATTAGAAATGAACAGTTATTTGGCAAGTTCCAGGGAGGCCAGGTAGCGGCGGAGTCCTCTGCGCACACTGGCGAGGCCGAACTCTTCGACGGGAAGGGTTGCGACAGGGAGCCAGGTGAGGTTGGACACATCGTCATGGGCCTCGGCTGCAGGATGACCTTTGACCCGCACTTCGAAGAACAGGTCTATCGTGCGGCAGACGATGCCCGAGTAGGGATATTGGTTGTGTTGCGAGAAGAGGTAGTGCAGGTCCGAGGGTGAAATGTCGAGGCCGGACTCCTCTTTGATTTCGCGACACATTCCTTCTTCGGCGGTTTCGTCGAGGTCGATGAATCCGCCCACGAGGTCACGTGTGCCCTGCGCCGGATTTTGTTTGCGGCATCCCGTGAGCATTTCGCCCCGGTCGTTGACGATGATGGCTACTGTTGCCCCTTTGGGATTGGCGTAGTAGGTGAAGCCGCAGGTTCCGCATTTGCGGGCGTTGGCTCCCTGTTCGGCAAATCCGTCCGCACCGCAGAGGGGGCAGAATCTGAATCTGTAGAGGGGGTGGTTGGGCTGCATCATTATGTCAGTGGAGCAATTCTTCGAGGCGGGCTGCCGCAAAGGTCGAATACGGGTCTTTGTCCTGCGCTTTGGCTTTCTTGTACCACTCGATGGCGGTCTCTGTATTTCTCTCCACGCCGTTGCCGTTTTCATACATGCGCCCCGTGTTGTATTGTCCTTCGGCATCGCCCGATTCAGCGGCTTTGAGATACCAATGGACGGCCTGTTCGTAGTCTTGGCTGTCGGCCAACCCGTCTTCCCACATCGAACCCAACATCACCATGGACTGTTTGTCGTTGGCTTCGGCGGCCTTTTTATACCAATCGAAGGCAATTTCATAGTCTTGTTCCGCACCCTTGCCCTCATAGTAGCAACGGGCCACGCGCCGTTGCGCTGCGGGATGTCCCTGTTCGGCGGCTTTGAGGTACCACTCAAAGGCATTTTCGTCCGAGCGGTCCACGGCTCCGTCGGTCTGATAGATGCGTCCCAGCCAATATTGGGCATCCATAAATCCCTGTTCCGCCGATTTGCGCCACCATAAGAAGGCTTGCGCTTCGCTGGGTTCTACGCCTTTGCCTTCGGCATAGCACATACCTACCACCCACTGGGCTTCCTTGTCTCCGGCATCGGCTTTGGCCTGCAGTTCTTCGTTCCAGACTGCGATGTCAACTTCCTCATCGCCGAGGTTCATCGGTTGATTCTGGGCAGTGACACTTGTCACAGCCGCCAGAGCCAGAAGGGACAGTATATGTTTCATCTTCCAAAAAATGCGTTATGGGTTGAGAATTGTTTTGCGCCGCAAAGATACGTATTATTTTTTAAATAACAAACTTTTTGACCTTTTTTTTTGACTTCATTGTTCAAAAGTGCCTGTTTGTGTTCAAAATGAGACTTCTCCGCAGAGTGATTTGTTCATTATTTCTCTCACCTCCCCGGGATTGTCGCACTCTCCGAGGAGCAGCATCAGCTTGGTCACAGCGCTCTCCACCGTACTGTCACGTCCGCTCAGCACACCGGCTTCTAAGAGGCTGAGTCCGGGGTCGTAGCGTTTCATTTCGACGCTTCCGTTCACACACTGGCTGATGTTCACTATCACGGTTCCCCGCTCTGAGGCCTGTCGCAGTTCGCGCAGCAGCCAGTCTTCCTGCGGAGCATTGCCGCTGCCGAAGGTGCGCATCACGATGGCTTTGAGGCCCGGGATGGCAAAGAGTTGACGCGCGATGGTCTCGCTGTAGCCCGGGAAGAGAGACATCACGATGACGTTGGAGTCAAATCGGTAGTGCACCTTGAGTCTCCGGCCCGGCTTCGGACGGAGGATGTGTTCGGGATAGTAGTGGATATCCACGCCTGCTTCGGCCAGGGGCGGGTAGTTGAAACTCTCGAAGGCTGTAAACTGGTCGGCGCTGCGCTTCGTCGTACGGTTGCCGCGGAAGAGACGGTTGTTGAAATAGACGCACACTTCGGGCACCGTTGCGCTTCCGTCCGCTTGTCGCTCAGCCGCTATTTCGATGGCTGTGATGAGGTTCTCTTTGCCATCGGTGCGGAGTTGTCCGATGGGCAGCTGCGAGCCGGTCAGGATGACGGGTTTGCTGAGGTTCTCGAGCATGAAACTGAGGGCCGATGCGGTATATGACATCGTGTCCGTTCCGTGGAGGATGACAAATCCGTCGTAGTTCTCATAGCGTTCCTCTATGATGGACGCTATGCGAGCCCAGAGACGGGGCGTCATGTTCGACGAGTCGATGGGCGGGTTGAAGGCACAGGTGTCGATGTTGATGTCGAAGTGTTTCAACTCGGGCAGGTAGTCGAGCAGGGCGTCGAAGTTGACGGCTTCGAGGGTTCCCGTGGCCGGATTGTGCTCCATGCCGATGGTTCCTCCCGTGTAGATGAGTAAAACGGTTGCTTTGTCCATAATTTCGAAAATAAACAAGAGAGGAGTCCCGCTCTCGTGGCGGGGCTCCTCTGTGGTTGGTGTTCCGGGTCGGATTATTTGTTCAGCACGGTCTTGCCGTTCACGATGTAGAGTCCGCGACCTGCGTTGTTGACGCGACGGCCCAGCACATCGTAGATGGCACCGGCTGCTTCTTCGCTCTCTGTCTGGAGTTCGGTGATGGCATCTGTGCTGGAGGCTGTGGCAGCTTCGCCCAGACCGCCCATCTCGTTGGCTGCACGTACAGCCCATGCGGCTGTGGCGTCATCCACGGTGTAGGTGGCTTCGGTGGTGAAATCAACCACCTTGCCGTCCTTCACGATGGCATAGAGGAGAGCGTAGTTGCTGTTGTCCCAGCTCAGTGTCGTGCCGCTCAACTTCACATTCGTGGGCGTGGGTGCCTGCTCTGTCAGGAGCGTGGGATCCCAGTCGCCGAACATGTTGTGGAGGTTGCCGATTTCGAGGGCCTCCTCGGCTGTCATGACAGGATTGTTGGGATTGCCGCCCAGGACTTTGGTGCGGGCACTCAAGTCCACAACAGAACCCGTAGAGGTCATACTGTTGTACTCGGCCATGCGTGTGCATCCGTCACTCGACATGTTGGCCCAGCCTTCGCCCTTGGGCACAGCTTCCATCTTGGTGTCGATGTAATAAACTTCTGCACCCTTGGTCCAAGGACGTCCGAGGTAGTAGTTGCCGTCCACCTTGTCGGTTTCGCCCTTGATGGTGCAATCCTTGAAGACGTAGCCGTACTTCACGTTGTCGCGCGGAACAGCTATGTAGCCGCCTTCCTCGCACATCTGCAGGGTCACATTGTTGTAGAACACATCGCCGCTGCCGCAGAGGAAGTCGGTGCGTCCGCGTAGCAGACCGCCCTCGAAGTAGTACAGATGCTGGGAGTTGTCCGATACGTAGGTGTCCTGGTAAGCCCAGAGGGTCACGTTCTTGCAGATGGTCTTGTCACCGCCGTCCACGAGGACAACGTTGCGTCCCGTGCCGTCGGCTGTGGCACTCCACAGCTTGATGTCCTGGAAGTAGGTGTTCTGGGCTCCGCTGGTAAGGTAGAGCACGCCGCTGGTGCGGATGCCCTCCAACGGGTTGGCCTGTCCGCCCTTGCCGGCATCGGCATTGTCGCTCAGCGAGTTGGGCAGTTCGTTGGTGACGCTCGTGTTCTCGGGATTCTCACCGATGATGGAGACGTTGGGCGAGCCGAACGAGGTCTTCGGGTCGGCATACTGCTTGCCGTCGTTGCCGTCCACCTTCACACTCTGGTTGGCAGGTATCACGTAGGCTCCCTGCTTAACGAAGATGCGGAAACGCTTCGACGTGTCGCTGCGGCGGGCTGCTGCCTCAAGGGCTTCCTTGAACGTGCCGTTGTCGGGCACGATGAAGTCGTAGAGCTGCTTGGTCACCGTGGGACGGGTCATCGTCGTGAACGTCAGCGTGATGGCTGAGGCAAGGTAGTTGTCGGTCAGATCGGCCACGCTGTTGGCGGGCAGAGTGAAGGTATATTCCGTCGAGTATTCCAGACCCTTGTAACTGAAGGTTACGGTCTTGCCGCTCACGGCAGGTGTGAGTGTCTGGTCGCCCAATGTGGCTGCTGCGTTGTCGGCTGCCTTGACGCGTTCGTCGAAGGTGAGCACGATTTTGCCGGTGGCCGAAGCGCCGGTGGCACCGTTCTCAGGCACAGAGCTTACAAGTATGGGAGCTGTGCCGTCGTCGATGAGCTTGGGCGTGCCGGTGAGGAAGAACATTGCCAGCGAGTTGCCGTCGTTGGCCGATGCCGTACCGTCCACGCTCGAGGTCTTGTCGGCTATCAGACGGATGTAGAGGTCCTTCTGGTTGTTGGCGGCTGCGGGTAGGCTCTCGCTGAACGAGGCAGCGGCCTTGGCACCTGTCATGGTGATGCTTCCGAATTTGGTCCAGGTCTCTCCGTCGAGCGAGTATTCGGCGTTGTAGGTCTGGTAAGCATTGTAGTTGTAGAGCATCTGGAACTGAACGTTGATGTCGGTGAACGATTCGGCGTTGACCTTGGTCTGCCAGTGCCAGTTGCCTACATCGCCGTTGCTGGAACCCGTGCGCCAGTTCACGGCAGCGCCCTTGAAGCTCTCGTAGCCTCCGCCGCCGACCGTCGATTTGTCGAGCCATCCGCTCACTTCGCCCGTCTCGGTGTTCACCAGGTTCAGCACGTCGGCATCGTTGTCCTCGGCTGCAAAGTCAGCCTTGCGGCCGCTGCTGCCTGCACGGTAGAAGTCCCAACCGGCAATGATGTCGGCCTGGGCATAGAAGGCTGTGATATTCATATCCTCGCTCATGCTGACGGTCTTCGAGCTGTTGGTCTCGCCGTCGTTCCAGTTGGTGAAGGTCACAAGACCCTCGTAGCCGTTGGCGTTCAGCTGTACGGCGGTGCCTTCTTCATACATGTTTTTGCCGTTCACCACGGTGGGTGCGGGGCTGACGGTTACCATATAGTCGTTGGTGCCGTCCACGGTCAGTGCCAGTTCGTAGGTGTTCACCTGCTTGAAGTTGGCGGTGAGCTGTGCATTGCTCTTGAGGGTATAGACAAAGACGGGCTCTTCCGAGAGTACGGTGCCCTCGCCGTCGGTCCAGTTCACGAAGTCGTAACCGAACTTCTCTGTAGCTGTGAGCTTCAGCTCTGTGCCTTCATCGAAGGTGTCGCCTTGGGGATAGATGTTCACGGAACCGCCCTCTTCGGGGTTGGCGGCTATGCTGACGGAGTATTTGGCCACATCCTCGGTCTTGCCGTTGATTTTGCCTGTGATGTGTACATCGCCGATACCCCACTGTTTGTTGTCGGCCAGTCCGCTCTCGGTCACCACAAGCGTGAAGCTTTCTGTCGAAGCCAGAGAGGCAGGAACGTCAAAATCGAATTCAGTGGCATAACCGGCATCCGAACCGTGGGCGTCGTCTTCCTTCGTTCTGTTGTTACGGGCAGGTATCAAGCCTGTGGCAAGCGTTTCTTCTGTGCCCTCGGCATTCTTCACGGCTACGCTCAGTGTGCCGCCGTCGGTGCCGTAGCGTGCTATCTTGGCATAGACGTGAGAAGGTGTGAAGGTGAGGCCGCGATAGGGCTTCACGATAAACTCTGCCTGCGTGGTGTTGCCGTTCAGCTTCAAGAGCTTGATGCCGGCATTGGCACCCTGCGAGGGAGCTTCTACGCCGTTGGGAGTGTCACCGCCCAGGTTCACTGTCGCCAGTGTGAAGCCTTCGGCAGGCTCCAGCGTGTTGGGGGTGGCATATTCGTTGATGTCGTTCAGGTTCCAAACGACGTTGGCGTCCGCATTGTCGAATTCAACCGGCACAAAGGGCTTCTCGCTCACGGGCAACACCACCTGGATGTAGCGGTAGTAGGAGCCGTCGCCTATTACGACGTCTATCGTCTCGGCTGTACCGGAAATCTCGTAGCTGATGGTCTTTCCCTGAGTGTAGTCGGTCTGGCCGTCGATGGTTGTGGTGGTGATGTCGCTGTAAGCCTCCATCGAGACGGTTGCGCCCTTGCAGGAAGGAACGGTCCATTTGGTGCCGCCGTTGAGCTGGGCCCAATCTTGCCAGTTGCCGTTGGCAAACTTGCCTCCGTTGTTGGTGTCGAAGTCGGCCTTCACGTCAATGGTCTCGCCGTTCACGGTGGCCTGTGCCACCCAGATGCCGGTCTGGTCCTGGTAAGCCACCACGGGAGCACCGTTCTTCTGCTGGAAGTCAAACTTCACGGTCACAGGCTCTGTGCGGTCGGCCAGCGATACCTTGTTGGCCTGAGCCACAGCCGTGAGGGTGAGGTCGCCTTCTGGCTTGATGGTCTGTCCGGGGGCGTAGGTGTTTGTGCCGTCGGTCCAGCGGAGTGAGTAGCCTTCCTTGTACATCTGGAAGTTGCCGGGAATGGTGTATTCCGAACCTTGCTCAATCTTGTCTTCTGCGGGAACTTTGCCCTCAAAGCCTGAGTCGCCCAGTGAGAAGGTGATGACGTAGTTGTTGGGAATTTCGTCGGCAGATACTGCCTTCACAGCGAAGTAGGGCACGTAGGCACCGCCTTCGATGGTCAGCGTTGTGGCTTCGCCTGCGTAGTACGCTTCTACGATGGCATCATCGGGGTTGCTGCTGTTCCAGCAGGCACCGATGTTGGTCGTGAAGCTCTTCACAACCTCCGTGCCGCCGGCATCCTTGACGGTCACATTGCCGCCCCAGGCGCATCCGCCGAAAGTGATTTTCACCGGGCCTTCCACAGGCACTACGGCCTTGAAGTTGGAAAGGCCATGTTGATCCGAGTGATACTTCGCCGTAATCACAGCTACGGCTGTTGCGTCGTCGGCTGCCACACGGCTCGCTGTGCCGTCGGCTGCCACTGCTACACCGGCTGAAATTACCGATGTCTCACTCGAGGTCAAGAATTTACCGTTCGTCAAGTCAAGCTTGAAGTCTTGAAAGGCTCCACTTGCGGGCGCGAAGCCTGCCAGTGTTGCCAATGCAAGAAAAGTAAGATAAAATTTCCTCATCTTGGTTGGATTGAATTAAGTTAAAAAATTGTGTGAAAAATAAGTTAGTCGATTATATGTCGGTGTGAGGTTATTTCCAATCCTTTCCCTGGCCGGAGTTCAGGTCACAAGCGGAATAAACTCGGTGCAAATATAGATATTTCCTGTCAAATATGTACTGTTCACAATAATATTTTTTTTGAAAAGTGTTATTTTTTCCCACTTTTTGGCGAATTTTTCCACCTTTTCCGGCCGGAAAATTCCTCAAAAGCTTGCATTTTACAAGTTGCCCACCCTGTCCGTCAGCCTTCCAGCAGACCGGCGGAGATGCCGTCGGCGGACTGGATGAGGGAGAGGAGAGGGCTGCGGGCCTTGGCGGCATTGAAGCTGTTTTTCATCTCATTTTTCGCCGTGCCCGAGGGGGAAGTTGCTGTAATCCACATCGTAGCCGGGCACATCGACCCAGGTGCCGGAGGCATCCTTCTGTTTCTTCACGGTGGCACGGTAGATGTCGGCCTTGCAGGTGTCGTGGAGCAGGGCTGCAATCTTGATGCTCTCTTCGGAGAGACGGTCGGCCAGTTCGGGACGATGGCGGATGACGACTTCCCGGAGTTCGAGTGCCACGTCGCACACGTTGAGAGAGTGTTCCAGAAGTCCACCCTCATAGTTGAGATGGAACTTGGTGCTGGCCGGTGCTTTGAAGAAGCCCATCGACTCCAGCTTCTCCAAAATAACCTCCATCCCCTCCCTGTGGGTGGAAAGGAGCATTTCTTTGAATCTTGCTTCGCTCTCTTCTTGGGTGTTCATATATTGAATCTTTAAGTTGTTGTTTATATCTTGTCACTCTCTTGAAACTTGAAACCTGAAACTTGAAACTTGTCTCTTGAAACTTGTCTCTTGAAACTTGAAACCTGAAACTTGAAACCTGAAACCTGAAACTTGAATCCTGAAACTTGAATCCTGAAACCTGAACCTTGTCTCTTGAAACTTGAAACTTGAAACCTGAAACCTGAACCTTGAAACCTGAAACCTGAACCTTGTCTCTTGAAACTTGAATCCTGAATCCTGAATCTTGAAACTTGCATCTTGTCTCTTCAATGATTTAGTTCCTTTTCGGCCTGCAAATATAACCATTATTTTAGAGATGAACAAATTTTCATCCGAAAAATTTCAAATTCCTCCATCATTTCCTTTCCCATTAATGAAAATGAATGGTCAATTACATGATAATTATGCGTTTGTCTTTAACCTGAATGACCACGAACCTTTTTTATATTTGGCTATATGCTTTGTGCAATTTCTCGCAGAAGGCGGTTCAGATATGGCACCAAATAGCATGGCGCTTTTGTATTCCAATAAATCTGTAAGGATAGATTTCGGGGAGATTTGACATGGAAAAAAGTGTGCCGAAAATTATCGTTTTCCCTCAAACTTTCATCTCTTTGAACTGCCAAATATGGCCTACATGCCCGTCAGGCATGGGTGCGGCCCCGAGATATCGTGCAAATCGTTCTCCGAACATCGGAAACTCCATTGAGTATGCTCAAAGCGTTTTCCGAACTTCGGAAATCCAATTGAGTACGCTCAAAGCGTTTTCCGAACTTCGGAAATCCAATTGAGTACGCTCAAAACGTTTTCCGAACTTCGGAAATCCAATTGAGTACGCTCAAAACGTTTTCCGAAC
>FLNY01005002.1_pt1 | contig 44625 bp, 31 predicted proteins | sample 1140381 | NCBI WGS metagenome assembly FLNY01 (sample SAMEA3878172, study PRJEB12797) | bioreactor metagenome | biome: Moose rumen | place: Sweden | collected 2011-10
GTCAAAGGTCAAAGGCGCTCTAAGTCCTGAAGGACGGTCAAAAGTCAAAGGTCAAAGGTCAAAGGCGCTCTAAGTCCTGAAGGACGGTCAAAAGTCAAAGGTCAAAGGTCAAAGGCGCTCTAAGTCCTGAAGGACGGTCAAAAGTCAAAGGTCAAAGGCGCTCTACGTCCTGAAGGACGGTCAAAAGTCAAAGGTCAAAGGCGCTCTACCGTGAACCGACCTTAGACCTTAGACCTTAGACCTTAGACCTTAGACCTTAGACCGTTAACCGAGAACCGACCTTAGACCTTAGACTTTAGACCTGCAAATCAAAGGTTAATCTGTAAAAGTTTTTTGTGTATTCATCCCCAATAACTCCTATATGCTTTATTCGGAATACAAATCCCCGTGGAAACGGACAGCCGCCGCAGCGTTGCCCTTAGCCGCCTTGGTTCTCCTGTCGGCATGCAGCGGAAAGCCCGACAATATTACGCTCACCGTTCTCTACACGACAGACGTGAACGGTCTCGTATTGCCCTACGACTTCTCGCTCAACGAGCCTGCCAAGACAAGTTTGGCCAACGTAAGTGCATACGTCAAATCCGTGCGTGAGGAAAATCCCGACGGGGTCATTTTGCTCGATGCCGGCAACTGCTGCGGCACTCAACCGTCATCCTACTATTTCAATTACGTGGATGTCTATAGTGAGCATGTCGTTCCCGCAGTTTACAATTACATGGGCTACGATGCCGTTGGTCTCGGAGCCACCGACATCGAACTGGGTCCGAAAATTTACAAAGATCGGTTGCCCGAACAGTACAAGATGCCTGTCCTGTGTGCCAATTTTGTCGATGTTTCCACCCGGCAACCGGTCTTCAAACCCTATACGGTGCTCGACCGGCAGGGTGTGAAGATTGCCGTACTCGGTCTCACCCGTCCCGATTTCGGCACATGGATTCCCCGTCAACTCTACGAGGGAATGGAGCCGGAACCCATGGTGGAATGTGCAAAAAAATGGGTTAAAATCATCCGGGAAAAAGAAAATCCCGACTTGATTATCGGGCTGTTCCACTCCGGCGCAGGCCTGCCCGACCAAAAGTCCGGATACGGTAACGACGACAACAACGACCACGGAGGTTTTGCCTCTGTCCCCTCTGCCCGGGAGGCCGGCGACATGGTGCTCGTCCTCATGGGAGAGGATCGCCACACTTTCGAGGGACAGTTCGAAAACGTAAAGAAACAAACCTTCCATGCGCTTGAAGCTGCATCCGAATGCCGACAAGTGGGACGGGCCGATCTCAAACTCCGGCTCACGCCCGACGGAACCTACGATGTGCAGGTTACCACCCAACTTGTACCCATGGATGAGGTGGCCATTGACAACGAAATGGCAATCAAGTTTGCAGAGCTCACTCCCCGCATCAACGATTACCTCGACCATCCCCTGGGTGACATTGCCGACACGCTCTATGCCATCGATGCCATGATGGGACCTTCCCGGCTGATGGACTTTATCCACAACATGCAACTGTGGATTTCGAAAGCGCAGGTCTCCATCGCCAACTTTACGGCCATCAAAAACATCCCCTCGGGGCGTATCACCACCCGTGACCTCTTCTCCATCTATAAATACAACAACCAACTTTACGTCCTCAAAATGACAGGAGAAGAACTGGAGAAATTTCTGGAATTCGGATATGCCCGCCAGTACAATCAGATGGCAGCCGGCACCGACCATCTCCTGCGTTTCGTGTACGATGACCGCGGATTTGTGAAACGCACCAACTTGGGTCCCGAGCTCTATACCCCCCAATACCACTACTCGTCGGCTGCCGGCATCAAGTATGTGGTGGATGTGTGCAAGCCTTACGGCGACCGTGTTGACATCATTTCGATGAGTGACGGCAGTCCCTTCCGCCCTAAAGACACGCTCACGGTGGCGATGAATTCCCATCAGGTGGCCGGCGGCGGACGCTACCTCACGGAGGGTCTCGGATGGACGCGTGAAATGACAGCGAAGCGCATTGTCTCTTCAGATGAAAGCGACATCAGGATGGCTTTTTCCAATTACATCCGTCTCAATTACATGGTCAATACCGACTTGCGCAATGATTGGAAAGTGATTCCCGACGGTTGGTTCCTCAAAGGCAAAGCGATGGATACCAAATTCCTCGGCGAACGCTTCGATTTCACATACTGACGTATCCCCTACCCGAATATTTGCGACCATGCGTTTTTTCTTCTCTTTAATATGTCTCCCCGCTCTTATCCACTGCATGCTGTGCAGCGGATGCTCCTCTTGTGAGTCTGACGGAAAGAATGCGCATATCACCGTTCTTTACACTACCGACATTCACGGACAAATCTTCCCCTACGACTTTACCAACGACCGCCCCCTCGACGAGAGCATGGCCCATATAAAGTCCTACATCGACACCGTCCGTGAGGCCAATCCCCGAGGGACACTTCTTTTGGACGGAGGCGATTTTAACCAGGGTACTCCTGCAGTCTATTGGAGCAACTATGTGGCCATGCGCAAACCGCTTCTGACTGCCGAGGTGCTCAACTATATGCAGTACGACGCCATTGCTCTCGGAAACCACGATATCGAGGCCGGCGAATTTGTCTATGCCGACAGGATGCCCCGTCAGTCCAAGTGCCCCATCCTGGCCGCCAACGCCATCGACATGCGTACCGGCGAACCGATGTTCGAGCCTTACGCCGTCTTCAACGTCAAGGGTTTCAAAGTGGCCGTGCTGGGGTTCATCACGCCCGGAGTCCATCGGTGGATTCCCAAATCCATTTGGCCCAATCTTAATTTCACCGACATGACAGGGGCTGCCCGTTTGTGGATGAAATATCTCCGGCAAAACGAGAAACCCGATCTCGTCGTGGGCATCTTCCATGCCGGAGAGGAGAGCTATCCTGTCCAGACTGAAGATACGGCAAAAACTGCGTTTGAAAGTGTCCATTCCGTTGTATGTGAGATTCCGGGCTTCGATCTCGTTTTCCTGGGGCATGACCATCTGGCTTTGGCCGACACCATCGAGAATGTGGCCGGCGAGAAGGTGTATCTGCTGGAACCTATAGCTCATGCCGGAGAAATAGCTCGGGCCGACATTTGGATTACGCGTACCGACAAGAAGAGCGCGAGAGTGCAGAAATCGGTCAGCATCCGGCGAGTACCCGTCAAGGGCATGAAAATTTCAGCCGATTTCGAACAGCACTTTGCTGCCTGCCGGCAGGAAGTGGATTCTTTCCTCAACCGTCCGCTGGGCTACACCGACGAAACACTTCGGGGGTCGGCTTCGCTGACGGGGCCATCCAACCTGATGGATTTCATCCACCAAGTCCAGCTCAAGGAGACCGACGCCCAGATTTCATTTGCCAGTTCGCTTTCGGTCTTCAACGACATCCCCGCCGGAGAACTCACGATGCGTCAGATTTTCTCGATGTACAAATACGAGAACCAAGTGGTCAAGATGTGGATGACGGGCAAGGACATCCACAAGTTTCTGGAATTCGGCTACGCGCGCCAGTTCGCTCAAATGCACAACCCCGATGATTATGTGCTCAATTTCCAGCTCCTGCCCGACGGAAGCGTGGCTTACGACAGGTTCGGTCCCGTCATGGCTACGCCCCAGTACAACTTCACATCGGCAGCCGGCATCAACTACACCGTGGACATCTCCCGCCCTCCCTACCAACGCGTGCACATCTCAAGCCTCTCCGACGGCTCGCCGTTTGAATTGGATCAAAGCTACACCGTGGCCATCAACAGCTATCAAGCTGCCGGCGGCGGAGGATTCCTGCCGGGCGGTCTCGGTTGGTCGGAACAGGACATCCGATTCCACACCATCAACGAATCGACCCACGACATGTGCTACTACATTGCCCAAAAGATACGTGCCGACGGACGGATTTCAACTTCCGCCACCGGCAATTGGCAGGTGCTCCCCTACGATTGGTGGCTTGCCAACCATCAACGCGATATCAATTTGCTTTTGCCCTACCTTACGCAAAAGGACACCAAACCTTTCCACTGATGCCCCGCAAAGTTCTTGTCCTTCTTCTCGCTGCTCTGACAGCCGTCCTCCTGACCGGCTGCAGAAAGTCATCCGCAGACGATTCGACGTTGGTCATTCTCTCCACGGGCAATCTCCACGGAGCCATTCTCCCCTACGACTTCAAGGCCGACTCGGTGTCGCCCTATTCTCTCGCCAATCTCTCAAGCTATATACGTGACATCCGTCAGATATACGGAGACCGCAATGTGCTGATGCTCGATGCCGGAGGCAACCTCTCGGGCAGCGTCGAAGCCTATTATTACAACTATGTGGACACCGTCTCGGAGCCCATCTATTACCGCGCATTGCGTTACATCGGATATGATGCTTTCGGCGTTTCCCAGAACGACCTCAAAATCGGCGAATGTTTGCATCCCGTGCGCCGCGATCCCACCTGGCATCCCACTGTCGTGTGTGCCAATCTCCTGAATGCCAAGACCAAACAAACCTTTTTCGCGCCCTACACCATTGTCCACAAGGGCAATGCCAAGATAGCCATCCTCGGACTCATTTCACCCCGTGTCAACCAATGGCTCCCGAGAATGCTGTGGAAGGAAATTATGACCACCGATATGATTGAGACGGCTCAGGAATGGGTCAACTACATCCGCAGGGAGGAGAAACCCGACCTCCTCATCGGCATTTTCCAGTGCAGTCGCAACTATACGGCCCAAGGTTTTGAATTGGACTCCTACAAAAATCCCAACGGAGGCATCCCCGTCGTCAAGATGGTGGACGGGTTCGATCTCGTCATCATGGGCAAGGACAATTATCCCTCGTCTTATACGGTCGTGAACAACTTCGGCCATAAGGTGCCGGTCTTCAACGTCGGAATCCTGGGCGGATACATTGCCACCACGTTGGTTCACTTCGACGAGCAGAAGGACGGAACCCTCAAGAAAACCATCCACACCGCCATCACCACCTCCTCCGACTACGAGATGGATCCAGAGTTCATCTCCCTTTTCGAGGAGGATCAAAAGGCCATCCACAATTGGGTGACCCAAAAGGCAGGCATCTTCGACAACGCCTGCCATCCCTCACAGGACTACATGTACCAGTCACCCTACCGCAAGTTTCTCAATGACGCCCAACTGTGGTTTTCCGGTGCCGACATCTCTTTGACTGCAATTTTCACCCGTTGCGCAGAATTTCCGGCCGGAGACGTGCACATGAACGACATGCTCAATTACTATTCGTTCGAAAACGAAATTGTCAAACTTCGCATGACGGGAAGCGAAGTGGACCGTTTCCTGGAATACAGCTACGGAGAGCAATACGCCCAAATGAAAAATGCCGACAGTGATTTGCTCAATTTCTGGCTCGACCCCACCACAGGCATTCCTGCACGCGACCCCGCCGGACACCCCTATCTCAAGATTCCTCTCACCCAGTTTTTCGAGGCGGGCGGCATCCGCTACACCGTCGATGTGTCCAAGCCGCGCGGCTACCGGGTTGAGATTCAATGCCTTACCGATGGCAGACCTTTCAATCCCCGCGAAGAATACACCGTTGCCATCAATTCCTTCCACGGAGCCGGCGGTGACGATTTGCTCTTCCACGCCGTCGGTTGGAATTCCGAGACCTTGCAACTGCACACCCTGCCGCTCCTTTCGGTCCACATCCGTGAAGTGATGTCCCAATATCTCGCTCACATCGGCCACTATCGTTTCGAACCGTCCTCCGAATGGCAACTCCTTCCCTCTCAATGGATTGATGCGGTCAAAGCCCGCCAGAATTCCAAAGTTCCGACTCCGATTTATTCCGACAATTGGAAGTCCAAGCAATAAATCATCATATCGGGATTTACATCCCCTGCAATTCTTAATCTCTTTTTCGTTTTGAAACACTTGTTTAATCTCGCGCTCCTTGCGCTCTCTTTCGCTCACTTTTCTTCGTGCAGCCTTTTTACACGTCCCGATGAAGCCGATGTTGTGATTCTCTACACCACCGATGTCCACGGTGCACTTTTCCCCTGCGATTTCATCGCCAACCGCGAGGCCTACACCTCGCTGGCCAATGTCTCGACCTACATCCGGCAGCAACGGGATTCCACGCCCCACCTGCTCCTCTTCGACACCGGCGACTACCTCCAGGGACAGCCTTCGCTCTACTACTGCAACTATGTCGATACCGCTTCCGCCCATCTCTTTTCCCGCATCGCCAATGACCTCGGCTACGATGCCGTGGGACTGGGCAACCACGATGTCGAGGCCGGCCCCTCGCTTTACAAGAACCGTCTCCCCCGCGAACTCCGCATGCCCCTTCTCTGCGCCAATGCCATCGACACTGCCACAGGACATCCTGCCTTCAAGCCATACGCCGTCTGGGAATGGCACAATGTACGCATTGCCGTTCTGGGCATGATTACACCCAATATCCCCGCCTGGCTGCCGCGTTCTCTGTGGTCCGGCCTCCGATTCCAGGACATGGTCGAGTGCGCCAACCAGTGGGTGCCGTATATCTGCCAAAATGAACATCCCGACATTCTCATCGGACTCTTCCACGCCGGCTGCGACCCCACCTACGGCGGAAACACGATGGACACTCCGCTCAATGAGAACGGCTCCCTCCCCGTCGCAGTCAAAGTTCCCGGATTTGACCTCGTGCTCACCGGCCACGACCACTCGCCCGCCCTCTTCGATGCCGTCAATGTCGAGGGTGACACCGTGCCTGTACTCGATGCCGGCACACGTGCCATATACGTCGGACGGGCCGACATTCATCTCAAGATGGATCCCGAGACCAAACGCTACGTCAAGACCGTCAAAACACAATTGGTGCCTATGGCCGATGTGCCTGTCGATTCAGCCTATGCCGCCCGTTATGGAGCCGACATCGAGGCTGTACGTCAGTTCATCGATACTCCCGTCGGAACCATTACGGAGACCCTCGACGGCAAGGAATCTGTCTTCGGACCCTCCGCCATCATCGACTTCATCCAGGATGTCCAGTTGTGGGCTTCCAAAGCCGACATCTCCTTTGCATCCGTACTCTCTACGGCGGCCCATGTCGATGCCGGCACCGTCACAATGCGCGACCTCTTCTCCCTCTATAAATATGAGAACCGGCTCTTCACCGTTCGCATGACGGGTGCCGAAATCGTCAAGTATCTCGAATACGGATATGCCAACCAATTCAATCAGATGCGGTCGGCCGATGACGAACTCCTCGCCTACCGCCACGATTCCACAGGAGCCATCCTGCGCAATAAATTCGGCTCCGTCAAGCAGTGGCCCACGTTCAACTACACTTACGCCGCCGGCATCAACTACACAATCGACGTGTCGAAGCCTGCCGGACAGCGTGTGGCCGTACAGTCGCTCTCTTCGGGCGAACCCTTCGACCCCAACCGCGACTACCTCGTGGCCATCAACAGCTATCAGGCCTGCGGCGGAGGTGACTTCTTCCCCAAGGGACTGGGTTGGGATCGCGCAACCATCGAAAGCCGCACGGTCCGCGAGTCCGAATTTGACGTGCGTCACCACATTGCCGACTATATCCGCACTCACGGCACCGTCACTCCCGTGCTCCACAACAATTTCCGCATTCTGCCGACCGTCTGGTGGCAAGCTGCCCGTGAACGCGAAATGTCCTTCTACCCAAACGCTCACTGACCCCCGCCAAATGCAGCTTCGCAATCTTGCCATAGGCTATGGCCATCCTCTTTGCTCTCCCGTTAAGGCACTGTTGGAAGCAGGCGACTTTGTCTGCCTTGTGGGTCGTAACGGGAGCGGCAAATCCACCCTGTTGCGCACCCTCGCCGGTTTGATTGCCCCGCTGGGAGGTGAAGTCATCGTAGGCGACAAGACCATCGGCGAGATGTCTCCCCGGGGAATCTCGCGCACGCTGGCCATTGTGCTCACGCGTTTGCCTGAACTGCGCCACACCACAGCGCGACAGATAGCTGCCTCCGGACGGCTCCCCTACACCGGCCTCGTCGGCCATCTGCGTGCCGCCGATTACGGGGCTGCCGACCAGGCACTCTCCGACATCGGAATCCTTCACCTCCGCGACCGTCTCTTCCACACCCTCAGCGACGGCGAGAAACAGAAGACCATGCTGGCTCGCGCTTTGGCCCAGGGTACCGAATATCTCCTGCTCGACGAACCCTCCGCCTTCCTCGACTGGCCTTCGCGCCGCGAACTCTTCTCGTTGCTCCGCTCTCTGGCCCATACCCGTCGCAAAGCCGTCCTCCTCTCCACCCACGACCTCGAACTGGCCGTCGCCTCCGCCGACAGGCTGTGGGTGCTCCGTGACGGAAAGTTCTCCGTGGAAGACCCCAACACTTTCGACCTCTCGGGGTTCTGAAACTGTTTTTGACCCATGTCTCTCGGAAAATCCCTCTTTCTGAGGGATTTAGTGTTTAAAATTCGGGATTCTACTCCCGTTTTTTACGGGAATTTCGGGAGTATATTCCCGATTTTCACAGGAAATTCGGGAGTAGAATCCGGTGCAAAGACACTTTTTTATGCGAACATTCCCATAAAATAATTTGCATTTTATGCAATAAAGCGGAGGCTTGTGCGTTCTTTTCATATAAAGATATGAAGGCATGCCCAACTTAAACATACCAAGTCCAACCGACGCGAGTCTCATACTCACGTACCGCTGTCCCATGCGCTGCAAGATGTGTAACATCTGGCAGCATCCGACGCGTGCTGAAGAGGAGCTTCGTGTCGAAGACCTCAAAACGCTTCCCCGCCTGAAGTTCATCAACCTCACTGGCGGTGAACCTTTCATCCGTGAAGATCTGCCCGAGATTGTGGAGGAATGCTATCGCCACACCTCCCGCATCGTCATTTCCACGTCGGGATGGTTTGAGGATCGGGTCATTGCTCTGGCCCGCCGATTTCCCGAGATAGGCATCCGCATCTCCATCGAGGGACTCTCGCAGAAGAACGACGAGCTGCGCGGTCGTGCCGGCGGCTTCGACAAGGGTCTTCGCACCCTCCTCACCCTCAAGGACATGGGACTGAGAGACATCGGCTTCGGATGCACGGTGTCCAACAACAACTCCTCCGACATGCTTTCGCTCTATCGGCTCTCCCTCTCCCTGGGCATGGAATTTGCGACCGCTGCTTTCCACAACAGCTACTACTTCCACAAGGACGACAACGTGCTCACCAACAAGGAGCAGGTCAACGCCGATTTCGAAACTCTGATTAATTGGCAGCTCCGCGAGAAGAGCCCCAAATCGTGGTTCCGCGCGTGGTTCAACATGGGACTCATCAACTACATCAACGGCGGACGGCGCATGCTGCCTTGTGAAGCCGGCACAGCCAATTTCTTCATCGACCCCTGGGGCGAAGTGTATCCCTGCAACGGACTGGAAGACAAATGCTGGAAAGAGTCGATGGGAAACATCCGCGAGGCCGATTTCATGACCATTTGGCAGAGCGACCGCGCCCGTGAAGTGAGAGACAAAGTCCGCACCTGTCCCAAGAACTGTTGGATGGTGGGCACCGCCTCGCCTGTCATGCACAAATATATCAAGTACCCTGCCATCTGGGCTCTCCGCAACAAATGGCGCTCCCTGCGCGGCCTTCCCGCCTGCATCAATCTCAGGTGGAACGATGTGGGACAAGACCCCGCTCAAGGCGACCTCCGGGGAATATAATCCTTATTTTGAAAGTATGAAACAAGATTTACCCGAAGACAAACCCAAAATCGTCGTCACCGGCACGCGCGGCATTCCCAACATCATGGGAGGGGTAGAGACTCATTGCGAAGAGCTCTTTCCGCGTATCGCCGCCAAGGGCTACGATGTCACTGTCATCCGCCGCAAGAGCTATGTGCGCGACAACTTCCACAAGTTCTCGGGCGTGGATCTTGTGGACATTGATGCCCCCAAGAGCAAATCCTTCGAGGCCATCATCCACACTTGGCGTGCCATCTGGAAAGCCAAGAAGCTCCACGCACGCATTCTCCACATCCATGCCTGCGGCCCCGCCTTGCTCACTCCCCTTGCCCGCATGCTCGGTCTCAAGGTGGTATTCACCCATCACGGACAGGACTACGACCGCGAAAAATGGGGTTGGGCCGCACGTCTCATGCTCCGCCTCGGCGAAGCTGCCGGAGCGCTCTTTGCCAACGAAGTGATTGTCATCTCCCAGGTCATCTGGAACCTTCTGGCCAAGAAATACCATATACAGGGCAAGATGCACCTTATATATAATGGTGTGAGCAAAGCCATTGAGGTATCCCATCCGCTATACTTTGAGGAGCTCGGCATCGAGGAAGGCAAGTACATCCTCGGAATGTGCCGTTTTGCTCCCGAGAAAAACCTCCATCATCTCATCGAGGCTTTCTCCAAAATCGACAGTCACGGTTGCAAACTCGTCATTGCCGGCGACTCGGATTTCGAGGACGACTACTCCATCCGACTCAAACGCATGGCCTACGAACGCGGTGTGGTGCTCACCGGTTTTATCAAAGGCAAACGCCTCCAGTCGCTCCTCAACCATTGCCGTTGCTACGTGCTGCCCTCCTCCCACGAAGGTCTCCCCATCGCACTCCTCGAGGCCATGAGCTATGGAGCCAAAATCATTGTCAGCGACATTCCGGCAAACAAAGAGGTCGGACTTCCCGAGAACCATTATTTCCACTGCGGAGACATCCCCGAATTGGTGGCCAAACTTCAGGAGAACGTCGATCTCCCCTACGAAAAGAAAACCTACGACATGACAAAATACAATTGGGATCATATCGCCAATCAAGTCTCCGCCGTTTACGACACCCTCTCCAAAAAAAACTTGAAACTTAAAACTTGACCCCTTGGGGGAGTCATCATTACTCCAACCCCATCCGATTCGGAGCTGTCCAAAACGGGTCGTTGACGACCCCATCGTCCGACGATGGAGGCTCGGAAAACTTGTTGCGGGTCCATCGGAGTCCGATGGCGGATTAAAAATATTTTTGCGGGTCCATCGTCCGACGATGGAGGCTTGGAAAACTTTTTGCGGGTCCATCGGAGTCCGATGGCGGCTTAAAAAACTTTTTGCGGGTCTATCGATATCCGATGGCGGCTCAAAAAACTTTTTGCGGGTCTATCGGAGTCCGATGGCGGCTCAAAAAACTTTTCACGAGTCCATCGGAGTCCGATAGGGTCGTTAACGACCCCATCGTCCAACAATAGTCCTAAAAAAGCTAAATTGTCTCTGCCCTCTTCCCTATCAGACGCTTTTCAAGAATTTATTCAAATTGGGTAGGAGCAGGAGGAGCCATATATGTCCTCACACACCGCCGTAACAAACGGCCCGTCCCGGCCATAACGGCTGAGACGGGCAGAGGGTAAAATTTGCTTACAGGGATGTAAGTTCGGGGATTATTTGATGTCTTCGGTGAGGACAACCTGCACGACACGGTTCTTGTCGTTGTCCTGATAAGGCTGTACTTTGTCACCGCAAGAGTTGGTGTCGATGTTGCCTTCGGCCACTCCGTACTTCTTGGCGAGGAGGTCGGAAACGTTGTCGGCACGCTGCTGTGCGAGCTTGGCGTTGATGCGTGCGTTACCTGTGCCTGCATCGGCATATCCTGTGACAGAAGCGTTGGCCACCTTGTGGCTCTTGAGCCATTGGGTCATGCGTGCCACTTCGGCATCGTTCTGTGCGCCTACAGTGGTCTCGTTGATGTTGTAGAAGAAGTTGAACTTGGCTTCCTCGGCGACACGGGGAGCGGGAGCAGGTTCGGGTTTCACAACGGGAGCGGGAGCAGGAGCGGGCTCGGGTTCAACGACAGGAGCGGGAGCAGGAGCCGGAGCGGGCTCAGGTTCGGGAGCAGGAGCAACCTTCTTGGAGGGGTGTCCCCACTTGAAAGCAAGGCCGGCCATAGCGGTGAGCTGCCAATCGCAATTGTTGTTGATTTTGGAGTTGAAACGGTCGGAAAGACTGTTGGCATCCACTTCGAGGTTGATGGCCCAGTTGCGATTGAAATTGTAGTCGCAGGCGAGACCGAGACGGAGATTGTGGCTCCAGCGATGATCGTCCCAAGCGTTCACATTGGTCTCGGCAAGATTGGCGCCAAGGCGCTTGACAGCTGTGGTGAGGTCGTCGTTGTCCCACTCGTATGCTGCGCCGACACCTGCGATAAAGTAGGTGTTGAAGCTGTGATACTTTTTCTTGCTGAAAATGTTGGTGAGATTGAGGAGGAGGTCGATGTCACCGGTCACATAGTTGAAATCGTAGGTTCCGTCCAACGACTCGAGGCCGCCACGAGACTGCCAACCCTGAGCATCGATACGGAGACCGACTTCGGGAGTGAAGAAACGACCGAACTGAACGCCGACAGCGGGAGTAATCAACTTGGAGTGATTGTAGTCGGTGGGAACAATCTGAATACCTCCCTTGGCACCCACGAACCAATAGGGAGCGGGCTCCTTGGAATCGTTGTCGCCGGCGAAAGCCGAAACAGCTGTGAGGCTCACGAGCGCTGCAACAGCAAAACTAAGCAATTTTTTCATTTTATATTTATTTATTTTTGGATTTTCCTATTTTATAGATTTTTCCGCTGCAAATTTAGCAAAATATTTTGATATCAGGTCAAAAAAAACAAAAAAATGCTATATTTCGGCCTAAATATTTAAAATTCTTTACATTTTGGGACATAATTTGGTATAAAATGTGTATCTTTGCAAAACAAAATATCCCATAATGAAGAAACGAACGAGAAGCAACAGGAAGACGCCGTGGGGTGCCCATGTGAGCATGCTCATCGCCTGTGCTATCTGGGGTCTAATGTCACCGATGACCAAAGAAGTGACGGAGACTCACCTGATAGGCGGGGTTGAGTTGGTCACGTTCCGTGTGACCGGAGCTGCGTTGTGTTTCTGGATTGCATCGCTCTTCGTGAAGCGCGAGCCTCTGGCCAGGAAGAAGGATTATGTAATGCTGTTTTGGGCCTCGATGCTGTGTGTGGTGCTGAACCAATGCTGCTACACCATTGGCATCAGCTACACGTCGCCGGTAGATGCCAGCATTATGTCCACAACGATGCCCATCTTCACGCTGATACTGGCAGCCCTGATATTGAAGGAGCCCATCACGTGGAAGAAGGTGACGGGCATCATTCTGGGTGCCACGGGCGCAATCCTGCTGGTGTTATGGAGCAAAGCTTCGACCCCGGGCGACCGTCCGATGCTGGGCAATCTGCTGTGTATCTCGGCGCAATGCTGTTTTGCGCTCTACCTGACGCTCTTCAAACACTTGATACAGCGCTACAGTGTCATCACGACGATGAAATGGATGATGTTGTTTGCGGCTCTGGTCATCACGCCCTTCACTTTGGGACGGATGGAAGCCCTCCCCTGGGCAGAAATACAGCCCCGCACATGGTGGGACACCGCATACGTGGTGGTGGCCGGTACGTTTGTAGCCTATATCTTCTCAACCTACGGACAGAAGAAACTGCGTCCGACGGTCGTGTCGGTATATAATTATGTGCAGCCTACAGTCTCCTTCCTCGCTTCGGTGGTGATGCTGGGCATCGGCTTCGGCTGGACACAGGCCATAGCCATTCCGCTGGTATTCTGCGGCGTATGGCTCGTGACGCAAAGCAAGTCGCGCAGGGACCTGATGAGAGAACGAAGAAACAAAATCAAAACAACATAAGCAAATGAAACGGTTATTCACTTTCCTTTGTCTGACTATGGTCATGACAAGTTGCTTCTGGGCCAAGCAAAACAAACAGGAGAAAGAGTACAACCTCTACGGTATCGCTTTCTACAACCTCGAGAACCTTTTCGACACGAAGCACGATGCCGGGAAGAACGACTACGAATTTCTGCCCGACGGAGGCTATCATTGGACTGAAGAGAAATATCAGGCCAAACTGGAAAATCTGGCCAGAGTGATTTCGCAGCTCTGCGACAAATTGCCGATGGGTCCGGCCATTATCGGTACGGCAGAATGTGAGAACATCGGAGTGCTCGAAGACCTCGTGAAGCAGGAGGCCATCGCCAAGCGCGGCTACAAACCGGTGCTGATAGAAGGTCCCGACCGAAGAGGCATCGACTGCGGTGTGCTCTACAATCCGAAACTCTTCAAGTTGGAAAGCCAGACCCTGGTGCCATACGTCGATCCGGAAAATCCGGATTTCAAGACGAGAGGATTCCTCGTTGTGGGCGGCAAATTGGCCGGCGAGAAACTGCATGTGATTGTGTGCCACTGGCCCTCGCGTGCCTCTGAGGACCGTTGCCGTGTGGCTGCTGCCAAGGGCGTAAAAGCCGTCAAGGACTCGATTCTGCAGACTTTCCCCAACTCGAAGGTCATCATCATGGGCGACCTCAACGACGACCCGAAGAACAACTCGATGGTGAAGGGCCTGAAGTGCAAACACGACCGCAAAGGACTGAAGGACAACGACCTCTACAACCCCTGGTGGGATATGCTCTACAACGTAGGACAGGGGACGTTGCTCTACAAGGGAGAATGGAACCTCTTTGACCAAATCGTAATGACGGGCAACATCGTGAACGCGGGTGGCAAGCACCTTACTTATTATAAGTGCGAAATCTTCATCCGTCCCTGGCTGATGCAGGAAGAAGGCAAATACAAAGGTTCACCCAAACGCACTCACGCCGGCGGCACCTGGCTGAACGGCTACAGCGACCATTTCCCCACCCAAATCTATCTGATGAAAGAGAAATGACAACCATACGCCTGAAAAAGAAAAAAGAAGAATCGCTCCATCGGTTTCACCCCTGGGTCTTCTCGGGAGCCATCGAACAGATGGACGGACAGCCCGAGGAGGGCGACTGGGTAAGAGTGGAAAGTTTCCAACACGAGTTTTTGGCCGTCGGACAGTATCAGATAGGTTCAATAGCCGTGAGAATCTTCTCGTGGGAGGACCGCGAAATAGACGACGAGTGCCTGAGAGAAAGAATGCAGGTGGCCTTCAACCTGAGAAAAGACCTGGGTCTGATACGGGGCAACGAAAACAATTGCTACCGACTGATACACGGAGAAGGTGACTACCTGCCCGGCCTTGTGGTGGATGTCTATGCCCACACAGCTGTGATGCAGGCCCACACTGCCGGCATGCACTACCTGCGCCGCCGTCTGGCCGAAGCGCTGATAGCTGTGGCCGGAGCCGACATCCAGCACGTCTATTACAAATCGGAGACAACCCTCCCCTACAAAGCCGACCTCGACCCCGTGAACGGCTACCTAATAGGCGGAGAAGGAAATACGGACATCGCCACCGAAAACGGACTGAAGTTCCACGTCGATTGGCTCAAGGGCCAGAAGACGGGATTCTTTGTGGACCAGCGCGAGAACCGTGCTCTGGTGGAAAAATATGCGCGGGGCAAAAATGTACTCAACATGTTCTGCTATACGGGCGGTTTCTCGGTCTATGCAATGCGCGGCGGTGCCAACAAGGTGGCCAGCGTGGATGTGAGCGCACAGGCCATCCATCTGACCAACCGCAATATGGAGCTGAACTTCCCGGGCGACGAGAGACACGAAGCGGTGTGCGAGGATGCCTTCTCCTACCTCGCCAGAACGGGAGACCAGTATGACCTGATTATACTTGACCCGCCCGCTTTTGCGAAACACAAAAAGGTGCTCCGCAATGCGCTGCAAGGCTACCGGAGACTGAATGCAGCCGCCCTCGAGAAAATCAAACCCGGTGGAGTGCTCTTCACGTTCTCGTGCTCACAGGTGGTGACCAAAGAAGACTTCCGCTGTGCCGTCTTCTCCGCCGCAGCCCAAACGAAGCGCCGCGTGAGAATCCTGCGTCAACTGCACCAGCCGGAGGATCATCCCATTGACATCTACCATCCCGAGGGCGAGTACCTGAAAGGGCTCGTGCTCTATGTGGAATAAAGGGATTTACCGGCTCACCGGAAAAACCTTGTGTGCGAAAATAGTTTGATTGGGAGCATCAACGACTCGTTTTAGGTCTTTATTCGAACCGAATGGGTTCGTAAACGGACTTCCCTATCACTATCCTAATCGGTTGGACTCAAAAAGTCTCAGAACCCTCCATCGTCAGACGATAGACCCTCCAAAAAGTTTTTTTGCCTCCATCGATTATCGATGGACCCGCAAAAATATTTTTTTGCCTCCATCGATTATCGATGGATCCGCAAAAAGTTTTTTGAGCCGCCATCGATTATCGATGAACCCGCAAAAAGTTTTTTGACCCGCCATCGATTATCGATGAACCCGCAAAAAGTTTTTTAAGCCGCCATCGATTATCGATAGACCCAAACGGATAGTAAGGCTCCCAATCGTTCTCACCCACCGCTACGCTCTACGGTCGGGGCTTCGCCGCTTCCCGCTCCTCTCTCCGTTCGTCCCGTCCAGCGGTTGGCGGAGGTTTAACACGGACTTTTGCAACTGGGCCGATTTACCCTTTTTCCCATCTTGGATTTACTTATGGATTTCCCTGTTTGTATGGATGGAGACATACCAAAGCCGCAGACCGAAAGGCCTGCGGCTGATTTTTTTGATGTGGAAGGAAATTCCCCCTGAACGGGAGACTTCGCACTCCAAAGGATTAATTGTTCTCGGGGCGGAGCTTACGAACCACCTCACCGGTGCGCCACATTTCAGAATCGTGGAGCTCCTTAAGCTCGGCGTTGAGCTTCTCGCGGTAGCCGGGCTGGTTGTTGGAATCCATGGAAATCTGAGCTTCGTTGCCGGACTTCACGCTCTCATAGAGACGCTGAACGACGGGCTTGATAGCATCGTGGAAGGGACCCTTCCAGTCGAGAGCACCGCGCTGGGCAGTGGTCGAGCAGTTGGCGTACATCCAGTCCATACCTTTCTCGGCGAAGAGGGGCATGAGCGACTGCGTAAGTTCCTCAACGGTCTCGTTGAAAGCCTCAGAAGGTGTGTGGCCGTTCTCGCGGAGCACTTCATACTGGGCAGAAAGCAAGCCCTGAATGGCACCCATGAGCGAACCGCGTTCGCCGGTGAGGTCAGAGGTGGCTTCACGCTGGAATGTGGTCTCGAAGAGGTAGCCCGAACCGATACCGATGCCGACAGCAAGCGTGCGGTCGAAAGCCTTGCCCGTAGCATCCTGATAGATAGCGTATGAAGAGTTCAAACCGCGACCCTGAAGGAACATCGTGCGGAGCGACGTACCGGAACCCTTGGGTGCAACCATGATGACGTCAATATCTTTGGGGGGAACAACACCCGTACGGTCATTCCAGGTAATAGCGAAACCGTGGGAGAAATAGAGAGCCTTGCCGGCCGTGAGGTGCTTCTTGATGGTGGGCCACACTTCAATGACAGCAGCATCAGAGAGCAAGCACATGATGATGGTGCCCTTCTCGCAAGCCTCTTCGATAGAGAAGAGAGTCTCACCGGGCTTCCAACCGTCGCTCACGGCCTTATCGTAAGTTTTTCCTGGACGCTGGCCAACGATAACGTTGAAACCGTTGTCACGAAGGTTCAGCGACTGGCCGGGGCCCTGTACGCCGTAACCGATAACAGCGAGAGTCTCGTCCTTGAGAATCTCGCGAGCCTTTTCGAGGGGGAACTCCTCGCGGGTCATCACTTCTTCGATGACTCCGCCAAAATTCATTTTAGCCATTTAGTTTTGTATTTTATGGGTTGATAATTATTTGGATTCAATCTTCTGTTCGATTTCCCGGCGACGCAGCTCCTGTTCTTCGAGGAAAACGGACACCTGTTCGCGGGTGGATTTGGTGACGCTGACGCGGCCGGAACGGACGTATTGGAGCACTCCGTAGCGCTCGAGGTCGTTGTAGAGAGCAATGGTCTCGTCGCAATGGCCGGTCTTTTCGAGCACGGCAAACGTCGAATTGATTTCGAGAATGCGACAATTGTACTTGCGAATGAGCTGCTCGAAGTTGATGTCGTTGAGCAGAGCGTCGGTGGGCACCTTATAGAGCGCAATCTCCTGATAGATGATTTCATCGTCGCTGTAGTAGAAGGCTTTGATTACATCGATGCGCTTCTCAATCTGGAGCACAATCTTGCGAATCATGTCTTCGGTGGTATGGCATGTAATTGTGAACTTGTGGACACCTTCAATCGACGAAGACGAAACGGAGAGCGACCAAATGTTGATGTTGCGACGTGTGAAGATAATCGCAATCTGGTTGAGCAGACCCACGTTGTTCTCCGTGAAGACGGTGAGCGTCCAAAGCGGAAAATCAGCCGTTTTTTTATCTTTTATTTCCATATATTATATCTTCTCTGAGCGGTTCAACAAAATGTGGTCGATGGGCTGTCCGGGAGGAACCATCGGGTAAACCATCGAATCCTCTTCGACACAAACGTGGAGAATGAAGGGACCCTCTGCAGCATACATTTCACGTACGGCAGCATCTACCTCGTCACGCTGTGTGATGCGACGGGCCCGGATGCCGTAAGCTTCGGCTAACTTGAGATAGTCGGGCGACAACATCTTGGTGTAGCTGTAGCGCTTGGCGAAGAAAAGTTCCTGCCACTGGCGCACGTTGCCCAACCAAGTATTGTCGAAAATCACAATCTTGACGGCTGTGCCTTCCTGCATGATGGTACCGAGTTCCTCGATGGTCATCTGGATGCCTCCGTCGCCTACGAAAGCCACCACCTGACGCTGGGGTGCCGCAATCTTGGCACCGATGGCAGCAGGCAGACAGAAGCCCATCGTTCCCAATCCGCCCGACGAAATGAACGAACGGGTGGTACCGTTGAACTTCGCATAGCGTGCGGCCAACATCTGGTTTTGGCCAACATCGGTGACCACAATGGCATCGCCGCCGGAAACCTCAGCCACCTTGTCGATGACCTCACCCATGTGGAGCGGACCTTCCGAAGGATGCACCTCGGGGTCGATGACCTTGCGGTTCTCGACATCCTGATAGAAATCGAACCCGTGAATCCAGGATTGGAAGTCGTTCTTGTAAATGTGGGGCAACATCTTGGAGAGAACCTCCTTGCAGTCGCCGCAGATAGCCACATCGGTCTTGACATTCTTGCCCAACTCGGAGGCATCGATGTCGATGTGGATAATCTTGGCCAAAGGAGCATACTGATTGACAGGACCCGTCACACGGTCGGCCAAACGGCAGCCGATGACCACAATCAGGTCGGCCTGCTGCTGGAGTTTGTTGGAAACAACTGAACCGTGCATGCCTATCATACCCAAATAGTGGGGCATGTCGGATGGAACAGCCGAAAGACCGAGCAACGTGGTGCCGAAGGGAGCGCCCGTCTTCTCGACAAACTCGCGGAACTCTTTCTCGGCGTGACCGAGGATGATGCCCTGACCGCCGATAATGAAAGGACGCTGTGAAGTATTGATAAGATTGACAGCCTCCCATACGCGGTCGGGATCGACAGCCGGAACGGGCTGGTAAGAACGGATGAAGTTGCAGGGTTTGTAGTCGGTGAACTCCGCCTCGTGGGTCTGGGCGTTCTTGGGGAAATCGAGCACAACCGGACCGGGACGTCCGCTTTTGGCCAAATAGAAAGCACGGGCAACGGCCCACTCGATGTCCTCGGGACGGTTGATTTGGTAGTTCCACTTCGTGATGGGAAGCGTCATGCCGATGAAGTCGGTCTCCTGGAAAGCATCCGTACCGAGCGCACCTGTGCCCACCTGACCGGTGATGACAACGAGGGGTGTCGAGTCGATATTGGCATCGGCAATGCCGGTGATGACGTTGGTGGCTCCCGGACCGGAAGTGACAATCACAACGCCGACCTCACCGCTCACACGGGCATAGCCCTGAGCTGCATGGATGGCTCCTTGTTCATGACGGACGAGCACGGTATCGAAGTCGTCGTCATGATCGTAGAGAGCGTCGAAGACGGGCATGATGGCACCGCCCGGATAACCGAATATTTTCTTTGTACCTTCAGCCTTGAGACACTGAAAGAGAATTTCTGAACCTAACATATTATTAACGGGGACGAAAACGGGGACAAGTTTCAAGTTTCAGAGAATGATTCTGACACCGCCCTTGTCGGCGGAAGCTACGCTCTGGGCGTATGCACGGAGCGCTTTCGAAACGACACGCTTGCGGCGCAAGGGTTGCTGGGGACGTGAAGCAAGTTCCTCGTCACTGAGTTTTACATTGATGGAACGAGAAGGAATGTCGATGACAATGATGTCGCCGTCCTTGATTTTCCCGATATTGCCTCCGGAGGCAGCCTCGGGAGAAATATGTCCGATGGAGAGTCCCGATGTACCGCCGGAGAAACGTCCGTCGGTAATCAAAGCACACTCTTTGCCGAGATGCATGGACTTGATATAGGACGTGGGATAGAGCATTTCCTGCATACCGGGACCGCCCTTGGGACCCTCGTGGGTAATGACGACGACATCGCCGCTCTTGACCTTGCCTTGGAGGATACCGTCGCAGGCATCTTCCTGAGAATCGAAGACCACAGCGGGACCTTCGAAATGCCAAATGGAGGGATCTACACCGGCGGTCTTGACGACACAGCCGTCCTGGGCGATGTTGCCGAAGAGAATAGCCATACCGCCTTCACGGGTGTAAGCGTGTTCGATGGAACGGATGCAGCCGTTCTCACGGTCTGTGTCGAGCGTCTCCCACTGAGCGTCCTGCGAGCCCATTTGGGTGGAGAACTTACGTCCGGGGGCAGAATGGTAGATTCTCGATGCCTCGGGGTCGATATTCTCCTTGAGGATATCGTATTTCTCAATGTCCTCGCCCAAAGTGTGGCCGTTGACTCGTATCAAATCTTCCTTGATGAGTCCGCCTTTGGCCAACTCGCCGATGATGCCGAGAATGCCGCCGGCGCGGTTGCATTCCTGGACAGAATACTGCTGGGTGTTGGGTGCCAGCTTGCAGAGGCAGGGCACTTTGCGCGAAAGCATGTCGATGTCCTGCATCTTGAAATCAACACCGGCCTCCTGCGCTACGGCGAGCAGATGGAGAACTGTATTGGTAGAACCGCCCATTGCAATGTCGAGAGTCATGGCATTGAGGAAAGCGTCGCGAGTGGCAATGCTACGGGGCAGGACACTCTCATCGCCTTCTTCGTAATACTTGAGGGCATTCTTGACTATGAGCGCAGCAGCCTCCTTGAAGAGACGGACGCGATTGACATGGGTAGCGAGAATGGAACCGTTGCCGGGCAGAGAGAGACCGATGGCCTCGGTGAGGGAGTTCATCGAGTTGGCGGTGAACATACCCGAGCACGAACCGCAACCGGGACAGGCACAATGCTCTATCTCGTCGAGCTCTTGGTCGGACACACTCTTGTCGGCACCGGCAATCATAGTCGTAATCAAGTCGGCATTCTGTCCATTCCAGCGACCGGCTTCCATCGGACCGCCCGAAACGAAGACGGCGGGAATGTTCAATCGCATGGCAGCCATCAGCATACCGGGTGTGACTTTGTCGCAGTTGGAGATGCAGACCATGGCATCTGCCTTGTGGGCATTGACCATATACTCGACCGAGTCGGCGATGATGTCGCGCGAAGGGAGCGAATAGAGCATACCGTCGTGGCCCATGGCGATGCCGTCATCGATGGCGATGGTATTGAATTCGGCTGCATAGCAACCCAGCTTTTCTATTTCGGCTTTCACGATTTGTCCCACGTCATGCAGATGAGTATGACCGGGAACAAACTGAGTAAAAGAATTGACAATGGCAATGATAGGCTTGCCAAACTGTTCGCGCTTCATTCCGTTGGCCACCCAAAGAGCACGGGCTCCGGCCATACGACGACCTTCGGTGGTCTGCGCGCTACGCAACTGAATTTTCATATCGAAGTCAGAATATATAGTTTTGTTATTATTTCGTTGTTGGTCTCCCAACCCGCTTTATGTTTATGCATAAAATCGGGCTATTCAAGTTGCAAATATAGGGATTTATTTTTATTTTACAAACTTGAATCGCGAAAATCTTCGTTTTATTGCATTTTTTAGCACTTAAAGGTGGCAAATCGTAACTGAAGACGACAAATTACCGACCAACAAAAGGTGAATAAAACAAAAAACCTTGCCCACGGGGGCAAGGTCTTATACAAGTTTTATGCAGTTTTACTTCTTCAGCACTTTCTGCACAGTATCCCCTTTCTTTATCATATAAAGACCGGGACGGAGGGCAGTCTGCGATGTCGAACCGGAAATCCGGCGGCCGGAAGCATCCCAAATGCCGTCCGTTCCGTCACCGGTCGTCTCAGCCTCCACTGCCGTAATGCCTTGGGCGTAATTTCGGTCAAGGGCGGCCACGGCGACCAGCCGTTTGAAGGCCGAGCCATCGGCATCCTGTCCGGCAACGGTCAGGAAGGCATAACCTTTCCGGCCTGCGGGAACGGAGACGACAGCAAGCGTGTCGTTCTTGATTTCGGCATTGAATCCGCTCTCGCGGTCGAAGCTGAGCGAAAGAATTCGGGGAGCCGTATAGTTGGAAGCCAGCGTCTTGACATTGAAGGAGACAACAGTATCGTAAGGCACCTCGCTGTGGGGCATCGCCATGTAGTCGAGATAATCCTCGAGATTGGACCATCCGTCACCGTCGGCATCGGCATTGGAGTCGGAGAAATCGCCAGAGGGCGAAAGAACAGAAGTTCCAATCATTTCCTCCCACCAGTTGGGCAGGCCGTCGCCGTCGGTATCGAAATCCGCAGGACGTGTCTCCTGAACGTAGAAAGCATACGTCTCTATGCTGTCGGAGTCGGCGGCTTTGTCCGGCATACCTGCGAGATTGGTGTAGGAGCCTTTGTATTTATAGGTTCCGAGGAGCGTTTCTTCTATCACACGTTGGTCGTGATTGTCGGGTACGGGCATTGTGCAGCCCACGTCGCTCAGGACATCCTTCCAGGCATCGGCAGCCGACTCGACGTCAGCCTGCGAATCGAACCAAGGCTCATTCACCCAAACGTCCCAATCGAGTTTCTGTCCGCCGGAGAGGGTGTATTTACGACCCTGAGTGTCATCGGTTCCGTTGTATATCAAGGTTCCTTTCTGGCTTGCCTTAATATTATTGTGGTAATAATAGGCCTGATAGCCCTTGCCTGCGCCTTCGAGTTGGGCATTGAGCATAAAGTCGATGTCGGTCGAGGGTCCCAGCTTGTAGTAATTCCCCACGAAATTGACTTCCATCGCACCGCCGTCGGTGGCCCGATGACCGTAGTTATAGACAACTGTGTTGAAGATATCCATTCTGCCGGAATAGTACCCGTCGCCGTCCAAGCCGCCGGCAAGTGACCAATTGCGTCCGTAGCAATGGGCCAGCAGGTTGTGGTGGAGCGACCCCACATCACCGCCCACGGAGCCTGCGTATCCGTGTTTCGTGCCGTAAGTATAGTTCTCATGACCGGCGGCATTGAGAGCCTCGGAAATGAGGGTGCGCTGGAGCGAGATATTCTGCGCTCCGCGAGAGGAGAAAGCCTCGTCGATGGTCCATGAGATGGACGCGTGGTCGAGAATTGAGAAGTTGGCGCCTGCCATGCCGATTCCGTCGTAGGTTTTCCCGCCTCCCAAACGCATACGTACGAAACGCCACTGGGATTCGGAGCCAATGCCGAGAGGAGCCGCCTTGAAGCAGATGCCATTGCCGGGTGCAGTCTGTCCGGCCACTGTCACATAGCGTCCGGATTGGGTCAGGCGAGACTGGAGTTCAATCACGCCGGAAACATCGAATACAATGGTGCGTGGGCCGATGTCGTTGGTGAGTGCTTCACGGAAAGAACCTTCGCCGCTGTCATTCAGGTTGGTGACATGAACCACCTTACCTCCGCGTCCGCCCAATGCATAACGTCCGTATCCTTCGGCCCCGCGGAAAGCGTCACGACGGGGACGGAAATGCCAAACGGGACTCTGAACGGAATTTCCGTCCGCACCGTGCTGCACTACAATCCAATAATAGTCGGTGAAGGAGTTGAGCGTGGCGTTCAACAGGACAGTCGTGTCGGTGCCCTGCCAAACGGGAGCGATGCCGAGAGCGGCCACCTCCGACGAATCTGAACCCATGTACAAATCGAAGTTCGCACCGTCCACTGTGGGCATCCACGCAAACAGGGTCTCTCCCCCGTCGCAGTTGTAGTGGAGGTCGTTGTCTGCGGGGACGACGGCTTTGGGTTGTTCGGCAGCATTGCCCACACCAATCTCCAGGGCATTGAGGAAGACGCGGTTGTAGAGATTGCCGTTCTTGTCGCCGTTAACGGGTGTCATGCGCAGCACCGTAGCCTGCGTGGCGGAAGCAACGTTGACCTGGAAAAACATACAGGTGGCCTCGTCGGTGGTAGCTACGCGATTCGAAACGGTCACGGCATCATATACAACGGTTCCGTTCAGTTCGAAAAGTACCTGCGGAAAGACAAAACTTTCAGCTTCCCACGCGTTGTTGTAGGTCTGAATGCCGTAGGCACCGGGTTCCAGTCCGGTGATTTCCACCTCAATGGCTATGCCTTCATCCTTGGTGGTGACACCGTCGTTGACCAGTTTTCCCGGTTTGTTCTGTGTACCGTTCTTGTACCAGTTGGACATGAGATTCGAGCCGTCGGCCGTCCTGACGGTGATGGAGACCCCGTCGATGGTTTTGGTGTCTGAGGGCACCTCTCCTATCGCCCAGGGATTGTAATTGGTCTCATTACACTGAGATTCGTTGGTTCCCGGACGGTTGAAGTCAATCTTAATCGCCGCACTCAGGCTGCTGACCAGCATGAGGCCGAGAAGGAGTAAAAAATGTCTTTTCATTGTTCTATGTTATTATTAAAGGGGACGAAAACGGGGACAAGTTTCAAGTCAGATTAATCGCGCAACGCAAATCCGTATTTGATACGGCAGAAAAGGAAGAGAATCAGCAGTTCGGTCAGCTGCGAGAGCAGAATGGCAATGCCTGTTCCCTCCAGCCCGCCCAGTTCGTAGCCGGCCACCACGCAGCCGCCGAGCATCACCCAGGAGAATGATTCCAACAGCAGATAATGGGTCGATTTGCCCAACGCCAAGGGAAGGAAACTCAGCGGCAAACTCATTGCTCTGGGCAGTACAGAGAGCATCGCCCACCGGGCCATCGGAATGACCGGTACAAACTCGCTGCTGAAGAACAGCGGCAGCAACCAGGGAACCAGTATTTCGAAGAGTATAATCACTGCAAGCGCAAAGACGAATTGAACTCTTGCCTGTCTCCTCACCAGAATATTGCGTTCCTTCACATTCCCGTTCACGGAGCACAACCGGGGATAATAATCGGCATTCACAGCCGTAAAAATCATTCCCGTGTAAGATATGCTCAATTGGAAGCCGGCCCGATAGAGTCCCAACACCGACAGTGTGGCAAAAGTCGTGAAGTAGGACTGTATGGCCAACTCAACGCCCGATGAGATGATGCCCGAGGCAATGAAAGCCACACCGAGCAAAATGGTGGGACGGAGAGTTCGGAAAATCTGCTGCAAGGTCTCGTTCTTCACCAGACGATAGGGTTCTGTGCGATGACCGAACCACAGCGTCTGACACATATTGACCGCCTGCGAGACAACCAGTGCCCAAATGATACCTTCCATTCGCCAGAAATAGTAGAAGGGTGCGGGAATGAGAACCGTGCAGAGAGCCACGAGGGTCGAGGAGAGAGCGATACGCTTCGTTGCCCGACAGGCTTTCATCACAGCCATTTCGATGCCGACAATAATCGTGGCAATCACCATAAAAGCGACCCATGCGAATGTCGGGATGCCTTCGAAATGAGACAGTCGGGCATAAAGCGGGGCCAGAACGACTGTGAGAACAGCTCCAACGGCTGCGGTCCACAGTCCCATCGTCCTGAGACGGGCAATGGCATCGCTCAGCCGTGCCTTGTCGTCCGATGCAAAAGCTTCCGAAAGGGTCTTCACGCCGCTGGTGCCGAGTCCTAAACTCGAAAGGTTGGAAAAGAACGTAGCCAGAGTCCAATACAGATAGCTCAATCCGATGCCGGCAGTGCCTATCCACATCGCAACCAATTTGTTGCGAATCAGATTACCCGCAACCGACAGCGCTTCCACACCCCCGAAGACGGTGATGTTTTTCGCTATGGAGCTATAACTGGAGTCCGATGCCATTCAAGTTTCAAGTTATTATTAACGGGGACGAAAACGGGGACGAAAAGGGGGACAAGTTTCAGGTTTCAGGTTTCAAGTTTCAAGTTTCAAGTTTCAAGTTTCAAAACTGATTGACTGTCTGTATTACATGCGTCACTTCATCCTCACTCATACACTGATTGCAGGGAAGCGAAAGTTCCTCGCGTGCTATCTTCTCGGTGACGGGAAGACGAAGTTCTTGCAACTCGCGGTATGCGGCCTGGTGATGGGGCGGGATGGGATAATGAATCTGGGTCATCACTCCGTGGGTACGCAGATGCTCCTGGAGGGCATCGCGTTTGGCACAGAGAACGGGGAAAATGTGCCACACCGAATCCGTCCGGCATACAGGCAGTGTTATCTCGGGATTTCGTATTTCTCTGAGATAGCGTTCGGCAATGGCTTTGCGCCGCCGGTTGATGCGGTCCAGGTCATCCAACTTGACGCGCAGACAGGCTGCCTGCATTTCATCCATGCGGCAGTTGTCTCCCTTGAAGATATGCACATATTTACGCGACGAGCCGTAGTTGGCCAGCTGTGACACTGTGATGGCGAGGCTTTTGTTGTCGGTGCACACGGCACCTGCGTCACCCAAGGCTCCGAGATTCTTGCCCGGATAGAACGAGAAGGCTCCCGCGTCGCCCAACGAGCCGGATTTCTTGACGCTTCCGTCCTTCATCTTCAAGACAGAACCGTGGCTTTGGGCAGCATCTTCGAGCACCTTGAGTTTGTTCTCGCGAGCCACCTCCATGATTTCCTCCATCTCGCATGTCTGTCCGTAGAGATGGACGGGCAGAATGGCTTTCGTTTTCGGGCCGATGGCTCTGCGAACGCCGTCCGCCGTGAGGAGGAAGGTCTCCGGATCGGGTTCCACAAAGACGGGCATCAATCCGGCATCCGACACCGCCAAAATCGATGCTATGTAAGTATTGGCCGGCACAATGACCTCATCGCCTGTTTTCATGACACCCAGCTCAATCCAGGCTTCCAAAACCAGGCGAAGTGCGTCCAGCCCATTGCTGACAGGCACGCAATATTTTGTTCCGACATAGAATTTCCAGTCGCGGCTCCACTGTTCGACCTCCTTTCCGAAGAGATACCAACCGGAATCAATCACCGCGCTGATTGCCTCCCTCAACTTTTGTTCGTAAGGGGCATTAACCTGCTTCAAATCCAAGTACTGTATCATGTCACAAATCGATTTTGAAAATTCTGTAAACCATTCCTCGAGCCGCAAAGCCTTCCTTTTGGGCTATGAGATTTTCGTTCAGGATGCGTCCGCCCTCTTCGTTCGAGGTTCCGAAGTCGAAGTAGCGGTAGCCCTCCTCCCGGCAGTAGTCTATCACGGCACGATAGAGCAAATCTTGAGCTCCGTCGGCCTTACCCTGCGGGGTGGCGTGGGTGTATTGGGTGTGGACGGTCTGCTGTGTAAAGTAGAGTACGGTGCACGCTTGTGTTTCTCCGTCCCTGTCAGCCGTAAAACATCTGATGTTGTCGGGAAACCGGCTCTTCAGCAGCTTCATCTCCTCCAAGGTGTGGGCCGGTCTGGCTCCGTAACGTTCCCTCAGGTTGTCCTCTATGATGTGCCAACAACGTGCGAGGTTCTGTATCTCGGTCACCTCATAGCCCATACGCTCTGCCTTCTGCCATCCGCGTCGTCTGCGACGTTCCGTGCGTGGGACAATACGACTCTGAAGGTCGGTCACTGCGCTCATGTTGCAGGCATCCAAGACAGCTCCACAGCGCCAAAGGGCATAGTCGTCCTCCTGAGCCGGATAGAGATGATAGCACGAAGGCATCTGCCGATAGTAGAGCCTGCGGAAGCCTACTCCTTTTAAATATATAAGGACTTCTTCCGTTATATGGAGCACCGTCTCGGCTTTCACTTCCAGGGGAAGTACCAGTCCGCCGTACGACAGGCCGTGATGCGACCACCAAACCTCCCCTTCCTCGTTGCCGGGCATCAGAGCCAGCAGCCGGTCTCTATCGTCCCATATCAGCAGCGAATGGTCGGTGAAGCGGTCGCTGTGGTAGTCCATATATCCCCGAAGGAAAAGGAACGTTCCGTTCTTGGATGACCTGACAAAGGCATCCCAGCGTTCGCGGTCTGCCGGACTGTAACGTGTTACTCTCATCCTTGGTGTCTTTTATAGTCCTGAAATTCCTGCCACGAACTGATGTAGTCGGCCGATGAGAACGGTTCGGAGGTCAGCACCAGGGCCACCGATGCGGACGCGAAGTCATGCAGATGACACCAGATGCCGGGAGGCACGAGGAGCATTCTATAGGGACGATCCAGCCGAAATGTCCGGGTTTTCTCACCGTCGTCCAAGACGACCTCGAAACTGCTGCTCGCCGCCACGATGGCCTGCCAGGCTTTGTAGTGGGCGTGAGCGCCGCGTATCGAGCCGGAAGGGATGTCGTAGATATAGAAGACGCGTTTGACGGGGAAAGGCAGTTGTTCCGACATTTCATTCACTGCCGTCAGATACCCTCGTCTCAATTCCGTGTCGGCAGGAAGTTCCTCCACCTTGCAGTCATCAACGGTCCACCGGCGACTGTCTTCGTTCAGCTGCGGCTCTTCTTCATACTCAACTGCGGGCAGAGGCAACGTCTCCAATTGGGACTTGTCCCACACGTAATCTTCTTCGTCGTATTTCGTCGAACTGAGTATCAGCCCCAATGCATTGGTCGAGAAGTTCTCAAGGGTACGCCAAGTCTGCGGCGGCACATAAACACCATGATACGACCGGTTCAGGGAAATCTGCCGGCGATTGCCCTCTTTGTCCTCAAGCGTCACATCGAAACTGCCGCTCAAGGCCACGATGAATTCCTGGGCCCGCCGGTAGGCGTGACTGCCACGCACCTCTCCCCCGGGCACATCGTAAATCCAGTATGCCCTCTGCGGACGAAACGGTATGTGCTGCCGTCCTTCGATGTAGGACAAATTTCCCCTTTCGTCTTCCACCTTGGGGAGTGAAACTATCTTGATGTCTTCTATCATATTTTCGGTCTTTACGTTATTTGTCGTTCTATGTTCTGCCTCTATCGCCTCAACCAGACTTCGGGATTGACACCTGTCGTTCCCTTGTAAATCCAAAAGTTGAGCGTACCGCTCTTGCCGTCGGGCTGGTTTTTAATCACACCGAGAGCTTGACGGGTCTTGACGGTCTGTCCCTCTTTGACCAGAGGTTTCTGGATATTGGAATAGACCGACTTGTAGGTGCCGTGACTGACAATGATGAGGTAGTCGTCCGACGAACGCATACAATTGGTCACCGTTCCCTGGAAGATGGCGCAGGCGTTGGCGTTGGGTGTCACGGAGAGCACCATGCAAGTCAGTCCCAAGGATGCGTTGTAGTGCTGCACTATCGCATAGTGGGAATCCACCGGATAAGACATCTTGCCTTTGTTCTGGATGAACGAACCGGTCAGCTGGGCATCCTGCGGAGTATAGACGGGTTCTGCGGGTTCTTTTGCTTCCGTCTTGCTGCCTGAATGCGGGGTTTTCTTTGCGGTTTCGGCTTTCTTTTTGGCAGCCACTTCAGCCTGACGTTTTCGTTCTTCCTCCTTACGGATTTCCTCTTCGATGAGACGGCGTATTTGCGCTTGCACTTCGGCCTGTTTTTTACGGTCCTGGTCGAGAGCTTTCTGGAGTTCTTTGTTCTTCTTCTTCAGCGCCTCGACGTTACGGTTCTGTTTGGTCTGTTCTTCTTCGAGACTGTTTTTCTCTTTGGTCACCGAAGCCATCAGATTCATTCGCTGTTGCTTGGTGCGCTCGAGTTCTTCTTTGGCCAGCTTGGTCTTTTCGCGTTCGGCATTGAGTTCGAGAGCCTGCTGTTTGCGCCATTGGCTGTATTGCCTCAGGTATTGTGCCCTGCGGATGCCTTCCATCATTCCGTCGGCCGAGAGGATGAAGAGCAGTTCGTCGTATCCGCTGCGCCAACGGTAGAGATGTTTGATGGCCTGGTCGTACTTCTGCTGTTTGCCCCGAAAACTCTTGTGGAGCCGGATGATGGTTCGCTGCAGCGAATCTTCCTCTTCCCGGATTGCCTCTATCTCCTGTTGCATCGACACCACAAGAGCCCTGCGTTTTCCGATTTCCTGTTCACGCAACTGGATGTCCCGGCTTTGGGCTCTCACATCCTTGTCGTTGTTTGATATCATACGCTGCGTGGCATCAATCTGTTTCTGCAGGTCTTTCTGCTGTTTCTCGTACTCGGCTCTTGTGGGCTTTTTCTTCTTGGCTGTCTGCGACGTTCCGGTGCTGCGCTTTTGGGGCACAGCATTCTCGGGTACCGACCACAGCATCAGTCCCGTTATCAGAACGACAGTCATTCGGAAGATATGTCGCATAGCCATCCGTCGTTTCGGTTATTCAGGTTTGATATTTCTCACCTTGTCCAGCAGTTCGAACGGGTCCATCGACTTATATTTTTCGGACGGTTCGAATTCGGGCCAAGGTTGGGCATCGATGTTCGGTTGGTTATAACTGAAGTCCACTTCATAGTTCGAGGAGCGGGTTTTGACCGTCAGATGACTTTTGGAAGGCGAACAGCCTACCGCCAGATTATACCATTCCGTGTAGGCCCAAAGTACCTCTACTCCCTTATCGGCGATTTCGAGACGGGTCAGTGTCACCTGTCCCTTTGCGTTGATGGTGTAGGAAAGTTTGTATTTTTCTTCTTCACGCGTCCCTACTACCGTACCGTCGTCGTTCGATGTCCAGATGAACTTGCTGAAATCCTTGACCTGACATTCTCCGTGCTTGGGCAAGCACATTCGGCCCATGAAGACACATTGCAGCGTCCTCACGTCAATGCCGTTGTCGGTGAAGAAAGCAAAGTCGCGGATGGCTTGGCGCGTGTAGAGTTTGTCCATCTTATCGACCAGAGTCACCGAGTCGCGGTCCACTTCCAGACGACCCACCTCAAAGCCCAACAACGGGGCATTGATTTGCAGTTTGAAGTTCTGATTTTCTTCCATGTTCAAACGCATGGGCAAATTGGGCTTGCCTTGGAGCAACACTTTGCCCTTCACCTGCATACAGTTGTAGTCGAAAGCATTCTGCACACAGGCTCCATATTGTTCCTGAATGGCTCGTCGTGTAGTACCATTGTCGAGAGCGGCGCGCTGACTGCCGCAGCTTGTGGCGGTCAGTATCAGAAGGACCGACAGTGCGAGGTTTACGATTTTTTTCATCTTTGTTTCGTTTTGTCGTTTATGGATGGTCTCAGGTCAAAGCCAGTCGGGCTTTCCTTCGATATAAGTTTCTTTGTCAATTTTCTCCTTGAGGAGTTCGGGATTCTCCACATCCTCCATCTTCGATGCCTTGAGCCAGAAGCCGAGAGCTTTCTCTGTCTCTCCCTGCATCATCAGAATGTCGCCATAATGTTCCCACAACGAAGCCGAAGGTGCATTTTCGGCTTTCTTGATGGCCATATCCTGATAGAACTTGGCCAGCATGTAGTTGCCCTGTTGGAAATATATCCAGGCGTAAGTGTCGAGATAGGTCGGCGAGTCGGGCTCCTGCTGCACCACTTTTGCGGCCATCGCTTCAGCCCTGTTGAGATCCCGTTTTTCGAGCGAGAGGAAGTAGGCATAGTTGTTCAGCACCGTGATGTTCTTGGGATTGTATTTCAGGGCCTCGTCATAGCTGTCGTATGCTTTCTTCATCCAATAGGCTGCGTTTTTCTTGTCGCTCATTGCCTGTTGGTGATAGCAATCGCCCATGGCTCCCAGATAGGTGGATTTCCGATTCACTTCCTCGGGCTTCAGGTGCTCGGTCGCAGAACGGAAGTTCTCGACGGCATCCAGATAATTCTTGATATCCATAGCCCGATAGGCACGGAAGAGCCACGGGACGCACGACTCGGGAATCGCACGTTCGGCTTCGGAGCAATATTCCTCCAGCCGAAGAGTGTCTTCCGATAGAAATGCGCATTGCAGGAACCGCTCCCAATACTTTTCTTCCGTGGGCTTCAAATCGACCGCAAACCGCATCTGCTGTTCTGCCTGCGCTGTCTGATTGACGGCTGACAGATAGTCGCAGTGGAGCACATAGAGTTCGGGGTCTGTAGGGTGCATGGCCACCACTTTCTCAAAGAGTTCCTCCACACCGGGTATCTGGATGTCGGTCGTATCTTTGGCCTTCCGTTTTTCCTCGGCCACCTTGCGCAGGGACGATTTGAGATATTCTGTCAGAATATCTATCTTGGTCTTCACGTCGAGGTTGGGATTCACGAGAGCAGCTTCCACAAGGGTATCGGCGGCTGTCTGATTGCCCGTCACACTGTAGTAGTTCGACAGAGCCACCCACAGGTACGCATTGTCGGGTTCTATCGCAGCTGCCTCATCGTAGGTGGCTTTGGCCTCCTGTATCATTCCGTTCGACATCTGCATGTCACCCTTGCTGATGCGGTAGCTGATGTCGAAAGGATAACGTTTGATAAGGCGGTCGTAGCTTTCAAATGCTTCGTCGGTCTTGCCCTGCATTTGCAAAAGATAAAACCTCCGCATCATTAGTTGGGGATTCACACCGTCCAGCTCTTCGATTTTGTCGAGTGCAGCCACACATTCCGTCAGACTGTCTTTTTTGAGATATACCTGTGCCAGATCGTAATAGGTCTCGCTCTTCTGCGGATAGAGTCGGGTCAGACGTTTATAGACTTCGATGGCGGCACTGTCCTTGTCTGTCCGGGCATAGATATTGGCCAACTGCCGGTTGTACCAATAGTTGGTCGTGTCCTGCGCTACGGCTTTTTCGGCATGGCTTTGGGCATTCTTCATGTCGTTGAGCGCTTCGTAGTAGGCACTCATCTGGTTCAATGCCGGTGCTGACAGCGAGTCTATCTCGAGCGCTCTCACATAGAGAGCCCATGCCTGGTCGATATCGCCCCTTTGATGGAGGGTGGCCGCACGGAAGAAGACCCGGTCGAACCTTGCCTGTTCGTCGGGAGAGAGACGCACGGTGGTCGTCTCTTTCTTGGTCTTCTTGCCTCGCGCTTCTGCAGGTGTGACGGCGAGAAATGCTGTCAGCATCAGCAGGAGCCACAGGAATCCGCGTTTCTTCATTGTACTCTTGTGCATTATTTCTTTCCTGTGTGACCGTAACCGCCGGCACCGCGTTCTGTCTCGCTCAACACCTCTACCGGTTCCCATTCCACCTGTTCGTGGCGGGCCACCACCATTTGGGCCACGCGTTCGCCGTCCTCGATGGTGAAGGGATCGCGGCTCAGGTTGATGAGACACACGCAGACCTCACCTCTGTAGTCGGCATCCACCGTTCCGGGCGTGTTCAGCACCGTCAGTCCGTGTTTTAGGGCCAGACCGCTTCTCGGCCTCACTTGAGCCTCATAACCCACAGGGAGTTCGATGTAAAGTCCCGTGGGGACGAGCCGTCTCTCGAGGGGTTGCAATACGATGGGTTCATCGATATTGGCTCTCAGATCCAGTCCAGCCGACGCGGGAGTGGCGTATGCGGGAAGGGGATGTTTCGATTTGTTGATTACTTTGACTTGTAACATATTCTGCTGATTCTTTTTGGGGAATTTTTCCTGTTCTGAAATATTTTGAAACTTGGAACTTGGAACTTGAAACTTGAAACCTGAAACCTTGAACCCTACCCCTACTCCCTTCCCTTCAGGGGAGGGCTGGGGAGAGGCTTTCCTTCCCTTCAGGGGAGGGCTGGGGAGAGGCTACTTGGCCCCCCCCCTCACACCACCTGAACCTGCATTCCCTCGGCCACAAGCGGAGCGGCGATGGCTTCGAGTTCTTCCTGGGGCACTTTTTGCAGATTCTTCTCGGGTGTCGGACGGTCGAGCGAATAGACTTGTATCTCGTGAGGCTTTATCTCCCGCATCAGTTCACGCCAGGCTTCGGTTTCCTCGGGGGTGGTATTGTCGATGCGGTGTCCGTTGTGTTCGCCTCTCACAAACATGCTCTGTACGATGAGCCGTCCTTTGAAGGCCTTCATGCCCTCCACCACTTGTCTCACGCTGTAATGACTGTCTGCCGGCTGGTCAATGAGTCGCACTGTCTCGTCAAAGGCACCGTCTATCTTCAGTATGTTGTTGTCGATTTTCAACAGGGCAGCGTGCACCTGGGGATTGTTCATTCTGGTGGCATTGCTCAACACCGAGACTTTCACCTCCGGATAGTATTTGTCCCTCAGCCTTATCGTCTCTTCCACCATATAAGCGAAATCTGGATGCAGCGTGGGTTCGCCGTTGCCTGCAAAGGTGATTACATCCAGCGGCTCGCCGGCTTCTCTCATGGCGCTCAGCTTCTGCTCCAAGGCGGCTACGATTTCCCCCGCATCGGGAAAATGCGAGCGTCTGTGAGACTCGTTGTACCCGCACTCGCAATAGATGCAGTTGAACGAGCAGACCTTGCCGTCGGCCGGGAGCAGGTTCACGCCCAACGAGATGCCCAACCTGCGGCTGTGGAGTGGACCCAAAATGTTTGTACTGAATATATCGGGCTGTTTGTCCATTTGAAACGTAAATTGAAACTTGAAACTTGGAACCTAAAACTTGGAACCTAAAACTTGATATTTCTTTGTTTTTAATAAAAAATATTGTGCAAATATAATGATTTTATTTGGGATAATCGAAAAAATGCCCGAAATTTTATGTGTTTTTTGCTTTTTAGCCCCGTTTCTTGGCCAAATTTCCCGTTTTTTTTGTATTTTTGCACCCATGAAAGAATTTATTTTATCCGAACATCGGAGCGAGAAAGCCATCCTCGTAGGTCTCATCACCCACCGTCAAAATGAGCAGAAAACCGCCGAGTATCTCGACGAACTTGCCTTCCTTGCCGAGACGGCCGGAGCCGAACCGGTCTGCCGTTTCGTCCAGCGACTGGACACCCCCAATTCCGTCACTTACGTCGGGCCGGGGAAACTCGACGAAATCCGTCAGTACATCGAGACCCGCAAGGACGACGAAGAGAATGCCATAGGTATGGTCATCTTCGACGATGACCTCGGGCCCAAGCAGTTGCAGGTCATCGAGAAGGAACTCTGTGTCAAGATACTCGACCGCACGTCGCTCATCCTCGACATCTTTGCTTTGCGTGCCCAAACGGCCACAGCCAAGACGCAGGTCGAACTCGCCCAATATCAGTATCTCCTTCCCCGCCTCACGGGTCTGTGGACCCACCTCGAACGTCAGAAGGGCGGCATCGGCATGCGCGGTCCCGGTGAGACTCAGATAGAGACCGACCGCCGCATCGTGCTCCACCGCATTTCGCTTCTCAAAGACGAACTCGCCCACATCGACCGGCAGAAATCCACCCAGCGCAAGAATCGCGGAAAACTTGTACGGGTCGCCCTCGTGGGCTACACCAATGTCGGCAAATCCACTCTCATGAACCTGCTCTCCAAAAGCGAAGTCTTTGCCGAGAACAAACTGTTTGCCACCCTCGACACGACGGTTCGCAAAGTCATTGTCGATAATCTTCCCTTCCTCATGAGCGATACCGTGGGATTCATTCGCAAACTCCCCACCCATCTGGTCGAGAGTTTCAAATCGACACTCGACGAGGTGCGCGAAGCCGACATTCTGGTTCATGTCGTGGATATCTCCCATCCCGCTTTCGAAGACCAGATTGAAGTGGTCAGACAGACCCTTGCCGAAGTCTGCCGCAATGCCTCCAACGACATCAAACCCACGCTCCTCGTCTTCAACAAAGTCGATGCCTACACCTGGACACCCAAAGAAGCCGACGACCTCTCGCCCGCTACCCGCGAAAACCTATCCCTCGACGACCTCAAACATACCTGGATGAACCGCATGCAAGACAGCTGCCTCTTCATCTCGGCTCGAACCGGACAGGGCATCCCCGAACTCAAAACCAAACTCTACGAGATGGTACGTGAGATTCACACCCGCCGCTTCCCCTACAACGACTTCCTTTTCCAGAAATACGACGACCTCGGCGAAGAAATTACAGAATTATGAAACCCTCCCATCTCCTCCTCCTCCTCCTCCCCCTCCTGGCGTTGCTCTCTGCCTGCCAGCGTGATGCAGCCACCCAAGTTTCTCTGCGCCTCACCGACATTTATGAGGATGTTCTCGGCCACTACCGCTCTGCCTCCCGCAAAGGCACCCTCGACGGACTCGACCCGTCCGATTATGCCGAACGTTACTTCTCCATCCGTCTTCTTCGCGCTTGGAAAGAGGACGATTTCATCGATGCCGACCCCTGGATTCAGGGACAGGACTGGCCTCTCTGCGTCCACGCCACGGTTGACAGTGTGAGGGCTGTCACACCCGACTCGGTCACAGCCTGCATCACCATCTACAACTATTCTCCCGCTCCCGTCCGTCTCGCCATGATTCGCGAACGGGGCAATTGGTTCATCGACGGCTTCGAGCCCATCGTTCCCGAACCCATACGCACGCTCACCTGCCTCAACGACGGCTGGAAGTTTGCCTTCGGTCATGCTTCCGACCCCGAACGCGATTTCGGCTGTGCTACGGAATATTTCAACTATTTCACCAAAGCCAACTCCATCCATAACGAAGGACCTTACAGCCCCAAATTCAACGACAGCCTTTGGCAGGATGTACGTATTCCCCACGACTTTGCAGCCGCGCTGCCGCTCTCGTCGCGGGCTTCCCATTCCCACGGCTACAAGACCGTCGGATGGCGTTTCCCCGAGACCAGTGTCGGTTGGTATCGTAAGGTTTTCTCCATCGGCGAAGAGCATGTCGGACGCTGCATTGTGCTGCGCTTCGACGGCATCTTCCGCAATGCTCAGGTGTGGTTCAACGGTTTTTATATGGGCACCGAACCCAGCGGCTATGTCACGCAGGTGTTCGATGTGACCGATTACGTCAACTGGGGCGGCGACAATCTGATATGCGTGCGCGCCGATGCTTCTCTCGAAGAAGGTTGGTACTATGAAGGGGCCGGCATCTATCGCGACGTGTGGATGGAAACCACCGGCCCACAGCATGTGGCTCCTTTTGGCACTTTTGTGCGAGCCGACATGCAGGCTCCCTTTACGAAGGCGGAGGTTAGCGTGGAGACCGAAGTCGTCAACAGCGCCCTCTCTCCCGCCCGCGTGGAAGTCCGTCACCGTTTGCTCGATGCTTCCGGTGGCGAGGTGGCTTCCTCTTCTGCCGAATCTCTCCACCTCCAGGCCAAGGAACATGCGGTGAGCCGTCTTTCGATGCATCTCTCCGACCCGCATCTTTGGGATGTCTCCGACCCTTATTTATATAAGGTGGAGACCGTCATATCGTCCGATGGACGTGTCACCGACCGCTATGAGACACCCGCCGGCCTGCGCCACATCGCCTTCACGACCGACAGCGGATTCTACCTCAACGGTCGCCGTCTCAAACTCCTCGGTGTCAACATGCATCAGGATCATGCAGGTGTGGGTGTCGCCATTCCCGACGCCCTGCAGGCTTGGCGCATCCGCCAACTCAAAGCGATGGGCTGCAATGCCTACCGCGCTTCCCACAATCCCGCTACGCCCTCCCTCCTCGACATCTGCGACCGCGAGGGCATCCTTGTCATTGACGAACAGCGTCTCTCCGGTGTCAACGACGAACACCTCCGTCTGCTTTCGGCCATGATACGGCGCGACCGCAATCACCCCAGCATCATTCTCTGGAGCGACGGTAACGAAGAGTGGGGAATGGAAAACACGTCCACCGGACGGCGTGTGGCCGAGGCCATGAGGGCTTATACTCGGCTGCTCGACCCCACACGTCCTTCCACAATGGCCAATGCCGGCGGTGCCGAGATGATTAAGGGACTCGACGTGGTGGGTTACAATTATATCGTTCAGAACGATGTCGATCATCGACGCGAACAGCATCCCGAGTGGAAAGTTGTCGGCACCGAAGAAACCTCTGGTTGCGGCACGCGAGGCATCTACTTCGATTCGCCCTCCCAACCGGGACGCATGAAGTCCATGAACCTCACCGCAGCTGACGACCGTCCCGAGAACGTCATCGAACGCGGATGGCAGTATTATGCCACCCATCCCTGGACGGCGGGTGTGTTCTTCTGGACAGGTTTCGACTATCGCGGCGAACCCAATCCACTCTCCTTCCCCGCCACACTCTCCGAGTTCGGGTTGGCCGACTACTGCGGATTCCCCAAAGATGAAGTGTACTATCTCCGTTCCTGGTGGACCTCCGAACCCGTGCTTCACATCTTCCCCCACTGGAACCTTTCCGGCCACGAGGGCGAGGAGGTCGATGTTTGGGCTTATAGCAACTGCGAGGAAGTCGAACTCTGGGTCAACGGAACCAGTCTGGGCCGACAGGCCATGCCCCGCAACGGTCATCTCAAGTGGCGCGCTGTTTATCAGCCCGGTTCCCTGCGGGCTGTGGGCTACACCGGCGGCGAGGAAATTCTCTCATGCGTAATTGCCACTACAGGGGCTCCTGCTCACATCATACTCTCCTCCGACCGCAACGCGTTGGAGGCCGACGGTCGCGATGTGGGTGTAGTCACCGTCTCCGTCACCGACAGCGAAGGACGTGAGGTACCCGATGCGTGCATCGACCTCAGTCTCGAACTTGACGGCCCGGCTCGCATTCTCGGTGTCGGCAACGGCGATCCCGCCTGGACAGGCCCCGAGAATCCCGGCGTGCGCGACTGTCGCTCTTTCCGCGTCCGCACCTTCAACGGCAAAGCCCAGGTGCTCGTCCAGAGCGACACGCTCCGAGCTCCCGTCACGCTCACCGCCTCATCCACAGCAACAAAAACAACAGCAGGCTCCATCTCCTGGAACCTGCAATAAAGAGCAGATAAAGTCTCCGGAGATTCCGGGGATTCCGGAGTTTCCGTGGATTCCGGAGTTTCCGGAGTTTCCGGGAGATTCCGGAGTTTCCGGGAGATTCCGGGGATTTCGGAGTTTCCGGGAGATTCCGGGGATTCCGGACGGGAGGCTTCGGAGTCCCCCCTCTACAGGGTCCAGACCACTTTGACGTTTATGGAGCGGCCCGGGTTGCAAAGCCCGGGTTCTTCTGCGTATTTGAGGCGGCTCAAGTGAGACTGATAGGCGCGATTGGTCAGATTATCCACTGTCACGTAGAGGGCGGCAATCTTCCGCTTCCGACAACGTATGTCGGTGCCGGCGGTCAGGGTCAGCAGGGTGTACGACGGAGTCTCTGTCTCCGTTCCGTTGGCGATATGGGCATGATTCTGCCTCAAGTAACATTCCAGTCCCAATGATACAAAAAGATTGTTGAACGTCTCTCCGTCGCGGATGAAGTCGTAGCGCAAATCGCTTGTCCATCGAGGCGCCGGCGTGAAGGGCAACCAACGCGATTCTTCGGGCTGATGCAGCTGCCGGGCATTCACATACGAGAAGGTATTCTCGAAATGGAGTGCCTCTACCGGATGGAAGTCGAGCGTCGCTTCCCAGCCCCACAGCCTTGCCGTACCGGCCTGATACTGGAAGCGGTCGCTGTCGGATTGCAGCCGTTGCAGGAAGATGTAGTTGGCGATGTGGTTGGCAAAGAGAGCCACCTGTGCCGAAACGATTTCCGACGAAAAGTCCAACCCCAGGTCGAACTGCCAACTGTGCTCCGCCTTCAGCGTTGCATTTCCCAGTTCATAGCGGAAGGTTCCTTCGTGTTCCCCCCTCGAGCCCAGTTCGCTGAGGTTGGGCGCCCTGAAGCCGTGCGATACATTCATCCGGGCATTCAGCCGTTTCGTAAGGTTCACTATGGCACCCAGACTGCCGGTCACTCCGCGGAAATTGCGGGTGAAGTCCTCAAACCTTGGTTCTCCGTTCTCTTCCAGCGCATAGCTGTGCAGGTGGCGCAGGTCATAGCGCAGACCGCCGCTCAGGGTCCATCGTTCCAGGTGGCGCGTCACCGAGGCAAAGGCCCCGATGTCAAAAAGCCGGTAGGCCGGAATGAGATACTCCTCCCCCAAGTTCTCCGACCGTTGCCACATACCCGGAAGACCAGCGGCCCACTGCCATTCGTCTTGTGCAGCCGACTGATAGTGCACATCGTAGTTCACCGTATGAAGCCGGAAGTCCAGTCCTGCCTCGCCGCCTTCGTATTCCCGGCGGCGGTTCTGCTGGTAGCCCACGGTAGCCTTCAAGGCTCCGTCTCCCACCACGAACGAGTTTTCGCTCACAGCCTTCCAATGGTTGATTTTCTGTTCGGCTTCCGAAGGCAGGAGTTTGCCGGTCTGCTCCTCACGTTCTCCCTCGGGCAATCCGGGATTCAGGCGGTAGTACGACAGTTTCACATGGGAGAAGCCCCATTTGCGGTTCATCCCTATCATACCCGTCAGAGCGCGTTCTCCGAACTGTGTGCCCGGCACTCTTCCGTCCTGTTTGTTCTTATATTCGTCGGCCTCTTTCTGGCTCCATCGCCAGTTCCACACCCACCCGTGGAGGTTTCCTGCGTGGTTGAGCGTGTAAGCCCAAAGGCGGTTGTTCGACTGGTATTCTGCACCTACATTCAGAGCGGTTTTCCCTTGAGGCATGACGGGGGCTCCGTGCAGCACCAACACGCCGGCCATCGCATCCGACCCGTACATCAGAGAAGCCGGTCCCTTCAGTATCTCTACCGAATGGACCGTCTGTCCGTCCACTTCGATGCCGTGTTCATCGCCCCACTGTTGTCCTTCCTGACGGATAGCGTCGTTCACCGTCACTATTCGGTTATAACCCAAGCCGCGTATCACAGGTTTCGAGATACCGCTGCCCGTGGTCACTTGAGACACGCCCGGCTGACGGGCGATGGCATCGATGATATTGGTCGAAGAAACGGCCTCCAGGGCATGCGGTGTCACGACCGACACCGGAGCCGGCAAACGGTCGGCCCGTGAAACGCCGGCCAAACCAGTCACCACCACCTCGTCAAGAGTGGCATTGTTTTCTTCCATCACGAAATTGCGTTCCTCTACGGATCTCAGGTCAATGGTCTCAATGATGGTCCGATGGCCCACATAACTCACCTGGATAATGGTCTTCACCTTGGGCAAACCCGTCACCTCATAGCGTCCTTCCCGGTCGGTCACACTGCCCTGGCTCAACATCGGGAAGTAGATGCTCACACCGATGGCAGGTTCTCCGTCCACGGCATCGGTCACTCTTCCGTGCAAGGATACTTTCCCTGACGCACCTTCTGCGAGAGCCGTGAGACAAAGGGCCCAAAACAGCAACAATATAATGGGTTGTTTCATTTGCTCTTTTTCGTAATTCGCCCGCAAAGATATGCTTTTTTCCCGAATATCCCAAATAAATCAGAACAAAATTCTCTAATATCGGAAAAAAATTCTTCTCTTCGCAACGTGTTTCCCATGAATTCAGACGAAAACAACCCTGAATTCTAATCCCTAAAGTTTCTGCCCGGGGGGGGGCACTGCCATCGCATTCTACAAGCATCTTCGTAAGCATGTTGAAGAATTCCGAATCCAAACGCTTGCGAAGGGTGACAAACAATTTCGGTGTGAAAACCGGCTGCTCGGTAAAGGCAGGAAGACCCAGCATATACTGCATGTAGGGATTCTCCTGAATGGACTCTATGGTCTTCTCGTCACTCAGACTCTCAATGTGCCGTACTATCAAGGCACCTACAACAATCCTTGCAGGCTTGTTTACGGCACCGCTATGTGCATTGTGATGGTGTTTGTTGTAGGCTCGCTCGATTCTGTCCCACGGAAGATTATCGCCAAGCATAACCCAGCGATTGGATTTGCTCAGTCCTGAAAGAGATTGCTGCAAGTCAAACAGCTCATACGTGCGATATTGTGAATAGTATTTCATCCTATCTGTGGTTTTTTAACACGCAAAGATAACTGTTTTTTGAAATATCCAAATTTTTAGTATTAAAATTACTAAAAAACAGAAGATTTTTTATTATTCAGTGAACCCCGAGTATAAAGACCGGAAAGATAGACCGCCCTACCTCTCCGGCCTTATTATTTTTTGTTATTTCTGTTTGATGCCGATGAAGTAAATGGTACCGGTGGTGTTCTCGGTAATTAAGAACACGAAAGGCCGGTTGGCATGGAAGGTGGCGTTCGGGACGACATTGGCCATATCTCCCATCTCTGCGACAGAGACGGTTGTGGCCTCTGTTCCTTTTTCATCCACCGTGATGTAAGTCTTCTGCAGGAACTGCGTCACATAAGCTCCTTGATTACTGAGATTGGAGAAATCTGCACGCTCGGGGATAAATGCATTAGTAATGCCGAGTTTTTGTAACGGATCCGTCAATTGGATAACATCTTCGAATTCGAACCGGGGCAACTTCAGATTGACAGAATAGTTGCGGAGTTCCTCTAAGGCTTGTTTCCACGATGCTCCGTCCAATGTGGTAAAGACATCTGCCAGAGTCTTGCCGGCTGCCGGAAGCAACACCTGCATGCTCCAGCCTTTGTTGCCATAGGGAAGCTGGACCATTGAGTAGGTTTCGTTTTCCCAATAAAGCATCGTGCGCTCATCTTGCATCATGGCAACGGAGGATGTTGTACCATCGGATCCGGTAAATGTTTCCTGTGCAGTGAACTTGGCATCAAATTCGTCCGTCCATATACCTTTGAAATAAACAGCGTTCAGAGCATACATGCAGGCATTGGGACTCACTTCTCCGATGATATCGGTGATTTTGCCGTCAGTCTCTTCCTTGACCCAACTATTCACTTTGTCTGCAACATTTACCGATGAGAAATCGAAACTTTCTGCCTTTGCATCATAATAGGTTCCGACAGTCTCTTCATAGGCGGGCTTGAGTTCGAAATCCTTGTTGGTGACGATGGCATTGGAGACGTAGATTTTCACACTTTTATCCACCTCTGATGCCCCTTGTTTCAATGATTGGAAATACTCGTTTACGGTTTTGACATCAACTCCTTCAAACCCCAAGACTTTAGATATCTGTGATTGCGTTTCTCCGTTGGCACCGTTCAGCAACATTCCGAGTACATAGGCCGTGCTGACGGGCGAGACATTCATATTGCCTGCCGTGGTTGTTCCTATGCTGGCGGCAAAGTTGAACGCAAAGTCGTTGGTACGGTTCACAAAAGTCTGTTGCTCTGCTGTAAGATTGATTTTTACCAAAGGCTGGAGTTCGTGTCTGGTCTCCTGTATAGTATTGCTGTTATCTTCACTGCATGATGCTAACGATGCAAGAAAGCCTGCCACACTAATTGTAAATAATATTTTCTTTCCCATTGATTTTATATTTGAAATTATTGGCATGTGAGATATAATTTTCAAAAGTATCTCCCAATGTCTTCAATTTTATTTTTCTACACCGATAATCATTCTCAACCCGCTACTTTCTACAATAGATTCTGTTTCAATTGTTGGGTCTGAACAAGCGGCCAATAAGGCGCTCACTAAAATAAAAGCAACAGATTGCTTAACGTTTTTTGAAAAAACGGAACATGATGAATTGTTAATTAAGGGACATCCCACCACAACAGAAGCAGCTGAAGAGCGAGAACTATCCAATTAAAAAAGTGACAATTAATTATTCCCTTTCTGCCTAAAGGGTTATGAGATGCCGAGTAAAAAAGATATTATTCAATCCTCAACGGAGAACTCTCCAACATAAAGAGTATCGTCAACTTGTACCTCAATGGTGTAGTCTCCAGCCTCTGGCAGCGGCAACTCCAGAGTGGATGACGAGGTCTGAGCTTCATAGACCACATCGCCCGCATCATCCAAGATACGCGCAGTAATTACCGTGAAGTCAGTATCTCCATATTCAATAAGAATGGAGGATTCACCTTTGTCAACTGAAAGGGTTGAAGACATGCCGGGACGACGAGGAAGAAAATGGCGAACGGGAGGTTTTCCATCTTCTTTGTCACTCCAATGCATCGGTATTGGATCCGCAATCAGATTGGACCCCAATATAGCAGATAGCAAAATTACAAGTTTTTTCATCTTTTAAAATAAGTTTTTTCCGATGCAAAGATAGCTGTTTGCCCCGAAAAATCCAAATTTTCCACTTGAAAAAAACTTGAAAAATTGTGCTTCCTGATTTAGTAAAAATTGAAAACGCAAAATGCATTAGGTCGAAAACCGCCGTTACAAAGACTCAATTATTCGGTTCCACTCTTGAGCCTTGGCATCTTCTCTGCTGATGCGAGCCAACAGACGTTTCCGTGCATGATAGACGGCGCCCTCCGTCCGGAGGATTATCTTTGCGATGTCTTTTTGCATAAATCCGACGCGAATCAAAAGAGAGATACACCACTCGTCATCAGAGAATGAACACATGGATTTCAGGGAATGCAAGAACTCTGGGTTATTTTCCAAATAAAAAGTTTCTATGGCACGCATATCTGTCTCTTTTATTTCCTGTGAATCTTTTATGCGTTTGTAAACTTCTGTCTGAGCGAATTTAGCACGTTCCGACTCTAATTTTGAAGTGTTTATCATTTGGCCTCGCTTTATCGAATCAATTTCCTTGATTAGGGTTGTCTCGTTCTTCTTCTTGCGATTAAGATATATTGAAAGAACTCCACATAGAACAATAAACACAACAATGAATAATAAAAAGATAAGGTTCTTAGTTCTTTCTCTATTGACGACTTGTGCCATTTCTGCAGCATCTTGAGCATATTTATCA
>FLNY01003884.1_pt1 | contig 44563 bp, 32 predicted proteins | sample 1140381 | NCBI WGS metagenome assembly FLNY01 (sample SAMEA3878172, study PRJEB12797) | bioreactor metagenome | biome: Moose rumen | place: Sweden | collected 2011-10
GGAGGCGCACATTATGGTTATGAACATGTTCTTGCAGATATATTTAAATCCATTGATGAGGTAAAAAAATCTGACCTTGAAAAGAATGATACTTTAGTAAATATTCTTGGTATTATTCCGGGAAAGAACGTATATTGGCAGGGTGATATTGATGAAATAAAAAGAATCCTTAAAGGCTTTGGCCTGAAGGCGAATATTTTCTTTGGTGCAGATGGTGGTGTGGAAGATCTTGTTAATGCAAAAAATGCAGCACTTTCTATTGTCTTTTCAAGATGGGGTGAATTGCCGGCAAAGGTTCTCAGTGATAACTATAATGTGCCTTATATAATTCGTCCATCTCTTCCGCTTAGCGCAGATGATATAAGTGATTTAGCGGATTCTATAAATGTAAAATTAAATTTAGATGATGGTTTGGTTCAATCATTTTTAGAGTCAGAGAAAATCTATGAGAAAAATCTTTTGACTAGAGTGAGAGATGTAATTATAGAGAATGAGTTATCAACTGAGACGATAATTGTTGGTGATGAGGAGCTGGCTATTAGATTGGGGCTCTATTTGAAAAATACTATTGGAGCAGAAATTGCAGGTATTATCATTACGGATGCTATAGCCAAGGATTCAGATCATGAGACCGATAATAAGGAGATTCTTGCAGGAATATCTGATAGTGTGCATTACACATCTGATCAAAAGGAAATAGATGATATAATTAGAGCATCACAGGCAAATATAATTTTGGGAAGTTCATTGGAAAGAGGCATAGCTGAAAAACTTGATTTGGTTTTGGTGGAGACGTCTTATCCTGTATATGATAGCTTAACTATCAATAAATCATTGTCGGGGACAAGAGGCCAGTTCAGCTTTATTGAAAATTATGTAACGGAGATTAATTTACATAATAAAATTAGACGACAGAAATTATATTCTTTTGTCAGAGGTGAAAAGAATATCGAAGAATGGAGGGATGTTTCTCAAAGAAAAAGTTATACAAGGATTCATAGTTCTGCTAGAGATATTAATTTGAAAGAATATGCAGCCAGTAGAGTATTTTAGTTTAAAATCCCTTGACAAATCATACTGATGATATGCAATATTAAAGTTATCAGTTTAATAGTTTAGGGGGAATTATGTCTGAATCAAAGGTAAAATTTGAAGAGCCTTCAGAGGAATTGCTAGCAAAATATGATAGGCTTTTGGATTATTTTAAAAAGATGGGATCGGTTGCCATTGCTTTTTCCAGTGGCGTCGATTCCACATTTTTGCTTTATGCTGCTCATGAGGCATTGGGGGACAATGTTATAGCAGTTACGGCATCGTCATGTTCTTTTCCAAAAAGAGAATTACAGGAATCCAGGGATTTTTGTAAAAAGATAGGTGTGAAACACTTTGTTGTGGAGTCCGAGGAACTGCAGATAGAGGGATTTTCACAGAACCCTCCCAATAGATGTTATCTGTGCAAAAAAGAATTATTTACAGAAATATTTGATTTGGCTGGGGAAGAGGGTATAGAATATGTAGCCGAGGGTTCAAATCTGGATGATAATGGTGATTATCGTCCGGGGCTTATAGCAATTGCAGAATTGGGAGCCAAAAGCCCTCTTCGTGAGGTAGGCTTTACCAAGCATGAGATACGAATACTCTCTGCTCATCTAGGGCTGCCCACAGCAACCAAGCAATCGTTTGCGTGTCTTTCAAGTAGATTTCCCTATGGTGAGGAAATCACAGAAGAGAAGCTTTCTATGGTGGATAGGGCAGAGCAACTCTTGCTTGATATGGGGTTTAATCAGCTTCGCGTACGGATTCATGGTAATGTTGCACGTATAGAGTTGATGCCTGGTGATTTTCCTGTTATCATGCAGGAGGAAAATCGCAAAAAGGTATATGATGCTCTCAGGTCATATGGATTTGCATATGTGAGTCTAGATTTGATGGGGTATCGTACCGGCAGTATGAATGAGGTGCTGCCAAAATAATTATATTTGTTTCACATTTTGGAGTTGTTTTAATATGTTAAATCAGTTTTCTAGGACAGAGCTGCTTCTTGGAAAGGATGCAATGGAGTCTCTTGCAGACAAAAGAGTGGCAGTATTTGGTATAGGAGGAGTAGGGGGATATGTTTGTGAGGCACTGGTCAGGACAGGAGTAGGACATTTTGATCTTATTGACGATGACAAGGTATGCCTCACCAATCTAAACAGACAGATTATTGCTACTCGTAGTTCGGTAGGCAAGCAGAAGACCGAGGTTATGAAAGAGCGAATGCTCGATATCAATCCCAAGGTAGACGTGACAATTCGCAATTGTTTCTTTCTGCCTGAGAATGCTCACGAGTTTCCCTTTGAGACCTATGATTATGTGGTAGATGCGGTTGATACAGTCACTGCCAAAATCGAGATAATTATGCGATGCAAGGAGCTTGACATTCCTGTAATCAGCTGTATGGGAGCAGGCAATAAGCTCGATCCCAGTCGATTCAAGGTGGCGGATATCTACAAGACCTCCATGTGTCCTTTGGCAAAGGTTATGCGTCGCGAAATGAAAAAGCGAGGCGTAAAGAGCCTGAAGGTTGTCTATTCGGATGAAAAGCCGAGACGTCCAATTGAGGATATGGCAATAAGTTGTAGAACCAATTGCATATGCCCACCGGGCGCTGCGCACAAATGTACCGAGAGACGTGATATTCCGGGTTCAATTGCATTTACGCCGGCTGTTGCAGGACTTGTCCTTGCCAGCGAGGTCATTAAGGATTTGACCAATGGATTCTATAGACCGGATGTAATATAAATATTTTTAAACGATCAGTTGTAGAAATACGACTGGTCGTTTTTTACTATATAGGAAATTCCTTTGGAATATCCTATATAGTAAAAAATATTCTGTAATCGCAGATATAGGCTGATTTTATAACGGGTAATATATTTTTTATCTTACAAATTTTATTGACTATCACATGCTGATTTGCTAATATACCTACTAAACTACTATGTAAATAGTTAATAAAAGGAGAATAAAAATGAAAAAAAGAAGAGTGGCAGCACTAGTTTTAGCGACAAGCATGATTGTTACCGGACTTGTGGGGTGCGGCAATGAGTCAACCGGCAGTTCCTCAGGAGAGACATCGCAGGAGGCGGAAACAGATCCTGCAGACCTCTCGGGTGAGATTACATTCGTCAGTTCGAATGACCAAACAGGAGCCCTCGATGAAATGATTGAGGCATTTAATGAGGTTTATCCTAACGTAGTGGTAAATCACGAGAGTCTGCCGGGAGCAAGCGATGATGTAAAGGAGAGTCTTATGACATCTCTTGCGGCAGGTGATTCGAGCCCTGATGTTTTCGAGTGTGATATTATTTGGGTTTCACAGTTTGCAGCAGCAGGCTGGATAGAGGATGTGACAGATGATATTGAGGCTATTTCAGATCAGTATCTTGCAGGTCCGCTTTCTACTGTTTACTACAACGACAGAGCATATGGTTATCCGGACTATACAGACGTCGGTCTTCTCTATTATCGTTCGGATATTATCGATACACCACCTACAACCTGGGATGAGTTGGTTGAGCTTTCAAATGAATATATTGGAACTGATGGCATCGAGTATGGTTATCTCTTCCAGATGTTCCAGGGTGAGCCTACAAGCTGTAATATGCTTGAGTTCATCAAGCAGAACGGGGGTCAAGATTTAGTTGACGGAGAGTTCGTGCTTGATAGTGAGAATTCAGTGGAGGCGCTTGAGTTTGTTGAGGAGCTGATTTCATCAGGAGTTTCACCTGAGGGTGTTCTTACTCACAAGCCTGCCGATTCAAGAGCGATTTTTGAAGAAGGTAATGCATTGTTTATGAGAAACTGGACCAGCGCTTATGAATTAACTCAGACAGAGGAAGGCAGTCAGGTAGTTGGCAAGGTTGGAGTTGCAGCTCTTCCGGTTGGTCCTGATGGCACTTCATCTTCAGGAACACTTGGCGGATGGGCATTTGCAGTAAATGCTTATTCTGAGCAGACTGAGGCTGCCAAGGCATTTGCAGAGTTTATGTCAAGCTATGATGCACAAAAGATATCAGCTCTTAAGAGAGGTACATTCCCGGTTGTTTCTGCAGTATATGATGATGAGGATGTATTGAATGAGCAGCCATATATCGCAGCGGTACGTGATGCGGCAGATGCAGCTGAGCCGAGACCACAGGTAAGAGATTACTCTACAGTTTCTACAATTTTTGCAGAATATATTCACAAAGCACTTACAGGAGAGCTCAGCAATGAAGATGCGCTGTCTACTCTTGATGAAAAGCTAAACGAAGCTTTAGCAGAAATGCAATAAGGACCAGTAGTTTCAATGACAAAGACAGTTAAAGAAAATCTAACAGGATATTTGAGTATAGCACCGGCCCTGCTTTTAATAGGCGGGGTTGGGATTATACCCATACTAATTACATTCTCATATAGCTTTCAATACAAGGTTCTAACAGATCCGTTAAATCAGCATTTTGTGGGATTAGACAATTACATAAAGCTTTTGACAGACGAATCCTTCTGGGAGGTATTTAAAAATACAGCAATTTTTGCGGTGCTTTCAATGGTACTTGAATTGTTTGTAGGCTTGGTGGCAGCTCTTTTTATGGACAGTGCCAAAAAGTATGTTGGATTAATCAGAACATTCATCTTAATTCCCTGGGCTATACCCGGCATCATCATTGCATATATGTTTTCATTTATGTTCAATGACCAGCTCAGTGTCATCAATGTAATATTGCAGGGGGTGGGGCTTATAGGCGATCCAATCACCTATCTGGCCAACAAACACTGGGCGATGTTTGTTGTGGTTATTGCAGATACATGGAAGCAATTTCCGTATGTAGCTTTAATGCTATTATCCGGACTTCAAACAATTCCAAAGGAGATGTATGAATCTGCAAGTGTTGATGGGGCAGGAACTGTGGCGAAGTTTTTTCACATTACGTTGCCTAATTTAAAAGGAATTATATTGATAGTTCTTTTATTCAGGACAATGGGAGCAATCCGTATTTTTGATATTGTATATGGAATTACAGGAGGCGGCCCTGCCAATTCTACAGCGACACTTTTATACAAGGCATACAAGCTTATATTTGGTGATATGAATTTTGGAATGGGTTCTGCAATGTCAACAATTATTACATTGATAATTATGATATTCAGCTTTGTATATATACATACCCTAAAGACGGAGGACTAAATGAAGACACGAACAATTCGAATAGGGAAAAAGACGCTGTATGTTATCGGGTTGATAATTTTCCTGATTATCATAGTATTCCCGTTTTATTGGCAGCTAATTACATCTGTAAAGGACCCTGCTGATATAACCAAAATTCCAACTGAGATTTGGCCAAGCAGATTTTCGCTTGAATTATATAAGAGCGTATTCGTTAATCATCACCTGCAGATATATCTTTTGAATAGTATTATTGTGGCGGTTGGCGCAATGATTCTTACGGTAGTGATAGCTTTTCCTGCGGCATACGCATTTGCAAGGATTAATTTTAAGTTTAAAAAGATTTGGAAAAATGTAATTTTGCTTGCAAATATGTTTCCGCTTATAGCGATAGTTACGCCGATGTTTATCATTTTTAGACAGCTGCATTTACTCAATACTTATCTGGGATTGATTTTGCCGAGTGTAATTTTGACATTGCCTATGGCAATTTGGACGCTCATAGCATTTATCAAAACTCTGCCATATGAATTGGAGGAGGCTGCCAGAATAGATGGAGCAAGAAGGCGGGATATTTTGTTAAAGGTGGTATTTCCACTGTCTGCTCCGGGGATTTTTACAACAGCAATCATTGCGTTTATTTCATCATGGAATGAATTTATGTTTGCTCTCGTTCTGGTGACGAAGGATGAAATGAGAACAGTTCCGATTGCTATATCAATGTTTCCCGGAGAGTATTCGGTACCTTGGGGTGACATGTCGGCAGCATCTATTGTAGCGACACTTCCTATCATAATTCTTGTACTGATCTGTCAAAAGAAAATAGTGTCGGGGCTTACGTCAGGCGCTGTAAAGGGATAATAAATGATTAATAAAATTGATGATTTTAAATTAAAAGTAGGCTATGGAGAAAATAATTTCTCCATGGAACGAGGGAGCTTCAAATATAAAGAGAATCTGAAAAATGTATCTGATTGCGAACTGCGGAAAAAAATTAAAATTGACAATGGATACGAATTGATATTTTCAGATGAGCAAGACAGAGAATATATTTTTAAACTTACATTACAAAAAGATAAAGCTGAGCTTAAGCTTGTCAGTCCGGAATATGATAAGGTCAATCGATATTGGTTAACCTTTAAAGTGCCTTATGACGAGCATGTCTATGGATGCGGAGAGACATATTCGGAATTCGACCTAAAGGGACAAAAGATAAGAATCTGGGTTGCGGAACATCAGAATTCCAAGCGTATTAGCAAAAAGGTCCTTAAGGAGAAAATAGTTGGTAAACGACCGGACAAGAAATTATCATTTGACAGATATGAATCCTACTATGCCCAGCCTACATATACTTCCAGTCATAAATATTATGTCCATGTTTTTTCTGATGAATATAGTGTGTTTGATTTCACTAAAAAGGATGAGACTACATTATATCTTCAGGAACAACCGCATCTTATTGTGGAATCTGCGGATACATTTACTGAGCTTTCTACAAAGCTTGCCAATTTACTAGGCCATCAGCACAAGCTGCCTGATTGGATATATGATGGCGGGATTCTTGCCATGCAGGATTGGCAATTCGATGGTCAAACTACAAAGCCGGGATTTGATGGATGTGGCAATGTGGATAAAAAGATTAAGACTGCAAAGGCAAGCGGTGCAGATATTGTAGGCGTATGGTGTCAGGATTGGTGTGGATGTAGATGTACGAAATTCGGCTATCAGGTGATGTGGAACTGGGAGTATAGCAAGGAGCAGTATCCTGGTTTGCCAGAGAAGATAAAGGAGTGGAAGGCTCAGGGAATTCGCTTCCTGGGTTATATCAATCCGTTTCTTGCGCTTGAAAAAAATCTTTACGCTGAGGCACATGACAAGGGCTATTTGGTCAAGAACAAAGAGGGCGAGGATTACCTTGTGACCATTACAACATTTCCTGCGGCAATGATAGATTTCACCAATCCTAAAGCCTATGAATGGTACAAAAATATCATTAAGGAAAACATGATTGGCATTGGAATGGGAGGATGGATGGCAGATTTTGGAGAATATCTGCCGGTAGATGCTGTCTTGTATGCCGGTGATGCTAAAAAGCTACATAATAGATGGCCTGCAATCTGGGCAAAGCTAAATTATGAGGCAATAACAGAGACAGGCAAGGAGGATGAGATCTTCTTTTTCACAAGAGCGGGACATACCGGGACGGTTGCTTATTCCACAATGATGTGGACGGGAGATCAACATGTAGATTTTTCAATTGATGATGGTATTGGCTCTGTTATACCAGCACATCTTTCTCTGGCGATGAGTGGCTTTGGAATCAGTCATTCTGATGTGGGCGGATATACCACAATCATGCAGATGACCAGGTCAAAGGAATTGCTTTTGAGATGGATTGAGATGAATGCTTTCACACCTTTGTTTAGAGGACATGAGGGTAATCAACCCGGTAGAAATGTGCAGTTTGATTATGATGAGGAAGTTTTAGGGCACATTGCAGAGTTCACTCGTATTCATAAAAATCTAAAGTTCTACATAAAGACGCTGGTTGAGCAAGCGGTAGAGGAAGGGATTCCCGTAATAAGACCGCTATTCTACCACTATGATGAGGTAAAGGCATATAAGGAAATCAGCGAGTATTTATTAGGTGGAGATTTGCTGGTGGCACCTGTACTTAAAGAGGACTCAGTAGATAGAGAGGTCTATCTGCCTGATGATGAATGGTATGAAATATGGTCACAGGAAATTTTCCATGGAGGTATTTATAAAGTAAATGCTCCGATAGGAAGGATTCCGCTTTTTATCAGAAATAGAAGTGTAATAAAGAATCAGTTGATAGAAGCTATTAAAGGATAGATGTTATGAAAGAAAAAGAAAACAAATTGTGGTCGAAGATATCATACGCCTTTGCTGATATTTATGGAGGCGGCGCTTTTGTAATAATTAGCACTTTCTTTACAGTATTTTTGACAAAGGCGTTGGCTATGCCTACAGCATTGGCAGGTACAATTCCGCTTATCGGAAGAGCATGGGATGCCATAACAGATCCGATTATGGGAAATATTGTGGACAGAACTAAATCGAGATTTGGAGCAAAGCGTTTTTATATTCTAATTGGAAGTTTTGTTTCGGCAATTACTTTTTTGCTTATGTGGACAAGCTTTGTTAGTGATAATATTGTGCTTCAATATTTATATTATGTTTTGATGTATATGTTGTTTTCAACAGGATTCACAATCGTAATGGTTCCATATAATGGATTGCTTCCTGATATGGTGTCTGATTATAAAAGGCGCAGTGAGTTTTCGAGTATTAGAACTATTTTCTCAACGGTAGGAGCCATATTGGCAGGCTTGATTCCAACAATTATTATTACTGACAACACGGATGCATCTCTTTATTTTACTGTTGCGATTGTATTTGCAATTATTTTTACAGTTGCCATATTGCTTACTTTTGTTGGTACATGGGAAAACGATAGAGAGGTAAAAAAGCTTTCGTTAAAGGAAAGCTTTACACAGTCTTTTACAGTATACAAAAGTCATTCATTCAGGTTGTTTATTGGAATCTTTTTGTGTGGACAGGGTGCGGCAGATTTTGTGACAGGTCTGGCGGTTTACTATGTGGATGATGTGCTAAATGCCTATGGTGGAGGAAGATTTACTATCCTAATGGGAGTGATTTTGCTTTCTCAATTTATTGGAACCATTATATTTAGCATAGTTATGCCACGCACATCAAAAAGGACTCCAATTCTTGTAGGATTTCCAATCAGAATAGCAGCAACCATTGCCTTATTATTCTGTTCAAAGGAGGAGGCTGCGGATATTATTGTGGCGGGTAATATTTCTTTATTTACGGTTATATTGATTCTGTCATTTGTCATTGGTATAGGTATGTCGGCATCTTCCGTTAGTATTTACGCCATTTTATCGGACATGGCTGATGTTGATGAACTTATCACTTCAATTAGCCGTCCTGGAACTGTATCCGGAATGGCTACATTTATTCGTAAAATAGCAACAGGATTTAGTGCGTCCATAATAGGTGTTTTACTTGCAATGGTAGGATATAACGAAAAGCTTGCAATGGAAGGGCTGAGACAATCACAGTTTGTACAGCATGGAATAACTCAGATATATGTATGGGCACCAATATTATTGATGGCGCTTACTATTGTATTTGCAATATTATTTCCAATGCATGAAAAGGAATTTTCTATTATCAAAAAGGAAATTGCCAGACGAAAGGGAGATGATGACAGTCAGGCTACTGATGATGAAAAGATAATATGTGAAAAGGTTACTGGTTTTAAATATGAAAATCTTTGGAATGAAAAAAATGCATTCCAATTTAAAAACTAAAGGAGAAGGACGATGAAATATTTTTTGGATAGCGCAAAGCTCGATGAGATTAATGAAGCATATGAGACATTTGGAATTGACGGGGTTACTACAAACCCACGGCACATTCAAAATAGTGGCAAGCCATTTCTTACAGCTATTACAGATATAGCAAATTGGGTGAAGGAAAAGGGACTCACAGGCTATGAGGTATTCCCTGTTTCAGTAGAGATAAATCCTCACTTAGATGATGTAGATGAAATGATAAAAATGGCAAAAGAGGTGGCTGCTATCAGTCCTAATTTTGTAATCAAAATTCCAAGCACTGCATCGGGAATTACCGCGGCCAGACGACTTGAAAAAGAGGGTATTCGTACCAATCTTACATTGGTATTCTCACCTGCTCAGGCAATTCTACCTGCTAAAAACGGGTCACTTTTTGTCTCACCATTTTTGGGGTGGAAGGAAGCTAATGGAGAGGATTGCAGGGCATATATTGAGGACATAGTTACTATTTACAAGAATTATGGATTTTACGGTAAGACACAGATAATATGCGCAGCGATTCGTACGCCCAAGCAGATAGTTGATTGTGCAAGAGCCGGAGCAGATATTGTTACATGTGGTATCGATGTCTACAAGGAAAGCATAAAGCATGCATACACAAATCAGGGGTTAGAGATTTTTTGTGATGCTTATGATAATACAGTAAAGGAGTAGGAAAGATGAAAATAGGATTTGCAGGTCTTGGGATAATGGGCGAGCCCATGTGTGAAAATATATTAAATAAGCATGATGATGAAATATATATATACAATCCCACAGCTTCGAAAATGGAGAGACTGACAGGATTGGGAGCAAAACCATGTAGCAGTAATTTGGAGGTGGCAGAGAATGTTGATGTGTTTATCTCCATGGTTCCAAAATCGGAGCACTCAAAGTCTGTATATGAAGAGATTTTGCCTGCATTAGGGCCGGGCAAAATCTGTATAGATATGAGCACCATCGATCCGGTTGTGTCAGTGGAGATTAGCAAATCTGTAAAGGCCACCGGAGCACAGTTTATAGATGCGCCTGTTGTAAAGAGTCGACCTGCTGCGGTAGCCGGGAAGCTCGGAATATATGTTGGCTGTGACGAGGAGATATTTGAATTGGTCAAGCCAATTTTGTCATACATGGGTGAGAATATTATCCGTATGGGAGAAAATGGCAAGGGACTTGTGATGAAAATTTGTCACAATGCGTTGGTTGCACAGATTCAAAATGGAGTAAATGAAACAGCCACACTTGCAGCAGCAAATGGAATTGATATTCTTACTTTTGCCCAGGCTATTAGCTATGGAGGCGGACAGAATTTTTATCTTGATTCCAAAAAGGATGTAATTAGTAAGGAAGATTTTACTACAGCTTTTTCTATTGAAAACGAGCATAAGGATTTGGGCATTGGCCTTAACCTGGCAATAGAATCAGGTTTAAAAATGCCGGGGCTTGAAAATACAAAGAAAGTTTATGACAAAGCTTTAAAAGAGGGCTATGGCAAGGAAGATTTTTCGGCAACCATAAAGGTGGTAAGGAGTCAAAAATAATGGATATTGTAAAGGAATTAAATCAATTAAATGATGTTAAAATTTATTCTATTTTTGACGAGGAATTTTCTACCTATGGCAAGGTAGTAGAGGGTTATGATTTTTCTGAATTAATTGATTACATGAATAGTAATACCTCGATACCGGATGATGGAAATATATATATTGCCTCAGATGAGGGGCTTGAAAAGTTTTCTGTAGCTCAACAGATTTCAAAAGAAATATATGGAAATATGGCTATACAGGTAGGGTATTGCAATGGCAAAAATTCTACTTATAACGGATTCGAATATCACAAATGTAGTGAGATAAATATCGCTGTAACCGATTTTGTGTTGGCGCTTGGACATAGCTATGAGATTAGAGATAATCACTATGATAATGATGATGCAGTGGTATTTTTTGTGCCAAAGGGATATGCGGTGGAATTGTATCAGACGACTTTACATTTATCACCGCTGAAGGTGACAGATGATGGATTTAAAAATATTGTAATACTTGCAAATGGAACGAATACACCTCTGGCATATAAGCCATCAGATGAAACCGGTGAGAACCGTTTATTACTTCAAAAAAATAAATGGGTTATATCTCATCCTGATAGAATGCAGTTGATTTCCCAGGGGGCATATCCGGGGATAATAGGAGAAAACAAAGAAATTAAATATAAGTAAAAGGAGCGGTTATGAGTGATTTCCAAATAGCCTATGTACCTATAGGCGTTCCAACATTTCATTTAGAAAGTGCTCAGATAGAATTTGAAAACTCTATCTCAATATTAAAGGAGATAGATGAAAGACTGGCAGTGCCTCAAGAGATGCTTTTGTCAATTGACAAGCTTAATGAGTTCCTCGAGGGCATAAATCCGGATTTGGTAGTACTGCAAAATATAACTTTCGCTAATGCCCAATATACAGCGGAGGTTTTGGACAGATTTCCTGATACACCAATTATTCTTTGGACCCTTAGGGAGCCGGTAATTGATGGAGGAAGACTTAGATTAAATTCTTTGACCGGTGCATACTCAGCAGCCAATACGATTAAAAAATATCGTAAGGGTATATTTGAATATGTTTTTGGAGGCCCGGATGAGACAAAGGTCAAATCTAAGCTCAAAAGTACAATAAAGGCAGCGGCTCTCAAAAAGAAAATGAGAGGGGCAAAAATTGCTTCAATAGGACATACACCGGAAGGCTTTGGATTTGGAAGAGCATTGGATACAGATTTAATAAAGCATTTTGGAATAAGACATATTGCACTTGAGGCAAGGGAACTTATCGATATTGCAAAAACATATTCCGACGAGGAATGCGTGGATTATCTTACCGATGCAAATAAAAGAACAGTGGGCCTTGATAAGACACCTGAGCAAAATCGTCTTGATTTTGCAAGGCTTTATAAAGCGTACATGGAGTACATATCAGGTAATAATATTTGTGCTGTTTCATCAAGATGCTGGCCGGATTTTTTCACTTCATTTGGTACGCCTGTATGTGCGGTTCTTGCAATGTTGAATGACAGAGGTATTGCAGCCAGCTGCGAGGCTGATACTTATGGAGCACTATCAATGTACATGGCGATGGAGCTGACAGGACAGCCGGTGTTCTTTGGAGATCCGGTATCTTTGGATGAGTCGGATAACACAATTTCATTTTGGCATTGCGGTACAGCGGCATGTTCCCTTGCAAGAGATGATACAGGAGCAGAAATTGGTGAGCACTGCAACAGACATATCGGACCAACCATGGAATTTGGTTGTAGGTCTGCAGATGATGTCACAGTTTTTCGAGTTGGACAGGATGAAAATGGTGATTTCCGTTTTCTGATATACAAGGGTGAAGCGCTGGACAAACCAAAGCAGTTTATAGGTACTTCAATGGTTGTAAGAACTGAAAACAACGCAGAGTCTATTGTAAATGAAACCGTCCTGGATGGATGGGAGCCGCATTATGTAGTCGCCTATGGAGATATTGCAGATGAGCTGGAAATACTTGGCCATATGCTAAACATTCCGGTTCATAGGCTTTAAAGTGCTGCTATAGGATAATTCTATAGCTGGCAATACATTTTATGTTTTACTAAAACCATTGCCTCATAGACCTTATTTTGATATTATCCTATTAACTTAATAGGATAATATGTAAACGAGGTGATGCTATGGGATTTAACACAAAATTATTACATGCGGGTATTACAAAAGATTCTAAAGGAGCGACCCTTCCACCGATATATCAGAGTAGTGCTTTTCAGCAGGATTCAGCAGAGGATTTGGCAGGAATATTTGCCAATAAAAAAATGGGATATTGCTATACCAGAGTAGCTAATCCTACAGTAACAGCTTTTGAGGACAGAATAACAAAGCTCGAGGGCGGAATTGGTTCAGTGGCATGCTCTTCAGGAATGGCGGCACTTTCCATTGCATTGTTAACAATTTTGCAAAGCGGCGATGAAATTATATCGAGTGCCAGTCTCTATGGAGGAACAATAGATTTATTCAGGGACATAGAGGCCTTTGGAATTAAGACAAATTACGTTAAAAATAATGATTGGACGGCCATTGAATCGGCCTTCAATGATAGAACCAAGGTGGTGTTTGCTGAGACTATCGGCAATCCATGCCTGGATGTTACAGATATTAAAAAGCTGGCGGACCTGGCTCATTCTCATGGAGTTCCTCTTATTATTGATAATACGACGGCCACCAGCTTTTTGATAAAAGCAATAGATTTTGGAGCTGATATAGTGGTGAATTCTTCATCAAAATATATCAATGGCAGCAGCAATTCCATAAGTGGAGTTCTAACTGATAGCGGACATTTCAAATGGACAGAAGAACGATACTCAGTTTTGGGAGAATATCTTAAGTTTGGTCCTATGGCTTATATCGCAAAAATGCGAAATGGCCTGTATAGAAACATAGGAGCCTGTCTTTCCCCGTTCAATGCTTATCTGAATCTGATAGGTATAGAAACCCTTGGACTCAGGATGGAGCGTCAATGCTTTAATGCGTGGGCGTTAGCAAAATATATTCATGAAAATTTTCCTGATATTAAAGTCAATTATCCTGGGCTTGTGACAAGTCCATGGCATGATATTGCAGCCGGTCAGTTAAAGGGTGGATATGGAGCAATTTTTACTATTAGAGTTGGAAGCAGGGAACGGGCATTCAAGGTAATGAATGAGTTGAAAATCCCTTACATTCTTTCAAATATAGGTGATACAAAAACGCTTGTAGTACATCCCGCTTCGACAATTTCTCTTCACAGTACAGCTAAGGAGCTGGAGGATGCCGGAGTATACGATGACCTGATTCGAGTTAGCGTAGGAATAGAGGATGCAGATGATCTGATAGAGGATTTCGGCAATGCGTTAAATAATAATTAAAGATATAAATAAAAGGAGTTGGGTTTATGGCAGAGCAAATTGATTACAAGGCGCTGAAAGCTGGCGGTTTTATGCGTCAAAAGCAAAAGGGATATGGCAGTCTGAGATTGGCCGTTGTAGGTGGAAATCTGGATGCCAAGGCAATTAAAACTGTTTCAGAGGTTGCAGAAAAATATGGAAAAGGATATGTCCATATGACTTCCCGTCAGGGAATTGAGATACCTTTTATACATGTAAATGATTTGGAAAAGGTCAAGGAAGAATTGGCAGCCGGAGGTGTAAAGGCCGGTGTCTGCGGACCCAGGGTTCGAACAGTCACTGCCTGCCAGGGCTCTGAGATTTGCCCTAGTGGATGTATTGATACATATACTCTTGCAAAAGAATTAGATGCCAGATATTTTGGTCGGGAGTTACCGCACAAATTTAAATTTGGTGTTACAGGATGTCAAAACAACTGCCTGAAGGCAGAGGAAAACGACGTAGGAATTAAGGGAGGCATGAAGGTCGAGTACAAAGAGGATGCCTGCATCAGTTGCGGTGTCTGCGTAAAGGTTTGTCGTGAGAAAGCTCTCACTATGAAAGATGGCAAGATAGAAATCGACAATACGAAATGTAATAATTGCGCTCGCTGCGTCAAGAGCTGCCCAACAGATGCATGGGAGGGCACCCCGGGATATATAGTATCGTTTGGTGGTACATTCGGAAACAAAATTTACAAGGCGGAGCAATATGTTCCAATTATTGAGGACAAGGAAACACTTTTCAGAGTTACAGATGCGGCCATTGAATTTTTCGAGGCTAATGCAAATCCAAGCGAACGTCTTAGAGCGACCCTCACTCGCCTCGGTGATGAAGGATTAAAAGAGGTAGTGCAAAAGGCCTACGAGGGATAGAAGGGATTCAAAACTTGAACTGTGAGGCTTTATGTAGTCAAGTGAGAGTTATTTAGTTATACAAAACTAAGGAGGATAGTTATGGCAGATATTTTAGAATTTGATGATCAGGTGGATATCACAGACAAGGTTTGTCCGCTGACTTTTGTTACGGCAAAGGTGGCAATCGAAGAGCTTGATGATGGACAGGTGCTTGCGGTTCGAATGAATGATGGCGAGCCTGTGCAGAATGTACCGCGTTCATTCAAGGATGACGGACACAAGATTTTAAAGCTTACAGATAATGAGGACGGTACCTATACACTTTATGTCAGAAAGGTAGAGGAGTGATGGCAGTAAGAATTTATAAGGATGATTTTTCTATCAAGGTTTTGGAAAATGACAAGCCTGTAATTGTGGATTTTTATTCGGATTCATGCATAGCCTGTAAAAAGCTTTCACCGGTTTTGTATGATATCGAGGATGACTATGATGGCAGAATTGATGTGTACAAAATCAATACAGGGTATGAACAGGAATTGGTGGAAAAGTACGGTATTCTTTCGAATCCAACCTTGATTTTGTTTAAGGATGGTCAGGTTGCAGGTAAGCAGGTTGGCGCGAAGGATTATGACGAGTTATCAGATTGGATAGATGAGCTTATTTAGGTATCGAATGGCTCATTATCAATAAAAAGGGAGATTAAAATATTTTTAGGAGGAAGTAGTAATGACATTAGTAGTTGCAGGAGAGAAAAAGGAATATAAGGAGGGTTTGACTCTTCCGGAGCTTATTGAGGCAGAAAATGTTGAAACACCTGAGTATGTAACAGTTTCGATTAATGACGAGTTTATTGATGGTGATCAGAAGGCCTTTACAGTTTTAAAAGAGGGAGACTCGATTGAATTCCTCTATTTCATGGGAGGTGGCTGCTAATGGCAATGACAGATGAGCAGATTGAGCGATATAGCCGTCATATAATTTTAAAAGAGGTTGGTGTAAAAGGGCAGAAAAAGCTGCTTAATGCCAAAGTACTCATTATCGGTGCCGGTGGTCTCGGTGCGCCGGCGGCTATGTATCTTGCAGCAGCAGGCGTAGGCAAGATTGGTATTGTTGATGCTGACGAGGTAGATTTATCAAATTTGCAGAGACAGATTATTCATAGCACTGCAGATATTGGCAAGCCCAAGGTAAAGTCAGCCAAGGAGACAATGAATGCAATGAATCCGGACGTGGAGGTAGTTACCTATCACAAGTTTGTGGATTCTTCAAATATCAGAGAGCTTATCAGAGAGTATGACTTCGTAATTGATGGAACAGATAATTTTCCGGCAAAGTTTCTCATAAATGATGCCTGCGTTATGGAGAAAAAGCCTTTTTCTCATGCGGGAATTATTCGATTCAAGGGTCAGCTTATGACCTATATCCCAGGTGAAGGACCATGTTATAGATGTGTATTCAAAAATCCACCTCCAAAGGATGCAGTTCCGACCTGCAAGCAGGCCGGTGTTATTGGAGCTATGGGAGGCGTGATTGGTTCGCTTCAGGCTATGGAGGCAATCAAATATATCGTCGGAGTCGGAGAATTATTAAACGGAAAATTACTTACATACGACGCAATCAATCAGGATTTCAGAAAAATTAAATTGACACAGGATACATGCAAATGTCCGGTATGCGGAACAAATCCTACAATAACCGAACTCATAGATTATGAGCAGGAGGTATGTGAGGAGACAGCCGGTCGATTTGCAGCAAAAGATTGAGCATATCTTTGGAGTTATATATATGGGAATAATTAGAGTTGATTATCATCTTTATGATGAGTTGGTGAAATACGCCAGAGAGCATTTGCCGGAGGAAGCTTGCGGACTTATTGCCGGCATAGAGGAAGAAAATGTTCGTACCATAAAAAAGATATATTATCTTGAAAATATAGATCATTCTGATGAGCATTTTACACTTGATCCTAAGGATCAGATGGCTGCTATTAAGGATATGAGAGCAGAAGGGTTGAAGCCGCTGGGTAATTGGCATTCACATCCTCAGTCACCATCGCGTCCATCTGAAGAAGATATCAGATTGTCATTTGATTCAAAGGCCAGCTATTGGATTTTGTCACTGATGGCTGAAAACCCTGTATTGAACAGTTATCACGTTGAAAATGGGGAATATTCAAAGGAAGATCTTAGAATAATTTCTGAGGAATATTTTTATTAAAAGAATGTATGGGAGTAGAAATATAATGAGTAAAGTATTATCACCACAGGAAGAGAGAATTGAAAAAAACGGTGGTCAGATTACATTTTATGTAGATGGAATTGATCCAAAGCAGAGCCGTGTTCAAAAAATATACGATACCTTCAAGGATTCGAAATCGGTTGTAGATGTTCAAAGAGCCAGATATTTTACTGAAAGTTTCAAGCAGACAGAGGGAGAAAATCTCTCTTTGAGATGGGCGAAGGCTCTTTATAATATTGCATCAAAAATCGATGTCACAATAGATGATTATCAGCTTTTGGCAGGACGTGTAGGCGTGGCCGGAAAGTATGGCTTGATTTATCCTGAATTGGATGGATGTTTTTTGCATCAGTTTATTTCTCAGGCGAGAACCAGAGCGGAGTCTCCATTTGAGATTGCAGAGGATGATATACGAATTATCGAAAATGAAATTGCACCATACTGGGAGGGCAAAACCTATTATGAAGATTTGTCAAAATCTCTTCCGGAGGATGTTTTGAAGTTGACATATGAGCCGTCTGATTTGTTTACTTCCAGATACATCGTAAATGAGACTTCTTCTATGCGCTCAGCTCTTCAGTGGGTGCATGATTTTAAAAAGGGAATTGATGTTGGATACGAAGCAATAAAAAAAGAGGCTGAAGAAAAGCTTAAAGCAGGTGGAGATGAGGATTTCTACAATGCAATTATCATAGTAAGTGATGCCATTATTCTTTGGGCTCACAGACATAGCCTAAAGGCAGAGGAACTAGCCAAGAAGGAGCTTAACAGTAAAAGAAAAGCAGAATTAATAGAGATTGCCCGCATCTGTGATAAGGTACCTCGTTATCCTGCCGAGACATTCCGCGAGGCTCTTCAAAGCCAGTGGTTCATTCAGTTATTTTCTCGATTGGAGCAGAAAACAGGTGCAACCATTTCTAACGGAAGAATGGATCAGTACCTGTATCCATATTACAAAAAAGATTTAGAGGCTGGTCGAATAGATAAGGAGCAGGCAAAGGAACTGTTTCAGTGCATGTGGCTTGGCATGGCACAGTATCAGGATTTGTATGTTAGTCCCGCCGGAGTCAAATTCAATGAGGGTTATGCTCATTGGGAAGCTGTAACAATCGGTGGAGTAGATACGGATGGAAATGATGCTACCAATGAATTGTCCTACTTATTGCTCGAGAACAAGAGAGAGTTTCCTTTGAATTATCCGGATTTGGCAGCGCGCATTCATGAGAATTCTCCTGAAGAATTTCTGCGCGAGGTGGCAATAACAATCAAGGAGGGCTCGGGATTTCCTAAGCTTATCAACGATGAGGATGTAATCCCTGTACTTATTGCTCAGGGAGCGGATATTAAAAATGCCAGAGATTATGCAGTTTCAGGTTGTACAGAGGTACGTATGCCTAATCTCGATACCTTTACTACAGCTTGCCCATTTATAAATCTTGCATCTGTAATAGAATTGACATTGTACAACGGACGTATGAAGAAGTACGGTGATGATTTGCTTACTATTGAGACAGGTAGCGTAGAGGATTTCAAGACCTATGAGGAGTTTGAGAAAGCTTTTATAAAGCAGGAGGAATATATTTTGCAAATAGCCTTCAAGCAGCAGGCTATTGCGAATAAAGCTCATGCCAGACATTTTGCATCGCCTTTGGGATCTAGTCTACACAGATTGTGTATGGAAAATGGACAGGATTTGCATAGCGAAAAGATAGATGGCGGAGTAGATATAGGATTCTTTGATTTCATTGGATTTGGAACCACAGCAGATTCTCTTGCTGCCATAAAGAAAAATATATACGAGGATAAAACTCTTACATGGCAGGAATTACTTGATGCCCTTGAGAATAATTTTGAGGGGGTGGAGGCTGTGCGACAGAGATTGCTTCATGCACCGTCTTATGGCAATAATGATGAATATGTCGATGAGATTGCAAAGACTATCGATCGAGTAGCTGTTGAGTACGCCGCAAATCATTCCAAGGAGCTTGGAATAAATATGGATCTTAGATATGTATCACAGTCAGCTAATGTACCTTTTGGAAAGGTAGTGGGTGCCACACCTAATGGACGATATGCCGGAGCAGCTCTTTCTGATGGAGCTTCTGCATCTCAGGGCGCTGACACACATGGACCCACATCGGTTTTATTGTCTAATTACAACACAAAGAATTTTGAGTACAATAACAGGGCATCGAGACTCTTAAATATCAAGCTCAGCCCTGCGAGTGTCTCAGGTGATGAGGGGACAGAAAAAATAATTGCTTTTATACGCGCGTGGAGCAAGCTTAAATTGTGGCATTTGCAATTTAATATAATTAACCGCGAGACTCTTATTAAGGCTCAAAAAAACCCACAGAATTATCGTAGCCTTTTAGTAAGAGTTGCAGGCTATAGCGCATATTTTGTTCAGCTTACTCCAGAGCTTCAGGATGATATTATTCTGAGAACAGAACATACAAGCTTTGGAGACTAAAATGGAAAAAGGAATAGTTTTTAATATTCAGAATTTCTCGATTCACGACGGTCCTGGTATCAGAACCGTCGTGTTTTTAAAAGGATGTCCTTTGCGTTGTAAATGGTGTGCCAATCCTGAGTCACAGAAAGCTACGCTGGAGATGGGCTGGACGAAGGGGGAATGTATAGGTTGTGGCAATTGCATTCAAAAGCTGCGATGTTTACACACACGATTTAATGACTCCGTATTATTATGGGACAGTAATCAGCCCGTTGACAGAGATTACGCCAAGGTTTGTCCATCTCAGGCATTTCATGTCATTGGCAAAGTGATGGATAGCGATGAGGTCATAAAGGAAGCAGGAAAGGACAGGGCTTTTTTTGACACCAGCGGAGGTGGGATTACGCTTTCCGGTGGTGAGCCTTTGATGCAGGGAGAGTTTGCAATAGAAATATTAAAAAAAGCAAAGCAGGAAGGCCTTCACACATGTATAGAGACTTGCGGATGCGTACCGAGTGAGGTGTTTGAAAAGGCAGCGGCTTATCTGGATTATTTAATCATGGATATCAAGCTGATTAATGAAGCTAAACATATTCAAAGTACGGGTGGCTCCAACAGGCAGATTTTGGAGAATCTTACACGAGTAAGAAAAAAATATCCGTATTTGCCCATTAAAGTTCGTACACCGCTTATACCCGGTGTAAATAATACTCGCGAGGATATTCAGGAAATAATTGAATTTTTGAAAGATAAGGCAGTGGAGTATGAGCTATTGAAGTATCACAGGCTGGGATTGCCAAAATATGATTCACTAAACAGATTATATCCTATGGGGGACACTGACTTGGCGCCAAATGAATATGAATTAATGAAGGAGTTTGCCGCCAAGCTGATGACAAAAGAATTTGATAATGGAGAAGGAATATAAATATTATCATTTCAAGGTCAATAAATGTTATAATTGAAATGCAATTAGGTCAAAATGTTTTTTCAATAAATCTATGAAAATTCATTTTGGCCTTTGTGTTATATAACTAGGAAAAGAGAGTGTAGTGATATGAAATTTCCGGAATATTTAAAGAAGGGCGGTACCATAGGTTTGGTTGCACCATCCTTCGGATGCACCATGGAGCCATACAAAACATGTATGGATATGGCCATTACCAGATTTAAAAAGCTAGGCGTAAATGTAATTGAGGGTCCTAATTGTCGAAGGGATGATGGCATAGGTATTAGCTCGTCTCCATATAATTGTGGGCATGAGCTGACGGAGTATTATTGTAGTGATAATAACGACATGCTTATTTCCTGCGGCGGTGGAGAACTCATGTGTGAGACTCTTGATTATGTTGATTTTGATTCAATTAAGTCTGCTCCGCCGAAATGGTATCTTGGTTATTCTGATAATACCAATTTTACATTTCTATTAAATACGATTTGTGACGTTGCATCAATTTATGGTCCATGTGTCGGGGCATTTGGCCAGGATACATTGCATCCTGCATTGCAGGATACGATAGATGCTTTTACAGGTGTAAAGAATTCCTTCAGAGGATATCCTTTGTTTGAACTGGAATCCCTCAAGGATGAGGAGCATCCTACTATTTCCTATAATCTCACAGAGCCTAAAAGGTTGCGTCTGTTTATTGGAGAAAATCAGATTGACAATATTGAAGGATTTTCCGGACGAATTACCGGTGGTTGCCTTGATTGTCTGGCTAATCTTGTTGGTACCAAATATGATTATGTGGATGATTTTAATAATAGATACAAGGATGAGGGCGTAATATGGTTCTTAGAGGCGTGCGATTTGAATGTTATGAGTATTCGCAGAGCTCTTTGGAATTTGGATAGAGCCGGATGGTTCAAAAATGTCAGAGGCTTTATCATTGGCCGTCCGCTTGCGGCATGGAAGCAGGAAATGATGGGACTTGACCAGTACAATGCTGTAACAGGGATTCTTGGCAAATATAATGTTCCAATTATTATGGATGCAGATGTGGGACATTTGCCGCCTGCAATTCCAATAATTTCCGGAGCCTATACAAATGTAGAAGTATCCGGTGGTGAAATAATGCTTAGATATGGAGAGTGATTTATGGGGAATAACAAGGAGTATTACAATTACATTTTTGATTTGTATGGAACGCTTGTAGAAATTCATACAAATGAGGAGAAACCATCTTTGTGGGCGTACATGTCCAAATATTTGGCTAAAAATTTTGGGGTGGAGAAATCCCCGGAGGAGCTTCAGACAGATTACAAGGAGTATTGTAAAAAGGAGGTTGATCGACTAATTCTGGAAAATCACGTCAGAGATCCGGAAATAAAAATAGAGAATGTATGGCAGCGTATTATAAAAAGAAGATGCTCTGATGATGAGATGTTTGAACTCTGCTATAGCTTTAGAGAGCAATCAAGAGACAGATTTGGAAGATATAAAGGAGTTGCAGAAGCTTTAGCCAAACTCAAGAAGGAGGGCAAGAGAGTATTCCTTCTTTCTAATGCGCAGCGTGTATACGCAATCAAGGAGCTTGAGGTCGCAGGACTTATACAATACTTTGATGATATCTTTATATCATCCGACTTTGGTATCAAAAAGCCTGAGAAGAAATTTCTTGAAATGCTTATGGAAAAGCATGGCATGAGCAAGACGAAGACTGTCATGATTGGAAATGAGATTCGAACCGATGGAGCCATAGCTAAAAAAGTTGGCATCGATGCTATCATTGAGGAGCATGGAGATTTTCTAAAGATTTTGCACTAAAATTCACATATTGTTATTGACGAACAACGGGAGTTTTGATAACCTACTATGTGTTAGCGTATGCTAACCATGTGTAAATCATTGTAGGGCTCCGTTTCTATTTGTAGAAGGTGTTGCTACCACCTAGGAACCCTACAAATTCAAATCTTTTTTATGTGAAAGGAAGGTTATTTATGGATTACTTAGAGATTGAAAAGGTAATTGGTAGAGAAATTCTTGATTCAAGAGGAAATCCTACAGTTGAGTGTGAGGTTACTCTTGTAGACGGTACAGTTGGACGTGGCATGGCTCCATCTGGTGCATCAACAGGTGAGTTTGAGGCACTTGAGCTTCGCGATGGAGATAAGAATAGATACCTTGGTAAGGGTGTTACTAAGGCAGTTGCTAATATTAACGGACCTATCGCTGATACAATTGTTGGTATGGATGCTTCTGATATCTATGCTATTGACGCTGCAATGATTAAGGCAGATGGTACAAAGGACAAGTCAAAGTTCGGTGCAAATGCTATTCTTGCTACTTCTATCGCTTGTTGTAGAGCAGCAGCTACATCACTTGATATTCCTCTTTACAGATTCCTCGGCGGTGTACAGGGTACAAAGCTTCCTGTTCCAATGATGAATATCTTAAACGGTGGTGCACATGCTGATAGCGCTGTTGATACACAGGAGTTCATGATTATGCCTGTTGGCGCTACCTCATTCAGCGAGTGCTTACGTTGGTGTGCAGAGGTATTCCACTCACTTAAGGCTATCCTCAAGGAGATGGGTGATGTCACAGCTGTAGGTGATGAGGGTGGTTTCGCTCCTAATTCTCTCAAGAATGATGAGGAAGCAATCGAGACTATCTTAAAGGCAATCAAGGCTGCAGGTTTCGAGCCGGGCAAGGATTTTATGATCGCTATGGATGCAGCATCTTCTGAGTGGAAGTCTGAAAAGGGCAAGGGCTTCTATCATCAGCCAAAGTCTGGTAAGGACTTTACTACAGATGAGCTCATTGACCATTGGGCTGCTCTTGTTGACAAGTATCCTATCATCTCAATCGAGGATGGTCTCGATGAGGAAGATTGGGAAGGATGGCAGAGAATGACTGCAAAGATTGGTGACAAGGTACAGCTTGTTGGCGATGACCTTTTCGTTACTAATACAGAGCGTCTTTCAAAGGGTATCGAAATGGGTTGTGGTAACTCAATCCTTATTAAGCTCAACCAGATTGGTTCTGTTTCTGAGACACTTGAGGCTATCAAGATGGCTCACAAGGCTGGTTATACAGCTATTTCATCACACAGATCAGGTGAGACAGAGGATACTACAATTGCTGATCTTGCAGTTGCACTCAATACTTGCCAGATCAAGACAGGTGCTCCTTCAAGAACAGAGCGTGTAGCTAAGTACAATCAGCTTCTTCGTATCGAGGAGCAGCTTGGCGGCGCAGCAGTTTATCCTGGAAAGGGTGCTTTTAACGTAAAGTAATTCAATTATTAAGGACTAAAGGCCTTAGCATTTAGTTCTAATATAGAAAAGTCAAGGTAGAAAAATTTTGGATTTCAATCTAAAATTTTTCTACCTTTTTTATTTTGCTCAAAATCAAGGTAAAATATTTATACGAAATGTGACGAAACTGTGAAAGAAATTCTATTTACCATGGGAAATTTTTAGCATAATATTTTAATTACGAACAGTTACTCTAAGTAACGATTGGGGCTTGTTACCGGGGTAACATAACAATCATGGCGTAAGCCAAAATAATTTATTGGGGGAATACTGATGAAGCATGAGGAAAAAATGAAACGTTTCCTTGCGGTTTTTCTTGCGCTTGCATTGGCCTGGTCGGGCACATTATCCGGCTCAGGCCTTTCTTTAGTGCAGGCCACAGAGTCGCAGGAAACCAGTGATGCTGATTCGCAGGATGACGTATCCGGTGGAGATGATGAATCAGATTCATCTACCACAGATTCCGAAGGACAGACTGACGGAGAAGGCAGTCAGGATGATATAGATTCTTCGGATGACCAATCAGATGATTCTTCGCAAGAAGGAAATGATTCGTCAGATGAAAATGATGAATCAGAGGATGAAGAGTCAGAGGGTATAATTAGTACTCTAAAGAATCTCCTTGGAATAGATTCTGAGGATGAATGTGAGCACTCATATGTTTATACCAGTAATGGTGATGGTACTCATACTATTACCTGTGAGAATTGTGATTATGAAGAAATAACTACATGTATCGATGAGGACGAAGATGGCAGTTGCGATGACTGTGGCGGAGCAATTAAAGCAGAAGAGGAAGAAGAGACAGATACTGATGCTACTTTACTTGCAAGCTTTGATTTTGACGGCGTAGAAGCCGGTAGCGATATTTCCAGCTATAGTGCCAAAGCAACAGGTACATACAGTGTAGTAGACAGTTACGGAACAAGCGGTGATGCAATTGAGTTAAATGGTAGCAGTCAATATTTGAATGTTACAAAATCCGATGGCTCAAGTCTTTTGGCCGGATTGGATGAGGTTTCAATTGCAGCTGATGTCTACTTTGAAAGAAGTGCAACTGACTGGTTATTTTATGCAGCCCCAAATACAAACAGTCAGACGTATGCTGCTGAATATTATATTGGAGCCTTTCAAAATAGTTCAACTTTAAAGGTGGAAAGGTATAAAGGTGGTCGTTCAACGGCAGCTGAGCCATCTGTTTCATATAATGGTTGGTATCACCTTGAATTGGTGTTTTCTGAAAGTCAGATTATAACTTATGTAAACGGCGAATTGGCAGCGACAGTTGATTCGACAAATGCCCTTACAGATATTCTTGGCGACGATGGCATTTTCTATATAGGAAAAGCCAATTGGGGAAGCGGTGAATACTGCAAGGCCAAGATTGATAATTTCCAGATTTATTCAGGAGCACTTACAGCAGACCAGGTATCCGACCTATATGAAAGTTATTTAACGAGAAAAACCGGAAGCTTGACAGATACAGAATTCTCTTTGAATTTGGGTTATGTTACAGATGATATTACACTTCCGGATAGTTATGATGGCCATAAGGTTACATGGTCATCAAGTGATGAGGGTATCATCACATCAGAAGGTAAGATAACAAGAACATCTAAGAATCAAAATGTTACTCTTACCGGTAAATATAATGACGGAGAAAGTGACGTTGAAAAAGAATTTCAACTTATTGTATTAAAGGAAGGCAAAGATGTTATTACATATGTAAGCAGTGATCCGGCAACAGGCCAGGATGGTGGAATGAAAATAGCTGCTCAGACAGATGATGGTTATGAAGTGCTACATAAGGATCAGCCTATTATGTACACAGCATCCGGTAATCTGAAGTATGCAGGACCTACTATCATGCGTGCAAAAGATGGCGATAGTTTCTATATGGTTGCAGCTGATGGCGGAGCAGGTGAGATTTTTATTTATACAACAGATGACCTGATTACCTATGAGAATGAGACTGCGATTTCTACCGGCGATGCTTCCAATATTACAAAAGTATACGCTGTATATGATTTGACGGATGAGAGATATGAATTCTATATGGGTACCTCAGAGGGTACGTATTTCATGTATTCAGAGGATTTGGAGGATTTCTCTACACCTGTTCGAATTAGCTATACGTTTGATACGGTAGATAATGCTCCTTCTGATGCAATATTTGCATCGGAAATTGGTCTTACAACAGCTGAGTATGATGCTGTGGTTGCTAAATTTACGAATCCTACCAACACATCTGTAACAGATACACCTACAGACGAGATAACAGTACCTGTTGGAACTACGGATGAAGAGTTGGAGGTTTATTTGCAGCAATATTTGGATGGGCTGTCTGTTGATGCAACCTATTCAGATGGAACAAACAAAACATATTCACTTAGATTTACAGACGACAGTGTTGAAAATGTAAATACAAATGTAGCAGGTACATATACGCTTACAGGTGTGATTGGTGGTTCAGCCAATTATACGGATGCAGAGGATTATTTGATTGCGGAACGAGCTGACCCATATGTTGTTTACAACGTGGATGATGGCTACTATTATTTCACAGCGTCTTATCCTATGCAGTATAGTGGTGATTCAGATGGATACGATAGAATTATACTTCGCAGAGCAAAGACAATTGAGGGACTTTCTGATGCAGAGGAAGTTACAATCTGGGATGAATCAGAGAGTAGCTCACTTGGAAGATTTATCTGGGCACCGGAGATGCATAAGATAGGCGATAGCTGGTATCTCATTGCAACAGCAGGTCTTAATACCGGCACAGGTACCACATTTAACATTCGTCCATTTATGATTAAATTCAATGGAGATGCTACAGAAGACGATATGCTTGATAGTGATAATTGGGGTGACCCTGTTCTTGTTAAAGCGGCAAGTGGAGATACAATTCTTGCCGGCATGTCACTTGATATGACATATCTCGAGGATTCAGAGAGTGGAAGGAGTTATTTAATTTGGGCTGATGAGACTAAAAACACTCAGAATCCAAACGGTCAAAGTTATCTGTTTATAGCTGAGATTGATCCGGATAATCCTACTCAGTTGATTAGTGAGGCAAAGCTTCTTACAAAGCCCGAGTATTCGTGGGAAAAGGTAAACATTGCTGTCAATGAGGGACCCGGTGTATTCCATAAGGATGGCAAAATCTACATGACATTCTCAGCATCGGCTACAGGTTCTGAGTATTGCGTGGGACTTATGTATGCAGATGAGGGAGCAGATCTTCTCGATGCAAGCAATTGGACCAAATTACCTTATCCTATTTTGACAAGTTCGGATTTTGATGATGAGGTTTCAGGTCCGGGACACAATTCGTTTACCACGGATGAAAATGGAAATCTTGTAATTGTATATCATGCCCGCATTACCTCAGAGCACTCAAGCCATACAGGAGATTCACTTTACGATCCATGTAGAAATACATACGTAAAGACAGTGTTCTTTGATGAGGATGGACTTCCGATTTTTAATATGTCAGATGATGATTTTATTTCGGGAGGTTCAACATTTACAGTCACATTAAATGTCGATGGAGAAAGTGTAGTCTCTACACCGTTCATTGAGTATGATTTTGATGAAACACTTACAAAGGGTGTAGCTGTTGATTCATCAGGAAATGGTAATGATGCGACTTTGGTGAATGGAGCAACTTATGTAAATGATGATAATTACGGACAGGTGCTCTACCTTGACGGTAGCACATCATTTGGTGGAACCAATTCATATCTGCAGTTCCCTGAGGGAGTGTTTGATGGCAAGGATGAGCTAACAATTTCATTTGATGTAAATCAGGTTACGCGCAGTGGTAATTATTTTACATTTGCACTTGGGACAGATGATACCAATTATTTGTTCTACAAGGCTCTTGCTACAGGAGAAAAGCTGGCTATTACAACAAACAGCTATAATAATGAGAAGACAGTTTCGGCATCAAGCGTATATCCGAATACATCAAGGGTTTGGATTAATATCAAAATAGTTGTCAGCGATGGCAAGATTTCTCTTTATAGAAACGGCAAGCTGATTGGTACAAACAAGACTACAGGAATATCTTTGGATGATCTGGGAGATAATTTGATTGGATATTTAGGCAAGTCCTTCTATTCGTCAGATACATACTTCAGAGGATATTTCGATAATGTAAAAGTTTATGACACAGCTTTTACAGAGACCGAGATTGCTACGCAGTATGCCTTAGAGCAGGTAGCATTGTCGGACAAGATGACAGACCCATATTATGTTGCACAAAACTATGTAATTCCTGATATGGATGCTATCACAGGAAATATTTCTCTTCCATCAAGCATCAATGGCGTATCAGTGAGATGGGTATCATCCAATGAGGATGTAATCAGCACAGCAGTAGTTGAAAATGATAATTATGATAATACTCCTGCAGGTGTGGTAACACGCCAGTCGGAGGATACAAATGTAAATCTGACAGCATATTTTACAAAGAATGGAGAGACCTTTACAAGGATTTTCCATTGTACAGTAAAGGCTGCACCTGAGACAGATGATGAATATGTGGGATATCTATTCGTACATTTCACAGGTACACAGGAGACAGCTGATTGTGAGCAGGTATATTTTTCTGTTTCAAAGGATGGTCTGAATTGGACTGATTTAAATGATAATTCTCCTGTACTTACAAGTACAATCGGTGAGAGTGGTCTTAGAGATATGTATATTGCAAGAAGCGCCGAGGGCGACAAATTCTATATGATATCAACAGACCTGAGTATTTATCATTATAGTTCATGGGCAGAGGCTGGTAGCAATGGTTCTCATAGTATCGTTGTTTGGGAGTCAGATGATTTGGTTAATTGGTCTGATCCATGGCTTGCAGAGATTGCTCCTGATAATGCAGGATGTACATGGGCGCCTGAGTTTATCTATGATGATATAACCGGCGAATACATTGTTTACTGGGCATCTACAACTCTTGAGGTAGATGAGGATGAGAATATTACTCAGGAGTATGAGAATCATACTATTTACTATTCAAAGACAAGGGATTTTGTTCATTTTACAGATCCTCAGGTTTATCACGAGGGAGGAACAAATTCCAGTGGAAAGATTATAAAGGTTATTGATTCTACAATGATTCAGGGAAGTGATGGCAGATACTATCGTTATACCAAAAATGAATCAGTAGGCTCGATAGCAATTGATGTAAGTGATTCCGTGTTAGGTGATTTTGAGACAATTGATTCTACATTTCTTTCATCTGACCTTGTTAAAAAGGTTGGCGCTGTTGAGGGACCAATTATCTTTAAGCTGAATGAGCAAAATGAGGATGGCGAGGATCAGTGGTGTCTGCTTACAGATAGATATGCGACAAGCTCAGGTTACTATCCGGTAATTACTACAGACCTTGCATCAGGTGATTTTGAATTCTTGGATGACATTGGTTCATTTGAGGATTTGACCTATAGACATGGTTATGTAATGTCTATAACAGCTGACGAGTACGCAGCACTTACCAATGAGGATTGGGAAGATTGGGATGACGCTACGGAGGTTACACTTGATAAGTCAGATTCAGGTAATCCAATGCTTGGATTTGATGAGAATGGAGATATTCTCTATGGTGGAGATCCTTCTGTATTAGTAGACGGTGACACTGTATATGCCTATGTTGGACATGATGCATCATCATCTGAAAGCTATTATATGCCGGATTGGAGATGCTACTCATCTACCAATATGACGGACTGGACCTATGAGGGCGAGATATTAAACAATGCCGACATATCATGGGCAAATGACAAATATTCTGCGTGGGCAGGTCAGGTAGTGAAATACGGTGACAAGTATTACTTCTATTATTGTACCGAGGCAAAGAGTAGCTACGGTGGTGGTAAATGTATCGGTGTGGCGGTATCTGATTCTCCTACAGGTGGATTTGTCGATATAGGCCAGCCGCTTGTTAGAAATATTGACACCTATAATGGTGTATCAACCTGGGAGGATATTGATCCGACATTCTGGATTGAGACAGACGAAGATGGTGTCGAGCATAGAATCCTTGGATGGGGTAATGTGAGATTCTTTAACTGTGAATTAAATGAGGATATGATTTCTATCAAGGATCAGGATGGAGATGAGTCGACAATTACCTGCGAAAAGGCTAGCGATAATGCAAATGCTGATATCAAGGTGGGCGTAATAAATGGAATGCCATCCGGCCATCAGTACACAGAGGCACCGTATTATTACAAGCACACATTAGCAGATGGAACGACTCGTTATTATATGTTCTTTGCTTATGATTGGCGTGAGCAGATGGCATACGCATATTGCGATAGCTTGGAGGATTTCCTTAATAATGAGTGGACCTTCGGCGGCGTGGTAATGGAGCCATCGGCAACAGGCAATACCAATCATATGGCTGTATTTGATTTCAAGGGTCATACATACTTTGTATATCACGATGGCAGCCTGCCACATGGTAGTGGATTTAGACGAGTTGCATGTGTCGAAGAATTTGAGGTAAATGATGATGGAACAATTCCATACATAAAGAAGACGGCTGTTGGTCTCACAGGAACAGTTAGCAGTATTACAGACCTATCCGGAAATTATATTTATGTAGAAAGCTTTGAAAACACTCTTTCTGATGATGATTATCCAATGACAGACAAGGCGATTTCAGTTGATTTCTACGAGGATGGCGAGGAATCAGAGTGGGAGATTAATCCCGGTAAGGCTAATAAGGTAAAGGATTCTTATGTTTCCATTGAGTCTAATTATAAGCCGGGTATGTATCTGACAGTTGGTGATATCAACGACGATGGAACATATGATATAGTACTTTCACAGGATGTAAACGGCACTACAGATGAGGCGAAATCAATGACATTTAGAACAATCGAGGGACTGTCAGGAAGTGGTGTGACATTTGAAAGTGTTCTATATCATGGTTATTATCTTGCATCAGTTGATGGAGATTTGATTCTTACATCTGAGCCGGATGCAGAGTCAGCAACATTTAATGTAAATACTCTATCTGTAGCAGGTGATACTTCTGTAGTAGAGTCAGTAGATAGTGCGCATGCTGAAAAGACAGACAGAATGTATGCAGTGGGAGAGACAGTAGATACTGATGATGTTCGTGTGGTTGCAACTCTTGCAAACGGAAGCGTAGTTATCATTACTGATGGAGTTACAATTGAGGATGCATCAGATGCTACCAAGACCACAGGAAGCAAAACACTTAATGTCAGCTACACATATGGCGGAGTAGAATATGAGACTACAGTAAATATTCGAGTAGTGGATGGAAAATACAGGTAAAGCAAGGAGAATGATGAATGAAAAAAAATAAGAAATTTTATGGCCTTATAGGCGGCGTCATGGTACTTGCTTTGGCGCTTCCGCTTATAACCTACAATATTGCAAAGGCTGATACTTTATATAGTGATGTTGTCGCATGGTACAATTTTGATGACCAGACACTTGATAATATCAAGGGCGATGACAATGCAAAAGCAATTATTACAGGTCTTACAAATTATTCAGGCTCTCTGGTATATGGCGAGGACAGAGATTCTTCAAATACTGAGGGACATGCTGTTAAGCTTGGTGAGTACGGCATAGAATTAAATGAGCAAAACCTGGGGGACAACTTTTCAGTGTCCCTTTGGGTTAAGCCTGATGGAACATTGAATGCCAACCAATCAGTGCTGTTTTTGGGATATAGCAGTCCTGAGGACTGGTATGGAATTGCCGGAAATACAACAGGAACAAACGAGGTGAAAATTTGGTGTAGAAATCCCTCTGTTTCTTCATATAATGGCTGGATTACAAAGGCAACGACTACAATTGACAGTAGCAGCTGGCATCATGTTGTTATCACAGGAGACGGTACAACCCATAATACTTACATCGATGGAAAGCTAATTACATCATCTGATTTTTCTAATGTTTTATCAGGTGAGAATCAGGATATCTATCTGGGTGTAACCTATTGGGATGAGGAGTTTACAGGTTACGTAGATGATGTGATTGTCTACAAGAGAACCATTTCAGCCGGTGAGGTGGAGAGATTATACACCGGACAGACTGCAGAGGAACTTTTAGAGGACAGTGAGGTATCTGTTTCAGATTTATCTACAGTTGTAGGTAGAGAGGAAACACTTAATGTAACAGTTCCTGAGGCTGTAAAAGAGGATGCCAAAATCACCTATGATATAGCGGATACATCAATTGCAACAGTTTCAAAAGACGGCGTTGTCACGGGTGTAAAAGCCGGTACAACTACGGTAGATGTCAAGGTAAAGATTGGAGATACCACAAAGACAGCAACCGGAAATATTACAGTTGTATCATCGCTTACCGGATATCTGGTTGCTGACCTTTCTCTCGATGGAGATTTGACAGACACCACGGGCAATTGCAATGTTTCTCTATATACAAAGGGATTATCTTTATACACAAGTGATGCAAGCTATGTTGATGGAGTGGATGGAAAGGCAATTGATCTTTCCGGATATGGATTTGATTTAGGACTTAAGAATGTAGGCAGTGATTTTACGGTTTCATTCTATGTAAATCCTGATACAACACAGGTTGCTAATCAGATTATGGTTCAGCTGGGATATCATAATCCGGAGCTTTGGACATCTATTTCAGGTACAGGTACAGATGGAAGCTATAAGCTATGGGGCAATACAGCATCGGCTGCAACTACAAATGGTTCTGTGACATCAATGGCTTGGACGACAGTGCTTTCTCCAACTATTTCAACTGGAGAATGGTCACTGGTTACACTTGTTGGTACAGATGGTACAATTACTGCATATGTAGATGGATTGCTGGTTGGCTCAGGCGGATATAACAATCCTCTTTGTGGCGATAATCAGAGCATATACTTTGGTGTTAATAATTGGGATACCTGCTTTGACGGTAAATTCGATGATATCAAGGTATACTCAATTGCTTTATCACAGGATGAGATTATCGAGGCTAATTCTGATTTTATTTCAAAGAAGCTTCAATCTAATCTGGAGTTAGCAACAGCTTATGATGAGATTCTTGGAATAAATGAGAGAGCAGATGAGGTAAAATATAGTCTTGTACTTCCACAGACTCTTGGCAGCACAGATATTAGCTGGACAAGCTCAAATGAAAAGATTATTGCAGCAGATGGTACAGTGGTAAATCCTGATGAAGACACAGAGGTTTCTCTGACCGCAAGTGTTGCTTTAGGTGATGCACAGGCGACTGTCACAAGGACATTTATGGTTCTAAGCCTCGATAGAAGTGCTCTTGATGCATTGATTGACGTGGCTGAAAGCTATGATTTGACATATGCTACAGAGGTTTCTGCAGGCAGATTGACAGATGCTATTTCAGAGGCGAAGTCTGCTGATTCATTTGAAACCATAGACAGTTCCCTTACAAGATTGCAGAAGGCAATAGCGGGACTTGAATATGATGTGAATTATCTGGATCCGTTTGCTGTTATAGCTGATGCAACAGCATCGGTAAATCTCACTGAGGGCAAATCCGAGACAGTATTTGTTATACCGGATTCTGTGCTTGAGATGGTAAATGTGGATTATGAGTCTTCTGATGACAGCGTATGTTCATACTCAGATGGTCAGGTAAAGGCAAAATCCGCAGGAAGTGTTATTGTTACAGCTGTTGTTACTGCAAAGAGTGATGGATACGTTATGAATTATTCTACTGCAGTTGATGTAACAGAAAAGAGCACAGGAAGTGACTCTTCAAGTGCATCTAATAACACCGGTTCAACAAGTAGTAGTACAGGTTCATCGAGCAGTAATTCCGGTTCATCAAGCAGCAGCTCATCAGGTAGCAGTTCATCTTCTTCCAGCTCAAGCTCTTCAAGTGCTACTGGCACGACAGGAACTGTAGGTGATGTAGCAGATGATGAATCGCAGACTACAGATAATACAGCTACGCAGACGACCGGAAATACAGCTATAGGCAATAATACAAATAATTCTCAAACAAATGTGGATGCAAACGCTGACGAAACAACTATTGCCGATGAGAGCACACCGACTGCAGCATCAGAGTCTGCGAATGATGAATCGAAGGATGCATCTGACACAGATTCTCAGACAACTATTACAGATGATGAAAGTCCTGCAGCAGGAAATAGCGGAATAAGCGGAGGAATAGTTGCATTGATTATTGCCGGAATTGTTGTAGTATTTGGAGTAATAATTACTATATTATCAAAGAAGGGAATAATAAAGCCGCTTAGAAGATAGGAAAGTATTTAATCAGGAGTCGAAACTTCAGGTTTTGGCTCCTGATTTTTTGACTGAAAATATAAACAGTAGTGGAAACTAATTTTTGATAATTCTATGACTTTTGCAAGCTCTAATATTATATATGGTATACTTGTTCTAGCAATTAATAAAAGATTTTTTAGATGAAAACACAACGTCACCAAAATGCCTGTAACTTTTGACACTTATATCATTTGATGTTATTATTTATTGGATTTCGTGTTTTTTTAAACAACAGTTAATTGTTCACATATAAGTAGTTAGGAGTAAGAGAAAATGAGAAAAACAAAAATTATCTGCACAATTGGTCCGGCTAGTATGAACGAGGAGACTCTGACAGCTATGGCAAAGGCCGGTATGAACGTAGCTAGAATGAATTTCTCTCATGGTGATCATGAAGAGCATGGGATGAAAATGGATCTTGTTAAGAAGGTTCGTAAGAAGCTTAATATGCCAATCGCGATAATGCTTGATACAAAGGGGCCTGAGTATCGTATCGGTACTTTCAAGAATGGTTCTGTTGATGTTAAGGAAGGCGATACATTTACATTTACAACAGATGATGTTGAAGGCGATGAGAATATCGTTTCTGTCAGCCACAAGAATCTTCATAAGGATTTGCAGGTTGGCGATACACTTTCTGTCTGCAATGGTATTGTGTTCTTTGAGGTTGTAGATATCAAGGGACATGATGTTATCACCAAATGTACTACCGGTGGTACTATGAGCAACAAGAAGTCTATGAGCTTCCCTAACAAGGTTATGTCAGGCCCATACCTTTCTGAGCAGGACAAGAAGGATATTCTTTTTGGTATCGAGAATGATATTGATTTCATTGCTGCTTCATTCGTATCTACAAAGAAGGATATGCAGGAGCTCAAGGATTTCCTTCATGCAAATGGTGGAGATGATATCGAAATCATTGCAAAGATTGAGAATCAGTCAGGTGTTGACAATGTTGAGGAGATTTGCGAGATTGCAAATGGTATCATGGTTGCACGTGGTGATTTGGGTGTAGAGATTCCTTTCGTAAAGCTCCCTGCAGTACAGAAAGCTATCATTCAGAAGTGCCGTTCAATTGGCAAGCGTGTAGTTACCGCTACAGAGATGCTTGAGTCAATGATTAATAATCCACGTCCTACACGTGCTGAGATTTCCGATGTAGCTAATGCGGTTTATGATGGTTCATCAGCTGTTATGCTTTCAGGCGAGAGTGCACAGGGTAAATATCCTGTTCAGGCTGTTCAGGTTATGGCAGAAATCGCTGAGACTACAGAGAATGATATTAACTATGCTAGACGTTACCACAAGGAGGAGATTTCTATTCGTTCTACTCAGGATGCAGTTGGTCATTCTACATGTTCAATGGCTATCGACGTTGATGCAAAGGCTATTGTTGCTTGCACAATGTCTGGAAGCACAGCAAAGCTTATTAGCCGTTTCCGTTGCCCGGTAGATACTATTGCTATGACTACAGACAAAAAGGTTTGGAGAAGACTTGCCCTTACATGGGGAGTTACTCCTGTACTTGTTGATAAGTTTACATCACTTGATGTAATGTTCTATTATGCACTTGGTCGTGTTCAAAACATGTTTGATTTAAAGAAGGATGATATTGTAGTTCTTACAGGCGGCCCTATTGATGGTACTGTTGGAAATACCAATACAATCAAGGTAGAGACAATAAAGTAAAGTCTTTTGATTTTCCTCAGAAAATCAAGAACCGGATAATACCAACATTTATCCGGAGGAGAAATGTTGTCCCGCAAAGCAGGATTCTTGTGGGCTTTTTCCTTAAGTAGCTCGCAAGAAGTCAATTCTTTTTGCTGCAAAGCAGGTTTTGGGAGTGCAGGTGGTTGATATTCAGCTACAATGAAATTTGGTTGTTATTTACTAGTATAATTCTACTGAAAAGGAAATAACCAAATGAAATTATTACATGAAATAGCAGAGTTGATTGATGACTTTGCCATTGCTATTGATGAAATGCTTGATTTTGAGTAGCAGATTAAGATGTACATGTATAATCCGTCAGGAATAATTATATTCCCGGCGGATTTTTTTTCTTTATAGGAAATTACTTTGTAATTCCTATAAAGAAAAAAACAAGCTACGCTTGTAAGAGGTGTCTCGCCGGCAAATGTAAAAGAGACGCCAGCGGAGCGTCTCTTTTAAAAGGGAGAATAATGTTATGAAAAAATTGTATCTCTTTCGAGATGAGTATATATTAACTAATAATTTTGTACAAACAATGTAAAAGTTGTGAATTGTCTGTGAAATATATAAAAAGTAAATACAATTTAATCGTCTTCTAATTCGTCTGAACTGAGCTCAAGAACTGTACGCTTTCTAGCCATCTCATCAGACTCAAGATACTCATCGTATGTAGTCATTTTATCAATCATCTGTCCGTTTGGAAGAATCTCGATGATACGATTAGCGGTAGTCTGTACAATCTCATGATCACGTGATGAGAATAGGATTACACCGGAAAACTTCTGGAGACCGGTATTTAATGCTGTGATAGATTCCATATCGAGGTGGTCGGTAGGCTCATCAAGCATAAGTACATTGCTATTTTCAATCATCATGCGAGAGAGGAGAACACGTACTTTCTCTCCACCGGATAATACCTTCATTTTCTTGGCACCATCATCTCCTGCAAAGAGCATTCGGCCGAGGAATCCACGAACATAGGTTGCATCCTTTATCTCGGAGAACTGTGTGAGCCAATCAACAATGAGAAGGTCAGTGTCAAATATGGCTGTGTTGTCCTTTGGAAAATATGACTGGCTGGTTGTAACACCCCATTTATAGCTACCCTCATCAGGCTCCATCTCTCCTGCAAGAATCTGGAATAATACGGTTTTGGCACGCTCGTTTGAACCGACAAATGCTATTTTGTCTTCGCGTCCGACATTGAATGTCAAATGATCTAAAATTAATTGTCCATCGATAGTCTTGGTGAGATTCTCGACAGAGAGGACCTCGTTTCCAATCTCACGGGCAGGCCTGAAATCTATATATGGGTATTTACGGCTTGATGGACGAATGTCATCGAGCTCGATTTTCTCAAGTGCGCGCTTACGTGATGTAGCCTGCTTTGACTTTGAAGCATTGGCAGAGAAACGTTGAATGAATTCCTGTAATTCCTTGATCTGCTCTTCCTTTTTCTTATTGGCTTCCTTACGCTGCTGAATAATGAGCTGTGAGCTCTGATACCAGAAGTCGTAGTTGCCGGCGAAAAGCTGAATCTTACCGTAGTCGATATCGGCGGTATGAGTGCAGACCTTGTTGAGGAAATATCTGTCGTGGGATACGACAATTACTGTATTCTCGAAATTAATTAAAAATTCCTCAAGCCATGCGATAGCATCCAAATCCAGGTGGTTGGTCGGCTCGTCCAAAAGTAATACATCAGGTGAACCGAATAGTGCTCTTGCAAGGAGAACCTTGACCTTGAGAGCACTGGGAAGCTCTGACATCTGTGTGTAGTGGTAGTCTGTGTCTACACCGAGACCATTGAGAAGGGTAGCGGCGTCTGACTCGGCATTCCAGCCGTCCATCTCTGCAAATTCCGACTCTAACTCTGCTGCACGGATACCATCCTCTTCAGAGAAGTCCTCCTTCATATAGATGGCGTCCTTTTCCTTCATGATGTCGTAGAGACGTTGGTTTCCCATGATTACTGTATCAAGAGCGGTGAATTCGTCGTATTTGAAATGATCCTGCTCCAAGAATGACAGTCTGTTGCCGGGACTCATTGTGATATCGCCACTAGTAGGCTCCAATTGTCCTGATAGAATCTTGAGGAAAGTAGACTTGCCTGCACCGTTAGCACCGATGATACCGTAGCAATTACCCTCTGTAAATTTGATATTTACCTCTTCGAAAAGAGCCTTCTTGCCAAATCGAAGAGTTACGTTATTTGCCTGAATCATTAAAATATCCTTTCACATAAAACAAGTTGGATTATACAGACAATCCAACCACATAAAAGTTCATTGAGAACTATACCAAAAATTATTGATTTTGTACAGTAATATCACCAAAATAAAGGCCGTTAAATTATTGATTTTAACGGAGTTCAATTATATAATAACTAATAAAACTCTACGGAGTAATTCTAGTGAAAGGTGGTGATATCATGGCTGTTCAGAATAAAGAAGAACTTGAAGTTCTCGAGCGCAAAATTGCCAAGGAAAACCGTGGTGTCATCGCTACTACTGATTTTGTGGATCCGGACGAGCTCTATAAGGAGCTTATCGACCGTGTTCGCAAATATCATCCCAATACCGACATTTCTATGATCGAAAAGGCCTATTATATTGCGCGGAATGCGCATGAGGGCCAGGTTCGCAAGTCCGGCGAGCCTTATATTATTCATCCACTTTGTGTTGCCATTATTTTGGCAGATTTGGAATTGGATAAGGAAACAATTGTTGCAGGCTTACTGCATGATGTTGTAGAGGATACTATTCTCACCAAGGACGAGATAGCACAGGAGTTCTCTGAAGAAGTAGCTGAGCTTGTCGATGGAGTCACCAAGTTGGGCCAGTTGAATTACGACGCTGACAAGGTCGAGATTCAGGCAGAGAATCTTCGCAAGATGTTTCTTGCCATGGCGAAGGATATTCGTGTCATTTTGATTAAGCTCGCCGACAGATTACATAATATGCGTACTCTCAAATATATGACTCCGGAAAAGCAGAAGGAAAAGGCTCGTGAGACAATGGAGATATATGCTCCGTTGGCACAGCGACTTGGTATCAGCAAGATTAAAATAGAGCTGGATGATTTATCGTTGAAGTATCTTGAGCCTGAGGCATATTATGACCTGGTTGAGAAGATTGCACTTCGCAGGGATCAGCGTACGGAATATATCAATTCTCTGGTAGAGGATGTTTCCAAGCACATCAAGGCGGCCGACATCAAGGCGGAGGTGTACGGCAGGGCCAAGCATTTTTTCAGCATTTACAAAAAGATGGTCAATCAGAACAAGACCATCGATCAGATATATGATTTATTTGCAGTTCGCATAATTGTTGATTCTATAAAGGATTGTTATGCGGCGCTTGGTGTTATCCATGAGATGTATACCCCTATTCCCGGGCGTTTCAAGGACTATATTGCCATGCCCAAGCCCAATATGTATCAGTCTCTTCATACCACTGTCATAGGACCCAATGGTTCTCCTTTTGAGATTCAGATTCGTACTTATGAGATGCATCGTACATCTGAATACGGTATTGCTGCTCATTGGAAGTACAAGGAGAGTGGAGAGGGCGCTACTGTTGTAGGCGAGGAGGAAAAGCTGTCATGGCTGAGAGAGATTCTTGAGTGGCAGCAGGATATCTCCGATAATAAGGAGTTTTCATCTCTTCTCAAATCTGATTTGAACCTATTCTCAGACACAGTATTTTGTTTTACACCATCGGGTGATGTCAAGAATCTGCCCAATGGTTCTACGCCTATTGACTTTGCCTATTCAATTCATTCTGCAGTGGGTAATAGAATGATTGGTGCCAAGGCTAATGGCAAGCTTGTACCTATCGATTATGTCATTCAAAATGGTGACAGAATTGAGATAATCACATCCCAGAATACTAATGGCCCCAGCAGGGATTGGCTTAGCATCGTAAAGAGCTCTCAGGCCAAGAACAAAATCAATCAGTGGTTCCGTAGCCAATCCAAGGAGGAAAATATTGCCAAGGGCAGAGAATTAATTATTAATTCAGCCAAGCAAAAGGGCGTCAATCTTGGAGAGGTCAACAAGCCTAAATATCAGGAAATTATCAAGAATAAATACGGTTTTCACAGTTGGGAAGATTGCCTTGCTGCTGTAGGACAGGGCGCTATAAAGGAAGGCGCTGTGGTCAATCGCATGTTTTCTGCATGGCAGAAGGATCATCCTATAAAGGTAACTGACGAGGATGTTTTGGCGGAGCATGCACCCGGCAATACCAAGGAAAAGCCAAAGTCTAAAAATGGCATCACTGTCAGTGGGCTTTATGATGTTTCCGTTCGATTCTCTAAGTGTTGCAATCCTGTTCCGGGTGATGAGATAGTGGGATTTGTTACAAGGGGACGAGGCGTATCTATTCATCGTACGGATTGCATCAATATGATCAATCTACCGGATTTCGAAAAGGAGCGCTTAATTGAGGCTGAATGGGCCCAAAGCGGCGAGGATGATGGCCGTAAGGGCGGAGTTTATCTCACCGAGATTAATATTTATGGCAATAACAGAACCGGACTTCTGGTTGATATTACCCGAATATTTACAGAGCGTGAGATAGATATTGATTCAATTCACTCCAAGACCAGCAAGCAGGGAATAGCCACGATTACAATCAAGTTTGGTACTCAGAGCAAGGAGCAGTTGCGCTCTCTTGTAGAGAAAATCAAGCAGGTTGAATCAATTATAGATGTTGAACGACCCAGAGGTTAAATATTGAAAGTAGGAAAGATATTATTGCCTGTGGCAGCAGAAAACTGTTATTTGGCAATCAATGAAAATAAAAAAGAATCGATAATAATAGATCCCGGTTCAGCTTTTGAGCGAATCAAATCAGCAGTTGCGCAATCTCAGACCAGGCCTGTGGCTGTTCTTCTTACTCATGGGCATTTCGACCATGCGGGAGAGACGGCAGCAGTGTCGGCAGAGTATGGGATTGATATCTATGCTCATGAGAAGCAGGCGGAGGAGTTATCTAATCCATCTTTGAATTTATCTGCAGATATGTTTGGCGATAGTCATGTATATAGCGCGGATGTCTTACTAAGGGATGATGAGGAGATCGAACTGGCCGGGCTTCATATCAAATGTCTGCATACACCCGGGCATACACCGGGCGGCTGTTGTTATTATTTTACCGATGAAGGAATCATTTTTACTGGTGATACATTGTTTCATGGCTCTGTTGGTAGGACCGATTTTCCGGGTGGCTCTATGAGCCAGCTTGTTCGCTCAATAAATGAAAAGCTCATGGTACTGCCTGACGATACTGTGTGTTATCCGGGGCACGATGCAGCCACCACTATTGGTTATGAGCGTGAGAACAATATGTTTTTATAAAATTAAAGAAAGAATTAATAATGATATACGTTCGCTTAAATGAAGATAATTTTGAATATGATATATATTCACTTGTAAAGGCCTTTTATCCTAAGGAGGAGGTGAAGATAGGTACTTCACCGGCACCGGATGATGAGAGGCCTTTATTTTGCATGGATGTAAGATATTCTGACCATATATTGACATTAGACGGTGTCGAGATTCAAATCGATTACTCAAATCGTCCCGACACCAAGAATCGGCTTAAGCTGGCTATTTATGACAGCCTTAGCAGACGGACAGGCAAGACATTGCCATGGGGTACACTTACAGGTATACGTCCAACCAAAATTAGTCTTGGAATGATTGAGTCCGGTTGTAATGATAACCAGATTGCAGATTATATGCGGGATACATATCGTGCATCCCAGGCCAAAATAGATTTGAGTCTGAAGGTCAGTCATAAGGAGCATCAGCTTCTATCGCAGATTGATTATGATAATGGATATAGCATTTATATTGGCATTCCATTTTGTCCAAGCACATGTCTATATTGTTCCTTTACAAGCTATCCCATCGGATTGTGGAAGAATCAGCTGGATGATTATCTTGCAGCATTGGAAAAGGAGCTAAGCTTTACTGCAGAGTCATGCCGGAACAAAAGTTTAACCACGATTTACATTGGCGGAGGAACTCCCACATCTCTTGATGAGCTTCATTTAGAAAAGCTTCTATCCATGATAGATAGATATTTTGATACGTCAAGTCTTTTAGAATATACCATGGAGGCGGGACGTCCTGATTCTATTACCTACGAAAAGCTTCAGGCAATGAAAAATCACCCGATTACTCGTATATCTATCAATCCTCAGACCATGAATCAAAAAACTTTGGATTTGATTGGTCGCTTTCATAAGGTGGATGATATTTACCGAGTGTATGGATGGGCTAGAGAATTAGACTTTGAAAATATAAATATGGATTTAATTTTGGGGTTACCAGGCGAGACTATCGATGATGTGGCTTATACATTGTCTGAGGTTGAGAAGCTTTCACCCGATAATCTGACCGTACATTCGCTTGCACTAAAGCATTCTGCCAGATTAAATATCGACAGGGAGTCCTATGATGATTATCTTATCGAGAATTCTCAAAGACACATGGATATTTGTAATCAAGCTGCACTAAGAATGAATATGGAGCCGTATTATCTATATCGTCAAAAGAATATGGTGGCCAATCTCGAGAATATTGGTTATGCAACCGAAGGCCACGAGGGACTGTACAATATCTTGATAATGGAAGAGAAACAAACTATAATGGCTCTTGGTGCCGGCTGTTCGTGCAAATTTGTTGCAGACCATGGCGCTACAGTTACCAGATGTGAAAATGTCAAGGATGTCCGGTTATATATGGACAGAATTGATGAAATGATAGAGAGAAAAAGAACACGATTAAGAGAGGATTTGAAATGGCTTTAAACAAAAAACCGGTCAATGGTATGAAGGATATACTCCCATATGAGATGGAGGTAAGGGATTATGTTACTTCAATTATCAAAGAGACGTATCGTAGCTTTGGATTTACTCCTATAGAGACACCTGCTATGGAGTCTATCGGTAATCTGTCCAACAAGCAGGGAGGTGAGAATGAAAAGCTTATCTTTAAGGTTATGAAGCGTGGAGAAAAGCTGAATATTCCTGAAGCTACGACAGAGGAGCAGGTAGTTGACTTTGGTATGAGATATGATCTCACAGTGCCTCTTTGCAGATTTTATTCTAATCATGCAAATGAGCTTACTTCGCCATTTAAGGCATTACAGATTGGTTCTGTATGGAGAGCAGACAGACCACAGAGAGGTCGTTATCGCCAGTTTACCCAGTGTGATATCGATATTTTGGGCGAGCCTAGCAATTTGGCTGAGATAGAACTTATCCTTGCAACCACGACTACACTTGGCAGAATTGGGTTCAAGAATTTTGAGATTCGTATCAATGAGCGCCGTATTCTCAAGGCTATGGCTGCATATGCCGGATTTGCTGAGGATGATTACGATTCTATTTTTATTATTTTGGACAAGATGGACAAGATTGGTCTTGATGGAGTTTCAGCTGAGCTTTTAGAATCCGGATATTCCAAGGATTCTATTGATAAATACGTTGGACTATTTACAGCATTAGATGGAATAAGTGATGTTGCAGCCGGTATGGATCTCTTGCTTGGTGAGCTTGGTGCTTTCCTTGATGTGGAGGTCGCTGACTGGATGAGAGAGATAGCTACTGCGGTTAATGCGACAAAGGAGGCCGAATTTGAATTAGTTTTTGATCCTACTCTGGTTCGTGGAATGAGCTATTATACCGGTACTATCTTTGAAATTGCCATTCCTGAATTTGGTGGCAGCTGCGGAGGTGGCGGACGCTACGACAAAATGATTGGTAATTTCACTGGGCAGAATACTCCGGCATGTGGATTTTCTATTGGATTTGAGCGTATTATATTACTTCTTATGGAGCAGGGCTTTAAGGTTCCGGGCGCCAAAAAGAAGATTGCATATCTTGTAGAAAAGGGATATCCTGCAGATAAGCTTTCAGATGTTATGGCTCAGGCCAAGGCTACCAGAGCAGATGGCAAGACAGTTCTTGTTGTTCGTATGAACAAGAATAAGAAGTTCCAAAAGGAGCAGCTTTCAAATGAAGGCTATGAGGAATTCGTTGAATTTTTCAATAGATAATTTCAGAATTAAAAATCACCCGCAAGAACATCTGGTTTCTTCCGGGGGATTTTTTTCACAAAAAGCCATGACTTTCTGCGGATAATTAATGAAAACATCCGCAGAAATCTGGCTTTGCCAGACAAGAAATTGCTTTAATGCAATTTCTTGGTAG
>FLNY01001951.1_pt1 | contig 44527 bp, 17 predicted proteins | sample 1140381 | NCBI WGS metagenome assembly FLNY01 (sample SAMEA3878172, study PRJEB12797) | bioreactor metagenome | biome: Moose rumen | place: Sweden | collected 2011-10
CTCGATGACGCTCTTACCCTGACGGAAGATAACCATGGGCTGCAGGATAGTCTCCTTCTTCTCCTCGATAATAGTGGTCTGCATAGGACGAGACTCACAAGCAGCAAGCTTAGCCTTCAGGTCAGCGATAGTCTGAGCATCAGCGGCAATCTTACCGTCCTTAGCGTTCACATCATTACGGAGCTCGTTGATCTTAGCGTTCAAAGCATCAATCTCACTCTGGTCGCGGAGCTGAGCCTTAGCGAAGTTGTGAGTACCGTTAGAAGTACCGAACTTGTAGTTCAAACCAGCCTTGACAGAGAAAACCGAACGATTGAGGTTATACTGGAAAGGTACACCTACGTCCTGTCCATCATACCAATCATGGAGACAATAAGTCAGAGCGGGCTCAATGTAAAGCTGCCAAGCCTTAGCTGCACCCAGATTGAAGGCGAAGTCAAAAGCAACCTTTGAATTCAGGCCGTTAGTTCTGGGCAGGTGGTTGAAGTCATGCTCCCAACCAAAACCGCCGAGGGCAATCAGTTCGAAAGCACGGGGCTCACCAGGATAACCGGCAAACAGGTTGCTCAGGTTGAAAGTACCCAGCAGGTTTACATCCATAGCCTCGATGAAAGTCTTGCTACCAGAATAGAACTTGTTGTTAGTCTTGAAAAACATTTCAGCGTCAGCAGCCAGACCGAATACGGTGGTCAGGTTCTTACCGAGGCGAACACCAAAAGTAGGAGCCAAAGACTTGAACATGCCGTCACCAGCGTCCTTGAAGCTCTCTTTAACACGAGTAGTAACTCCAGCGTTAACACCGAAGTACCAGTTGTCACCAGCCTTGTTTGCAGTGATTGCAGTATTTTCCTGTGCACTCACTGAAGCTGCCATCATAGCGGCAGCAAACATCAAAAATAATTTTTTCATTGTTATTACTAAATTAAATTAGTTGAATAAATATTCTCTTTTTAACGATTTTACACTTTTTTCGGGTGCAAAGTAAGTAAAAAAATCGTTAAGTTCCAAGAAAAATCAAAGAAAAGTGCAAAAATACGTATATTTTTTAGGCAAAATCAGCATTTTCTTTTAAAAAAATACTAAATTTGCATCATAAATGAAAAAAATTGTATTGATAACCGGTGGCCAGCGCTCGGGTAAAAGTGAGTATGCTGAACGTATGGCATTGAGTCTCAGCGACAAGCCCGTTTATATGGCTACTGCTCATGTGTGGGATGAAGAATTCCGCCAGCGTGTGCTCCGTCATCAGGAACGGCGCGGTCCGCAATGGACGAATATCGAAGAAGAACAGTTGCTGAGTCGTCACCAGCTGACAGGTCGCGTGATACTCATCGACTGCCTTACGCTATGGTGTACCAATTTCTTTTTTGACAATAGTAAGACAGCATCCGAGCAACCAACAGTCGACGAGGTCTTACGAGCAGTAAAACAGGAATTCGACCGTTTCACAGCACAGGAAGCCACCTTCATCTTCGTCACCAACGAGATAGGCCTTGGTGGTGTGAGCCCTGATGCCATCCAACGCCGATTCACCGATCTCATGGGCTGGATGAACCAATATGTAGCCTCCCGCGCCGACGAGGTCATCCTCATGGTCAGCGGAATACCCGTAAAAATCAAATAAGCCATGCAAGTATCTATCGACACCACTAAATGGTATGACCGCATCTGGGCGTCCCTGATTTTCTTCACCCGACTACCTTTTTGGCGCCTGCACCAGCCACCGAAGGAGGCTTACCAGACGGTGGTCGAACATTGGCCACTTGCGGGTTGGATTACAGGCTCCGTGATGGGTGCTGTCATCTATTTCGGCTGTCAATTGTTTTCTTACGAATTAGCTATCCTGCTGGCCATCGTCACCCGGCTGCTCATGACTGGCGCCCTGCACGAAGACGGGTTGGCCGACTTCATGGACGGCTTTGGCGGAGGAGGCAAGGACCGCCAGCGCATCCTCGACATCATGAAGGACTCCCACATTGGAACCTATGGCGTCATCGGGCTTATCATGTACTTCCTGCTCCTGTTCTTTGCACTCCACACGCTGGCTCCGCTCGATGCAGCGCTTACCATCGCCATGGCCGACCCCTATGCCAAGATGCTCTCCGCACAGCTCATCCAAATGATGCCCTATGCCCGTAACGAGGAGACAGCCAAGAACCGCGTAGTCTACCGTCAGTTCAACATCGCTGCCGGCATTAGTCTGGCCATTCAAGGCCTGCTCCCCATGGCGGCTTACATATATATAATGTACGCGAGAATCGACTGGCAATGGCTTCTGTTCGCCCCAGCCATCGTTATGTACTTCCTCTACCTGCTCATCTGGAACCGGCTCAGAGGCTACACAGGCGACTGCTGCGGGGCACTCTGTCTGATTATCGAACTCACCACCCTGCTCGTCGTCTCCATTTTGCTAAGTGGACCTTGCATTATGATAGGCAGTTCGTAAAAAAGACTTAAATTATCAATTATCAATTGCCATTATTCAATTAAAAGTAGTACCTTTGCGGCGCAAACGCCGCGATATGTCTATTGCATTAAATAACGAAGTTTTTCACATTATTAATATCAATACAATTATGACAATCAACGAATTCAACTTTGCCGGTAAGAAGGCAATCGTACGTGTAGACTTCAACGTACCCCTGGACGAGAATGGTAAGATCACTGACGACACCCGCATCCGCGGTGCGCTGCCCACGCTGAAGAAGATTCTGGCTGATGGTGGTGCTGTCATCATCATGAGCCACATGGGTAAGCCCAAAGGTAAGGTAGATGCTAAGAAGTCTCTGGGTCAGATCCGCGAGGCCGTAGAGAAGGCACTGGGTGTTCCCGTCGCTTTTGCTCCCGACTGCGCTAAGGCTGCTGATGCTGCCAAGGCTCTGAAGATGGGTGAGGCTCTGCTTCTGGAAAACCTGCGTTTCTATCCTGAGGAAGAGGGTAAGCCCGTTGGTATCGACAAGGCTGATCCTGCATACGACGAGGCTAAGAAGGCTATGAAGGCCAGCCAAAAGGAGTTTGCCAAGACGCTGGCTAGCTATGCTGACTGTTACGTAATGGATGCATTCGGTACAGCTCACCGCAAGCACGCTTCTACCGCTGTTATCGCCGATTACTTCGACGCTGACAACAAGATGCTGGGTCTGCTGATGGAGAAGGAGGTTCAGGCTGTTGACGCCGTGCTGTCTAACATCAAGCGCCCGTTCGTTGCCATCATGGGTGGTTCTAAGGTATCTTCCAAGATTGGTATCATCGAGAACCTGCTCGGTAAAGTTGATAAGCTCATCCTCTGCGGTGGTATGACCTATACCTTCGCTAAGGCTCACAACGGCGAGATCGGTGACTCTATCGTTGAGCTCGACAAGCTGGATGTAGCTCTGGGTGTAGAGGAGCTGGCTAAGAAAAACGGCGTAGAGCTCGTGCTTGGTTCTGACTGTACCGCCACCAACGGACTGGACTTCGGTACTATGACTGTCAAGGCTGGTGCTGAGATCATCAACTGCCCCGCCAACAAGGTTCCTGCTGGTTTCGAGGGTGTTGACGCTGGTCCTGAGAGCCAGAAGGCATTTGCTGAGGCTATCAAGGGTGCCAAGACCATTCTGTGGAACGGTCCTGCAGGTGTGTTCGAGTGCGACAACTTCACTGCTGGTTCACGTGCTATCGGCGAGGCAATCGCTAAGGCTACTGCCGAGGGTGCATTCTCTCTGATCGGTGGTGGTGACTCTGTAGCTTGTGTTAACAAGTTCGGTCTGGCTGACCAGGTATCTTACATCTCTACTGGTGGTGGTGCTCTGCTCGAGGCCATCGAGGGTAAGGTGCTGCCTGGCGTAGCAGCTATCAAGGGCGAATAGTTCCCTTGATAAGGTGCATAAAATGCAGCTTAAGGGCGAATAAGACGCTGCCGGACGGCTTCGAACATCAAGATGGCAGCCGAGACGCTGACGTTGAGTGAGTCGACCCGTCCTTGCATCGGAATACGAATATGCGAATCTGCGGCCTGGCGCCATTGCGGCGTCAGGCCGCTATGTTCTGTTCCCATCACAATGGCGGTACCGCAGGTCATATCGGTATCGTAATACAGGTGGGAATCCTGCAACTGAGCCGTCAGAATCTTGATACCGCGCTGTTTCAGGAAAGCAATGCATTCCTCCGACTGACAGGCCACACAGGGCACCGTAAAAGCTGCTCCCACCGACGAACGAATCAGGTTGGGATTATAGAGGTCTGTCAGCGGGTCGCACACCACCACGGCATCCACCCCAGAGGCATCGGCCGAACGTAGCACGGCGCCCAGATTACCGGGTTTCTCGACACGCTCCAAGACCACTATCAGCGGACGGTCACCCAACTTCAGATCGTCAAGTTGTAGATTCCTTGTCTTTACCTCGGCTATCACACCCTCCGTCGAGCCACGATAGGCCACCTTCGCGTACACCTCGGGGCTTACCCGGAAGCAGTGGGCGGCGGGAAACCCGACGGCAAAACCATCAGGCACAGTGCCCAGCGGTTCTGCCGCTGGGTTATCCGTCGGGCTTGCCGCGCCTATTTCCGGACACCAGAACACGGTGTCCACGACATAGCCCGCACTGATGCAATGCTGTAGTTCCTGTTGTCCCTCGACGACGAAAAGTCCCTGCTTACGACGTTCGGACGACTTCTGCTGCAACAACAGCAGCTGCTTAACCTTCGGATTCTGTAAACTCGTTATTTGTTCCATCATATTCCTATTTGCCTGCGAAGGTACGAAGTTTTTTTGATTTATCGCATTCCCAAACTGAAAAAGTTACTGAAATAGTTGGGAATTTGAGAAACATTGGCGGGCATTGCGACGGACGGAACGAAAATTGCGACGGACGAAAAAAAAATTCCGTCGGACGAAAAAAAAATTCCGTCGGACGAAAATAAAATTACACTGGACAAAAGACATCGTACAGATAGAAATGGCCTTTTCATCCCTTATTTTGTGTTAAAATAATCATTTTGCCGCACAATTCCTTTGCTATGTCTTAAAAAAAGACTATTTTTGCACATTGAGCGCGCACACGCACACGCGCAAACAATAATAAAGCAATATGACTAAGAACATAACATCCGACATAACATCCCACCCCTCACAAAGAGCCAACCACCTTGTGAGGTTCCTCTCGCATCGCGCATTCCCCTTCCGCCACCTCCTCCTGCTGCTACTCCTCCTCGCAGGAGGACTGCTGAACGCCGCATGGGCTGCAACTTATACCTATCATGTTGTGAACAACAGTGGCACTATTGCCATCAGTTATAATGTAGAACATGATGCCAACAATGATGCACTCGTGATTCCAGAAGCACTGCGCAGTCCGCTGATTACGTTTGAAACAGGAGCATATAGTTATTATAAAGAATTGGCATGTAGCAACGTCATCAGCACATACGATGCCGTAGATACAGGCAACGAGATATTCGTGCGCTACGACTATGCCAACCACAAAAACCCAACATATAGTGGCAGTATCGACCTAAGCGGCGGCACGTCCTATCGTATGCTGACAAGCAATGGATATTACTTGATGCGCCGCATAGCCAATGCTACGTATACTGGTGCGCTGACTACCCTGAACGATAGTTATTCGGATTATTACTTGTGGCAGTTCAAAGGCAACGACCCTTACAATATCGAGGTTTACAATGTCTCGAAAGAACAGGCTGTCAGTTGCGGTACAGTTAATGACTGGATGAAAGCGATGGACTTTTCATCGACAGTCAACCGCTTCATATTGTTTAGAGGTCAAACTGACGGCGGTGCAGATGAGGGATACTGGTACTTAGTCTCACCCAAAGTCAACAGTCAGTCTCCTACAGTTTATGCACAACGATATGCATATTATGTTGGAGCACATAATCAAAATGACGATGAGATGCGTATCTATGCCAATGACAAGAAATACTACACTGGCGCATCCAATGGCGGTACGCGTTATCAGTCAGACCGTAACTACTGCAAACTGACTTTATCGCCAGTTCGCACCTTCACTTTCCATGTTACCACTCCGCTGACACATACTGAACTTACTGCCGAACTGACACCGAGCAGCAACAGCGTACAGGTTTCCATTCCTGATGACCTGAAGCGTAAGTTTATCACCTATCAGCCTTACTATCTTGACGGCAGCAGCACCAAGCACTACCTGACGGCAGGCGGAAGCGACACCTTCACCGAGACCTATCAGACGCTGTTAGATGCCGGCACAACGGACATCTACATTGAATATACCTCAACGCTGCCGTTCAATACCTGTACGGGCTTTGCCGATGCCGATGCGAACAATCGGTGGTACAACATGCATCTTGACAATAGTTCGAAATGGGTGTACAACCAGAAACTCGGCGGCTACGATGCCTTCCGAAGTGACAATACTTCGCAAAGTATAGCCGACACCCATCTCTTTGCCTTTATTGGCGACCCCTACGAGTTGCGTTTCATCAACAAGCTTGCCGGCGGCGACTACTATATCGGTTTCCCAGCCGGTGCAAGTACTGGCACAGATGCTTTTTACAGTTCAACTATCAACGCCACTGGCATCTGTACTTGGGAGTTGGTGGATGTCAGCGGCTACGGTGCGAGTGAATTTACTTTCCGGGAGTTCAATACCGTCAGCAGTCCGAAATACATGGGAACTGATGGTGTGCTGCGCTACCGTACCGCATCAGCTAAAGCCTCAGTGGTAACTCCCCCAACATCATATAAACTGACCTATCAAATTATAGACGCATCGACAGGTAACACGCTGGCAACAACTACGAAACTATACACATCAGGAGCCACCGCTACGGTTGCCATACCCGATGACTATCAGCGCGTATTCTGCACATACACCTATTACACCAAGTATTCGGACGGATCATTCTCCAACGAGGCAGAAGAAACCTACACGATGAATGCCGACAGAACTATCTACGTAAAGTGTGAGATAGAGAGCGGTATCTTTACCAATGAGAGTGACCTCAGCACACCCGCCAACATTAACTGGAAACACGTCAAGGGCAGCGAGACTAACCCCTACCTGATGACCAGCAACGGCACAACGCTGACTAATACCGCCAGTGTGCCGTCGGATGTCGTTGACGTGGATGCCTATACCTTTGCCTTGGTGGGCACTCCTTACGATTTCCGCCTTGTCAGCAAGAAAGCTGGCGACTACGCCACGAAAGATGCGCAGCCTACAAACAACAACAATGGTGTTACAATCTCCATCACCACAACCAATGCAGGACTGTCCCATTGGGAGGCTGTGCCTGCAATAGGTTCGGGAACTGACAAGTTTGCCTTTGCACTGAAAGGCACCTGGGGCAAGAGTGCTTCCGGCTCTTATGGTTCTTTCCTTCACACCTACTCAAATAGATGCGTGCTTGAAACAGGTAACGGAGGAAGTAAACATAAGAATCAAGCAAGCAACTACGACTTCACCCTCGAGCCCTATCAGCCTCGATTCTCCGCCACCTATAAAGTATTCCGCTCTGCTGGCGATCAGGTCGATGAGGCAGAAACGCTGCTATTGGTAGGCAATGCTCCGTCGTTGCCGGCATCAGCCCAACGCTATGGCATTGCCAGCTACACCTACCACCGTGGCAGCATAGATGGCGAGGTCATCAGCACACTTGAAAGCACCGATGACATTATTTACGTTACTTATACTGTCGATACCACACCCTTCCAGTTCAGTACGGACTTTGAGACGGCTACATGGTACAACATGCGTTTCGTGACTCACACAACAACCAAGACAGACGCATTGACAGACGGACATTGGTGGATAGCGCAGTTTGACAAGGGGGGGACTGGTTTCGAGGGCCAGCTGTGGCCGGGAAATGGCGGTAACGGCTCCAGCGACAAGGCTATCACCACACTTTCTGACCCGCGTGCCTACTATGCTTTCATCGGCGACCCCTACAGTTTTGAGGTAGTCAGTATGTATGCCGGCAATAATCTTACGGTACAGATGGATGGTGACTACCTAAAAGCCCAGGGTGGCGATGACGGACGTTCATGGGCTCTCTGTGCTCCGCACACATCATCTGATACGCATGCCTTCAGCATCGTATATGCCGATACATGGCATAACGCCACTAAGACATACTGGCGAGTGAACGGTGACCGTATGGGCATCCATGCCGTCAATTCGGCTAATAACGACCTGCTGGTGCAGGCTGTTCCAACGACCTACTACCCACTTACCTTCAAAGTCTACGACAGCGCGGACAATTTTGTCGTTGAGGACACCAAATACTACGCCTCAGGTACAACAGGGCTTACTGTCACCCTGCCCCAGACAATCAAGCGTGCCTACTGCGACTATAAGTATTATGGCACACAGGCCAATATGCAGACTGGTGAGAACGAGATTACAGACGGGACATCCATCGCCTCCAAGGCTGCCGCAGCCGAGACCTACTACGTGAAATACGCTCTGACTGAGAAGGGGCAGCAAATCTTCAGCAGCGACATCAGCTCCCCCCTCTGGTTCCACCTGAAGAACCATTACAGCAAATCGTCTTATTATGTGACCAGCAACGCATCCGGCACATTAGGCAGTTTGACTACAACGTTTGACACTTCCGATGCCACGGCCTACGACTGGTGCTTCATCGGCACACCTTACGGCTTCAAGATTTACAATCGCAAAGCAGGTAAATATATGAAGCCAGCCACCGCCACCTCAACAAATAACGGCAGTACCACCGTCACTGCTGAGGCCACCGATGATTTGACAACCTGGGAGGCCTACCACCCATACAGTAGCGGAAACGAGTGTTCCATCATCCTGGAAGGAACTTGGAAGAACTTCTATGCTGCTGATTACACTAGTGTAAGAGCACACAACCCAAGCTACTTCTACCCTTATGACAAGCGTCTGGCCATAGAATGGATTAACACGAATCAGTATTTCGACTTTTCTACTGAGACTCCGAAGGCCTATACCTACCACATCGTGGATAACACGGGGCGTATTGCCATCAGTTATACGCTGAAGAGCAGTGAACAGCAGTTCCCAGGTCTCAGCCTCGGCCATAGTGCCATACCAAGTGCCATCTACAGCCCGTACATAGCGGGCGAGACGCTGACATTCTACTCTACTGCCACACAGCGGACTGATAGTGGCACACCCGTTACCGATGCCGACGGCAGGGCTGTCTATGACCTGACGACCGCCATCACTCAGACACCAGCCACGGACAATGCCAATATCTACGTGCGCTACACCAACACGGCATTATCGGAAAAGCCGCTGCACCTGCGCGGTGTGCGCGGTTTCGACATCAAGGTGAACGGCAACCTCTACCTCTATGATAACGGCAGCGGCACTCTGACACATGATGCCAGCAGCGACAATCTGAACGACCGCCACCATCTGTGGTATTTCAAGGGACTCGACCCTTACGCTGTGGAGGTGCAGAACATCGGTGGCGAAAAGTACCTACTGCACAGTGAGAGCCCATCGGCAGCACTGAATTACGGCACCAACGCTGCGGGCCGCTACTTCATTCTGATGCAGTACGCTGACTACGAGGACTCGCCCACCAACAGCACACCCCGCATAGAGCTGATGGCCGCCACGGGGGCCGACCTCGGCGGCACCACCCCCGCCAACTACTACAGCGTAGGAGCTGCGAGCGGTACGCCCAGTCTCTATGCCAATGCCACAGGCTACGAGCACGGTGATGCCACGCTGAAACTGGTGCTCACCGTGGGCGATGTGACGGTGGTCTATGACATCGTGGACAAGCAGGGCAAGATTGTCGTGGCCGGCATTGCCAACGAGAGTGCCACGACACCCTCGCTGCCCGCTGCCTGGCAGAGTCCGCTGGTATCGACTTATCACTACTGGAACAGCTCCAATTTCAATATTGATGGCGATACCTACACGCTCAAGACCAGTCAGACGGAGATTGAAGGTATAGCCGAGGCTGCCGACGGCCATGTCTATGTGACCTACGATGTCATCACCGACACGGGGGATGCCAACTACGTGGACCTGAACACGGGCACGGACTACACCTACCGCCAGGCCCGCAGCGGCACTGATGCCACGCAAGTGCGCCGCAGCACCGACTGGGGCACCATGTACCGGCTGGAGTTCACGTCGAGCGAAGCCTACAAACTGGAGAACGGCAGCGACAGGGAGGACACCAACGTGACCGCTGCTGACACCCACCTCTACCCCTATACCAACGGCGACGGCCCGCTCTACATCTACCAGGAGAGCCGCTGGAACACCCAGAAGGATGCTGCCGCCTCAACGCGCACCCGCTGGACGTGGTTCCTGCTCAGTCAGACCGGCGACCCCTACCGCGTGATGATTACCTCGTGGCAGAACAGCCATGCCTACAGTGGCACCAACTATTATAACTTCCTGCGCACCTACTACAACAGCGAGCTGGGTACCGTGGTGACAGGCAACGTGACCGACGACCCGCGCACCCTGAACAGCAGCAGCCAGCAAATCATGCCCACAGAGTATATGATTCTCAATGGTAACGGCACCACTGGCAAATACCTGCTGAAGACCTCGGAACTGGTGAACGGTGAACATCAGACGGTGAACTCGTTCGAGCAGTACTGGCGCAACAACCCCACCGTGCAGCGCAAGCTGGGCATGGATGATGCCTCTGGCGAACCAACCGATGCACAGAAAGCCACCCTGCGACCGACGTGGCACAGCTACGATGCCTACGTTAATGCTGCTCCTTGGGCTGGCGGTTCGAAGAGCTATGCCAACTCCGAGCACTGGTTTATGACCGTCCAGATGGGCGACGGCTCGTTCAACCTCGTACCCACCGAGATGGATGCCGCCCTGGTGCTTATCGACCAGCACGGTTGGGAAATCATGCGCCGTCCCGTGTATAAGAGTGCCTCGCAGGCCGACCTCTACGCCGCCAGCAAGACGGAGCTGAAGAAGTTCGACAGCCCCATGGTGTCACAGTATCACTATTACACCAACGCCTCCAAGCAACCGGGCTACCACAAGTACACCGTTTCAGCCTCTAACCTGCAAGCAACGACCTCGTCTCTTGGCGATGATTACCCACAGTCGTATCAGGGCGGTATGATTCGCGACCTCTACGTCACCTACGACGTAAAGCCGGAGTATGCCGACGGCTATAAAGCCACCACAGGCGAGGCCACGGCCTACCTCGTCAAGCAGGGTACATATTATGCTAAGGACAATGGCAGCAGCAGCACCATTGCCAAGGAAACCATCAGCGATATCACCACCGTCTCTGACAATGCCCTGCTCTGGTATGTGCAGCGTAACGTGAACATCGACGAGGAGATGGCCTACGTCTATGAGGATGCCGTAAACGAGACGCTGACAAAGGAGGCCACGGAGGCTGCCTATCTGGCCGACGGCAAGAACGGCCTCGACCCCTACAACCTGCAAATCAAGAATAAGTCAACGGGCAACTACTTCAAGAGCAACCTCAGCGGAGCCACACTTAGCGGCGGCAGCTGGACGGGCACCTACAGCGGCAGCAAGACCGTCACCCTCGGCGCCACGCTTGATGCCATTGTCGGCCAGGGCAACGACAACACGACGCTGTCCATGACCAACGCCACCTTCATGGCCATCGACGACGGCAACGGCAACATCCGTCTTATGCCTCGCTTCGACCATAGCGTGGTGCAGACTGATTTTGCCACCTTGGAAGCACAGCAGAGTGCCGCCCCCGCCGAGGACGACGGCAGCGGCAGCACACAGACTACGCTGCTGCGACTGGCCAACAACTATGTCTATATCATCATCGACAACCAAGGGCGTGAATCTCTGCGCTTCACCAGTGTGGGCGAGGTAGGTCCGACGATGAAAAGCCAGTTCACAAGTCCTTTTGCCACAAACTTTACGTTCTACAAAGCAGCAACCGAAAGCGGTGACACCTACACCCTTGCCAACAACGACCTTATCACCACCTTTGCTGGCGTAACCCTCACGAACAATCATGTCTATGTGCGCTACGACTACGACGACACCGCCGATGCCTACAATCTGCTGAACGGCCTGTGGGCAACGATGAAGGTCAACAACACCTACGTACAGTTGGATGGAACCGTCAAGTCGGGAACGAAGGATGCCACGCAGTCTGCCTGGCAGTGGCGACTCACGCAGTCGAGTAGCAACACGCCCGACCCCTACGCCGTCAGCCTCTATAACAATTCCAACGCTTTGGCAACGGCAGTCAGCATCGGCGGTCAGTTGCGGTTTGCCCTGCTGCCATATAACAATGCTGCCGATGCCTACGCGCTGGCTGTGGCAGGTAGCGGCAGCTCCAGTGCATACAACTTTGTCGACGGAAGCAGCCTGGCATCAGGAGCCACCATCACGGAACAGGCCGACTTTGCCACCACCGGCACCATCGGTGCCACCAAGAAGGCGGAGTTCACGCGCGAAATCATTCCCGCCAAGATTACCTACAAGCTGATTACCAACTCTGGCAGGATAGTGCTCACAGACGAAGTGACACCCACCTCGCCTTATACGCCTGAACTACCCGAATGGATGCGCACACCCATCATGAAGAGCGACGCCTACCATTTCTTCACCAGCGCCACCCACACGGGCAGCGACGAGAAGGCGGGCTACACCGTCAACACAGCCACCGAGACCCACACCATGCTCAGTGTTGATGACCTGACGGACGGCACGCTCTACGTGCGCTACGATTATGAAACATCGAAGCAGGCCACGACGCTCAACAACCTGCACAGCAACAATGAGCGTGCCCCTGAAGTCAACAAAACGCTGGCGAAATCCGTCACGCTCGACCTCAGCGGGCAAGTACCCTACTATCTGATTAACACTCAAGGTTCTTGGTACTGGTATAGAAATAGTGGCGGAGATATACAGGTGACACAGGACATCAAGTCGGGGAACACGCTATACGCCACCCATGATGCCAACATGGTGTGGTATCTCACGGGCGGCGACCCATACGAGTTTAAGATTACCAACTGCGTGGGCGGCTCAGACAAGTTCTTCTCGGTACAAGACCTTTCCAGCAGCGCACAAGGTACAACCGCCATGGGCAACATTGCGACGGAGGGTGATGCCACACTGACGCTGAATACCTTCATGCTACTCAAAACCAGCAACAAGGACTACCTGACCATCTTCGTCTCGGGCAACGAGTACCTGTCGTTGCAGGAGTATAGTAGTTATATCCGTGTTACGAAGGATGGCACACCCTATCACACCCACTTCAAGAAACCGGAGGCCATATACACAGCCGCCACTAACACGGAGTGTTTCTCTTTCTATCCTTCGCTCATCTACCACGTCATCACCAACGAAGGCAAGGAGGCCGTCTATGCCGCTGCTACCTACCATGACACGACGATGCAGATGCCCGATGCCATCAAGAGCCCATTGGTGCGTGATGAGGACTTTACCTTCTATACCGAACGACCCGTCTGGGACAGCGGCATCCAGACGCTGACCGTCAACAGCAAAAGTGCCGCCACCGAAGGCACGACCATGAAGACGCTGGTGGAGAAACGCAACGCTGACATCTACATTCGCTACACCTATAACCGCGACACCAGTCCGATGCAGTTCCTCGACGGCGTGGACAAGAGCACGACGCACGGTCTGGACCTCAGCGGCAGCACATGGTACAATCCCGCCACGTTCGAAGGCAACAAAAGCACAATTGCCGACACCTATACGCGTATGCTGCGCCTGACGCACTTGAACGACAACGACAACAATGTCTATTATGCAAAATACGTCAATGGTAATTTCGTAGCTGATAATTATAAAACTGCCTTTGGCTCACTGTCGCACAAGAAACTGCTATGGCGGCTCGAAGGTAACGACCCCTACGCCATCAGAATCCGTAATGCCTACAAGGGTCTTGACAAATACCTATCGGCAAGCTATAATAGTGGAAACATTGATTTCACTTTCACTGATGACAGTGACCCTGAGGCCCATAGCAGCACGTTCATGTACCTCAACATCCACTCAAATAATGATGTAGGGACTGGTGCCACGCTCATACCCACTGGCAACATGTATGAAAACCGCTCGCTGAACAACACCTCTGGCGAAAACATAAAACTATACAACTGGGGCGACCTTGCAAGGCGATTAGGCAACAGCGGCGTAGGCAGCGGAACCTCTTGGGACTCCTGGGTCTACTTCTACAAAGCTCCCGTGAATCGCAAGTACCGCTACCACGCCGTGAAGTATGACGGTGACACCAAGGTTGGCGAGACTTGGACGGCCACGCTGGAACACGACTGGCTGATGCCGGTGGTGCTGGAGGACCAGATAGCACGACTGTATAGCAAGTACGAGACGAAGAGCAATACCTTTACCGGTGACAACAATGAATACGTCACCGGCACCAGCACTTTCCAGACACGAACAGAGCTGGCCGACGCAGCACAGTTCTATCATGATGCAAACATGACGGAGCGCATCGATGCCGGTGCCTACGGCTACGACATCTATCCAGAAATCAACACCGACGAAGTCTATGACATCTACTTCAAGTATCAGGTAGATACGGAGTCGACGGTGAGTGGAAGGACATGGAGCGACCTGACCAGTACGGCGGAGGATATTGCGACTGACGTGGCGAGCCGGAGGGCAGACGGCATCCTGAAGGAGGAGAACATACGGGCGAACTGGTGGTTCATGGTGCTGGACACCGACGAGGACATCACGGCGACAGGCAGTGGCAACAGCCGGACGTTCACGGGCAAGCAGCGCTTCCTGCGCCGCGAGGATAACGGCACGGTGAGTTGGATGAATAACGACTACGCGCTGCATAAGAACACCGTGGACAACTACCTCGGCTGGAGCTACAACCGACTGGCAGAGAGCTTCCGCAAGGGTGAGAACGACGCCTTCCGCGAGGGCCGCTGGCTGTGGGCCTTCGTAGGCGACGACCCATACAACCTGCGGGTGCTGAACATGGAGACGGCGGTGGGCGTGACGGCCGATGGCGAGGGAGTATATACGCTCGATGCCGCCAGCAACTGCTGGACAACCATCGCGGAACAGGCTACGACAACGACGTCGGGCAATGTGACAACAACCACCTACAGCTACCCTGTCACCATCCCGACGGAGGAGCCAATGGAGAACGACACATGGGGCATCACCCAGGGCGTAAACTACGACAGCGGCGAGGAGACGTTCAATCTGCTCAGCACGGCCATGACGCACCAGGTGGACAACATGGACGTGAACCAGTTGCTGTATTGGCAGCTGGTCACCGACGCGACAACCAGTGCCGACAGCGTGGCGGGCATGACGCAAGCCACTGACCGATCGAATGCCATCCAGCTGCTGCCCTACACGCCGACGAAATACGAAGACGTGAAAGTCGTGATACGTCGTAAGGACGAGGTAGACCGGTACAAGAATGGTGAATTAGCACTCGATGCAATGACCACCGGTGCGGAAAAGCTCTACTTTGCCGCCTACGACCGTAAATATGCTGCGGGCGACAAGATTGACCTGAGCGACGAGGACACCTACCTGCCGTTCAACGTGCGTCGTGCCTTCTGCGACTATGCGCTCTACAACAGTGTGACTCCTTTCGACGACACCACGCCCGGCATTTATACGGTGAAGGCAGGACCTTATCCTGACTATACGCAGCCAACGGGGGAATACGACGAGGACGGAAGGCCTATCTACAACTACAAAAACAGTGATGGCACCCCCGCCAGCGGTGCCCAGGCGGTGTATGCCCACTATGTGGTGACAAGCGACGTGTTCCTCAACACGGCTCCGACCCAGACGCAGGTGCAGCAGATGGCGGACAACAACGACCATGTATACTTCATGGACTTCCCCGACCCGTCAGGGGCTGACACTTACCACCATGCCTACTTCGACCCCAACAGCACGTTCTTCACCCAGACGGGCGACCTGAAGACGAAACGCGACAAGACTACGGGAGTGGCCAAGACAGAGAAGAAGAAGTGGGACGGGACTAATTTCGTCGACGACACGGATGCGTGGTACAACCACTACCAGTATCGCACGGCCTCGAACCGCATGGAGTCGGTGCCCGAGCGACTGAAATGGTACTTCGTGGGCGACCCCTACAACCTGCAAGTCTATTGCACGGCGGGTGACTGGAACACGGAGACACTAAAGGACAAGGACGGCAACGACATCGCGGGCAAGGAAGCCGGAAAAGTGGCCGCCAACCTATGCCGCTTCGACGATACGGAGACGAATTTCCAGTTTGTGGTGGACTGTGTGCATCTGCGTGTGCCCGACTACTCGAACATCGACGCGCAGGCAATGGTAGAACGCACGGACGAGTATGGCAACCCCATAGAGAGCATACCCAACCGTCACTATAACAAGCCATACTTCGACGACTTCTATTGGGAGTGCGTGCCGGCAGCCAGCAACGAGGAGGGTACGTTTGCCCTGCGCTTCAAGGAGGACAACGACCTGCTGGGCTACCGCAACGTGTACTACTATCTGGCCCACGACGGACTGAAGAAGACCTATCAGGCCTCAGGCGACAAGACCGTTTACAACATCAACCTGAGCTACAACGCCGACAACGAGACACACCTGACCGGTGACTACAAGGGCTACCACAAGGCCAACGACAAGAACACCATCATCCGGCTGGTGCAGCCGGCAAAGGTGTATATCAGCGCCTTTGGCGATGTGGAAGCTGGTACGGAGAGTTCAGAGAACCGTAAGAACTCTGATAGCATGACCACCACATTGTCGGCTAAGAGCAAGACTACCGATGAACTGTCAGAGTATTTCGGCGTGGGCGAGACGCTGACTGAGGTGCCACGCCACCTGCAGCGCAAATTCGTGAAATACGGCACGATGAACTATGAGCTGACTGCCGCCAATGCCACAAGCATCAGCGACTGCAACTCAAGCTCATCGGCTGACGGTACAAACCATGGCCAGACAGTCAATGACTTGATGACGCCGTCCGTATCTAAGGAGAAAGTGAATCCTGTGTTTAAGTTCAACGTCAGTTACTCGCTGGATGACAAGACACTTGATGAAAGTGGTAATATAGTACACCTGTTCACCACAGCGGATCAGTATACCGCAGGGAACTTGCAGTGGATAGACATGACGGTGAGTCCCAACCGCTGGCTCTACTACAACAAGAATCAGAATGTCAAGACACAGGTGAGCGACTACCGCACTGCCGTCAGCGACAATACCGCCGACGGATGGAACGACGGTCTGAAGGGACTGCACTGGGCACTGGTGGGCGACCCGTATGACTTTACCATTGTGAACCGCCGACGCTACGAGGACGGCAAAAACAGTGAGGAACAGTGGCTGGCGGTCACCAAGACAACCATCGCCGACTACAAGAATACTGAGCCAAATGATTCTGTCATTTGGACCACCAGCATGGTAGACACCACAACAAAGGACACAAAGAGTGCCAACACCTCGACAACAGAAGCAGCAGCCGACCAGGCCACCCACTTCAGCGTACAAATGTGGAAACTGGGCGGTGATGATGCCTACTTCCTGCGCACGGCATCGCTGAAGACGACGACCAATGACTATAACAACGGCAATACCACCAACACCAACCAGACGAACAACTACTGGCGCATGATTATGAAGGCCTACCCCAACAACACATCAGCCACCAGTTATTTCGAGATGGTGCCTTATAGCCTGGCGGAGAAGAGCTACTACTCTAATACGCAGTATGCCGACAACTACAGCCTGACCATGAACGGCATGGGAGCCTATCAGCAACGCCTGGAGATTCGCACTGCCGTGGCGAAGGACGAGGACGAAGCCGACAACAACTGCTTCGATGCCGACGTGGAGATACGCACCGCCACTGGAGTGCTGCGACTCACCAGCAGCAACATGGAGATTCGCTATGGCAATGCCATCAATTCGCTACCTCAGGTGCTGCGCCGTTTCGGTTGCAATTATAAAAAGTGCTACCTGAACTACGACCCCGCCACCAACACGGGAACAGAGATAACTAACTTCGGCGAGTTGGTGGGTGATGCGGGATATGAAGCGTTGCACGCTGCCATGACGGCAGCCCAGGTTGCACATGCTGACGACCCGACCAAGAGTCCGCGCCCGCTGCTCACCTACATCTACGAGGTGGATGACGATGTCTCGCAGTATTTCACCACACCACAGAATGCCGCCATCGACGAATACACGTGGATGAACACCTATTTCTATTGGCAGCAGTACTACAGCGGAACGAGTGTAGAGGTGGAGAAGACGCGCCGTAAGTTCGACCACTACGTCTATAACTCCGCCGGACAGATTGTCGACGAGGTATGGATCGAGGAGTCGTACACCGAGGTGGTGACCAACCCCACCGAACCCTACCCCACCAAGGGCTATCTGAACACGCACACCAACCAGACACCAGTGTATGCCGACGAGACCACGCAGAGCGAGAATGACCGCCAGAAGTGGAGCCTGACGGGCGACCCCTACAACTTCACGATGAAGAACTACGCCCAGTATCTGAAGGACGCGGATGCCACGGTGGCGCTGACGGGCGACAACCTGGTGACGCAGACCTACGACGACATGCCGCTTACCATTGCCGTGGATAAGAACGGCACGCCGTTCCTGGCCGTGTTCGACACCGACCCGACGAGCGTCACATACGGTAATCTGGTGAAACTGGTGGACTTCGAGTTCAGCACCACCAGCGACAAGAGCGTACATGCTGTCACGGGTACGGGTCTGAACCCCGAGGACCCGACGGGCAACACGCTGCGCACAACCTATGGCAGCGGCAGCAGCGTCAAGCCGTTCTATCTGGCCAACCTCATCAAGTACGCCGACATTCTGGTCTACCACCTGGTGATGGCACACCAGCACTCGCTGGACTATGCCGATACGGGACTGACCACCGACCAACTGACAGGCGTAAGCAGCAATGGAACACCGACGGGTGTCAACTCGCGTCTGGTGGAGTTCCTGCGCTACTGGGAGAAACTCAACAACGTCGGTGCTGGCGCCTATATCAATGCCAACGCCACTGCTACAAATAACAAACCACAGGATGGCATCAACGATGATACGACTGTCAAGACTCTGCTGAAGCAGAAAGGCACGCTGCGCAACTTCCTCAGCTATCCGGTGGAAGACCAGGAGGTGAGCCGCATTGGCATCGGCAACCGGCCGCAACTGCCGTGGTACATGAAGCGACAGTTCTGCAACTATTATATGTATCAGAAGGATGTCATGCGGTCAGTGGTCAATAGCAGCGACCCGATTGTTGTGACAAAGAACGGCGTGGACTACAATGTCTGGGTGAACGAGGCTGAAGGCATTACCGACACCCTGGCTGTCAACACAACACCAGCAGATCCCGCTAATTGGTACAAGGCCTGCAACGTCACCTGGAAATCACTGTTCGACGTATCCTACTGGTCTACATGGGATGAAAGTGACGGAGAGGACGTCAAGTACACAGTCACTGCCGATGACGTAACGAAATGGGGCAACGGGCTGGAAGCCGGCCAAGTCAAGAAAAAACCCAGCGGCTATACCGAGGCTCTCGGTCTGCAAGGTCACATTCTTGACAAGCTCTACGACTGCCACCACAACCGCAAGGTGATTATCGACGTGGTCTACGAGGTGAACACCAACCAGTTCCGCTTCGCCGACAAGGGAAGGAACACCACGGCATGGTACTCCATGATGACCAACAACGAGAACGACGGTCTGATGAACTTCAGCTACCTGCACAGCGTGGGTGCCCGCCTCGACCGCACGCATCACTACACCAACAACTATCTGTGGGCTCCCGAGGGCGACCCCTACGGCTTCGTGCTCCGCTCACGCTATGCCACCATCAACGGCACAGGATGGGACGACGTAGCCATCACCACCAAGGGACATCTGCCAAAGTCGACCAACGACGCTACGTCAGGCGAACTCACGGCCAGTTATACCAGTCAGGTGGACTTCAAAGATAAGCGCATCATCCATCAGAACATCGCATCAGGAGCCGCTACCGATGGTCCTGACAACGCCGTCTACGAGATGTTCGTAGGTGGCTATGACGACTCGTTCCTCATGCACCCGACATCGGCATGGATGGACAACGACGATGCTACCCATGAGACCTACTACATGAAGCATCAGACTGCCGGCAACACTACGGAACTGACGAAGACCGACAGCAAGACGCTGCTCACCGACCGCGATGCCAACTGGAAGCTGGTGTGCACCTCGGAGCAGCTCATCCCCTACTTCAAACGGTCGGGCTACGTGGGCGGTCTGCAACCGCTGGTGGCACAGAACTTCACCAATGTCGACTACTACGACCAGTTGCAGCAGAGCATTGCCAGCGGAACCCCACTCAGTTTCAGCACGCTCCGCAAGATTCAGGAACTGGTGTATGGCGGCACGTTCTACAAGAAGGATGGTATTACGGTCGTAGCCGAAGGCAGCGATCGCCCGGCAGCGTCAGAACTGCCCATGACCTTCAAGAGCACCAACCTCGTCAACATGACCCCCGGCTACTACCGCATCAAAGCCTTCTCCGAAGACGCGCTGAACACCGACGGTGAAGACCTGGCTGGTGACGGTTCTAACATCAAGGGCATCGTCGGCCCGCGCTACATCAGCGGCTACCGCTTCGAGAGCGAGAAGACCGACCAGTATGACGAAAAGAACAGCGGCGGTCGCTGGCTCCACTTCCTCGAGACCGACATGACAAGCAGCACCATCCACACCTTCGCCGACCTAAAGGAAAAGATTGACGCTACCCACAATGCCGGCATCACCGACCGCGACCAGATTTCACATCCTGCCATGCGCGGCAACATCGAAATCCTGCCTGCCGACTTCGACCCGTCGAGCATCTTCCAGTTCACAAAGGCCACATCGGCCACTTCGGGCTACGAGGTCTACCGTCTTGGTACCCAGGGACTGAAGCTGTGGGCACGACCGGGCGGAACCGAAGGAGTGGCCGAAGCGCATCAATTCGGACGCACAGAATTGGTAGAGAGCACGCCGTCAGCGGCAGAAGGCTACACCAGTGCCGAGAGTTCGGGCAACTGGAGCCAGGACTTCCGTCTGGCCGACATCGGTGGTGCAGCCATGACGCTGCGCACGCTGAAGCAGGAGACTGGCAACTGGGATGCCGACGTGGCCGTGAACCTCAAGACCAACTACGTCTGCATCGACCGCAACCACCGCTATCGCATCACCTGCCATACGGATAACGAGATGGTGGAGATTGGCGACCACTACACCACCGACGGCCTGAACGGCATTCAGGACACGAAGTGGCTGCTGCAGCCTGTAGGCACCAAGGAAGAGTGGCCCTACAACGAGATGCCGCTGCGTGTGGAAGTGCAGAAAGGCGGTGTTGACAAGAACAACAATGAGGATAAGCATTACTACGGCTCGCTCTACGTGCCCTTCGACACTCGCCTGTCGAACACCACCGACGCCGCCTTCACCTTCACGGGCAGCACGAATAGCAGCACCACGCAAGTCACCATGGCATCCGTCAGTCAGATGAACGGCATGGGTAACCCGCAGTATGTGCCTGCTGCCTGGCCCGTCATCCTGCGCTCCAACCAGCCTAAGGAGGTAACGCTGGTGAATCAGGACGCATCGACCTACGCCACCAAGCACTATGTCAATATGTACCTGCCTTACAATGCACCGCAGGAGGTAGACAAGAGCGACATCAAGTTAGCAGGTGAGTATCTGGAGCGACTATTAGATAATAGTTATATAGCCGGCGTAGAAAGCAAGACTGTCATGGTATTCGGCCTGCCGTTTGTCGATCACAAAACATCTCATGATGATTCAGATGTAGCACACCACGAGTACGACCGCGCGACCACCCAAGTAGGCTTCTATCAGAATGACAACTGGAATCGTCAGGATTATTCTGAATACAAGGCCCATGGCAGCAACTATCCCTCGACGGCAACTGTGGCCACCGACGACCAGCGCTCGAACAAGTACGTCTATCATAACAAGGTGTACTACCTCTTCACTACGCCTTCGCCGGCTCCTCGTCATATCGTTGCCCTGTTCGACGGCGTGGAAGACGATCCTGATGACAATGGCATTACCAGTCACACTCCGTGGCCGTGCGATGTCTATGACCTGCAAGGCCGCAAGGTAGCTACCGATGAGACACCTGAGACACTGCTGAAGAACCATCCTAATCTGACGAAGGGAGTCTACATCTTCGGAGGACGAAAGGTGGTAGTGAAATGAAGAATGAAGAATTAACTACTGCTATGAGATATCATTATATAATAAATAAGGTACGCGCGCGAAGAAAGCGTTTGCCATTCAGCTTAGGGCTGGCAATGCTATGCACCCTCAGCGCCTGCCAGAGCGACTGGCGCAACGGAATAGAGTCGCAATGGAGCGATGAGCAGATAGCCTTCATGGGCAGCGTGGTGAGCAGCCGGATGACAACGCGGGCTGACGGTTCGCTGGTCAACCTCAACGAGTTGAGCCTTCCCACGACGGCAGATCGCACTTACTACCGCTATAATCATGACAACGGCCTTGTTGAACCCACCACACAGAAGTACCAAGTGGGCATCTTTGGATGTTACACGGGGCAGAACGAGTGGGCAGACCTGGTGGACAAAAAAAACGATGGAACGCTTACGGATGATTATAAGGAGGCTTATTCCGCCAACCTGCTTTACAATGCCCCAGCCGATATTGGCAGTGACGGCAGCCTGACATACAATCCCCTGCGCTTCTGGCCCAACAACAAGTTGGAGTCGCCGGCCACAGGTCATGAGTATTGTACTTTCTGGGGGTACTATCCCTACAACCCCACCGCCAGCCCGGGCACCTACGGCATCAGCATCACCAGCAGCGACATCGGCGAGGGCACGGGCATGGGGCGCGTCAACTTCACCATGCACCCGGATGCCGCTCAGCAGAACGACTTCATGATCAGTGAACTGGTCACCGACTGCAACCGCGACAAGTATCCCCTCGTGGCTACCTCCACAACAGCCTATTCGCCAAAGCCCGTGCAGCTGCGTTTCCACCACATGCTGGCACAGGTGCGCCTCTATGCCTTCATCCGGGGTACGGACAAGCTCGTATATCAGGTGGATGGCAGCGGCGACCCCGTCTATTATAGTGAAGGGCAGACCTATACCGATGCCTGGGGCAAGGGGCATACGGTGACGGCAGCAGAGGCAGGTAAGATACCCGTCATCGACGAGGCGAACTCCATCCGGTGGTATCGTGAGGAGACGACTGACGTCACGGGCAACCGCAAGCGTGCTGACATCACCTATAAGATGGAGTTCAACAACATCAAGACGGCGGCCACCTTCTTCCCCGAGTACAACGTCGACGGCTCTGTCAGCATCGGATATACCGACGCCACCACCCTCGGCTCGGCCACCGTCAACCACTACATCATGAACCCCTACTGGTTCAAGTTCTATCCCAGTGACTACGAAGAGGAAAGCAAGCGCGGCGAACGCTATATGCTGAATGACAACTATATGTACGGATGGTTTGAGGACACCAAAGGATATAAAGCTGAAGATGCCACAACTGAAGACGGATGGAATTGGAGTGGCAAAACCGGAAACATCCTCGGATATCAATTAATCAATGAGAATGCTCAATGCGCAGAAGATTTGAATGGAGAATCAGCTAAGCACTACAACTACCCTCCCGGAAACATCCTCATGGTCGTGCCGCAGGCGCTCAGCGACGATGACGTGCCCCATATTGTGATTACGGCCACGGGCAATCGGGGAGTATGGAACAGCACCACTAATCAATGGGAAAAAGGCGACCCCGTTACTGCCAAAGTGACCATCAACCTGCTGCAGATGAACCTTCGCTGGGACAGCGGCTTCATCTACAGCTATGCCTTCGTCGACGAGCTGCAGCCCGGTGACGACATCGTCCGCGGTCCGGAGAGCATCACCACCGTCTTCGACACCACACAGTGGACCGATCAATGGTAGCCCCATCTTCGACAAGCCCCAGTGCCCACTCATGACAGACAAGATACCCCACCGCCTCGACGATGTTGACTACTACGGCCGTCGCATCTACCACATCACGATGACCACCGAAGGCCGCCGTCCTCTGTTAGGCATCCTGCAGGGAGACCCCGCCATCACCGCCGGTTTGCCGGGAGCCTCCAGCGTGCTGCCCACGCCATTAGGCCAGGAGGTGCTGCGTTGCCTGATGTCCATAGAGCATTACTATCCGCAGGCCCATGTCGTGACCTGGCAGCTCATGCCCGACCACCTCCACTTCATCTTCTTTGTCACCGAAGCCAGCGAAGCCCATCTGGGCCAGATCATCAAGGGCTTCAAGCTCGGCTGCAACCGCGCCTACAGCCGCCTCTTCCCCGCCGCCGTCACAGCTCCCGCCGCCGTCACAGAGACTGCGATATTATCGCAGCCGCAAAAAACGCAGCCGCAAAAAACGCAGCCGCCCCACCGCCCCACTACCGAGGAGCGCAAGCACGGCCAGCTATGGGCCACCAGCTATTACGAGACCCCGCTCTCGGGCAAGGGCCAACTGTAGCACATGATAGCCTACGTCAGCGACAACCCGCGCCGCCTGCTGCTGAAGCGCCAGAACGCCCCTCTCTTCACCCCCACCCCTCTACAAGCTGCCAACATCGCCTTCCAGGCTGTTGGCGACGCTGCCATCCTGCTACAATCATTAAAGCGCAAGGCTGTCCAGCTGTCCACTCATCTTTATCCTGCCGAGATAGAGAAAGAGGTGAACAGCCATCTCGTCTTGGCGCGCAATGGTGTGCTGATGATTTCCCCTTTCATCAGTCCAGCAGAGAAAGCCATCATGCTGGCCTTACAGGCAGAAGGGCTACCCTATGTGCGCCTCGACGGCAATGGCTTTGGCCCTTATTACAAGCCCTCGGGACGCGACTGCGACCTTGTGGCAGCGAGGCTGCTGCTCATTCTGGCATCCTGGGAGCCACGCCCCCATCTGCACCGCGCCGACTTCCTGGCTCTGAATGCCATCGCCGCGCAGCTGGCAGCAGAGAAAATCTGAGAAAGCCCCCAGTCCAAGTGTTACAAGCCCGAAAAAAACTTGGCTCAATAGGCCGGCAGGATGCCTGTCGGGCGAATAGGTAAAGCTGTATTGAAGTTCTGTTGAGAATTAAACTCAATAGGCTTTTTATTGTTAGTCGTGTTATATGACCATTCGGGACGCAGCCAAAGTGCATAGCCCCCATTTTTGCTGTTATGCCCTCCTGTCCAATAGATGCCAGTAGATGCATCCGAGAATTTGTTTTGTGATACTACCGTTTCATCTGCTGTCATATCGCCTGACCATCGTCCTGTTGATGGCAGATAAACCATATTGCCATAGCGTTCTTCTTCACTAAGATCAGGTGATGGATTACCATCAGAATCAATGGAAGTATAACTATGATAATTGGTATACAGGTATCCGCCTTTACGTTCGTCGCCGCTCTTCCATACAACACCGTTGTTGTCAGTTTTGTCTGGCCACATATTCAGGAACGAACCACGATCAGCATTGGCACCGCTACGCGAGAAACCATTGAAAATGGCGCAGTCTGGCATCTGGAAGCCAGGAGGACAGGGATCATAGACTGTTTTACTGGTTGTAGACCAGAAAGCATACTCTGTATCCTTGTCCCACCAAGTTTTGGTACTACTTGTGTGCTGTAGTATGGCCAACGGATAGTTGATGAAATCGCAGTAGTTGGTAACTTTCTTGCAAATAAAGTCACCAAACACAGAAGTATTCATATAGATAGACCGTTCTGTGCCGTTAATCTTCTTCACCATCGGCAGGGCTGTGGGGCGGCCCCATTGGTAGATGGTGGATGTGCCGGTGATGAGGGGTTGGCGGGCGTGCTGCACGATATGAACGACGGTAGTGGCTGGCGTTCCACCAGGCTTAGATTCCGTCTGCTCCAGTTTCACCCATACCTCGCGCTTGCTGTAGAAGCCAAAGTCCATCTCGTCGGGCACCCAGCCAAGGTTAACGGGGAGGATAGTGTTTGACTCACTATTGTTATTCGTGATGGTGACGAGGTGGGACTGTGATTCATTGGTCGTTGCATTCAAGAATTGTGAGTCATCGTAAACCTCATCAACTTTTCCTGTATTCTTATACACCTCGTCAGTCATCCAGATGTGCCATGTCCAGAACGTTTCCCAGTCGCCATACTCATAACCGCCAGTACCTTGGCTGGTATCCAATATCCAGTTTTCGTTCTCGTATTTCTGATAGACGGTCTCTGTCCTTCCTTGTAGAGCAATGACAGCATTTCCGGGTGTTGATTTACTGACGGTGAAGCCGATTTCAGTTGCGCTGATGGTAGGTGATGTGATGAGATCCGATACGTCCTGCCATACAATGACGGCCCGCAAAGTCTGGCGGCTGCCACTGGCTGAAGTCCACGTGTAACTGGTACGCTTACGTGTTGAATTCTCAACGATAGTTTCGTAAGTTTCGGCACTTGGATTCTTCGCCTCTATTTGGTCTTTGATGAGTTTCTTGGATATGACCGTTCCTTTGTGGTCTACGAAGGAAGCTGCCTCATCGCCGTCACTGGTTTTATTGCCATATACCAGCGGGAATTTGTAAGTGCCCTGCCGATTGACGATATAGCAATTTGCAGTTTGTGACGACATATCTACACCATTTGGCGATCTGACGGATAGATTAAGACTGTTGGCTGGAGAGGTTGAATTTCTTCCCAGAATCTGCGCATGATTGCCGCTCTTGGTGTAACTCTGTGGCGAGATGATGTAGTTGGCTACGGAGCCGTCGCCGCCGACATATTCGCCGGTTGTGCCGGAATTGGAACCGCTAATAGTAAGCCATGCGGGTTTTCCATCTCCAAAAGTTGTTTCTGATGTTGGCTCCGTGTTTGAATATCCTGCCACCTTCCAGTTGACGGCGTGGGTATTGTCTTCGCTGTCAACGGAATAGTCCCAATAGCTGTGGTAACTGTGTACGGGGAAGGTGCCGGTAAGGGGACTATCGCTGTGCTCAAAAGCGCCGGGCGATTCGGCCAGCAGGTAGTAGCCGTCCTCCACCTCGCCGATGGTGAGCTTGTAGGTGACGGTATAGCCCTTCTTCCACACGTCGCCCTTCAGCGAGCACTTCAGAGTATGCTCCTGAGTGACGTCATCCGTATACTCGGTTCGGCCTGTTTCTGAGTATGTGTACTTCGGCTTTGCTTCGATGACCACCTCGAGTTCTGCATCCTCCGTCACGGTATGTGGAATCATGAACATCACCTGCTGTCCGTCAATGTAGGTGTTGCTGCCTTCCGTATAGTCAGAGAGACCCGTCAGTTCATAGTTGGCTTGCGGTGGGGTAGTAGGCAGCGTCCAAGTCCCCTGACTGCCTGTGGCGGCATCGACGGTGGCTGGGTCGTAGGTGCCCTGCGTATAGACTCCCTTCAGCGAGATTTTCTTGACGGTGATGCCGGTAGGGATGGTGCCCTGGGCAAAGCGGATGGCAGTCATGGCATGTTGGAAGGTCAGATTCACCGTCTTGTTGTCCCTGCCGAGGTTCTGCTCCTTCGTGCCTATCGACTGTACGTCGATGATGACGGGGTCGGACATGCCGAAGAGCACGTCGCGCATCTCGCCAGCCGTCTCGGGCAGCGTGTATTTGAAGGTGGGCGGAACGAGTGTCCCATTGTCGTATTGCGGCTCGCTGGCCAGCGTCATGTTCAGCGACTCGAAGGCTGGCGACACCGCACAGAAGCGCATGTACTTGCCGTCCTCGTAAGGCCACTGCACCGACGAGCGCCAGTTGCGGATGCGCTTCAGCAGAGTCTGCGAGAACAGGAAGTAGTGGTTGGTGTTGTTATCCGGATTGTCTGGATCGAACACACAGCCCCAGATGGTGAGCGAGTCGTGGAAGTTGGTGCCGTCACTCTTGACTATCTCCGTCAGCGGAGCGCGGGTGGTGGCAGCAGTGCTGGCGACGGTATGGGGATGGATGCCCACATAGGGCAGCGGCATACGGTGAATAGCCAGTCCGTCGGGGTTGTCGCCCTCTAACGGATGGGCCACGAATCGGTCGGCCTGGCGCCGTGCCGCCATTGCGATGGTATCGGCGGCAGTCCGTGTCCCCCCGACATTGATGGTCATGTCGGCCTGTTCGACCGTTGTCACGCTGAACTGTATGCCGTCCGTCGCGTCGTCCTGACGGGAGCTGCCTTCGTACAAGTCATCGTTACATGCCGTCAACAGCGCCATCAGCACCAGAAGCGCCACGCGCACCTTATCACATATATAATAGCTCTGTCGTTTCATCATTCCTCGTTAAGTGTGTGGTCTATCTCTTCGTTCTCAAAACCAGTGCCGACGCCAGGGTTGAAGCGCATGGGGAAGTCCCAGTCAACGACGCTGACCACTTCGAACTCCACATGCTCCACACCGATGCGGATGACCAGTTTGTACTTCTTGCCAGCCTCTATCTTCAACTTCAGCGGATTGCCCGTCACCTGGTTCACGATGCGTGCATACTTATGTCCATCCTTGTCGGTCAGCGTCGAGAGCAGCAGTTCGTCGTCACGTGTAATCATGGAGTATTGCAGCGTCGGCGAAATGGTAATCTCGCCACCGCTGGGCAGCAGTGTGATGGCCTTGTCGGTGAAGAGCAGGCGTTCCACCTCGTCCACACCGTAGTCTGCGTCAGAGTCCCATAGGCCAGTCTCGCTATTATAGCCCTCCCCCCATTTGTTCAGTTCGTATTGCCGTACGGCGCCCAGTTCATCTGACGCGGTGCCCCGGACGATGTCGTTGAAACCGGCCTCGCCATAGGTGAGGGTCTTTTCCTCTGCCGTCCACGCCTCGCTGCCCGTCAGACTGGTCCAAACACCGGTCTCTAGGTTGAGCCGTCCGCTGGTAAAGAGTCCTGTTGTCGCAGTGTTTGTTGTCTTGAAATCCAGTTGGCTGACGAACAGTTTGGTGTGCTCCTCATTGTCAGGCTTTTTCCCCGAGTAGGTCGGCTCGTCGTAGATGCGCTGCACATACACCTCGACAGCCGCCAGGGCATGATGGAACTCCAGCGGCACCTTCTGCCACATCTCCGTGGTGCCCTCAAAATAGATTAGTCCGTTGCCGTTGCGTATGGCATTCAGGCAAGGTTGCGCCCACAGCACATCAGTCTGCACCGTGCCCGCCGTTGCGTCCATCTGGTAGATGAGGTGTGGTGACTTGTCGCTGGCGTATGTCAGCCCTGTGATGCCCGTAGTTTTCCCTGTGCTTCCTGTGGTGCTATTGGCAATCTCCACAAACGGTGCATAGGCAAAGAACGAGATGTAGCGCGACTGGGCGTTATCGGTGCTGTTAGGCCAATACTTCAAGGGTGAATAGACCCAGTCGTTCACGATATCATCGGTTGTCGTATAGAGTGCCCCCCAACGCACCTGCTGGTTGTACATGAAGTCGGGCGTCGCCGCAGCTCCTGCCGTAGCCCAGTTTTCCGTCTCCGTAAGGTAGGCCAGCACTCCGAATCCCTCGCCCAGTTCCTTGAGAGTCTCGACATTGTCGACCGTGCCGCCACGCGTAGCAGAGAGGTCCGAAACCTGAGTGGCAAAGCTGACCGCCTGTTCGCTATAGGTGATTGGAGTGTGCTCTTCCCCACCCTCGCTGCCCGAGCAGGCCGTCAGCAGTCCGAGCAAGGCCGCAGCCCACCCCATGGCGTATATCTGATGTCTGTTATATCTCATTACAGTAGTCATTTGTTGCTATTACCTGATGATGATTTTCCGGCCGTTGCGGATGTAGATGCCGGCAGGCAATGCCTTGCTGCCGTCCACCGCCTGTCCCCGCAGGTTGTACGTCCTGCCGTCGCCCTGCTGCTCTTCCGTCTGGCTGACAGCCTCATCCATATCGCTCACTCCAGCGATGCCGATGTACTGGGGTGCCGGAGCAGGCGAAGAAGTATTCCAGATGGGGGCGTTTATCTTGTCCGTGCGCAGCAGCAGGTAAGCCTTGTTGACACCGAGGGTGTTGCGGGCTGTGCCGCCGTCGTATGAATCATTGCCATAGAGGTGCATCCGGTAGAATGCCGCCACATTGCCCGATGTGAAATGCTCGTCGTAGGTGGCTGCGTTGCTACCCTCTTTCTTCCATGTCATGTAGCGGTTGGTAAGGATAAACACCGTGTAATCCGTGCCAGTAGTGCCATCCAGGTTTTCTGTTTCTGCGGTAAATGTCTTACCCTCGACACACGGTCGCATCAGGTTGTTCTCGAACTGATAGGCCGCATCACTTGCCGTAGTGACGGCAGGCACGAAGAGCGGCACCTGGTAGGTTGCCTTTTCAGCGATGTCGGGAACGCCAGTCACCTGCTTCAGCACCAGTCCCTGATTGGCAGGCACCACGTATCGTTCATCGTTGATGGCCACCGTCGTCTTCGTCTTGTCGTCTGAATACAGCGGGTTACCGCTCTTCTCAATGATGGCATAAGCCTTCACGGGATTGGTTGTCAACAGTGAGTTCAGCGTGTAGTCGATGGCACGGTCGCGACTCTCCGTAGCCCATCCCGTACCCAGTTTTGTCATCTGCTTGAACTCGTCAGTCACCGCAATAGCATAGATTTCTGCATCGCTGCCAAAGGTAAACTCCGCATTGGCATTGGCCGTGAACCGATAGCGGTACTGATGGTTGCTGTTGTTCACATCGAATGTCAGGCTGTTGTCAGTTGCATATGCAGTGGTCACTTCCTCCGCGTTTGTCACTTCTGACGGCTCTACGCTGCTATTGACATAGATGTAGTAATTGCCGTAGTTGGTGTCGTCATTCGGCTTTGGCACAATCACCTTGCCACCGCTACCGATGCTGAGTTTGCCTGACGACTTCCAGGTCTGGTAGTTATCACCCACCTTCTGGGCTTGTTCACCGCTGTTGGCTGTCGTGTTGTCCATACTGAGTGTCAGTCCGGCCGTTCCGTTATTCAAGTTAAAGCCCAAGCCTTCCGTTTCGGGCAGTGGTGCATTGAGGGCAGAAGACACCAACTGTGCCCCATCAACATGGTATGACTCATAACTGCTCTCTCCATAATGAGTTGTTATGACAGCATAATCATTACTGTTGACATTCCAGGTTTGCGTGGCTCGGCTGACGGTCTTGACCTTATCCTCTCTTACCTGGATGACCACGTTCTCTTCCACACGGTCGCTGCTGGCAATGTTGGTCTTGGTATTGTTCATATACTTGGTGAAGTCCCAGGTATGCGGATAGGTTTGTTCTGGTTTCTTACCCACAGTAATGGTATAGTTCCTCCAAGTAGAGATATACTTGCCGTCCTGCGTACAGTTGCTCAATGCCACATAGAGTTTTCCCCAGCCGTTGGTGTAGGTGAAGACAGGATGGCCGCTGCTCATGTCTATAGAGGCATTCAGAGTGGCATCCTGCTTAATGGTATAGGTGGGATTACCGCCATTGTGGACAAACAACTGTTCCCTGACATCATCATTCAGATCTAGCGTAAACGACTCATCATTGTCCACGTGCAGGTAGTGGCTGCTGCTCAAGTCTTTCATGGTAGAGGCATAGGTAGACTGTGTGTCGCTGTAGTTGTCGGCAGGTTTTTCCCACAACACGATTTCATACAGGCGGGTCCATGTACCGTCGACACTCCATATTTCTACATCCACGGGGTCGTCGCCCTCGCCTGCCACGATGAAACTGTAGGAGCCATAGCCGTCTGAGCTGGTATCGTTGTGACTAACCCCTGTAAAGGCAATCTTGTAGATGTCGGTAATCTCTTCTCCAGTGGCATCGCCCAGTCCCGACATGCGCAAACGTTCGCCCTGATCTGAATTATGACGGCGCCAATAGCAGTCTATCTGCTGGCCAGGCTTCACTTTCGGTATGACGATGCGGCAACCACTCTTAAAAACAATTTCCCGCTTCTCATCGGTCTTGGAATACTTATAGCCTTCAGGATATTCCCAATAGGTGTCATGATCAGTTTTGGATTCGTTGTTTTCGAATCCGTTATCTGTATACGCTGCATACGACGAGACGCCCATCGTTCCTTGAGCATATATTAGCAAGCCGGCAGATGGCTGAATAACTGTTGCATTGTTACCATCTACAGTCTTCAGATACGCATAGACATAGCCACCGTTTGAGTCTGGGGAACGGAACTTCTTCTGGTATTGCCAAGTGCCGGATGCGTCGGTTGCCACATAGTAATCTTCTTTGTTTGTAGGCAACGGGCGAGTTCCAAGGATATTCCCTGTTTCGTTGTAAGTTGGAAGTGTGGAGGTTAAATCTGTATATTGGAAATTCCAGATATGCTGCGAATAGGCAACAGTGACAAGGGTGCTCAATGTCACATTGACAGCTTCTCCGACGATAGGTCTATAGTTGACAGTAGCTGAGACGATAAAAGCACCTCCCTTACTGGAAGGAATACGTGCATCATTAGGCTCAGTAGAGTCATTCCAACTCTCATTGGCATTGATATTTGTAATGTTCAGTGTCTTTCCGTCAGCATTTACGGTGACTGTCGGAGTGCTTAGATTGCCATAGACTGCAGTTATTGTTGGGGAACTAACAGAATTGATGGTGCCATCTGTATTTTGTACAATCAAGTCATAAGATGTGAGATCATTTGTAATGACTGGTTTCATGACACTGAACTCAACTCCCAGAATGCTACAAGTAAATGTCTTCTCGATGGTTCCCAACTTGGCCTTCAGTACCACGTCACCCAAACCGTTTGCACTGAAGACATAATTGCCGCCCGACATGGTGACGCTTGCTGTTGTTGAGGATTTTGAGCAACTGACGACAGAGAATTCGACCTGACCTTGTAGGGTAGTATTGGTACCGCTTCCGTCAGTTACCGTTACATTAGTCTTCAGATCGTTGCCAAAAGAATATTCCCCAATGTCGATAGCACCATTGTTCAGCATAAATCGAGAATAGACATGAAAAATTCCCAAATCAATGATTTCTAAAGTAAATGTCTTGGTCTTACCATTTAATCTTCCGCCCGAACCTGTCACTTGAATGGTCACCGTTCCATAACTGTTCAGACTTGTAAGTTGACCAGATGTTGAGAAATCTCCAGCTTGAGTGACATGTTCGCTGCCGCTGGTAATGGAATAGGTAAATGTAGAACCTTCGCTGTTAATAATCTCGTTCTGGTATCCCGTTCCTTTTTCCACATAGATGGTTTCACTATCGTTACCGTCGCGAAGCACAATAGCAGAACTGACCGTAATTTTCTGGATATTGAAGTATAGCGAATAGTTGTTGTTATAGAGTGTTACGTATCCGTCATCAGAATTGCACAAGAAGGTCTTTGTGGTGGAAGATGTGGCCATTGTGTAACTGCTGATGTTATTTCCCTCAAAATCGCTTACGCCTTCAATGGTCAGTTCTGTCTCATCATCTGAGGCGAAAGACTTTATCTCGACCGTCATACCTTTATGGGCAGGAATACGCAGTGTTGCCTTTGGTGTCGGTCTTGAGAAAAGATTCACGTAAGCATTCGGTGTTGTGTTTCCATTAGAGTAGAAACGGCTATTACCCTTTATCTGTAAGCCATAGGTGACATCCCATAAGTCGCCGCTGTTGTTCCATAAATATTCGTAATCAGTGTCTGTATACGTCTTTGCCCTTACGTGCGTACTACCACGCAAATTCCATTGAGAATTGTTCAGGTTCCCAAGACGATCATATGTGGTTTCATTTTCTATATCCCACAAGCCGTCCGTGACATAAAGCGTTGTTGAAACACCTGACAAGTTGGGATAGGTAGCTGGCGTGTCAGATGTTAAATTGCAAGTAATAACGGTTGTACCTTGTGTGGTGGACGATGTGGTAACAACGCCAGTACTTGAATCAACGGTAGCAGCACTTGTGTTTGACGATACAAAGGAGCTGCTGGTCAAGGAATAATGACTGGTCAAGTCAGTATTGGTAGCCAAATCCGTCACCACAAAAGTAGGAGCAGAAAGAGTCTCTCCAAAGAATGCAACACCATGAATGGAGTTAGCATAAGTCAGGGTGACTTGTATGTTAGTATAAATAAGGGATTTGAGGCTGAATGTCCCTGTCTGGGAACACAGATAATACGTACCAGTCTCTGTCAGTCTGACTTTCCCCATAGCCAAACTGCCATCTCCAGGGTTGGCAATGCTCATCACGGCATCAGCCAAGGTACCGTCGCCATTTGCTTTCCGCAACAGCACCTGCTCGTCGGTGATAGCTGAAAAATAGCCATTTACAACCAGTGTCCTCGCTTCTGTCACTACAATCTTGAAAAAGGTTCCCATATCGGGCTCTTTATCCTTATCCCAATCAGGCCAGTGGGTGAAAGTATAACCGTTGTAGTCAATGCAGGCAACGGCTTTATTCCCGTCGTTGCGTATCACTTGAAGTTCGGAAGCGTTACCAAAATGTAGGGTGAGGGCATCTCCCACGGCAACACTTTCATCGGTGATTTTACCAACCGTATTGCCAACCTCGAAGACCTCTCCCGTTACCAGAGAGCTGGCTGCTATTTCGTTGCGGGTCTTTATCCTAAGATTATATTCCGACGAGTGACTTCCAGTAGATGCCGCAATTGTTACGGCACTACCCTCGCTGATGTCATCCGCATCGCTGCCTGACGTTTTCCTGGGGTAGAAGGGATAATATGGAGAAGTATCGGTCTCGGTACGGAAATAACCGTCGTTACCTGTAATGGTATAGGTGGCGGTGTTGCCTGTCTCGTTTACTAATGGGGAATGGTACACCATATCCTCAATGTACATCACATCTGTACCTTTCGAAAAGTAGAACCCGTCGAAAACCTTCACGTCGCTGAGGGTGATTGTCGCATTCGACTGCCACGTATAGACTTCAATGATAGTCAGGTTGCTGACGGTTGTAGCAATATCGTTACCGGAGAAATAGACTGTTGATGGAGTTTCCTTGTTGACGATGGAATAGGAATAGTTGTTACTGCTACGATTGAAAGTGAGTGACACATGCACTGTTTGATTGAAAGCACTTGCATTATTTGCGTCCCCATTCGTACGATAAGATGTGCCGTCACTCGTTCCAAACCGCATAATAAGCCCATCTGTATTGTATGAGGATTTGTTAGAACCATTGGCATTTGTCCCTCTCGTTGACTTGTCACCAAAACCTATCTGCCAGCGGCTGTCGGACGGTATGTTACAATCGAACTCGACAGTGACAGTACTGGCAGTTATAATGCCAGCTATTTCGCTAAAGTCGGCTATAGCAAGAGCATATTGGTTTCCTGCATTGTTAGCTGATGTATACGTCCCGTCGCCATTGTCCGTCATGCGATTCACCGCCTCGAAGTGGACTCCGGCCCACGAGGGGATGGAGCCTGTTAGTATCAGAAGGAGCAGGAGGGTGAGTCTGCTGAGGGGCGATATGTGATGTTGTCGTTGTCCGTTCATTGCCAAAATGTTATTTTCGTCTTACCGTACGTCTTTTCGTGGGGCGAGGGATTCGCTGGCGCTGGTGCCGTGCTCTATCTTCACGTCGACGGGAACAGGTTGGCCGGTCCAGTCTGTAGCGGTGACGTCGAGTGTGACCCCCATGAGGGTGATGTTCAGGATGAGGTGGTATTTCGTGCCAGCCAAGAGGTCGAGGTCATTGATGTTGACAGTCGAGGTCTTATCGGTGTCAACTCCGCCTTTTGTCACCTTCCACGAGAGCTTCAGTGTGTAGTTCTGTTTCGTGGCATTGGGGATGACGAAGAGCAGCTTGTTGGCTGCTATCTGAGTCCCTGTGATGGTGAGCTTCGATTCGCTGCTGCTGGGTGTTCCCCAATTGGGGGTGTTTGCGCTGGAATTGTTCAGATTCAGCGTATTGGTCTTATGGAATGACCCCTCCAGCTCCACTTTGTCGACTGTCAACGTATAGTCATCGAAGTCACTGATGTTCGACTTGACTTCTACGCCTATGGCAGCCAGGGCGTGACGGAAGGTGAAGAGCACGGGGCCGCCGGTCTGTGCGAGTGTGGTACTGATCCAGGGCAGGCCGGTAGTTCCGTTGACACCCCAGAGCAGGTCCACGCTGTTGTCGGGGTCGGTGGCGATGGTGTAGGTGACGGATGTTCCTGAGACGGCAGTGATGCCGGTCGAGCCGCTGCCACTGCTGACATACGGCGCATAGGCATAGAAGTCGATGGGACCGCCGCCGGCATCCTTGTTCCAGTATTTCTGATCGGCGCCGTAGGTCCAGCTGCCGGGATAGTCGAACACGGTGCCGGGATTCTCGGCAGGTGTCGGTCCGTTGTAGGTCACCTGTTGGTTCGTCCATTCCAACTGGCTGGCTATGACGCCAAAGCCATAGCCGGTGCTGGCCAGCACGCTATAGTCGATATTGCCTGTAGCTCCGGCGCGGGTGGCAGTGCCCTCGACGGTGGCAGCCAGCGTGATGGGCACAGCCTCGCTATCAGTCGACGGGCCGTTCGTGCCCTCGCTGCTGCACGCCACTACAAACAGGCTTGCCAGTATGCCATATATATAGTTTCTTTTCATTCGCTGCTATTCTATCTTTACTTCGTGGTTCATGCCGACGGTCAGGTTGACGGTCTTGTCCGTGCCCTGCTCGAAGGTGATGGAGGGACTGGTGACGGTCTCCGTGCCGTAGTCCGCACTGGTGATGGTGAAGGTGACGGTGACCGACTGGCCGGGAATCTGGAGGATTGCCGGCATGTCGACGATGAGCTTGGACTCGCCAGCAGCGACCTCCAGGCTGCAGTCATCGCCGTCGTTGGCTGGTGATGATGCTATGCCCGTCCATGTGCCGTCACTCAGCGACAGCGTGCCAGTGGTGTAGCGGGTGCCCGACAGCGCGATGTTTGTCAGCGTGATGGTTCGTCCGTAGTTGTTGGTGATGTGGCCGAACGACAACTTGCCCAAGGCATGTTGGAAGTTGAAGGTGACTACGCCGGTAGTTGTGTTCACCGTGCCCTTGGCCCACAGCAGGTCGATGGTGTTGCGCAGGGCGGGCGAGAAGGTTACGCTGGCAGACGAAAGTGCGGTGATGCCTTCTGAGGGTGTGGGTGTAAGGCTGGCCGTTGAAACGTACGGCGCATAAGCATAGAAGTCGACGCTACTGCTGGCAGAAGTCAAACCCGGCCACAACAGTTTGTTGCCGTAGTTCCATGCATCGTCCTCCCAGACCACCTTTGTGTTTGTCATACTCAGATCGCTGCAAAACAGCCCGAAGCCGTCGTTGCTGGCCTTGAGGGCCGTGAGTGTCTCGCCGCTGCGGGTGACGGTGACGGTCTCGCCCTGCCACGGTTCTTCGCTGGCGACGATAGTCAGGGCGCGCCGGTCGTCGGGCTGCACTGCCCCACCCTCTGCAGCGTCGTTGTCGCTGCAGGCCCAGCAGAGCACCGCTGCCATCAGCCATAGGCCCAATATGTATTTCGTGCGAGTCATCATTTCTGTTTTACTTCACATCATATTCCAGCGTCTTCGTGACCCAGTCGATCACCTCGGGATTCAGCGTGATGGGCGTGTCCCAGCCGTCGACGCTCGTCACGTCGAACTTCACCGTGGTCAGTCCCGGCTGCAGGCGCAGCTTGTACTTCTTGTTAGGCTCGAAGGCGAAGGCGGTGGAGAAGGTCGCCGTCACGTCGTTCTTCACGATGGAGAAGTACTGGGGGTAGCCCGTCTTCGGCAGCGTGAGCCGCTCGTCGTAGGTAATCACGTAGTAGACCATGCGAATCTGCATCGGGTCGTCAGGATGGCTGTCGAGGTAGCTCTTGTTGGGGATGACGGCATAGCAGACGTCGTCCTCGTCGTTGAGCGACACCTCGGTATGGGTGACGCCGGTAGGCAACTGATTGAACAGCGCCAGTGCGTCGGTGGCATCCACGTCGTCGTCGCCGTCCTGGTCGCTCAGTTGCAGGAAGCTGGCGGCCATCGTCTCCGCACTGGTGTCGTCCCAGTATTTCTTCACCGTAGCATCCAGATACGAGTTGCTCAGCGTGCTGTTAATGTCGAGACCGCTGATGCTGAGCGATACCTTGCCGGTCTGGCCCTCCCATCGCGGCTCGTCGGGCTTGTCGGCAGCAGGCACGAAGTACATCCTCCCCTCCTTGAACAGCGGTGACGACAGGAAGTCGACGCGCTCAACGAGTATGTGGGTGAACATGTCGCGGTCGTCACCATACTGCGGCGACGTGTCGTCGTTGTTCACATGGTCGAACAGGCCCTGCACCGTGATGTAGAACTTCGACAGGGCGTGCTTGAACACCAGATTGACCGTTCCCGTCACCGAGCCCTCGCCGCTGTCCTTCGTCTTGTAAAGGTCGGTCTGGGGCACGGCCCATAGCAGGTCTACGCTCTCGTCGACGCCAAAAGGCTTTTCAAGGCTCGTGCGGTAGTAGAGCGACGAGCCGTCTGTCGACGTGCTGTTATTCGTCACATCCACAATGCCGTCTGCCGTTGCATCACTGCTGCCCGGCAAGGTGCTTTGCTGAACATACGGCGCGTAGGCAAAGAAGTCCAGGTAGTTGTGCGGCTGCGAGCCCTGGGCACCCTGGTCGTCGGCAGGCTGATTGTCGTTGGGCCAATATTTCAGCGGGCTGTACGACCACTTCGACGTGCCGCTGCTCCAGTCCACCTGCTGGTTCCACATGAAGTTGAAGGGGACGGACTTATCGTAGTCCGACCAAACGGTATTCTCCGTATACTGTGCAAACACGCCGAAACCGCTGGTCTTCAGCACTGCATCGTCCATCGCTCCGGCCTTGCCGGCGGGATAGGTGGCACGCGTCGACTGGCGGGCCTTCTGCAGATAGCTGCTGAAGCTGACGGCATCCTGCGCTGACGGCTTGTCGGCCGTCACCAGGTCGCTGTCCTTCGTGCAAGCCACGAGCAGCAGCAGCACACTAAGAGCATATATCGTATAGTTACGCCTGTTCACAGATGCAAAAACGTTATTACGCAGGCAAAGGTACGAATAAATGCGCAAAACACAAAATAAATATATATTTATTTTACTTCGCAAGTGCCTTTTGCTGACCACGGCGATGCGTCACCCATGCCTCAGTAGGCCAGCCTATAGAGAAAGGCTATGTTTTTATAGATTCATCGAAAAGAAATCATAAAGGTGATTGTAACGAGTTCGTAGGGCTCTCGCAGGGGTACGGAAGGCAGTAAGTCAGGGGCGAGAGCCTGTCTGGCAGGGACGGAGAGCCCTTCTCGCAACCTTGCGGGCATACGCAAAACACTTTACGGGCATACGCAAAACACTTTACGGGCATACGCAAAACACCTTACGGGCATACGCAAAACACCATAACTGCCTACGCAAAATAAGAAGTGTCTATTTTTTCAGCATGCGACAATTGTCAGGATTATAGCAGGGTTATAGCATAGTTATAGCAGGGTTTTTAAAAACTATGCTATAGGCTAAACGCCCTGTACAAAGGCATTCCGGAGAAACTATAGCACCTATAGCATAGTTTTTGTTATTTTGTTCTACGATGCGGCGTAACAAAAAAAATGCACAGGGGGACAATGAAATGAACCCCCTGTGCACTTGCTTTGTGCAGATGCACTCATCTCTTAATCTTTAGCCTGAGTGATGCTGGTAGTGTAGACATAATTATTCGTACCATCATTGATGGTAAGCACAATGCCGTCGTATGTCTTCACTCCACCTGTATCGTTAGCAGCATCGGCAGTATAGGTCACTACATTACTTGAAACTGAGGCTGACAATCCACTTGGAGTGGTTGTTGCCGTGACTGAAGACACGATGCCGCCAGAAACTGTTATTGTACCTGTAGAAGATGCTGCTTTTCCTATTACTGTAGGAGTCAACGTGTATGTATTGTCTGGATTCTGGGTGATAGTAACGGTAGTAGTAGATGTTCCACTTCCGCTTTCTGTCAAAGTCACCGTATTAACAACTGGCTGGTTTGTGCGATTTGGATTCAGTGTTACAGTGACAGCTTGAGTTGTGACAGAAACGGGAGTTGTAACACTTACAGATGAAATACCGCTCCCGGTGTGTGACTCCGCAAAGGTGCTACCATCAGTTAATCCAGTGAGATTAAGCGTATAGGTCGCGTTGCTCGCAGCCGTATTCACAGTTGCATTGCTGCCTGCGGCAACAGTTGTTGAAGTGGTCTCACCCTGTACGTTGATCGGCAGATAGACATCGTTGATGTTAACCTCGCCTTCATCGATAGTACCATTACCATTGTTATCTGTTCCATCCACATCCCAGTCAGAAACGGTAGCTTCGAACTTAACACTGGTCAGGCCGAGGTGCATCACGAGGGAATATTGCTTGTTCAGTTGAACAGCATCGTTGAACGAGACTTTCTTCTTAATGGTCTGCTTAACCTTGCTCCATGTAGAAGACTTCGGGTCGTCTGTTCCTGTATCATCATTTGCTGTACTTGCCAAATTGGGGTCAAAAGTTCTCACAATATAAGTAACGGTAATTTCGAAAGAAGGCTTCGTGCCAGGAATGAATACAAAAGGACTTGCCTCCGCTTTATAAACATGTTTCTTATCTGTAGTCACACCAGGAACAGTACCATTCACTTGATAATCACCACCACCAGAATTGCTCATCTCGGTGACACTTTCAGGCTCAGCAATATCGGTATTAAGATCTGCAGTAACGTCTGCATCGGTTCTTTTGATAGTGTGAGTTACTGCATCCGTTTCCGAACCTGTTGTATAGTTACTCCATTTACCTGTGGCCAGATTGAACGTACCGCCTGTTACATAAGCCGGCGTGTCTGAAGCATCAATATCCCCATCGCCGTCGCTATCGTATCCAACCTCACAATTCTTAATCTCAATACTTTCGATGGTTACAACGGTATTGGCGTCTTTGGTGCCACCAGTTTCTGAGCCGTCCTTGTCGATGTCGAGCTGAACCAAAAGACCGGCCTTATCGCTGATTGTCTCGTCGCTTTTCTTCACAGAGCCGCCAATCTTAGCAAGGGCATGCTTAAAGGCAATATTAATCTTACCCTCCACCTTCTGCTTGGTCAGGTCAGCAGGAACAGTATAACCATTAAGGATGGCTTGTTCATAAGTAGTTCCACTTGCATTATATTGCTTTCCGGCATTAGCTGCTCCTAAGACATTTTCACCTGTTCCAGCAGCAAGCGTTCCCCAAAGAAGATCCACATTATTACCATCTGATGCTAAGACGTAAGTAATCTTGGGGTCGCCAGTAGTAGAGTTTGCAGTAATGTTGGTGATACCTACATCCTTAGTACCTATCTGAGTTTTGCCAGACCCAACAACATCATATCCATCCGCAGCACTCGATACCTTTTCCTTTCCTATATTGGTGCCACTTGTTGAAACATACACGTATGGTGCATAGGCAAAGAAACTTACTTTTCCGCCATTTGCATTGGCAGAAGTAGCAGGGTCGCTGCCTGTATCATTGTCCTGATCGTCAACAGCACCATTTTGAATTTCATTCGGCCAATACTTGATAGGACTGTATATCCAATTAGGACCTGTAAAAGTTACCTGTTGGTTATACATAAAATTCGCTAACTTATTCTGCGTATAGTCAGCAGTTCCGGTATAATAGGCAAACACACCGAAGCCATTGGTGGTTGTCCCGTTTTTCAGCAGATCAGTAGTCATTGGACCCTGATATCCTGCACGGGTAGTAGCACTCTTTCCCATGTAGGTGCCAAAGGTGACGGCATTGTCAGGGTTTTCAGGATTGGGGTCGGGCTGACCAGCATAAGCCTCGAGCTTGTCAGAAGTACAAGCGGTGAACATCATGACAGCAGACGCCATCAGTGTCAGAAATTGGAAACTCTTCTTCATTGTTTTATCGTTTTTTAATATTTATACCTTATTAATATATAATAGATGTGCAAATATAGCGTATATTTAAGACAAAGCGCGGTTCGTTTACAATATTTAACTCTACCCCCCCCCGAATTAACTAAAAATAACTGTATCGGCGTTTCAATCCACATTAGTTGGCAGCCAGACGTGCTCCACTTCTTCGTCGTCTATATCGACATCGTCAGAACCAGACGAGCCGCCTTCTGGCGTCCAGTCCTCCACGGTGGCCGTGAACTTCACACTGGTCAGACCGATGTGCATCAGTATGTTGTACTGCTTGTTCAGTTCGAGAGGCTCCGTAATGGTCAGCCGCCGGGTCATGCGCTGGCGAACCTCAGAGTAATGACGGGTCAGCTGGGCATCGTAGGTGCGAACGGTGTAGTCGACAGTGATGTCGAAGACGGGACAGGTGCCGGGAATGAACAGCATGGGCAGCACGTCGGCTGTGCAGACATTCTTTGGAACGGTGGTGACGCCGATGGGCAGGCTCTCGAAGCCCTGCTGCGAATAGCCGGGATGAACGTCGGGTTCGGCAACGGCCTCGTGGAGTGCTATTTCCTGTGAACGTGTCAGCCCATGGCCGACAGGAGCCACATGGGTCCACTCGCCCGTAGCCAGGTTGAGCACACCGGCATCGGGCTGGTTGCTGCTGACCATACGGACAGCGTGAATAGTCACCTTGGTATTATAGGGTGTATGGGGTACGGACGGGCCTCCGTCGTAGGGCTGAAGGGTGGCTCCCGTCTCCGGTCCTCCCTCGTCGATGTCGAGCACTGCCATCAGTCCTTTAGCGGCAGTGGTTATGTCCTCGTCGTAACTGCCAGCACTGGGTCCCGGACCGCCTATCTTGGACAGTGCATGCTTAAAGGCAATGCTGACTATGCCGTTATGGGCCGTGCTGGTCAGGTCGGCATTCACCGCGAAGCGCTGACCGTCAACCAGTTTCACGTCACCATAAGGATCAGTCCCCCAGAGCAGGTCGGTCTGCGTGGCCATGTCGGGCGACAGCTGGTGATGAACGGCAGGGTCGAAACAGTCGGTGCGGTCGCTGGCTATGACCACATCATCCATATAGGGAGCATAGGCAAAGAAGCTGACTTTTGCAAGCGTGTCGCCGGGCCAGCTGCGCACGGCAGTGCCGTCGGCAAACTGCCACTCCCCCTGTGCGTCATTCCAGCGGATGGGTTCGTGGTTGAGGAAGTCGGGCTGTCGGCGACTGACAGCATTCTGCAGCCGGAAGTCGCTATAAGGCGTCTGGCCCGTCATATATGCAAACACGCCGAAGCCGCAGTCAGGCTGTTTCAGGCGCTCTGTATCGATGGGGCCGACACAACTGCGCGCAGTGGCAGTGCGTCCCATGTAAACGGAAAAGTCGAGCTGATGTCGCACACCGTCAACGGACGGCTTGACGTCCCCGACATCGGCGCTGTCGGAACAAGCGGTCAACAAGGCCATGAACAAGATGGATAACAGCGTGCGCATAACGTTGAAAAAAGTTTAAAAACCACCAAGATCAAAAGTGCCGCCGTCTTCCCACGGATCGACCCATGCGTCAAAGCCGGCTCCACCAGTGGGCAGCACCCAAGGCAAATCGATGATGTCGGGCAGGACGATTTCAAGTTTCAGGTGCTGCAGGTCGGTCCGGTAGCGTATCTCTGCCTCGCGACCCGTTGGCGTGATGTAACGGATGAGGTGCCCCGCATTGTATGTCAGATTGATGACGGAGTCGTTAGCCAGCGTGAAATTCAGCTTCAGCACATTGTCGGTAGAGTCGCGCTGCGACAGGAGCTCCTTGCCGTGTGGCAGGCCGAAGGTGGCCACACGGGTAGAGATGACTCCGATGCTGTCGGTGGTGCTGCCGTCCGCATACTGATAGCGCGTGCGGGTCCACTGCTCAGGATCGAATCGCAGCGTGCCGGTCTCGGTGGTGCGGTTGATATGGCTCATGTAGAATCCGTCGGCCATCCCGCTGATGCTGCCGTTAATGGTCTTCAGACTGTGGTAGTTCTTCAGTCGCAGTTCCACATAGAGGTCGACGGTCATGGGCCAGGGCACCTCAGGAATCTCGAACACATGCTCCGATTCGCGATAGCTGACGAAGCCGTTGTTCTTGTATTCTTCGTAGGGAATAAATATAGAGGTGTCCTGAAGCACCATCTCGCGGGTAATCTCGAAGGTGTCGAGGGCTACGGCGATACGCGGGTCTTCCGGGGTGTACATATAGGTAGCACCATCGTCCCAGCCTCGGGTGGCACCGCCGACGGTGAACGTGGTGGCCCGACAAGCCATCAGGTCGTACGAGTCAGCATCGTGGAAGCGCAGGTACGGAGCATAGTCGTCGGCCAGTTCGTTGAAGATAATCATGTGATAGGTGCCCGGATCCAGTTCAACGGTGATGTGGTCGGAATTGGTGGTACGGACAATGGGCTGCCCGCCTTCCACGTTCCATATCATGACGGTCATACCGTTGGGGGTGCTGCCGTAGAGTTCGACGAAGTTAACTTTCCAGCGCACAATGATGCGGACATGTACCTTCTCGTCGACGATAACCTCCAGCTGACGGCGCTCACAGGAGGAAAGGAGGAGCAGGAGCAGTTGGGACACAACGGCCACACACAGGAGCATGGACAATAGACGACGCTTCATCGGCGGGCCTCCTTTCTGCTGTCGCGACATTTACGCCCGATGA
>FLNY01004382.1_pt1 | contig 44514 bp, 32 predicted proteins | sample 1140381 | NCBI WGS metagenome assembly FLNY01 (sample SAMEA3878172, study PRJEB12797) | bioreactor metagenome | biome: Moose rumen | place: Sweden | collected 2011-10
GTCCTGATAGGTCGATAATACCACATGGGTGGTGCCCCTCCCCCTTGGTAATCAGATATTTATATTCAAGCCCTGTAGGGGTGTCAGACTAAATACGATTTTTTCAAGTGGACTCAATAAACAATATATAAAGACTATCCGCGAGGATGGATTAATTACATTTAAAACCAACAAATTATGAACGAATTAGAAGAATGGCAGGGCAATGACTCTGCGGAAAAGAAAGAGGTAGAGAACCGAGAGGGTTTTCAATCCATGAATCACAGATCAAACGGATTCAACACAGGATTCAACAGCGGTCAGCCCCGTCAGCGGCGTCCTCGCTTCAACAACAGCGAGCGAGTGAACTACCGTGGCAGCCAGGAGCCGGGCTTCCGTCCTGAAGGTTTCGGCCGTATGGGTGGTAGCGACAGCTATCAAGGAGGCTACAACCGCGAGTATCCTCAATATAACAACAGCCGTGGCGGCTTCGACGATTTCGAAGGCGGTCAGCGTGGCGGTTATGGCCAGCAGCGTGGCGGCTACCAGCAGCGTGGCGGTTACGGCCAGCAGCGCGGAGGCTACGGACAGCAGCGCGGAGGTTACGGTCAGCAGCGCGGAGGCTACGATCAAGAACGCGGTGGTTACGGTCAGCAACGTGGCGGCTACGGTCAGCAGCGCGGCGGTTACGGTCAGCAGCGTGGTGGTTATGGTCAGCAGCGCGGTGGCTACGGTCAGCAGCGCGGCGGTTATGGCCAGCAGCGCGGAGGCTATGGCCAGCAGCGCGGAGGCTACGGTCAGCGTCCTCGCAGCGGCAATTATGATCCGAACGCAAAATACTCAATGAAGAAACGCATTGAATACAAAGAGTATCTGGAGGATCCTAACGCACCGATCCGTCTGAACAAGTTCCTTGCCAACGCAGGTGTCTGCTCCCGTCGTGAGGCCGACCAGTTCATTCAGGCAGGCGTTGTGAAGGTGAACGGAGAGGTGGTGACCGAACTGGGAACAAAAGTACAGCGCACCGATACCATCCACTTCCACGACCAGCTTGTAAGCTTGGAGAAGAAAGTATATGTATTGCTCAATAAGCCGAAGGATTATGTGACCACGAGTGATGATCCTCAGGCCCGCAAGACCGTAATGGATCTGGTGAAGAACTGCTGCAAGGAGCGTATCTACCCTGTAGGCCGTCTCGACCGCAACACCACGGGTGTGCTCCTGTTCACCAACGACGGTGACCTTGCCTCGAAACTTACTCATCCGAAATTCCTGAAGCAGAAGATTTATCATGTGTTCCTCGACAAGAACTGCTCATCTGGCGACCTTCAGAAGATTGCCGACGGTATCACGCTCGAAGACGGTGAAGTGCATGCCGACGCCATCAGTTTCGCCAGTGAGACAGACAAAAAGCAGGTAGGCATTGAGATCCACTCCGGTAAGAACCGTATCGTACGTCGTATTTTCGAGTCGCTCGGTTATCGCGTGCTGAAGCTCGACCGTGTGATGTTCGCCGGTCTGACAAAGAAGGGTCTGAAGCGCGGCGACTGGCGTTTCCTGACCGAGCAGGAAGTGGCAATGCTTCATATGGCGCAGTAGAGGTGAGAAGTGAGAGTTTAGAGTTTAGAGTTTAGAGTTTAGAGTGAGTGGTGAGAGGTGAGAGTGAGAAGTAAGTTGAATTAAGGTAAGAAAGATAAACAAAACAAAATGGAAAAGATTAAAAGAACAAAGATTATAGATGTGCTGCAGCGTGAGGACTACGGCGCAACAGTGAATGTAAAAGGTTGGGTAAGAACCAAACGTGGCAGCAAGGCTGTGAATTTCATTGCGTTGAACGACGGCAGCACCATCAAGAACGTGCAAGTGGTGGCCGACGTGGAGAAGTTCGATGAGGAGATGTTGAAACTCATCACCACCGGTGCTTGTCTGAGTGTGAACGGAGAGTTGGTTCAGAGTATCGGCTCTGGTCAGAACGTTGAGATTCAGGCCAAGGAGATTGAGGTGCTGGGCACCTGCGGGCCGGACTATCCGATGCAGAAGAAAGGTCAGAGCTTTGAGTATATGCGTCAGCATGCCCACATGCGTCTGCGGACCAACACCTTCGGTGCTGTGATGCGCATCCGTCATAATATGGCGATGGCTATCCATACCTTCTTCCACGAGCGCGGTTTCTTCTATTTCCACACTCCGATTATCACCGCTTCCGACTGCGAAGGCGCAGGCGAGATGTTCCAGGTGACCACAAAGAACCTGTATGACCTGAAGAAAGACGAGAACGGTTCTATCATCTACGATGATGACTTCTTCGGCAAGATGACCTCACTGACTGTATCCGGTCAGTTGGAAGGAGAGTTAGGTGCAACCGCCCTTGGTCAGATTTACACTTTCGGTCCGACCTTCCGCGCAGAAAACTCCAACACTCCTCGTCATCTGGCAGAGTTCTGGATGATTGAGCCGGAGGTGGCGTTTCTCGACAAAGACGAGCTGATGGACTTGGAGGAAGAGTTTATCAAATACTGTGTGAAGTGGGCGCTTGACCACTGTCAGGACGACCTGGATTTCTTAAACAAGATGATAGACAAGAGCCTCTTGGAGCGTCTGCAGAGTGTGGTGAACACCGAGTTCGTACGTCTGACCTACACAGAAGGTGTCAAGATACTGGAAGAGGCTATCGCATCCGGTAAGAAGAAGTTTGAGTTTCCGATTTCCTGGGGAGGCGACCTTGCCAGCGAGCATGAGCGTTACCTCGTGGAGGAACATTTCAAGAAGCCGGTGATTATGACCGACTATCCTCGCGAGATTAAGGCCTTTTATATGAAGACCAACGAAGACGGCAAGACGATGCAGGGCACCGACGTGCTGTTTCCTCAGATTGGTGAGATTATCGGCGGATCGGTACGTGAGGAAGACTACGACAAGCTGATGCATGAGATTGAGGTGCGCAACATTCCGATGAAGGATATGTGGTGGTATCTCGACACCCGGCGATTCGGGAGCTGCCCTCATGCCGGTTTCGGACTCGGCTTCGAGCGTCTGATTCTGTTTGTGACAGGTATGCAGAATATCCGCGATGTCATTCCATTCCCAAGAACACCGAAAACAGCGGAGTTTTAACTTCATAAAAAAGGCTGCGAAATCGCAGCCTTTTTTATGTGTTTACTTTTCCTTGATAAGGAAGACGGAGGCGGCACCGGCGAAGAGTAGGATACCGGCGAGGACAAGCATATTGACCTCAGGAGCAAGCTGCCCTGGAGTGGTGAACAGTCCGAGGATGACGCCACCGAGGGAGGCAGCCACGATCTGCGGTATGCAGATGGTGCCGTTGAAAAGTCCGAGGTAAGTGCCTATATGTCCGCCTTTGAGCGCGTTCGTCACGATGGTGAACGGCAGAGCGAGCATGGCAGCCCAAGCGCATCCGATGAGGGCGTAGCTGATGAAGAGCAGATATGGGTCGTGGAAGAACTTCGTGGAGATGAAGCCGGTGCCTCCGAGCACGAGGCTGAGCGCATAGATGAGTTTACGGTTCTTGAAGAACGGAATGACCACAGCCCATAGGACTGACCCGATGGCCTGCACGGCAAACAGGATACCTACCCAGTCGCCCGCATCCTGATATTGCTGCGATTTGGTGTCGAGCACGATAGACATGACACCGTCCGCCATCTTTCCAACCGTCGGTGCGTCGAAAGCCTGATGCGCAACGGTGCCGTTGGTATAAGTCCACATATACATGAATGCCGCCCAGCAGAAGAACTGCACAAGCCCGACTGTCCAGAACTGCGACGGCGCTTTCCTCAGCAGCACAAACACGTTGTCGCTCTCCTTCTCCTCGCTCTCCGCATTCGAGGAAGGGTGATAGAGCTCATACTCCTGCGGCGGATACTCGCGCACCTTCACCGTGGTGTAGATCACGCAAAGGATGAGGATGGCGGCACCGACATAGAACGAATAGATGACGCTGTCGGGGATGACGCCCTCCGGAGCGATGTTGCTGATACCGATGGCCGCAAAGAGGAACGGGAACACATATCCGGCGAGACTACCTGCATTGCATAGGAAGCTCTGGATGCTGTATGCCAGTCCTTTCTGCTCCTCGTTGACGTTGTCGCCCACCAGCATCTTGAACGGCTGCATAGCTATGTTGATGCTTGTATCGAGCAGCATGAGAGATATTGCCCCGAAAATCATGGCAGTGGAGACCGCCATGCCGAAGGAGCCGGCGTTCGGCAGCAGACACATCACCGCCACAGCGATGAGAGCCCCTATAAATAAATAAGGAATACGGCGTCCGAAGCGTGTCCAGGTGCGGTCGCTGCACGAACCGATAATCGGCTGAACGACGAGTCCCATCAGCGGCGGGAGAATCCAGAAGAAACTGAGGCTATGTGGATCAGCGCCAAGTGTGGAGAAGATACGACTGATATTGGCGCTCTGCAGTGCGTAGGCAATCTGCACGCCGAAGAAGCCGAAACTGAGATTAAACAGTTTTGCGAATGACTGGTTGGGAATCTTATTCATATCAAAGTGAAAAGTGAATAGTGAAAAGTGAATAGTGTATTTAGTTTATCGGTATTTGGGTATATCGGTATTCGGTATTATTGGGGAGACGGGGGAGAGGCTTATTTCCCAGCCATGGTGTTGATGACGGAGACGACATCGTTGATATCGATGGAAACGTCGCCGTTGACATCCGAGGTGGTTTTGTAGGTGGTGCCACCCGCCATGGTGTTGATGATGGCCACCACATCATTGATATCCACCTTTCCGTCGCGGTTGACATCCGCACGGTGAAGCTGTGACGTAGCCGCATCCTCCTCCACGATGTACTTGCCACCTGTCTGGGTGGATTTGATCACGTAGAACTTATCCTCAGATATCTCTGTGACATCGACGGTCTGTGGACTGCCAGTGCCGGTGGAGAAGACGATATTCACATAATAGTTGTCCGCACTAATGTCGAAAGTCTGGTAATACCACTTATAGCCGTTGATTTCTTTCTGGTCGGTGATTTGTTTACCCGGCCATCCGCCGTTGAGCTGCGTGTTGTTGTTGCTGTCCCAGATGTAGTAGTTCATGCGAGTCCAGCCCAGTTCGTCGCGACAGTAGATGGTGGCGGTGTGGGCAGTGAAGTCCGTCTTGTGCGCCTCCTCCTCTGCTACGATGGCCTCCAGTGTAGTGTTCCACTGCTCCACGAGCGCGTCGTTGAGATAGTATTTGAAGTCGGATCCGGTGAGAATCTCCGTATAGCCAGACGGAACGGTATAAGCAGCCGGAGTCTTACCCACCACGCAGATAAGTTTGCCGTTTGTGCCCGTAGTCTCTATCGCATAATAAGACATGTTGGACACCTTCACCTCGTAGGAGCTCTGATTATGTATGCCCGCCAGTTTGCGTGCTGAAATCATCCGTTTGATATCGCCCTTCGCCTGAAGCCAGTGCTTATAGAAGATACAAGGCGTTCCCGGCATGGCCAGCAGATAGGCATTGGCAGCGAGTGTGTCGGCTTTGATAGGGTCTTGCTCTGCCCCAGGCCGGCGTTCCGTATCGTGGTTCTCCACGAAGGTGACGGCATAGCGGCGGTAGTCTGCATCAAATACCAATGGTTTTCCGCTTGTATCCTCCGAATCGGCCGAGAGACGAGTCCAGTTGTTCTGATTGATGGCGTCGCGCACGCGGTAGCGGAACTGGAAGTCGAAAGCCGCCGATTGCGGCACGCCTGCCAACTTCGTTCCGTTGATCCATTTTCGGATGGTGGATGTGTTGTCCCAGCACTCTCCTACGGAGAACTGCGGTTTGGAATAATTATTATAATCAGCTGTATATGAAGCACTATAGCCTTTCACCATGTCATAGCGGAATCCCACGTAGCCCAGGTCGTTGAGCAGATAGTCGAGATAGGCCTTCACACATTTATTGACATTCTCCGAGCGGTGGTCGAGGTCGCGCGCCCCACTCCATCCCTCACCGGTGTCGTTGTTGGCGGAGAGCGAATAGCCGTTCGAATTAGCCCAGTTGAGTGTGGCACCACCGTCGTCATCCTTACAGATGTCGGTGGAAGTCATCTGGTAGGTCACCCCCTTGTAAGTCTCCGCAGGGAAATCCACCCAGTTAGACACGTTGCCACGGTGGTTGATCACGACATCCTCAATCACCCCTACCCCTTTTGTCTTGAAGGTCTGGATCATGCTCCGCAACTCAGCCTCTGTGCCGAAGCTGCTGTTCTGCTGAAAATAATAGAGAGGCATGTACCCCATTTGGCTGCCCCCGCCGCAATAGCCGGACTGCGGTACCCAGATGAGGTCAAAATAACTTGACAGTTCGTCTGCCTGCATTTCCATTCGGGACCATCTGGAATCGGAGAATCCGTCCCAATAAAAACCCTGTAGCATCACGCCTCCGTAGTTGGCTTCCCATCCTTGTGCGTTGGTCTGCGGGAAATGGAAAATAAAGAAGAGTGAGAGAAGAAGGATGAGATTGAGGAAATGACGTTTCATGATTATAAGTGAAAAGTGAAAAGTGGATAGTGAATAGTGAATAGTGTATTTAGTTTTGAAACACAGATTTCGCGGATAGCAAAAGATGAGAAAAGTGGCGGCAAGCAGTTGCCTGCCGCCACTTGAGTTGATAGTAAAGGGTTAGTTTGCCGTGCAATAGATGTTATCGCTGGTCTTACGTGTAGGATACAACTTAATCGTGTTGGCATCCACGAAGAGGTTATCACCGTTAGCGACAAGGTTGTCAAGTGTGCCACCAAGATTGACAGCCCAATCATTGTTTATGCGGAACTTCCATCCTGCAGATGTGGCACCTGCGCCAGTAGCCTCATAGCAGAAGTCGGCAGCATTCCAAGTCATCACCACATCGCCACCCCATCCGTTGAAGTCGCCGATGATACCCATGGTATTCACTTTCTCAGCATAAAGAGTCAGTGCACCAAGATTCAGTTCCACGTAATAAACGCCCTCACCAGCGGCAGCGTCAATATTGGTGTTGCCATCCACATAGCCGAAGTCACCGGTAATGGAAGTGAATGTGGCGCTGTTGATCTCATTGTCCCATGAGCCAGCCACACGCTGGAACTTGAACTGGTTGCCCCATCCGTTAGGGTCGGCACAATACACAAATCCGGTGTAGAGTCCATCGCCATTGACAAGCGCCAGCTTCTGATCAGAAGCGCTCCATCCATCGGTCGCACCGATGAAGTAAACGAACGGTTCGAAGAGCACCGCCTCAATCTTATAGGTATAGTCCATCATGTTGATGGTCATGCGGTATTTACCAGCTTTCTCTATCTTACCGGCATTAGCTCCTTCGTTGATGAGCTGTCCTTCCATGCTGGTATCGCCGTCAGTCACAACGCCCACGACACCCGGGTTAGCCCAGAAGTCATTGTCAACATTGTCCTGAGGAATGATTTTCCAGTACTGATTGTCAGCAGTGGTTGTAAACGTGATAGTGAAGTTAGGATCGTCATACACGTCTGCGTCACTATGACTGAACGGCAGCATCGCGTCGGCACTCCAACCGCACATATCACCCACAAGGTAGTAAGCCGAAGAAATAGGGGCAGCCTCCGGAGTGACAGCAAGCGCGATCTCCACCGTATTGCTGTTTACAACGGTCTGTTTGCCTTCGTTAGTATAGAACTTGGCATACACATCCACCACGCCCTCTCTCATATCCGGACGTTTGCCATAATAAGAAGTGAAGATATTCTGTAGGTCGGCAACAGCCACCTTACCCGTATTAGAAACCGGCAGGTCATAAGAAGTGACAGGCACAGCCTCGCCAGCCTCGTTCGTCTCGGAGAACACCACTTTCGCCACATATTGGATGAGCTGGTAGTCGTAAGGCATATCAAAATTCAGAGAGACCACCTGTACGGAGTCCTCCTCAATGTTGTTCAGGTCGTAGGTCACAGACTCAACCTCGGCAGAGGCCACCACATTCAGCGCCTCCTCCTGTTCGCTCGACTGCGGGTCAGCCCAATCATCGAAATCCTCGTTACAGGCGGCGAAGAGCAGCAGAGCGACACTACAATATACTAATTTCTTTAACATATCATTCTTTGATTTATGTGGGTCAGGACGAGAGGAATGATCCTCCCATCCTTATTCCCACAGATTAATTACTGTCTAACAAAGCGGAATACGCCGAGCAAATCGTTGAAGTACACATCATACGTTCCAGCCTCAGCGATATAGAGGTTGTAGCCATTACCCTCGCCGTTGCCGTAGTAGCCGTTAGAGAAGGAAGTGAGCGTGCCACCCCAGTTGGTGTCCCAGGTTCCGGTCTCTTTGAACTTCACCTCGTCGCCAGCGGCAAATTCCTGTGTAGCATACCAGTCGTGGTTCTCCACAACCGTAGTGACAGGAGTCATCTCGGCGTCGCCCCAACCGTTGAAACTACCAGCCATAGAGATGCCGCTGAATGTTCTCACTTTACCGTCGAACGGAGTTATAACCGGGGTGTTGGTCTTCGTGTTGAGTACCACCATATAATAGGTGTCCTCCGGCACTGTAATATTGCCTGATCCACCGTCGTTGAGTTTATACTCACCGAAAGCATCACCCTGTCCGATCTGAACAGCCCAGTTGTCGTCAGGAGATCCACGGAACTTGAAGCCGTTCGAGTTAAGATAACCAGCCCATACGATATCACCTGTACCATCCAGTTCGTCGTAAGAGTTCTGCTGACTGAGATACATAGGCATACAGCCAGTAGGAACGACGCTGCCCCATGATCCGTCGCCAATACAAGAACCGGTCATGTACCACACGAACGGATCAGCAGCCACAAGGGCACGGAAATAAGGCTGCACCTTCATCTTCACGATGTTTGAATAAATAACACCCGTGGAGTAAGTCTGTGCCGACACTCGGAAGTAAACATCCTGATTTTCAGGCACCTGGTCGGCAGATGTCACATTAAGGAGTTTCATCAGATTTCGGTTGAGATCCTCAGCCGCAATTGCTTTGCTAACCACATTCACAGGCTCATCCTCCTGTATGAAGTTGTTAATAACGTTGCCCTCCTCATCCTGAACAGTCTCAAACTTATCATCAATGCCATACTGCACATAATAAGTCGTCACCAGCGGCATGCCGCCATAATCAGGCTGAGACCATGTCAGACGGATACTGTCGGCCGTCAGCTCCAGGTCCACCGGAACTTCAGCCAGCGCCGGTGTGTTCAGCTGGAACGTCTCCGGCATACGCAATGTTGGATTAGAGTCGTTGTCGTCATCACACGAAGTGAAACCGATGAGTGCGCCTCCCACCAACATGGTTGCTAAAAAATATTTGAATTTCATAATCATTTGATTTTATTTCCAGTTATTAAACATTTAAAAAGAATTTGATTAATAGCCAGGATTCTGTTTCAGGTTGGTGTTGGTGTCGAGATCGGTCTGCGGCAAGCCGAACACATTATAATTAGATGTGAAAGAACCACCATCAGGGATATTGTTCATAAACTCCCAACGGTACTCACTCTGTCCACCGAAACGGTTATACCGGATGAGGTCCATACGACGTCTTCCCTCAAACCAGAACTCGCGTGACCACTCGTCGAAAACATCCTCCAGATTGTAGGAAGCCTCCTGCTTGGCATTGGCGCGTGAGCGAAGCTCATTGATATACTTGTTTGCGGTGGTGTTCTGTCCGTTCTTACGGATAGAAGCCTCAGCGTAAGTGAGGTAAGCCTCAGCCACACGGAGGAGTGGCAGGTCGGTATCGACAAAGTTCACAGCACTTGCCGTTTTTCCATCCGAACGCACGTTGCGGAATTTCACACAAGCAAATCCCTCATCTGACGCCTCAGTGGTAATATACTGAGCGTAGCCCTTGCTATAGAAAAGCGCGCGGTCGTCGTTAGCGGCAGAGGTCATCTCCTCAATGTTGTCGGTCTCAGGAGCCTGCTCGCCACCAAAGAACTTGTCAACAAGGTTGCCCTTCACACGGGCACACTTTCCCCAACTGTTGTTCGTTCCGGAAGGAATCACCTCACTCATCTCAGACGAATAGTTCGCAAACACAAGGAAGTTAGTGGCATCATAGCTCTGTGTCTGGATACCATCCTGCAAGACAGGCAGTACGGCCTCATATTGTGCGCCGTTCACATCATTGTCAGCAAGGAAAAGCATCTGATAAGCAGAGAAACCGTTCTTACCAGTCTTGTTCAGATGGTAGTAGGAAGAGTTGATTACCTTTTCAGCATAATCCATAGCCTCCTGCCATCTTGGTGTTCCTGTATAAACTTCCGCATTCAGATAGAGTCGGGAAAGAAGGATATAAGCCGCAGCCTTATCCACACGTCCGTATGTGTTTGTACCCTCGTCCGCCAAATCGTCGATTACATCTAACAACTCAGACTCACAGAAGTCGAAGAGCTGTTTGCGGTCGTAATAAGGGGCAAGCTCAGCAGAAATGGCTGTTGACATAGGTCCGGCACCATAAAGGTCTGTGACATACATATAGTTCATTGCCCTAATCAGTCGCACTTCAGCGCATTTCTGAGCATCGCTCACCTGCTGCAGATAAGAGTTGCAAAGTGTGATGGTGAAGTATAGTCTGTAGTACATAGCGTATGAGAACTGGTTGCTTGCAGAAAAATCATGATGCAAAAGTTCTGGCACACCTGCATCAGACCACACCCATCCAGCCTCATCAGCTGTGAACTCATTCATAGACCACGCCATACGATAGAATCCCGACATACCTTCATTATCGAAGATCTCTCTTGGGATATCCGCATTTCCAGCACCTCCATCCTGTCCGGTGAGGGCGAAGCTGGCGTAGATTTTATTGAACAGGGCATCAGGGTCGAGCACCTGCGTAGTCTGCGGGTTGATAGGAGTGACATCCAGGTCGTTGGTACATGAAACCGTAAATCCGCCTAAGGTCACAGTAAGGACAGCCGCTGACAATATTGATTTTTTGACATTGAATTTCATAACTTTATTTTTTTAAGTTCTTGAGTTAAACCAATTTGTTATTATCAGAAGTTCAGACTTACGCCCAGGATACCAGTGAATGGACGTGGATAGATAGCGCCATCATAGCCACCGCTCACCTCAGGATCGATACCCTTATAGTTGGTGATGGTGAAAACATTCTGAGCTGTTGCGTATGCACGGCCTGTGATATTCCAGTTGCCAATCTTGTTGAAAGAGTAACCCAAGGTGATGTTATCACACTTCAGGAAAGAAGCGTTCTGTACGAAGTAGTCAGACTGAGCCGACGTGATACTGTTGTACTGCCAGTTCTTGTCGAGCTGGTATTTCACGACATTATGCCAAGTGCTATTGCTGAACACATAGGCAGGAGAGACATTAGCACGGTCGCCAGCCTCAATGGAGTTATACATGTAGTTGTTGAGGGATGCGCGAAGTGAGAAGCTGAAATCCCAGTTCTTCCAAATAAGTTTTGAAGAGAATCCCATCAGCACATCGGCATCACCCTTCTTGTAGAAATATTTGTCCGCATCAGTGAGGATTCCATCACCGTTGCGGTCAACGAACTCGCCTTCGATCGGCTGTCCGTTTTCATTATAGACCTGTTGATACACCCAGAACGCACTAGCTGGATGCCCCTCCGCATATGCCATTACGGCACCTGCGCCACCACCACCGATAGAGGCGTATTCGTGTCCGATAGGCTTACCGTCGGTAGAGATCAGGTGGTCAATCTTGTTCTTGTTCCAAGTGAAGTTGTATCCCAGCTCCCAACGGAAGTCTTTCGTCTGAATCACACGATAAGTGAGTTGTGCCTCAAGACCTGTGTTGTGGAGCGACCCGATGTTACTCATGATACGTGTTGAGAAGTTCGTACCAGCAGCCACAGCGACCGTGTTGAGCAGGTCTTTGGTCTTCCGGTAGTAGTAGTCCACACTTGCCACGAAGCGGTTGTTGTTGAATCCGAGGTCAACACCCACGTTATACGTAGTGGTCTTCTCCCATGTCAGCTCAGGGTTGTAGCCTTCAGGACGGTAAGTGACACCCTGCCCAATCACCGGATAGTAGGCGCCCGCTGTGTTGATTGTGAAGTTAGGGATATACATATAGTCACCTATGCCTTCCTGCTGACCAGTGATACCCCAGCCCAGGCGGAGCTTGGCGTCAGAAACAACATCGCTGTTGCGCAGGAACGCCTCCTCATTGATTTTCCATGCAAGTGCGGCTGATGGGAAGAGTCCCCATCTGTGGTCTTTTGCGAACCGTGATGAGCCATCGTTACGGAGTGTGAATGTGAAGAGATAGCGTTCGAGCAGGTTGTAGTTGAGACGTCCGAACCAGCTGACGAGGTAGTTCTCTGTCTTGTAAACCGAGTTCTTCGTCTCATAATAGTCAGGGTTCGTCAGTTCACCCGGATGCTCAAGATGTGTCATCGGATAATACTGAGGATAATCCCAGTCGTTCTTATAGTGGAAATGCTGCCACTCATAACCAGCCATTACGTCAAGATGGTGAGCCTCTGTAATTTGCTTGATATACTGAGCATAGAGTGAGAGAGACATATTGTATTTGTCGGACTCGTTCCAGCCTTTGCTACCATAGTAAATGTTTGTGGAATAGTCATTAGGACGGACAGTCTTGTCAGAATGTCCATGGCCTGTGTCGAGACCTCCGTTCACATGGAGATGGAGGTCTTCAAAACCATGAATCTTATAGTCCAGCTCAATATTGCCGAGGAAATCGCGGCTCTTACCGATGTTACGCTGGTTTTTGAGTGCTGCCACAGGGTTGTCGGCATTCAGACCGCTGTAAGAGTAAATCCAAGATGCGTCGTTGAAGTCAGCAGTCACAGGCCACTGCCAGAAACCGCCGTACTGCTGGGCAGCCAGTGAGCCGGTGTTGTCGTATATTGGCTTTGTAGGGTCTGCAAAGATGGCCTTGCTCACAGCAGATGTATTAGCATAAGAGTTGCGCGAGAACATCAACTTGGCGTTGAGATTCATCTTCAAGTGGTCGTCGAGCAGGGACGGTGAGAGGTTCACGCTTGCCGTATAACGGTTGAAGTTAGAACTGCGAAGTGTACCGTCCTGATGTGTATAACCTACGCTCACACGGTATGGCATATTTTTGATACCACCCGACACAGTGACATTGTGGTCGGTGTTCCATCCTGTGCGGTAGATTTCTTTCTGCCAGTCGGTATTGGCAAAACGATGTACACCATCAGCGTCGAAATAGCCGAGGTTACGGTATTGTTCAGACGCTTCCCATCCAGCATCGTCACCCGCATATCCGAAGATGTTCTGGGTAAACTTCCTGTACTGTGATGCGGAGAGCACATCAAGCTTCTTGGTGTTCACACTGAAGCTGACATTACCGTTATAAGATACTCTCGGCTTGGAGTTCGCCAGACCTTTCTTGGTGGTGATGATAATCACACCGTTGGAAGCGCGGCTACCATAGATAGCGGTGGCAGAAGCATCCTTCAACACAGTGAAGCTCTCGATATCGGCAGGGTTCACCATCGTGAGCGGGTTGGCCTGACCTTCATTCTGATGTGCGTCGAGCGCCAGTCCGTCAATCACGATGAGCGGGTCGTTTGACGCGTTGAGCGAAGAACCGCCACGGATGCGGATTGTGGCACCGCCACCAGGCGTACCGTCGCCAGGAATCACGCTCACACCGGCAATCTTACCCTGGATCATGTCCTGAGGGTTGGTCTGCAGACCATGGTTCATCTCATCCGGACGGATAGCGATGACCGAACCGGTCAGGTCGTTTTTCTTCACTGTCGCATAACCGATCACCACCGCCTCTTCGAGCATCTTGGTGTCTTCCTGTAGGACGACAGTCATGTTTGATTGTGCAGGGAGTTCCTGCGTCACGAAACCCACATAGGAGAATACCAATGTAGCTCCCTGTGGAACGGTCAAGGTGAAGTTACCATCGAAATCGGTGGTACATCCCCTTGAAGTACCTTTCTGCTGAACAGTACCCAGCATAATCGGTTCGCCATACGCGTCTTTCACGTTACCCTTGACAGTGATGTCTTGGGCAAGAACGCTTGCAGACACGAAGATTCCCACTATAAATGCAAGCAGGAACTTTGAAAAATGCTTTTCGTTCATGTTTGTTTGTACTTAAGGTTTTAAAATAGTTAGTATTTATGTTAATTTAAATATTTATGCCTGTTCCGGATATTCCGGGATTTCCGGATGACCCGGATATTCCTGTTTATTGTTTTTTCAGCGCGATGGCGAATCCGCCACCCGGAGCTGAATGGATTTTCAGTTTTGTTTTTGCGTTTACGGTCTTATGAGAGATGCGGTAGGCCTGCGGGTTGGTCTGCCAGTGAGCGTCCTTCGCATCCTCATAGATGTCCGCCTCATATCTGGCTTCCGGGTCGAGAAAGTCGAAAGAGAGTTCGGTGGTATGTCCGTTCTCATCGACTGTGCTGCCCACGAACCAGTTCTCCGAGTTCTTGTCCTTACGCGCAATGGTGACGTAGTCGCCCGGTTCCGCTTCGATGTAGATGGATTTCTGCCAGTCCACCGGCACGTCTTTGATGAACTGGAACGCATCCATGAACCGCTCGTAGTTCTCCGGCAGGTCGGCCGCCATCTGTAGCGGGCTGTAGAGTGTGACATAGAGAGCCAGTTGTCGAACAAGCGTCGTACGTGCTTTTGAGTCGTTATCCGGGTTCATCTTGGAAATGTCCGTCTCAAAGATGCCCGGTGTGTAGTCCATCGGTCCACCGATGAGCCGGGTGAACGGCAGGATGGTGGTGTGATCCACGGTGTTGCCACCGAACGCCTCATACTCCGTTCCGCATGCGCTCTCATTGCCGATGAGGTTCGGGTAAGTGCGGCAGATGCCGGTAGGGCGTACAGCCTCGTGTGCGTTCACCATGATGTGGTAGTCGGCGGCTTTCGTCACACAGTAAAGGTAGTGGTTGTTGGTCCACTGGCTGTAGTGATGCTCACCGCGCGGAACGATATTGCCCACATAACCGCTTTTGACAGCCGGGTATCCGTTGTCCACCATAAACTGATAAGCCTGGTCGAGCCGGCGCTCATAGTTACGGGTGGAGGAGGAAGTCTCGTGGTGCATGATCATCTTCACCCCTTTGGATGCGGCATAGGCATGGATGGCTTTCACGTCGAAATCAGGATAAGGGGAAACGAAGTCGAACACGAAATCCTTCTCATGTCCGAACCAGTCTTCCCACCCCTGGTTCCACCCTTCCACAAGTACTGCGTCGAATCCGTGCTCAGCCGCGAAGTCGATATAGCGTTTCACGTTCTCCGTGTTGGCAGAATGCCGTCCGCTCGGCCTGGTCTTAGAGTAGTCAGTCTGTCCCAGTTTCACGGATGTGAAATCGTTGGTATAGGACCAGTGTGATCGTCCTGTAATCATGTCCCACCACACACCGATGTATTTCACCGGCTTGATCCACGATGTATCCTCGATTTTACATGGCTCATTAAGGTTCAGCGTCATGCGGCTGGCAAGGATATCCGCCCCTTTCTTTCCGACGATGACGGTACGCCAAGGAGAGTTGAACGGAGTCTGAATATATCCTTTGTCGCCCATCGCATCAGGTGTGAGTAGGGATTCAAAGGTGAATGTATGATCGTTGAGGTTGAGGTGCATGGTGGCATAGTCGATGCAAGCCGCCTCATGGATATTCATATACACCCCATCATCGGTCTTAAGCATCAGAGCTGTCTGCACACAGGTAGGTCCGGCAGGCGTCTGTGACGCGTTCGACCGGATGCTTCCGGGAAGGAGGCGTCGTATTTCAGAGAGGCGGGATTTGGTGTAGTGGTATTCCTGTGTGTCGAAGTCACCCGCAATCCACCAAGCGTTGTGGTCGCCTTTCATCGCAAACTCCGTCTTTTCCTCTTTAATAATGAAGTAAGTGAGGTTTTTCTGGTCGGGAAACTCATATCGGAACGCCAGGCCATCATTGAACAGCCGGAACCGTATGACGATGGTTCTGTCATTCTTTTCCTGATAGAGTGTATAAGCCGCCTCGTTGTAGAAATTACGTATTTCTGACTCCTCTCCCCAAACCGGTTTCCATGTCTCGTCGAACGACGTGGTTTTCACATCGGTAATCTTAAAGTCATAGATAAGATCAGATTTCAGATCGATGGTTTCGGCATCGGTGTGTTGAGAATTGTCGAAAGTGAGTTGCCTGTCGGCCACCTCCTTCTTCAGTTGGAGACCGAGTCCGCTTTTCCCTATAATTTCCTTTCCGTCGAACGCCAGTTCGTAAAATGGCCGTCCGTTGTTGTCGATGTCGAAGTTCATTTTAAACCTTGCGTCGGGTGATGACAGCGTGTGTGCATTGGCACAGATTGTCAATGCAACGAGACAGGTTAGTATGGATGTCTTTTTCATAAAACAGGCCAGATTACTGCAAATTTATATTTTTTTTAGAAGAAACAACAATTTTTAGGTAAAAATTTTCAATTTTTATTAAAATCGAGTACTATCACCTCCTTCGGTTTCATCAAAAGCGATTTTTCCAATGTCACATTCCGATGATTGATGATGTTTTCGGCAGAGTTTTCCGGCAGCACCTCCATATATGGTTCCAGTTCGACGCTGACAGTGTCATTGGTACCGTTGAGGAGTACTGTGACGACTTTATCATTGAACTTGCGGGCATACACATAGACTCCGTTACGAACATGGAAATGAATCAGTTTTCCGTAGTGAACAGCCTCGGCAGTCTTTCGCCATTGCAGCAGGTTGCGTGTAAAATTGAAATAGTGGTTCTGCCTTGGTGTTCTTCCCTCCGCTGAGAAAGCGTCGTTGGAATCGCCCTGCCATCCACCCGGGAAGTTCTCACGTAGCGCACCGTCTCCCTTCGACTTATTCGCTGCCATTGCCACCTCGTTTCCGTAGTAGAGCTGCGGGATGCCGCGTAGTGTGAGCAAGAGCGTCAGTGCCTGTTGGTATCGGGTGATGTTGTCCGCCATCTCCGGGTTTCTCTGGAACCGGTCGGTGTCGTGGTTATCGAGGAAGGTGAGCAAGTGGAGCGGATCAGCAAATACGCGGTCTTGTCCGAGGTATTCGTACAGTCTGGCGAACCCATGGTCCCAGTCATCGGTGGTTTCGTCGCACACATAGTTGAGAAGTGACATGAGCGGGAAGTCCATCACGGTCGGCAGTTTGGAGTTGAGCGGAGCAGCCAATTTGCTGTCTTTCTGCCAGTAGCTTACCCCAACGTTGTTGTTGATCCAAGCCTCCCCCACAATGTTAAAGCCAGGATATTCGTCTTCTATCCGCTCGCACCATTCCACCATCGCGTTGAAATCGCAATAAGGGTAGGTGTCCTGACGGATACCGTCGATACCAGCATATTCTATCCACCAGATGGATGTCTGGATGAGATAATCTTTGACGAGCCGGTTTTTCTGGTTCCAGTCGGGCATGGTCCGCACGAACCATCCGTCAACAGTGTGAGACTTGTCGGAGACGGCAGCGTTGACATCAGCCACAGCCGCTGTGCGGTAACTACTCTGACTGTATTCAGCGTCGTTGTTGAACCAGTCCCTCTGTGGGAGGTCGGTGAAGAGAGGATTGAAGCTGCCACAATGGTTGAACACAAGGTCCTTGATGATTTTTATTCCCCTTTTATGTGCTTGTTCGACGAAATTACGGTAATCCTCATTCGTTCCGTAACGGGGATCAATTTTATAATAGTTGGTGATGGCATATCCATGGTAAGACTCCATCTCCATGTCGTTCTCCAACACAGGTGTAGGCCAGATGGCAGTGACACCGAGATCGGCCAGGTAATCGAGTTTGGCGGTCATTCCCTGCAAGTCGCCACCATGACGTGCAAGTGGTATGTTTGAATCGCAGACCGTCTCCCTCATTCCTTCCACCACATCGTTTTCCTTGGAACCGTTGGCAAAGCGGTCGGGCATGAGCAGATAGACCACATCGGAGCTGTCAAAACTTTTCCTGTTGTAATCGGCTTTTTTTAGGAGTTGGTATGGAACCGTATAAGTCTTTTTTCCGCTGTTCAGTAGGATGTTGAAATTCTGAGCAGGTGCTCCATTCGTGTTCAGATAGAGGATCAGGTAGTTTTTATTCTCCACTTTTACCACTTCATCGAGCGTGATGTTCCGCTCATTTTCGAGAGTCACATCCATAGAAGCGATGTTATCGCCATGGAGCAGCACTTGCAGTTTTGGATTTCTCATTCCCGCATACCAATTGAGCGGATGTACAAAATCCACAACTTCTTTCTTCGATTTTCCGGCTGCGAATAAATTGAAACAAGCCGAGCATACGATGAACATTAAAACTATTCGTTTCATAACAAAATGCATTAGGTGTTTTTATGTTTTCATTTGCAAATTTATAATAAAATTAACAAAAAAAATCTTATTAGAAAAAAAATATAAAGCAACAATAATATTATATAATTGTATTTTAAATAGTTAAAAATATTAAGAATGCTAAAAAATATAAATTACTATTGAGAGAAAAACTTGAAAAATTTGGTAAAATAAGGCAAAAAGTATAATTTTGCATGGAAAGGAATCCGCTCAACCAAAAGTTAACCAATTATTAACTTAGATAAGATGAAGAATCGAAGTGCACTTTTCTTATACTTCACAGCAATTATCATACTGATTCTCTGCGGTGTCACACCAATATATTCCCAGCTGGAAATCAGCAGCGCAATCATAGAGGCGACCCTCGATTCGCTCGACGAAACCATCAGTCAGAAAAGCCAGTTTACTGAAGTGCAAAAAAAGGAGGTGGAAAAATTGCGCGAACGCATCACCTATGGCGACAGAGATGAGCAACAGGAAGTCCTTTGGATGCTGTTCGAGCATTATAGACGTATTCAAACAGACTCTGCCCTCCATTATCTGGAAGAAATCGAACGAACCACTGACAAAAGCAACAAAACGCTGCAAGCACGCATATACATCAACCGAGCCGACATTTTTGGCGTGACCGGTATGTATGCCAGTGCCATGGAGCAACTGAGACAGGTGAAAGTGGATGAGCTGGAAAGAAGCACTAAAGTCAGGTATTACCATACTCAACGTACCATTAACGGGTGGCTTACTGACTATGCCTCGACTCCCCTATTAAAGGAACATTATAAAAAGATAACTAACGCTTACAGAGACTCTATCCTGCTCATTGAGGAGCCTGGCATCAGCCGGAATATCGTGCTGGCAGACAAACAGCTGGTGAAAGGAAAAGCAGACGAGGCGCTTTCCATTTCCTTAGCAGATATCTCGAAGGCAACAGACGAAAGCCGGCGCTACATTTTCTCGAATATTGCAGATGCCTACAAACAGAAAGGAGATCAGCTGAGCTACACTTACTATCTGGCACTCACTGCCATCGATGACATCAGGGCAGGCATAAAGGAATACAGAGCCTTGCCTGCCCTTGCCCGTCAACTTTATGAAGAAGGAGACATCGAACGGGCATATACTTATCTCACCTGTTCGATGGAAGACGCCAATTCCTGCAAAGCACGTCTAAGAAGCGTGGAGACCAGCAATATATTCCCAATTATTGACAAAGCATACAAAGCACAAAAAGACGCCCAGCACCACACGAGCCAGATTCTCACCATCGTGATGGTATGTGCCTCCCTGTTGTTAGCAGGCCTGCTGTTAATGCTCAGATGGCAGAACAAGAAGCTGACAAATGCGCGGCGACGGCTGCTTGAGAGCAACAACCACCTGAACAAGACAAATATTGCACTTGAGAAGGCAGACAAAGTAAAGGAGGATTATATCGCATTCTATCTGGGCAAATGCCGCGGTTATTTAGAGGCGCTCAAGCACTACCGGCAAGACCTGCTGAAACTGGCTAAAAACAAGCAGAACGAGGCTTTGCTGAAACGCCTCAACTCCTCTGATACGCTTGAAAAAGAGCAGCAACGGTTTTACAAGGATTTCGACGAAGCGTTTCTGAATATCCATCCTCACTTTGTGGAGGGGTTCAACGCCCTTCTGGATGACAACAAGCACATTGCTCTCAAACGCGGCGAGCTGATGAACACAGAACTGCGGATCTTCGCACTCATAAGACTGGGAGTGACTGACACACAGGCCATCGCACGTTTCCTCGACTACTCGGTGGCAACGGTGTATAACTACCGGAGCAGGCTTCGTAACCAGTCGAAATTCGACAAGGACGAGTTTGAGGAGAGGGTGAAGAAGCTATAGTGAATAGTGAAAAAAATCATGAATATGAAGTATTTAATTTCTGCGGCGATGTTTGCCGTTGCTTTGTGGGTGGGAGCCCAGGAGCGTGAATATGTTGAAGGAGCCGATATCAGTTGGGTGACCGAGCTGGAGAGCAGAGGCACAACGTTTTGTGACAAGAACGGAAAGGAGCTGGAATGCACAGCCCTGATGAAAGAACTTGGCCTTTCCGCCATCCGTCTGCGAGTGTGGGTCAACCCCAAGCGTGGTTTTAACAACAAGGAGGATGTGCTGGTAAAGGCTCTGCGCGCCAAATCCCTTGGTATGGATTTGATGATTGACTTTCATTACAGCGACAACTGGGCCGACCCTGGTAAGCAGTATCCTCCGGAGGCATGGAAAGACCACAGTTATAAGCAGATGAGGCGCGACGTGTATGCCCATACTGTGGAGGTGCTCACTTACCTGAAAGTCAACGGCATAGAGCCGCGATGGGTACAGGTAGGCAACGAGACGACCAACGGTCTGCTTTGGCCTACAGGACAGATTGACCAGAACCCGGAGCAGTATGCGGGATTGATTCAGAGCGGATGTAAAGGCGTGAAGAAAGTGTTTCCTAAAGCCAAGACCATCGTTCATCTCGACAATGGTTTTGACCATGCGCTTTACGACTACAATCTGGGTGTGTTGAAAACCAACAAAGTGAAATATGATTTGATAGGGATGTCGCTCTATCCGCTTGCCGCAGTGGAATGGCACCCAACAAAGGTGAGTTCTGCCGACGACGCCATCGACAAGTGCGTATCAAACATCAAACGCCTATATGACTGGCTTGGGAAAGAGACCATTATTACGGAAGTAGGCGTGAAAGTAAATCAGCCCGATGAAGGTTACCGGCTGTTGAAACGCACGATAGAGCTTTCCCGAGGTGCGACTGACGGTCATTGTCTGGGTATTTTCTACTGGGAGCCAGAAGCTGCGCAAGGCTATAACGGCGGCTACGACATGGGAGCATTCGAGCGTGACTCAAAAGGTCGTAATCATCCGACCAGGATAATGGATGCTTTTTAGCGTAGATTGTCTCTTCATCTGATAAAAAATAGCATATTTTTTAAAAAAAAATTTTATTTTTATATAAAATTACCTATATTTGCACATTATAATATACCTAAACTTTTTTAGGGAATTCAGACGAACTATAATTAACTTATTTTATTAACAACTAAAAACTATTGACTTATGAAACATCGATTACTATTCACCCTTCTATTGGGCGGAATGGCAGTGACAGCTTCAGCTCAGACAGTTGTTGCTGATTTGACCTCTAAGCTGACCAATGCGGATTTCATGGCCGACAGTCCGGTGCAGAGCACGGTTTACACCTACGACTACAACATGACAGACGCAGGTCTGGGTGCTGGTGGCACTGAATTATTCGGTATGCAGCCGGTGACAGGCTGGACTGCCAATGCACTTTCCGACAACATTAAAGTGATGCAGTCAAGTTCCGATACGGATCGCGGGGACGGTCTCAACGCCCGTGCTGCTGGTGTGTTCGCTATGGAGAATGATGCCAGCGACACAGCCGGAACCATCGGCTTGGGTGGTAATTATTACGCTCCGTTCGGCACAGAAGGACAAGTACTCGGCTTCGTAGCCGTATGGGGTGCTGCTCCTATCTATTCACAGGAAGTGACCCTTGATGCAGGCGCCTACATGCTGGTTTACAAAGTAGCCAACACCTCCGGAACCGGTAATGTGTCAAACTTATGCGGATTCGTTACCGAAGATAAGGAATATCTCTCCTCTAAAGAGACTTATCCAGTGGATGATGATGAGTTCGTGCTCGACTCCGTTGTGTTCATGCTCGACGCCACTACAACCGGTACTGTTCAGATTGGTTACAGCTTCGGCGGTGGTTCCGGTTCAGCCCCTCACCTTTTCTTCGACAGCGTGAAACTGTATAAGGTTGACCAGAACGAGTTGATCCAGAAGCAGATTGATGAAGCCAAGGCAGAGCTTCTTGACCTGATTAACACTGGTAAGGCTTACAATGTGAGCACCAGCGAGGCACAGGCTGTTTATGACAATCCTAACGCCACGCTCGCTCAGGTTCAGGCCGCAATTGCCAGACAGCGGGAACTGAACGAAACAGGCGTGGTAGATCTCTCAGAGTTCTTCATCACCAACCCACACTTCGACGTGGACGACCCTGTTGAGGGCGGTATCTGTACTTACGACTACGACTGTTCGAAGAATAACATCCCTCTGACCAACTACAGTATGCTTCCATGTACAGGTTGGGAGCGCACCAAGACAGACAACGGCTGTTCAGCCGGTGTTTACGCAGTAGGTAGCGAGGCCTTCCTCGGCGGCGCTGACTTCAAGGTTCCTACCACGATGTCTGACGGCTCAACCGAAGGTAAGGTGCTCGGACTGGTAACATGCTGGTCGATGACCGTTCAGTACAAGCAGGAGGTGACTCTCCCAGCCGGTAAGTACACAATCTCCATGAGCTACTACAACGCAGGTGGTACCACAGCCATCACCAAGAACCTTATCGGATTCGTGGCTGATGATGGCACAGAGTACCTTGGCACAAACACCACATTCCCTGTAGGCAAATGGACATCAGAAGAGGTATCATTCACCCTGAACGAAGAGACCTCCGGATACTTCACGATGGGTTATACTTCTCCAAACGTAGGTTCAGCCAACGTACCTCACTTCTTCACCGACGGTTTCTATCTGCAATATGTAGGTAAGGATATCGACCCATCGATGATGGCACTCGTAGCAGCAGTTGCCACTGGTAAGAAATTTGAGGGTGAAATATACCAGCAGGCAATGAAAGAGCAGCTTGAGAACGCTATTGAAGAGGCTCAGGCTCTGATTGACGCAGAGAGCAAGGACTCAGAAGCAAACAAGGCCGCCACAGAGGCAATTACAGGTATGCTCTCCGACGTGAAAGCCAGCATCGCTGCATACAAAGAGTTGAAAGAGTTCTACGATGACGGCGGAGACTTTGCTATAGCATACGAGAAATACGAGGGCACAGACCTTCAGCAACAGCTTGATAAAATAAGTGACGATATCGCCGAGCAGCTTAACGACGAAGCCACTTGGAGTGTTGACGAGATTAATGCTACCATCGCTTCTCTCAACGAGATCATCAAGGAATACGTTCAGCAGAAGTTCGACGAGGCAGTAGAGACAGGCGAGAGCGATGGCGACATCGACATCTCAATCCTCTACGGTGATTTGCTTGGCGCGACATACAGCACCAGCGCGCTGTCAAACACAAGTGTTGTTGACAAGCAGTGGGAGTATGGTGAGGCAAGCAATTTCAAGACCCAGTACGGAACTATGGAGGTGTGGAACCAGAGCCCATTCAAAGTGAGCCAGACAATGAAGAACATGCCAGCCGGAACTTATACGCTGAGCACCCGTGCTTTCTATCGTATAGCCGACCAGGCCACCAACTACGACACCTATACGTCTGATCCTAGCACAAACTACGCTTACGTGTTCGCAGGCAATCTGAAGACACCTCTTGCCAACATCGCAGAGATTGCTTCCAGTGATGCAGATGAGTTCTCCGCAAGTAACTCCAGCGTAGGTACAGACCTCTATGTTCCAAACAGCCAGCACGCCGCCCATGATGTGTTTGAGAATATCTACAGGAACTATGACGAGACCACTTATAAGAGTGTGAAGACCGTTCTCACCGCTGAGGGAGACCTCACCTTCGGTGTGATAGGAGATCAGATGCAGGACAACGCATGGGTGGTATGGTACACCTTCGAGCTTCAGTACAATCCTGAGATTGACGAGTCACTTGTAGATGAAGAGCTTGAAGCAGTCATCGAAGAGCTCGACAACTATCTTGCTGAGAACAGTGGCAACATGACTTCCGCCACATACGAGTCGGCAGGCAACGTGAGTGACAAGGCCAAGGAAGCAAAGGAAGGCAGCGCAGAGGAGAAGAGCGCCGCTGTCACATCCGTGAAGAATGCCCTTGAAGACGCCAAGGCCAACGTAACCGCCTTCAATGCCATGCAAGAGGCATACGAAAAGATGATTATGGCCGCTGAAGACTATTCAGCTACGGCTTCAGAATCCGCAAACGAGAACTATGAGGCAGTCAGCGACAAGTACAACAACTACGACTCGATGACAACCGCAGAACTTGAGGAGCTGACCAAGGAGATGATCCGCGCAGCAGCCCTGTTCAAGATTCCTGACTACTCAGATCCTCCAACAGACTTCACTCAGGTGATTGAGAACCCGAGCTTCGAAACGGGTGACGATACCGGCTGGACATATTATGCCGGTAGCGACACAGGTGTGAAAGACGTGACCAATGAGACTTACTTTGTTGAGAATGCCGACGGCGCATATCTGTTCAACACATGGAACGGAACAGCACCAGACGGAGGTTTCTATATCACTCAGACCCTCTACTGCCTGCCTTCAGGCAAGTACACCTTGAGCGCCCTGCTTGCAGCCAGTGAAGGCAGCGTCATCACCATCAAGGCCGGCAGTGCTTCCGGTGAGTTCACAATGGCTAACGGCCAGACCATGGGTCAGGTTGAGAGCATCATCTTCAACCTCCAGAGCGAGAGCGACGTAGAGATTCGCGTAGAGAGTCCTACATGGTTCAAGTGCGACAACTTCCAGCTCACTTACGAAGGACCAGCAGAAGGCGGTGGCGACGTGAACGAGGATGGCGAAGTGAACATCAACGACGTAGTTGCTATCATCAATGTGATGGCAGGTACAGCTGACTGGGCTAACGCAGATGTGAACGGCGACGACGAAGTGAACATCAACGACGTAGTTGCTGTTATCAACATCATGGCAGGAAAACAATAAACATCTCTATTCAATGGGGTTCACGGTGTTCCGTGGACCCCATTGTTTTCAAACATACATTTTAACAACTTAAATCCATTTATTATGAAAAAGCTCTTATTTTTAGCCGGATTCGCCCTTTTTTCGATGCTGAACGCACGTGCTGACGACATCAAAGTCGTTCCTGGCGAAACTTTCACCTTGGAAATAAACCTGGATAATGCCAACGAGGTATGTGCCTGGCAGGCAACAGTGGCATTGCCAGAAGGAATCGAGCTGGTGGAAAACGGTACAAAACTTTCTTCCCGTCATGGCGATTCCTATTCGCTGATAGTACGTCCACTGGCAAAAGAAACCAACCAGTATCTTTTGGTTGCATTCAGTCCATCGCTGAAGGCCTTGGAAGGTCATAGCGGAACAGTAGTCACCCTGACGCTCCGTGCTTCAAAAGACTATAAGGGAAGCGCTGTGCTGAACGTGGTTAACCAGACCCAGGCCAGTAAAACCGGAGAAGGCACAACGACAGCCGACAAATCACATGTGATTATCGCAGATGCCACCGGCATCGACACCGTGAACGCCTCCTATCTTCAGAACCGTGAGGTATATAACCTGAACGGTCAGCGTGTGTCGAAATTGTCGAAGGGTGTATATGTGGTAGATGGCAAGAAAATGTTTGTGAAATAGCAGACCATTTGCTACTGCACACATTATATATAAATATATAAGTCTCTCCCCTCCTGTTGGAAGCGGGAGAGATTTTTTTGTTATGTTTCACAACATTTCCCATATAATTTTGTCAAATCAAAAAAATTAGCTATATTTGTGAGATTTTAGGCAGAGCCTTTCGGGTTTTGCCGTAGAAATTTTGCAACGGCCTGTTATACAGCCGTGTGCAGACAAACCCCTGGAAAGAGAACAAAAAAAACTATTTATATCAAATTAGAATCCTAACTAGTATGAGAATTTATCAGTCAAAAGAGATCAAGAACATCGCATTGCTTGGCAATGACGGTGCGGGCAAGACCAGTTTGACCGAGGCCTTGCTCTTTGAGTCTGGACAGATCCAGCGCAAAGGTCGTGTTAGCATGAAGAATACCGTCAGCGACTACTTCCCAGTGGAGCAGGAGTACGGCTACAGTGTGTTTGCAACCGTGTTTCACGTAGAAGAGAACGGTAAGAAACTGAATATCATAGACTGTCCGGGAAGTGATGACTTCTGCGGCGCCGCGTTGACAGCCATGACAGTGACAGACACCGTGATGATTCTTGTGAACGGCCAGCACGGTCCTGAGGTAGGCACTCAGAACCACTTCCGCTATGCAGGTAATCTTGAGAAGCCAGTTATCTTCGTGGTGAACCAGCTTGACGCAGAGAAGTGTGATTTCAGCCAGTGTGTTGATAAACTGCGTGAGACTTTCGGTCCTAAGGTGATTCAGATTCAGTATCCTGTGAACGAAGGCCCAGGCTTCAACTCCATCATCGACGTGCTTTTGATGAAGAAGCTGACATGGAAAGAAGAAGGTGGCAAACCAACCGTTGAGGACATCCCAGCATCAGAGATGGACAAGGCAGAAGAGCTTCATCACGCCTTGCTTGAGGCAGCTGCTGAGAACGACGAAGCCCTGATGGAGAAATTCTTTGAGGAAGAAACCCTTACACTCGACGAGATGCGCGAGGGGATCCGCAAAGGCCTTGCCAGCCGCAGCATCTACCCTGTATTCGGTGTATGTGCCGCCAAGAACATGGGTATCCACCGTCTGATGGAGTTCCTCGGCAACGTGGTTCCTTTCGTAGATGAGATGCCATCCGCCGTAACCCGTGGCGGTGAGGAAGTGAAGCCAGACAGCAACGGTCCTACCGCGCTTTATTTCTTCAAGACCGCCAATGAGCCACATATCGGTGGTGTACAATACTTCAAGGTGATGAGCGGTAAGGTTCACGAGGGTGATGACCTTGTGAATGTGGACCGCGGTTCGAAGGAGCGTATTGCCCAGCTGTATGTATGCTCCGGCGCCAACCGTACAAAGGTGGAAGAGCTTGTGGCCGGAGATATCGGTTGCTCCGTGAAGTTGAAAGATGTCCGCACCGGTAACACACTGGTGGGCAAGGACTGCGACTACAGCTTCGACCTCGTGAAATATCCTGCACCTCGCTATATCCGTTCAGTGAAACCTGAGAACGAGAGCGACAGTGAGAAGATGATGAGCGCTATCCAGAAGATGGCTCAGGAAGATCCGACATGGGTGCTCGAGCAGAGCAAAGAGTTGCGCCAGACATTGATCAAGGGTCAGGGTGAGTTCCACCTCCGCACCTTGAAATGGCGTATGGAGAACAATGAGAAGATCAACATCATCTATGATGAGCAGAAGATTCCATATCGTGAGACCATCACAAAGGCTGCCCGCGCTGACTACCGTCACAAGAAGCAGTCGGGAGGCGCCGGCCAGTTTGGTGAGGTTCACCTCATCGTTGAGCCATACAACGAAGGCGATCCAGATCCGGTGAGCTACAAGTTCAACGGTCAGGAGTTCAAGATTAATACCAAGAGTAAGGAAGAGATTGATCTGGAATGGGGTGGCAAGCTCGTGTTCATAAACTCCGTTGTCGGTGGTGCGATTGATACCCGTTTCATGCCAGCAATCCTGAAAGGTATCATGCAGAAGATGGAGCAGGGTCCTCTAACCGGCAGTTATGCCCGTGACGTTCGCGTTGTCGTATATGACGGTAAGATGCACCCGGTAGATTCTAACGAACTTTCGTTCACCCTTGCAGGCCGTAACGCCTTCAGTGAGGCGTTCAAGCAGGCCGGTCCTAAGCTTCTCGAACCAATTTATGATGTCGAGGTGCTCGTTCCTAGCGACAGAATGGGTGATGTGATGAGCGACATCCAGGGTCGTCGTGGTATGATTATGGGTTCTTCGAGTGAGAGCGGTTATGAGAAACTTCAGGCTAAGGTGCCTCTCAAGGGACTTGCCAACTATGCCACTTCCTTGTCCGCCATCACCGGCGCCCGCGGTTCGTTCTCAATGAAATTCTCTAACTACGAGCTCGTACCTACCGACGTACAGAACCAGTTGATTAAGGAATTCGAGGCTCAGGCCAAGGAGGAAGACTAATACTTTGAGGTTTGAACTTTGAGGTTTGAACTTTGAGGTTTTGTCATCCGGATTGGGAGACGGGGCATGAGGGTTCTTTCAGAACACTCCTCTGTAAACCTAAAGGTTTAGTCGTCGCAATCAGCGCTCCTATTCCGCGCTGACGTCTCTACAAGGTGACAATTGAATTTTAGAGTTTGATTTACTCACTTGGATTCAAGACGTTTTTATAGTTAACAAAATAGTAATTAAAAAATCAGCAAATGTTAAATTTGCTGATTTTTTTTATTTTTTTAATTAAAAAAGTTATTAAATATTACAATAATAAGTTTAAAATCCGTTACTTTGTCAAAGAGACTCAATAACAGAGTATTTCAGTTCGTATCAATCAGGCAATGAAAAAACGTACGATTATCATATTAGCGATTGTGATGGGTATTTCCTTCATCAGCCTTCTTGTGATGCAAGTAGGTTATATGGAGGAGATTATCACCACTCGCCGCGCACATTTTGAAGAGAGTGTGGAGCGTGCGTTGAACAATGTCAGCCATAATATGGAGGTGATTGAGACAGCCCAGTATATGGAAGACCGCTTCAGTGGCATGACCACAGTGGCAGACTCCATGCTGGAGCAGAACGACTCCGTGTTGCAGCAGTCTAAGATTCACTTCAGTCAGGACACCTCCCCTTCCCCACTCGACGGTAATGAGGATTACAACAAGGCATTGATTACTCATCCTGTAAACAAAAGCATCTCTGCCGACAGTGCGTTGGTTCGCCGTTACGTGTATGATCAGCGTCTGATGGATGAGTTGATCCTTTCGATGCTCTACACCGCCAGCAGCCGTCCGCTTCAAGACCGCATTGATTTCAAACGTCTGGATCAGAATATCAAGTCGGAGTTGTCGAATCACGCCATCGAGCTGGACTATCATTACTCGGTGTATAACAGCAACGGTAAGCTGATTTACAAATGTCTGGACTATTCTGATGACGGCCAGGGTATTGAATTCACTCAGAGCCTGTTCAAATACGACCCGATTGGCCAACAGGGAGTGCTGCACGTAGTGTTTCCTGACGCCAAGCAATACATGTTCCGTTCACTAGGTTTCATGACACCTTCGATTATCTTCACGCTCATTCTACTTCTCACCTTCATCGTGACCATGATACTGGTGTTCCGTCAGAAAAAGCTCTCTGAGGTGAAGAACGACTTCATCAACAATATGACCCATGAGTTCAAGACCCCGATCTCGTCCATCTCGCTTGCGGCACAGATGTTGAGCGACGAAAGCGTTCCGAAAACCCCGAAGATGATGAACCGTCTGGTGGAGACCATCAATGTGGAGACCAAGCGTCTGCGGTTCCAGGTGGAGAAAGTGCTTCAGCTTTCGATGTATGAGAATCAGAAGGCCAATCTGAACATGGTGGAGCTGAATATCAACGAGCTGATTATCGGAATCATCAAGACCTTCACGCTGAAAGTGGAGAAGAACGGCGGAAAGATTGTGTCACAGCTGAAAGCCGGCGATTCGGTGATTCTAGCCGACGAGATGCATATCACCAATGTGATTTTCAACCTGATGGACAATGCCGTGAAATACCGCAGGCAAGACAGTCAGCTTGAGTTGACGGTGTCAACCCGTAACGACTCCAAAAACCTGTATATCTCCATTCAGGACAACGGCATTGGAATCAAAAAAGAGAACCTGAAAAAGATTTTTGAGAAATTCTACCGCGTATCGACTGGCAACCGTCATGACATCAAAGGATTCGGCCTGGGACTGGCTTATGTGAAGAAGATTGTGACCGACCATAAAGGTACTGTACAGGCTGAGAGCGACTACGGTATAGGCACGAAGTTCACGATCAGGCTGCCTTTGTTGTATGGGTAAAGCCCCTCCCCACCCCTCCCCCATAGGGAGGGAGTAAAAAAGAATGTATAAGACAAAGAATAAAAACAATTAAAACAGAAAAAATTATGGAAGAGAAATTTGAGAATGTAAAGATTTTGCTTTGCGAAGACGACGAGAATCTCGGAATGTTGCTTCGCGAGTATCTTGAAGCCAAAGGTTTTCAGGCCGACCTGTGTGTTGACGGTGAAGAAGGTTACGACGCTTTCTGCGCCAACAAATACGACCTGTGTATCCTCGATGTGATGATGCCAAAGATGGACGGCTTCACCCTGGCCCAGAAAATCCGTGAGCTCAATTCTGAGGTGCCGTTTATCTTCCTCACAGCCAAGACGCTGATAGAAGATATCCGCGCCGGCTTTGAGATAGGCGCCGACGACTATATCACGAAACCTTTCCGTATGGATGTCGTGGTTCTTCGTATCGAAGCCATCCTTCGCCGTGTCCGTGGTAAGCAGAATAAGAACGAGACGGTTCGTCAGATTGGTCAGTTCGTGTTCGACACACAGAAGCAGACGCTGACCATCGGTCAAGATGAGAAGAAGCTGACCACGAAAGAGGCAGAGCTTCTGACCTTGTTGAGCAACAAGGTGAACGAACTGTTGCCACGTGAATATGCCTTGAAGGCCATCTGGATAGACGACAACTATTTCAACGCCCGTTCGATGGATGTGTATATCACGAAGTTACGCAAACATCTCACGAGTGATCCGAATGTGGAGATTCTGAATGTTCACGGCAAGGGCTACAAACTGGTGATTTCAGAGAACGCATAAGGTTAGACACAACGAAAAAAGGCGGACCGTGGTCCGCCTTTTTTATTCTTACACTTAATTATTTATCTTCCGGTTCGTCGTCGAGCGGGAGCTTCTTGTTGAGGATGATGTGTGTGAAGAGTCCACCAACCACAAGCACAAGTCCAAGCAGGATATACCAGTTGAAATGCTGGTCGAGCATGTCTGTGAAAACGAAACCACCGAGGATTAATAAGAGTGCACCGAGAAGTGTGATGCCGATGCCAAGCAATTTAAGAAGATTAGTTCCCATTTTATTTGTTTTTTAGATTTAGTTTCTTGAAAAGTGATTATAAGTACATAATCAAATGCAAAATAACAAATTTTCCACGAAAAGACGAAACAAATTGATGTTTTTTTTTCATAAAATCGAAATATCGTTTGATTTTGAGAAATAAAAGGTTCAAAATAGTTGATAAACCAGAAAAAAGTTGTAAATTTGCAAAGTTTTTTGCGCGTTGTCGCAATTAACACTATTCCGAAGGCTCCGGCCAGAAGAAAAAAATCATTCATTTAATTTATTAATTTATTACTTTTTATGAATCAGTACGAAACCGTTTTCATTTTAACTCCCGTTTTGTCTGACGATCAGATGAAGGAAGCGGTAGAAAAGTTCAAGGGCATCTTGGAAGCTGCCGGCGCTGACGTGTTCAGCGAGGAGAACTGGGGGCTGAAAAAGCTAGCCTATCCGATTGATAAGAAGACAACAGGCTTCTATATCATGTTGGAGTACAAGGCAAACCCGGAAGTGATTAAGAATTTTGAATTGCAGTTGCGTCGTGACGAGCGTGTAATCCGTTACATGACCGTTAAGAACGAGAAGTATGCCGCTCAGTATGCTGAGAAGCGCCGCAACAAATTTGCTAAAAAAGAGGAGGCTTAATTATGGCAGCACAGACACAATCAGAAATCCGTTATCTGACTCCTACCACAGTGGATGTCAAGAAGAAGAAGTATTGCCGTTTCAAGAAGAGCGGTATCAAGTACATTGACTACAAGGATCCTGAGTTTTTGAAGAAGTTCTTGAACGAGCAGGGTAAGATTCTGCCACGTCGTATCACCGGTACTTCGTTGAAGTATCAGCGCAGAGTGGCTCAGGCAGTGAAGCGTGCCCGTCAGATAGCTCTTCTTCCATTTGTAACAGACTTGATGAAATAAAAAGGAGGACGCGCTATGAAGATTATAATGAAGAAAGATCTCCTTGGCTTAGGCTACAAGGATGAAGTCCTGACAGTGAAGGACGGTTATGCACGCAACTACCTGATTCCTCAGGGTTATGCAGTATTGGCCAGCAAGAGCGCTTTGAAGATGCTCGAAGAAGAGCTGAAGCAGCGTGCTCACAAGATTGAGAAGATCAAGGCAGAGGCCCAGGCTCGCGCCGCTAAGTTTGAAGGTGTGAAGCTGTCGATTACCGCAAAGGTGTCGGATGGTCGCAATATTTATGGCTCTGTAGGCGCTCCTCAGATTGCAGAGGCATTGGCCGCCATGGGTCTTGAGGTTGATCCTAAGCAGATTACCTTCCGTTCAGTCCGTGAGCTCGGCAGCTATGTAGCTCCTGTCAACTTCCACAAAGAGGTGATGGTTGAGGTTCCGTTCGACGTTGTAAACGAAGAAGGTCTGACCACTCCTAAGAAAGAGAAGGTTGAAGAGGCTCCGGCTCCTGCAGTGGAAGAGACAGCAGCAGCTGAAGAGGAAGCAGAAGCTCTTGAGGCTCTTGGGATTGAAGAGGCTCCCGCAGCAGAAGAGGCTTAATCACATCTTACCATATAAGAAAACGTCCGACAGCAATGCCGGACGTTTTTTTTGTGATATATACTCCCCGGAATACAAACGGGCTAAGCCCGTCGTTTCAGCTGGTCGATAATCAGAGCGATAGCCCCGTCGCCAGTGACGTTGCAAGCCGTGCCGAAACTGTCCATTGCCACATAGAGCGTGATCATCATCGCCTGTTGCTCCGTGTCGAATCCCAAGATGGAAGCCAGAACCCCGAGGGATGCCATGATGGCTCCTCCCGGTACACCCGGCGCCGCAACCATGACAATGCCCAGCATAAGGACAAAACCCAGCATCATCGGGAAATCGAACGGCATATCGTGGATTAACATGATGGCAACCGCACAAGCCGTGATTTTCAGCGTACTTCCCGACAGATGGATGGTAGCACACAAAGGGATGACAAATCCAGCCACCTCCTTTGCAACCCCATTGATCTCAGTCTGCCGAAGTGTGACTGGAATGGTAGCAGCCGATGATGCCGTTCCCAAAGCCGTGACATACGCCGGCATCATATTGGCAATCATCCGCAACGGGTTCTTCCGGGCTATGATTCCCGCAATTGTATATTGCAGGAGGAGCAGGACAAAGGTCATGATCAGGATGACGAAGATGATTTTGATGAAAGTGGCAAGCACCACCGCCACTTGCCCTTCCGCAGTCATCTTCAGGAACAAACCGAAAATATAGATGGGGAGGAACGGAATAATAACCCTATCAATGGTTTTTGTGACGATATCGCGAAATTCGGAGAAACCGCCGCGTAGGGTTTCAGCTTTATCGAACATGGCGATACCCAGTCCCGCCATGAACGACAAGACGAGAGCTGACATGACCTCCATGACGGGAGGGATGGCAATGGTGAAAAAAGGTGCAAACCGGTCGTCCTGCTGTTCTATGAGAGAAGTCTGCTGACAGTCGATCAGTCCGGGAAATAGTCCGGAAGCGGTGAAATAGGAGAAGAGTCCGGAAATGACGGTAAATGAATAGGCGATAACCACTGTGATCGCCAGCATCTTTCCCGCTCCTTTTCCTACTTCAGCGATGGCGGGAGTAACCAGTCCGATGATGATGAGGGGGATGAGGAACTTGAGGATTTGGTCGAAAAGTCCGTTGAACGTAGTCATAATCCTCACACACACATCGGGCGCGACCATTCCGATGAGAATGCCAAGTATGATGGCAATAATGATACGGATGATAAGAGGGAGACGCATATACTTTGAACTTTGAACTTTGAACTTTGAACTTTGAGATTTGAACTTTATGATTTGAACTTTGAGATTTGAACTTGGAACTTTAGCCATTCGGTTGGGGAGACGGGACATGCCCATGTCTCTACAAGGTGACAATTTTTATAAAAGATGGAAGAGGAACTGCTTGTTGGAGAAATAGCAGTCAGCAATGCCGAAACGGATGAGACGAGCGAGGATGATGATGGCTTTTCTGCGGCTGACATCGGCAAATCTGACGATATGGTTGAGCGTCTCATCGGGATGCTGCTTCAATGTCTGTATGATAATATGCTCGTTTTCAGAGAAAGTGACCACCATTCCACGGTTTGCTGTTTCCTCTCTCCAAATCTGAAGATGAACCGGAGAGGCAACGATATTCTCGTCTTTGATTCTGATGTATGCCGTTTTGTCTCCGACGGGTGTGATTTCTCCTGTCTTGTGACTGATGGCTATGTCCTCAAGAGCATATACCGGCTTGTGGCCGGACTGTGCCACTTCGCATACCACCACAGTTTTTCCCCTGAAGTTAACCGTCTGAAACCGCACGTCTGTGGAAGGGACACAATATTTCTGTGCCGCCATCTGCATCATGAATATTTCCTCTTCCGACGTGACGCCCGACACTTCTCCGTTGTCTCGCACGCCTATAAGCAGTCTGCCGCCTTTGGTATTGGCAAAGGCAGAGACCGACTTAGCCAGTTTGGCCGCGTCCATCACCTTATATTTGAAGTCCTGCTGGTCGTGTTCCCCTTGAGATATGAGTTTACTGAGCAGCGAGTCCTTCGTCTCATTCTTATTCATCTTCCAAAACCAGACAACTGGCTGAATTTTTTATTCCGTTTGACATAGAACTGCCAGAGCAGTGAGAAGCCAGCCTGCTCAGGAATATCTGTCAGTGAACGACGTTCGCGGATCTTTTGTCTGTCCTCCTCCAATTCGTTCCTCATCTGCTTAAAAGCCGTTCTGGCTTTGAATACAGCTTTGAAGTTGGCATATTCACCTTTAGCAAGGAAGCTGAATGCAGCAACCACATCGAGTACGGACCGCACACGCATCACTTTCTTTAAATCACTGTCGGGCAGGTTCTTATAGAGCATCATCAGGTTGTTGCGGAAGTTCAGGAATGTCTTACGGGGGTGTCCCTGGCCAAGTGACCCGCCTCCAAGATGATAGACCACGCTCTGCGGCACACACACAACTCTTTGTCCTGTTGACCGGAGTCGCCAGCAGAGGTCTATCTCCTCCATGTGGGCAAAGAATCGTCCGTCGAGGCCTCCCACGGTCCAAAAGTCTTTAGCCCTGACCATCAGCGCCGCACCTGTTGCCCAGAACACATCCTGAACAGCGTCGTACTGCCCGTTGTCGCGCTCCACACAGCTCATCAGCCTGCCACGGCAGAACGGATAGCCATAGCAGTCGATAAATCCCCCTGCCGCACCCGCATATTCGAACATATCCGTTTGGAGCAGCGAGCGTAGTTTCGGCTGGCATGCGGCCACATCTGGATTTGCCTCCATAAAGGAAAGGAGCGGGTGGAGCCAGTCCTTATCCTTGATTTCCACATCTGAGTTGAGCAAGAGGAAAAATTCAGCATCCAGATCGTGCAGGGCCTGGTTATATCCTTCCGCAAATCCGTAGTTCTTGTCGAGCACAATCATCGGAATGGTGGAAAACTCTTTTTCCATCATATCGACCGACCCATCGTCGGACCCGTTGTCCGCCACGATCACCTCCACTCCCTCGATGCGGGAATTCTGTATGACCGTTGGCAGGTACTTGCGCAGCATATCCTTGCCGTTCCAATTCAGGATGACAATAGCCAGTTTCATATAACATCTCCTTTCAGCGCATCACCTTTAGCGTTAAAGCCGTGAAGCGCGACATTTTGAATTGTATTGTATAATTCGGGATTATTGGGGACTTCCACACGGATATAATTATCGGTAAAGCCCGACATCACCCGTCGGCTGCGTGAATGTTCGAAAAGAACCGGTCGGACCGTATTCTGAAAACTCAGGTAGAAATCCCTTGTCTTCTGATCCGACAGCTCAATGAGGCGCTGACTACGCGCGTGCTTCTCCTGCGGATCCACAGCATACGGGATTTCCAACGCTTTTGTTCCTGCACGCTCGCTATAACTGAACACATGGAGCTGTGATACCGGCAATGAAGATATGAAATCATACGCCTGTTCGAAAAACTCCGGTTTCTCTCCCCTGCAGCCCACCATCACATCGACCCCGATGAAAGCGTCGGGCATCAGCTGTTTTACTGTGAGGATCTTATGGCGGAAAAGCTCCGTTCCATAGCGCCGTCTCATCAGTTTGAGCACTTCATCGCTTCCGCTCTGGAGGGGAATATGGAAATGCGGCATGAATGCCCTGGAGTGGGCACAGAAATCCAGGATTTCGTCGGTCAGCAGATTTGGTTCGATGGATGAGATACGGAAGCGGCCGATACCCTCGACCCTATCCAATTGTCTCAACAAATCTAGGAAATGCTCTCCTGTTGTCTTACCGAAATCGCCGATGTTCACTCCGGTAAGCACAATTTCCTTACCCCCTTCGGCAGCCACCTGTGTGGCCTGATCGACGATGGAGTCTATGGTGCCGTTCCTGCTTCTTCCTCTTGCAAACGGGATGGTGCAATAGGTGCAGAAATAGTTACAGCCGTCCTGTACTTTCAGGAAATAGCGAGTGCGGTCGCCATGTGAGCACGCCGGGAAGAACTCCTCGTTTTTCGGGCAGTCGGCAGTCTCGTAGTTCAAAATATCCTGCCTGTTGACCATTGCCTCCGTGATGAGTGGTATGACCTGACTTTTATGTTCGGCTCCTATGACGATGTCCACGCCAGGAATCTGTGCGATTGTCTCATGCTTCAGCTGTGCGTAACATCCCGTCACCACTACCAGCGCCCCAGGGTTCTGGCGGATGATTTTCTTGATGGCCTGACGCCCTTTCCGGTCAGCCACCTCAGTGACGGTACAGGTGTTGACAATGCAGATGTCGGCAGGTTCGTTCTTGGGTGCATCCACCACTCCCGAATGTCGCAGTTCGGTAGCGATGGACGAGGTTTCCGCAAAGTTCAGCTTGCATCCCAATGTAGCGAACGCCACCGATTTTCCTGCCAATATGTTCGTGTCAATCATTTATTTTTTCTTGAATAAATGCAAAGTTATGAAAAAAAAGGTTATAATTCATCTGATATTGGGATTGATTAAGAAAAAAGTTGTAACTTTACAAAGATTTTAAAGAATAAAACGAGAAAAAAATGAAAAAGGCATTTATCTTTATATTTGCGGCATTGACTTCACTGCTGCCGAATCTGAGTGTGAACGCACAAACTTCCACGATGACCATCAGGGAAAACCCAGCCCTGAATCTGAAGAAGTTTATTCCAAAAGGCAGCTACAGCGGCATCACCCGTATCGGCGGTAACACCTATGCCGTGGTGTCGGACAGCGAGGAACTCGACGGATTCTTCAAGTTCAACATAGAGCTTGACCCTGAGACCGGCGCCATCCGTACGGTGGAGAATATCGGCTATTACAATGCGGAGACAGCTAACCGTGACAACGAGTGTGTTGCCTATAATCCACGGCGTAACACCATCTACGTTGGTGGTGAGCGTAACAACAGCATCGTGGAATACACCGTCGAAGGCAAGCCGACCGGGCAGCGCAGTGTGAATCTGATTCCCAACACGCGTCAGAACCTTGGTATGGAGTCATTGTGCTACGATGCCAAATATGACTTGATATGGGCGATGACCGAAGGCACTCTGGTCACCGATAACGACGGCAACTACACCACAGATGTGAACGGAGTGGCACAAATGTTGCGCCTGACGGCTTTTGACACCAATTTCAATAAGGTTCGCGAGCTAGCCTACCGCATGGACTCTCCAACCAATCTGAAATCCGCCTCCCGCTATACGATGGGCGTGAGCGATATTGCTGTTCTCGACGACGGCCGTATCCTGGTGCTCGAACGGGAGGCTTTTGTTCCGAAAGTGAAGTACGGCTCTTGGGTGAACTGCAAGTTGTATCTGGTTGATCCTCAGAATGCCGCATCAGTAGGCAGCACAGAAGCGCTGAAGGCAGACACCCAGTTTATGGACAAGACGCTGATATGGTCGTGCAACACCCAGATGTCGCTCAACGGACTGAACTGGGCTAACTACGAAGGAATGTGTCTGGGTCCGAAACTGTCGGACGGCAGTCAGGCTATCATCCTGATTTCTGACTCACAGAACCGCTACAACGGACTGTTGAAAGACTGGATGAAAACTTTGGTGATTAAGTGAATAGTTGACAGTTGACAGTTGACAGTTGACAGTTGACGGTTGACAGTTGACAGTTGACAGTTGACGGTTGACTGTTGACAGTTGATGGTTGACAGTTGACAGTGTTGTTATACAATATGATTAGATATATCAAACAGATTTTAATGTTGCTTGCGGTGATGCCCCTGACGCTCTGGGGTCAAGAGCACACAGTGAAGTTCATGCTTGAATCTCCTGCTAAAACGTCGCAGACAGACAAGCCGATGGTGGTGAGGCTGGCTGACGTGGAAGGCCTGACATTCAGGGTTAGAAGCGCCATAGTGACAATCAACGGCAAGGAGGTTGCGAGCCAGCTTGATGACATGGATGGCGACGGGCAGAGCGATGAGCTCTGCTTCGTATATAACCAGGAGAAAGGGAAGGAACCGACTTGCGAGATGACATTCTTCGCTCACTCTTCTGACAAAGCTTATCCGTCGAGAGTGTATGCCGACATGATGCTGAACGACAAGAAGGGCAGTCATCCGCTGATTACCCGTCTGGAAGCTCCAGGCAGCAGCTACCTCTACAACGATTTTTACCATCATGGAGTGGCGTTCGAAAGTGAGCTTACAGCCTACCGCATCTATTTTGACGAGCGTCAGAATATTGACCTTTACGGGAAGAAAAGCCGCCGTCTGGAGTTGAAAGACACCGGCTTCTATACCACAGAGGAGCAGACCTCAGCAGGCTATGGCTGTGATGTGCTATGGGCAGGCAGCAGTGTAGGCTGCGGCAGTCTGAAGCTCTGGGACGGCCAGAAACCGGTGAACTGGTCATCAGTCAAGACCCGCGGTCAGCGTCTGGTGGCATGCGGTCCGGTGAGGAACGTAGTGGAAGTGACCGATCTCAGTTGTGATGTTGGGGCATCAGAGCCTTACGATGTGCGAACGGTCTATACGCAGTGGGCAGGTCATCGTGAAGTTCGTGTAGATGTCGTTCTCGACCGTCCTGCGGAAACCCCGTTCCTATGTACGGGCGTTCAGAAGATCGGCAATTCCGGGGAAGCTTTCTCAAAGAACGGCGGAGTGAAAAGCGAAGGCTTTGTAACCCCAGCCGGATTGGCAGCCTCATGGGGGTCAGACTATCCAGAGATGGGAAAGAAAGATGTGTTTCCTCCTGAAGCTGTAGGTCTGGCTGTGGTTGTTCCCGGGGAATTTGTGAGCGCCACACAGACAGACGAGTTGAACTATCTCATCGTGTTGGGCAAGCCGGGACAGCAGCATTTCTATTATCATGTACTGTTCGGCGCAGCCAAAGAGACAGACGGATGCCATGATGCCGCTGAATGGTTCAAATACGTGAAGGGATTGAGATTCCCTGCTGCCGATTCATCTAAATAATCAGACGGCAGAGGGGAATACAGCATAACAACAGGGCGGAGACAAGCAGTTGTCTCCGTTTTTTGTTATAGAAAAAGATGATGATGGAGGTGATCAGTGCATATAGAAGGATGACTTCCGGGATTGAGGGATGATAAGGGATGGTGGAAAACGGCAGGGACGCCACTTTCTCAGCTATGAAAGCCATGGTTCCCGCGAGGAAGTTGAGTACTGCGGTGAGTACCCCCTTCATCCATCCCCACCAGAAGAATATCCACCAGAAGACAGCAGTCCACATGATGAGTGTGGCGATAAGGCTGACGAAGAGGTTGCTGAGCAGTCCATAGAGCGGCACCTGTCCGAAATGACAGGCTACAACAGGGAAAGTGAACAGAGAGCAGGTGAAAGACACAATGAGGATGTCGAGCACCACAGACCACCTTCCCGTCTGTTGTCCGCACCAGGTGCAGAGCGGCACTCCCATCACAGCGATTCCCACGATAGACAGGAAAGAAAGCTGGAATCCCACGTCCATAATCAGCATCGGATTGATCATCAGCATCACAAATCCAGCCAATGCGACTGCGTTTTTCAGTTGCTGACCGTGTCCGATCACCAGAGCGATCTGGAACACTGAGCACATCAGCGCCGCTCGCAGCAGCGATGGCGGAGTCCCCACGATAAACACAAAAGCCCAGATGCAAGGAAGGATGAGCAAAGCGCTGATTTTCCGCCACCGTCGTGTGAACAGGCTTCTCAGGAGCAGGACATCCAGCAATGAGATGATGACCGTGAGATGGAATCCCGACAGCGCCAGAATATGGCTGATGCCCGCATCGGAGAACTGCTGCTTGAGCTGTGGTGTCATGGCCGACTTGTCGCCGGTGGTCATCGCCTCCAGGATCACCTGTGCTTTCTCCGTAAACTGTGCCTCGTCGTACTGGTTCCTCATAGCGGCAGCCACCCCAGAGCTGGTTCTGAGATGCTGACGGAATGAAGGGGACGCGGCTTTATCGCGGTAGCAATGTCCCCATGCTCCTTCAGACGAATAGATGATGGTGGAAATCCCCTTATAAAAAAGATAGGATGAATAGCCGTCATATTTACTGCGGTCGTTAGTGGTACGCACTGTATCCGAGGTAGCAGCACTCTCTCCTCCCCTTCCCTCTTTCTTTTTCCTCCGTTCCTTTTTTTTCTTTTGCCATTCATCCATCTCCCTTTGTTTTTTAGCTTTCAGATAGGGAGATGTGGGCATCTCAAAATAAGAGAGAATCCAGATGGAATCACCGACAAGAATATCCGGCCTCGCATGGTTCAGCGAATCCGTCTTAGCGAGATATGCGGCATGAACTGCGCCGTTTTTATCGCGGAACTGACAAGTCCACCATTTGGTTTTCTCCACAGGTTCTGTGACAACGACTCCTGTCCGGAACTTACTGGTATCAAAAGCCTTCGATTCCACATGAATGAACCTCCAGTGGGCCAGAACGGCACCAAGGAAGAAGAAAGCCATGAGCGCCGACAGTCCGAAAGGAGTTTTGATTATCTCACGAGACGTGTTCCTGTAAAAAACGACTGTCGTTGTCACAGACAACGCCGACAAGGCCAAAGTGATGTAAATACTGAAAGGAAACCTGGTCAGCAGAAAAAAAACGCCCACCATACCCAGCAAAGCCGCTATGGTGGGACGCAATATGGGATAGGAGTTCCACATAAGTACTTTGAACTTTGAACTTTGAGATTTGAACTTTAGGATTTGAACTTTGAACTTTGAGATTTGAACTTTGAGATTTGAACTTTAGGATTTGAACTTTGAGTTTTGAACTTTGAACTTTAGGATTAGTTGAATTTTAAAGTTGGCTTTTACAGATTTTTCAGATAGTTGATGCGCTCGTGGGGGTTCTCTGCACCAAACACATAACTGCCGGCCACCAGGACATCGGTGCCGGCTTGGGCTAACCGGGCTGCAGTGTCGCGGTTCACCCCTCCGTCCACCTCGATGAGGGCATGAGCCCCTGCGCGTCGGATCATCTCCTTCAGCCGCTTCACTTTATCGAGTGAATGTTCAATGAATTTCTGTCCTCCGAAACCAGGGTTGACGGTCATCAGCAGCACCATATCCACATCACGGATGATGTCCTCAAGCATACATACCGGAGTGGATGGGTTGAGTGTGACACCCGCTTTCATCCCAGCCTCATGAATCTCGTGGATGGCTCGGTGGAGATGAGTGCAAGCTTCATAATGCACGTTCATCATCATCGCACCCAGGTCGGCAACCTGTTTCACGAATTTCTCCGGACGGACAATCATCAGATGTACATCGAGGGGCTTTTTACAGATTTTCGCCACAGCTTCGAGCACAGGGAATCCGAAACTTATGTTAGGCACGAAGACTCCGTCCATCACATCGAGATGCAGCCAGTCTGCATTACTGTTGTTGATCATGTCGATTTCCTTTTCCAGATTGGCGAAATTTGCCGCCAACAATGATGGTGATATGATTTGCATGCTATTTGAGTTTTCTGATTTTGACACAAATTTAGCAAAAGCAATGATGAATACAAAATAAAAACAGATTTTAATTAAAATAATTAGTAACTTTGCAAAAAATTTGCTATGTTACGAACGATTATATCCCCCAACGAGCTGTCACAGCTCCGACAGTTGCTGAACGACTGCAGGAACGTGGTCATCACCTGCCATACGAGTCCTGACGGCGACGCCATCGGCTCCTCCCTCGCCTTGCGTGAATATCTGCTGCGCAAAGGGAAGCAGGCAACTGTGATTGTGCCGAACTATTATGCAGACTTTCTGAAGTGGATGCACGATGCCGATAAGATCATCCAGTTCGACCGTCACCGCGCCTTGTCGAAGACCTATTTCAAGTCGGCCGACCTGATTGTGGCATTGGATTACAACGGTCTGTCGAGAATTGACGACATGCGGGTGCCGTTTGGCTACAGCCGATGCAAAAAGCTGATGATTGACCACCATGAGAATCCGGAAAAGATTTGTACGCTGCAGATATCACGTCCTGAGATGAGCAGCACCTGTGAGCTTCTTTACCGGCTGCTGGTAGCCTTGGGAGAGGAGAAAAACATCAATCTCCATTGCGCCGAGGATATCTATGCCGGCATGTGTACAGACACCGGCCGTTTCACCTATAATTCGAACGACCCTGAGATTTTCGAGATTATCGCCGGACTGATGCGCAAGGGTATTGACAAGGACATTATTATCCGCAAGCTTTACAATCAGAACACCGAAGGGCGCTACCGTCTGATGGGTCATATCCTGTTGAACAAAATGGAGATTTATCCCGATCTCCATGCCGCCATCTTCTCAGTAGGGCGTGAAGAGTTGTCACAGTTCAAATATATCAAAGGCGATGCGGAGGGTTTTGTGAATATCCCGCTTGAGATCAAAGGAATCGGGCTGTGTATCTCCCTGAGGGCCGACACAGAGAAAGACCAGATTTTCGTGTCGCTCCGTAGTGTGGATAATTTCTCTGTTGAGGAGATGGCCCAGCGTTATTTCAACGGCGGCGGTCATTTCCATGCCGCCGGCGGCAAGCTGTTCTGCCCGATGGAGGAAGCTCTTGAGATAGCCCGAAAAGCACTCGAAGACTACCGTGAGCAGCTGGAGAAACTCCAATAGGGTGTGCGATGGCTGGTATTTATATCCATATCCCGTTCTGTGCCTCCCGGTGCATCTATTGCGACTTCTTCTCCACCACAAGGTTGGAAGAGCGCAGGCGTTATGTGGACGCCTTGTGCAAAGAGACATCCCAGCGAAAGAGCTTTTTCCGGCAGAGCGGACAACCAGTGAGTACCTTGTATCTTGGCGGCGGTACCCCATCCCAACTGTCGATTTCAGATTTGAAGCGGCTTTTCGACACTGTTTATTCCAATTTTGACATAGCAGATGATGCTGAAGTCACAATGGAATGTAATCCGGAGGATGTCAGTGCGTCTTTTCTCACCGGACTGAAGCAGACCCCCGTAAACCGTCTGAGTTTCGGCATTCAGACTTTTGACGACCGACGTCTTCGACTGCTTCATCGCCGTCACAGCAGCCAGAAAGCTGTTGAGGCAGTGGAAGCGAGCCAGGAGAGAGGCTTCAGCAATATCAGCATAGACCTGATGTTCGGTTTTCCAGATGAGACCCTGGATGACTGGAGGCAGGATGTGGAACAGGCACTCACGTTAGGTGTTCAGCATCTCTCCGCCTACTCGCTGATGTATGAGAACGGCACACAACTGACCCGGCTGCGCGATGAAGGAAAGATCACCCCCGTTGATGACGAGCTGTCATTGTCGATGTATGAATTACTGACAGACCAAATGAAGGCAAACGGCTTTGAGCATTATGAGATATCCAATTTCTCGCTACCCGGCTGCCGTTCACGCCACAATATGAGCTACTGGAAGGGTGTCCCTTATCTGGGACTGGGCGCCGGCGCCCACTCCTTCAAAGGCAACAGACGCCGTTGGAATGTCACATCGCTCAACTCTTATATAAAAGGAGTGGAAACAGAAAGAGGATATTTCGAGGAAGAAACGCTGACCACGACAGACCAATATAATGAATATGTGATGACCCGGCTTCGCACTTGTGAGGGAATCGACACAGAAGATCTTTCCAAGAGATTTTCATCGGCAATGGTGGATTATTTCCAGCGTATGGTGTCGCAGCATATTCAATCCGGGAATGTAGAGAATGCAGACGGAAAAATCCTATTTTCGAGAAAAGGACTCTATATTTCCGACAGTATCTTATCTGATTTATTTTACATTAAAAATTGATGTGTGCGTACACAATTTTATCATTTTTACCTATTTTTTATCCATAATTACCTATGTTACAAAAAAGATATATAAAAAATAGTTAAAATTGAAAAAAAATCGTGTTTTGGAGAACAACGAATTAAAAAAGTCCATAACTTTGCATTGTTTTTAAGTAACAATATTGTTTTACAAATTTAATTTTATCAAAAAATGAAAAAGTTGGTATTAATGGTTGCTGCTGTTGCAGCTATGACATTTGTTTCTTGTGAGAACAAG
>FLNY01002444.1_pt1 | contig 44322 bp, 36 predicted proteins | sample 1140381 | NCBI WGS metagenome assembly FLNY01 (sample SAMEA3878172, study PRJEB12797) | bioreactor metagenome | biome: Moose rumen | place: Sweden | collected 2011-10
TTTGCTGGGGAAAGAACTGGTGCAGAAGGGCCTGCAGATGGGTGTCTTCGAGAAGGAAGCCGACGGCAGCGTGTGGTGCGACTTGACGGCCGACGGCCTGGACCGCAAGCTGGTACTCCGCGGCGACGGAACTTCCGTGTACATCACCCAGGACCTGGGTACGGCCGAGCGCCGCTTCGACAAGTTTAAACTGGATTCCCACGTGTATGTGGTGGGGAACGAGCAGGATTACCATTTCCAGGTGCTCAAGCTCATCCTGGGGAAGCTGGGCTTTGCCTGGGCTTCCCGGATTTACCACCTGTCCTATGGCATGGTGGAGCTTCCGGAAGGCAAGATGAAGTCCCGCGAGGGTACCGTGGTGGATGCCGACGATCTTATAGAGCAGATGTACCAGGAGGCCAAAAAGACTTCCGAGGAAAGCGGCAAGCTGGCCGACCTCTCCGAGGAAGAGAAGGACAAGCTGTATCACATGATCGGCCTGGGCGCCTTGAAGTACTTCATTATCAAGGTGGATCCCCGCAAGACCATGCTCTTCAACCCCAAGGAGTCCATCGACTTCAACGGGAACACCGGTCCCTTCATCCAATATACCCACGCGCGCATCTGCAGCATCCTGCGCAAGGCCACGGTGGCGTACGGACCGGAGGACATCTGTGCCGACGCCCGGCCGTCGGCCAAGGAAATCCGCCTGGTGAAGCTGCTGGGCCTGTATCCCGGCAAGGTGGCCGAGGCCGGCGCCTCCCTGAGCCCCGCCGTCATGGCCAACTATGCCTACGAGCTGGCCAAGGAGTTCAACCAGTACTATCACGAAACGCCCATCCTGAAGGAGGAAGATCCGGCCGTGCTGCGCTACCGCCTGGAGCTCATCGCCGTGCTGGCCCGGACGCTTCGCAGTGCCATGGACCTGCTGGGTATCCGGCTTCCGGATAGGATGTAGCGGTTAAAGCAACTTATTTTTCCAGATAACGGAGGGTGGCAGAGAGGATTCCGTCCAGCTGGGGCGAAGTTTCCAGCGGGAAGCCGAAGGCCACGCTGCGGTAGCCGTCGCCCTCGAAGACGGTGGCGGCCGTAATCCGGGTGCCGTTGTACCGGAGCAGGGCCCGGGCTTTGTCCGAAGCCGGTTCGATGCCGTCGGCGCTCTCTACCCGATAGACCTGTTCCGACCATTCCCGGTTGTAGCTGACGGCCGGAAGCCGGAAGGGTGCGCCGGAGGCGGCGGTGGCCCAGCCGGAAGTGTCTCCGTAATTGGTGACCCAGTTGTAGCCCAGGACTTCCCGGACGAACTGCCGGGTGCTTTCCGGGGCTTTCTGTACCGGAAATACGTTGCTCCAGGCATCTGTCCCGATGTAGGCGCCCGACAGGATTACGTGGCCGCCGGCGGCGGTAAGGCGCCGGAGGGCGGTCTGGAGGGAATCCGTGAACACCGTATAGCGGTCCTCCACGGCGCCCCGGCCGATGCGGGTGGTGAGCTGCTTGCCGCAGATGAGGTCCACGGCAAAGGCGTCCGTCCGGCCGTGGAAGGCTTCGGCGCTGGTGGAGCAGAAGGCGTAGCCGGCCTTCAGCAGGGCTTTTCCGTGGACGGCGGGGAAGTCGAAGCTGTTGCCGGCCAGGCGGGAGCCGCCGTGGTCGGTATAGGAGCCGCCGAAGCCGGGGTTGTCGTCGTCGGTCCAGACGGCCGAACGGTCGAACTGGTTCACGTTGCCGGCATAGAGGAGGTCCCGGCCCCAGGGAACGCCGCTGTCCAGGTTCTCCAGGAACCCCGCATAGGTGGGCGTGTCGAACCAGGCCGGGGCCGATACCCGGGTGAAATTATTGACAATAAGCACTTTCTTGGCTTCCCGGACGGGGAGTCCAACGGACAGGATTTCCGAGGGGAAGCTTTTCCCGCCCTGGTTGCAGGCCACCACCATGAAGCTGTAAAGGTGTCCCTTCTCCAGGTTCAGGGTGCAGGTGGTGTCCCGAATCTGCAGGCCTGCGTCAAAGCCGCCGTCGTCCCGGCGGGTATAGACGCGGTAGTGGTCTACCCGGGCGGTGGGCTCCAGCGGGTCCGGGGTGGGGGACCAGCAGAGCACGGCTTTCCCCTCCTGCAGCAGGGCGCTGAAGGCATGCACGGGCAGGGGCTGCACCACGTAGGGGCAGCCGTAGCGGGCGCTCAGGTACTTGAGTATGCCTTTGTACACGGCCCGGGAAGCCGCAAAGCGGAACTGCGGGTCCAGGCCGTAGCGCATGTCGGCAAAGTTCTGGTGGGAGAGCAGCTCCAGCAGCATGCCCGGGACGCCGGTGGTGCGGGCTTCGCTGTAGGAACGGTCCCAGGTCTGGCGGCGGGTCCACAGGGGGTCGAACTGCGCCCGGAGGTCTTCCACCACCTGGGTCTGCACCTGGTCGCACAGCAGGCGGCCGTTCATCCGGCTTTCCCCGTCGGCATACAGGGTGGCATTGTCGGCTTTGAGGGTGTAGATGGCCAGGGTGCCCACCAGCGAATCGTTGGGGGTGATGCCCGCGTCGGAGTGAAAGGCCAGCGACAGGTCTATGGGGATGTGCCGCCCTTCCATGTCCGGATTGACGCGGGAGCCGCCGGAGAGCTCCTGCACCCATTTCCCGCGGCCGGCGAAATCTTTGGTGTAGTCGTTGTCCCAGTCGTCGAACAGGTTCATTTCCACGCCGTTCCACTGCATCTGGTACAGGGCGCCCTCTACATAGGCGGGGAGCTCCGACAGGGTGCCGCCGCGTTCCATCTTGCCCATGCCGCCGCCGAAGCGCACCGCATCGGCCGATACCGTGCCGGCGTGGCTGCTCTGGCTGCTTAGGCTTACGTATCCCTTCCCGCCCTTGTCGAAGGGGAAGGTGCCCAGATAGACCCAGGTGCTTCCGCCCATGGTCTGGTTCACGTGCAGGAGGGTTTCCCCGCCCAGATGGTGCACGGTGTAGCGGGCGTCGGCGGTGCTGCCGGGGAGGGTCTTGTAGGAGACATAGACGGCGTAGTCGCCCTTCTCCGGGATGTCCGCCCGCCAGATGGCCTCGGCATGGGGGCCGTCTCCGGCGGTGGTGCGGGTTTTCCGGGCGCTGCCCATCCGGAAGGGGTTCTCGTACATCTGGTACCGGGCCTTGAGGTCGGCAAAACCTTCTCCGGCGTTTTCCCAATGCCCTTTTTCTTCGTAGGAGCCCCTGCGGCGCAGGTAGCCCGTCCGTTCCCCGGCGAAGGAAGGGTCGTTGTCGCAGACCACCTCATGGGGCTGCGGGTCCCTCTCCCGCGGGGTGATGACCACCGCGCCGGCATTTTCCAGCATGGGTATGAGGAAGGGGAGCACGAAGCTTTGGGTGAACAGGTCTTCCACGGTGCGGTGGGTGGCGGCCCGCTGCCATTCCCAGCGGTCTGTCTTGGCTTCCCAGTAGCGGCCGTGGCTTTGCCAAAGGGCGATGTGCCGGCCCTGCAGGCCCTTGGGCCAGCTGTCGCTTCCCTGCACCAGCGGCGCTTCCTTTCCGCGCGGATCGGCTGCCCGCAGGTCGGTTTGGGCGGGGGTGCCGTCATAGGTGAGCCGGGGCATGGGCAGCTCTTCCAGGTTCTGCCGCTTGGCATACACCCGGCCCAGGGCGTGGCTTCCCAGCCCTTCTTTCCCCAGCGTCTGCAGCTGCTCGCGCACCCAGGCCATGTCTTCCTGGCGCCAGGGGTAGTCGGCCAGTTCCTGGGAGAAATAGAAATCTACGGCGTTGCCCCGCAGGGTCACCTTCTCCAGTTTCAGGGCCGTCTCCACGCCGGTGCGCCGCTGGAGCCGCCGCTGCAGCGAGTCGGCCGCTTCCCGGAAGGTTTTGGCCGAGGGACGGGGCTGGGCCTGTGCGGCGGGAAGGGCGCACAGCAAGGCCAGTGCAGCGGTCAGGAAGATTTTTCGCATGGGTGGGGAGAATGGCGGCGCTGTTTGAAGATGTCCCAGACAATGACGATGAGCGAGCTAAGGAGCAGGGCGGCCGAGTCGGCCAGGAGGTCCATCCTGTCTCCGCTCCGGTAGTTCGTGAAGGTGGCCTGCCCCCATTCCGTCCCCAGGGCCAGCAGGAAACCCACCGCCAGGGTGGCTCCGGCGAAGGCCAGGGTGGAGGGCACGGTCTGCGTGAACGGGTCGAAGGCCAGGAAGGCCAGGATGGGGAAGGGGAAGAACATGCAGAAGTGCACCACCTTGTCCGTGGGGATGCCCAGGATGGTGAACGGCACGTCGGGCTTGCTGTCGAAGTGGCCGAAGCACAGCAGCAGCACCGCCGTCACGTACAGGAAGAAGAGTATCCTGAAGAGAATCAGCTGCCTGCGTCGTCCCATGGGCTATAGGGTTTGCATGTCGTACAGTTTCTTGTAATAGCCGCCCCGGGCGATGAGCTGCTCGTGCGTGCCCCTTTCCACGATGCGCCCTTCCTGCATGACCACAATTTCGTCGGCATGCCGGATGGTGGAGAGCCGGTGGGCGATGGCGATGGTGGTGCGGGTGCTCATGAGGCGTTCCAGGGCATCCTGCACCAGGCGTTCGCTTTCCGTGTCCAGGGAGGCGGTCGCCTCGTCCAGAATTAGGATGGGCGGGTTCTTGAGGATGGCCCGGGCGATGGACAGGCGCTGCCGCTGGCCGCCGGACAGCTTGCTGCCGCGGTCCCCGATGGGGGTCTGGTAGCCCAGCTCCTTCTCCATGATGAACTCGTGGGCGTTGGCCGTCCTGGCGGCGGCGCTTACCTGCTCCATGGTGGCCCCTTCCACGCCGAAGGCAATGTTGTTGAAGATGGTGTCGTTGAACAGGATGGGGTCCTGGTTCACGTTGCCCATGAGGTTGCGGAGGTCCATGACGGCCACGTCCCGGATGTCCTTCCCGTCGATGGTGATGCGGCCCTCGCACACGTCCCAGAAACGGGGAATCAGGTCTACCAGCGTGGTTTTTCCGGCGCCCGATTCCCCTACCACGGCAATCATCCTGCCGCGGGGGATCTCCAGGTTGATGTCCTTGAGCACCGGCTTTCCGTCCTGGTAGCTGAAACTTACGTGCTCCAGGCGGATGCTGTGGGTGAATTCCTTGAGCGGAAGCGGGTTTTCCCGCTCCCGGATGTTGTTTTCGGCCTCCAGGATGCGGTTGATGCGCTCCATGGACGCCATGCCCTTGGGGATGCTGTAAGTGGCGCGGGAGAGCTCCTTGATGGGTTCGATGACCGAGTACAGGACCACCATGAAGAAGATGAACTGGGAGGCGTCCATGAACTTGCCGCCCAGGAAGCTTTCTCCGCGGATGATCATGGCCCCGCCCACCAGCAGGACAATCATGATCATGATGGTGCCCAGGAATTCGCTCACGGGATGGGCGGTGGCCTGCCGGATGCTGACGCGGGAGAGCTTGCGGCGCATGTTGTCCGTGATGGCCAGGAAGCGGCGGGACATCTTGCCCTCGGCATTGAAGGCCTTGATGACGCGCAGCCCGCCCAGGGTTTCGTCGACCTGGCTCATGGTGTCGCTCCAGAGGGCCTGCGCTTCCAGGGAATTGCGTTTGAGCTGCTTGCCGATGACCCCCATCACCCACACGAAAGCCGGGGCGAAGACAATGGTGAACGCCATCATTTCCGGGCTCAGGAACGTCAGGAAGGCAAAGTAGAGGATGATGAGGATGGGGTCCTTGATGAGCATGGAGATGGTGGCCACCACGGAATTCTCCACCTCCGACACGTCCCCGCTGATGCGGGCGATGATGTCTCCCTTGCGTTCCTCCGAGAAATAGCCGATGGGAAGGGCCAGGATCTTGTTGTAGAGGCGGTTCCGGATGTCTTTCACGATGCCCGTGGAGATGGGGACCATGACGGCGTTGGCGCCGAAGTAGCAGGAGGTCTTGAGGGCCGTGAAGAAAACCATTACCCCGCCCAGCAGGAGCAGGGTGTTCATGGCCCCGTGGGCGCCGATGTACTGGGATACGTAGAAATAGAAGTTGTTTACCAGCGTATCCTTGACGCCGGACCATCCGTGCATGTCGCTCCAGGGGACGAACGCGTAGGTGGTGGTATCTACCTTGAAGAGGATGTTCAGCAGCGGGACCAGGACGGCGAAGGAGAAGATGTTGAACACCACGGAGAGGATGTTCAGCACCACCGCGCCCGACAGGTAGCCTTTGTAAGGGGAGGCGTACTGCCTCATCATCTTCACGAAATCGCGCATACTGTTCTTAACAAGCAAGCAAAGATAGGAATTTCTGCGCATCTTCGCAAACAGGGCTTACAGGAGCCGGTGCAGGAAGTGGAAAATGAGGCGGACGCGCCGACGCAGCAGGCTGTAGTCCAGGGTTTCCGGCGTGTCGTAGGGCTTGTTGTTGTTGAGGGTGATGCCGGAGGTGAACATGACGGCCGGGATGCCGTTTTCCAGGAAGACGCGCTGCTCGCAGATGCGCCGGTAGAACAGCCGGGTGAAGTCCTGGCTGCCGTAATAGTCGAACGACAGGTCCAGTCCCAGTCCCGGTTCCGCGTTGGCCCGCTCCAGGGTGGCGCGTTCCCCTCCGGAGGGCTCGCAGAGCATGAGCAGGTAGTCCTTCCGGTCCTTGTTCACCGGGGCCATGGCCGAGCCCAGCTGGTCCAGGTTCACCACCAGGGAGACCTGCAGGCCGTTCTTGCCCAGGAAGGCGTGAAGGGCTTCGGCCCCGGCCATGGCCTGTTCCTTGGCATCCAGCGCCACCAGGAGCAGGCTGTGCCCGTAGGTTTTTCCGCACGCGCGCATCTGGCCGAACATCCGGGCCAGGCCCAGGAGGGCGGCCACCCCGGAGGCGTTGCTGTCGGCCCCCGGATAGAGCGTTCCGCCCAGCGATCCCAGGTTGTCGAAATGGGCCATGACCACAATGTACCGCTCCGGGACGCTGCTGCCCCGGATGTAGCCCATCACGTTGCGCCCGAAGGCCCCCGAGGGGGTGCGGAAACCGTGGAGGTAGGTGCCGGAAAGCGGTTCCAGCCCCAGGTCCCGGAACTGTTCTTCCAGGTACAGGGCCACCCGCCGGGCCCCTTCGGTCCCGGTGGCCCGTCCGCCGGTCTGGGGGCTGCAGAGGTATTCCACCTGCTGCCGGAGCAGGGCCGAGTCCAGGACCGTCTCGGCATTGAGGGTGCTCACGGTATAGCGCACCGGCGTGGCGGGAGCGGCGGCGGCGGCAGAAAAAGCCAGGGCCGGCCATACTGCCAAAAAGACAAATATTTTTGCTAACTTTGTCATTTGGCGCGAAATTAGATATTTCAGCGCGGATTTGAAAATTTTTTGATGAAAAAACACCTCCTTCCCCTGCTTCTGGCGCTGCTGGTTCCCCTGGCGGCCCGGGCGCAGTATGACAAGGACGTGTTCTCTTTCCGCGGCCGCAACGCCCTGCAGGACGGCCGCCTGGCCGAAGCGGTGGCCAATTTCAACATCCTGGCCCAGCTGGACAGCACGGACCACTGGACCTACTTCTACCGCGGCATCGCCAAATACAACCTGGGGGACATCCGCGGCGCCCGGGCCGATTTCTCCACCTCCGTGCGCCTGAACCCCGTGTTTACGTCGGGCTACCATTACCGGGCCATCACGGAAAGCCGTTCCGGCGACTACGATTCGGCCCTGAGGGACCTGGAAGAGGCCATCCGCCTGCGGCCGGGTTCGTCGGGGCTGTACTTCACCCGCGGGGTCACCTACTTCCTGAGCCGGCAGTTCGAACGGGCCATCCGGGACTTCGACAAATATGTGCGCCAGGAGCCCAAGGACCCTTCGGCCTATCTGAACCGGGGGGCCTCGTACCTGTTTCTGGGCGACAGCCTGAAGGCGCTGGAAGATTACGACAGGGCCATCGGACTGGACCGCTTCGAGCCGGAAGGCTACATCCGGCGGGGCGGCCTCAAGGCCTCCCAGGGCGCCTACGGAGAGGCCTTGCAGGACTACGACCATGCGCTGGCGCTGGACTCCACCCTTACGCTGGCCTATTTCCAGCGGGCGCTGGTCCATTCGGAGCAGGGGAGGCTGAACGAGGCCATGGCCGACCTGAACAAGGTGCTGGACTACGAGCCGGGCAACGCCCTCACCCTGTACAACCGCAGCCTCCTGAGCGCCCAGGTGGGGGACTACCAGAGCGCGCTGTCGGACATGGACCGCGTGATTGCCATCAATCCCGGGAACGTGCTGGCCTACTTCAACCGGGCGGGCTTCTTCATCGACATGGAGCGCTGGGACGACGCCCTGGCCGACTACAACAAGGCCATAGAACTGTATCCGGACTTTGCGAAGGCCTACCAGAACCGCGCCTACGTGGAGCTGCAGATGGGCATGACGCGGGCTTCGCGGGAAGACTACCGCACGGCCCAGCGGAAGGTGTCGGAATACCGCGCCAGCACCGCCTCCGGGGCCAACTTCGCCGACACAACCCGCAAATACAGCGGCCTGCTGGCCCTGGATGCCGACTTCGCCCGGAGCGGCTTCGACAACGAGATGCTGCGTCACCGGGACGTGGACATCAACTTGAAGCCGCTCTACAAGTTCGTGCTCACGGACCGGGCCGACCCCACCAGCTACGCCCTGGAGCACAAGTATGAAAACCGCCTGCTGGAACAGTTCCTCTCCTCCCTTCCGCTTCCGGTGAAGGTCTCGTCGGGGAGCGACGCCGCGCCTTCGGAGGCCGTGCTGGACGCTGCGGCGGGAGACGGCGCCTCCGGGGACTTCCTGCGGGGCCTGCAGGAGCTGGGCCGGCGCCAGTATTCCCAGGCCCTCCAGCGGTTCTCCCAGGCGGTGCAGGCCGGGGAATCCGGCCCCTATGACCCCTACTACAAAGCCTTCTATCTGATGAACCGCGGTGTGCTGCGGGCCGAGATGATAGCATTCATCGCCTCCTTCGAGTCCAATGTGCAAACCCTCACCATGGACGACCAGAAGAACACCCGGGCCCGCGTCCGGGACCAGGTAACCCAGGAATACGACTACTCGGAGGCCCTCTCCGACATGGAAGCCGCCGCCGAAAGGCTGCCGTCCTTCCCGTACATCCAGTTCAACCTGGGCAACCTCTATGTGCTCAGTTCCCGTTTCGTGGAGGCCATCGACAGCTACGACAAAGCCATCCAGCTGTATCCCTGGATGGCCGATGCCTATTTTAACCGAGCCCTGGTGCTCATTTACCTGAAAGACAAGGAGAAGGGCTGCATAGACCTTTCCCGGGCCGGGGAACTGGGCGTGGAGGCGGCCTATCCCACCATCGCCCGGTATTGCAAGGAGGAGGAGCAGCTATGATGCGCTTCATCAGTTTCTCCAGCGGCAGCTGCGGCAATTGTTCCCTCCTCCTGGGGCCTTCGTCGGCCATCCTCCTGGATGCCGGGGTGGGTTTCCGCCGGGTGAAAAAGGAGATGGAACAGGCGGGCCTGCATCTGCAGGACATTTCGGCGGTGCTCATAACCCACGACCACGGAGACCATATCCGCGGCCTGGGCTCTTTTTGCAAGCGCCTCTGTGTGCCGGTCTGGACCACGCCGGTGCTGCACGGCGCCCTGTCCCGCCATCCTTTCACGGCCGAGTGGATGGCCTCCTGCCGGCAGGACCTGGAACGGGGCGTGTGGAATCCCGTGACGCCGGATTTTGACGTACAGTACTTCGAAGTGCCCCACGACGCCACCCAGTGCGTGGGCTATGCCATCCGCTGCGGGGAAGAGCTGTTCGTGCTCATGACAGACCTGGGGCACGTCCCCCCCGAGGCCCTGCGGTGGGGCGCCCTGGCCACCACCCTGGTCATCGAGTCCAATTACGACGGGTACATGCTCACGGACGGGGCCTACCCCCAGGAGCTCAAGGACCGGATCAGCCACGGGGCCGGGCACCTTTCCAACGACGTCTGCGCCCAGACGGTCGCCAGTCTGCTGCACCCGGGCCTGCGGCATGTGTTCCTGTGCCATCTGAGCGGCAACAACAACACGCCCCAGCTGGCCTACGACTGTACTGCAGCAGCCCTGGAAGAGGCCGGTTCGTCGGCCGCCGCCGTGGGGCTGCGGGTGCTGCGCCGCGGGGAAAGTTCCCCCCTGATGAATCTTTAGGGCAGCTGCTTCAGCCACTTTCCGCGCTGCAGATGCACCAGGAAGATGGCGCCCCGGAAGGAGAGTTCCACCGCCATGCAGATCCAGAATCCCACCAGGCCGTAAATCCGGGTGAGGAAGATGGCCGGGACAATGCGTACAACCCACATGGAAGTGAGGTTCATGATGCTGGGCCACTTGGTGTCGCCGGCGCCCACGCAGGCGCCGTAGGCCACCATGGAGGCGGCATAGCCCAGCTCGGCGAACGCTTCTATGCGCAGGACGCGAGCGCCCAGCCCGATGACGGCGGCATCGGGGGACAGGAGCCCCATCATCTGGGGCGCGAACAGGTACATCAGGACGGCCAGCACTCCCATGGTGCCCATGGCCAGGAAGGTGGTAATCCAGGCGAAGCGCCGGGCCAGATCCTTCCGCCGGGCGCCCACGGACTGCCCCACCAGGGTGGTGGCGGCATCGGCAATGCCCGCTCCGGGCATGTAACACAGGCTCTCGGCCGTGATGGCAAAGGAATTGGCGGCGATGGAGATGGTGCCCAGCGGCGCCACAATCACCGTGGCGGCAATGTATCCCCCGCGCATGAGCAGGTTCTGCAGGGCCATGGGGCCGCCGATATCCAGGGCTTTCCGGATGACGGGCTCCGTAGGCCGGTAGCTGCCCCGTTCCTGGGTGAGGCGGAGCTCCGGGGAACGGAACGCCAGGAAGCCGAACATGAGCACTCCGGTAAGCAGTTCGGCCAGTCCGCTTCCGATGGCGGCGCCCACCACGCCCATCCCCAGCACATAGATGAACAGGTAATTGAACGCCACATCCATCAGGCACATGCCGATGCTAAGGATGCTGGGCACTTTCATGTTGCCGCTGGCCTGCAGCATGGCGGCGCAGGTCCAGTCCAGGAGCATGGCCGGCATGAACAGCGACATGATGAGGAAATACCGTGTGGCGTCTGCGGCGATGTCTTCCCCGCCGCCCAGCCAATGGGGCAGCTGCCCGCACACGGCGACGCCCACCAGGGCGATGGCCGCACTGAAGCCCAGGATGCTCACCAGCGCCTGCCGGAGGATGTCCCGCGCTCCCCGGAAGTCGTTTCCGCCTATGTGGTGGGCCACCTGGACGGAAAACCCGCTGGTGGCGGCCATCCCGAAGCCGCCCATGAGCCACAGGCAGGTGGAAACCAGGCCGATGGACGCGCCCGCCGCCGGTCCCAGATGCCCCACCATGGAAGTGTCTATGTACTGCATCATGACGGAGGACAGCTGGGCCAGGATGGCAGGGTAGCTGAGCAGAAGGCTCAGTTTCAGCTGCTGTCCCAGACTCAGCGTTTCTGCGGAGCGGATGCGCCCCAGCAGGATGTCCTTGGTGTTTCCCATTCAGCCGGTATTATGCTTCCGGCTGCAAAGATACAACAATAAATCAGACTTTCTCCAGGGCCTGTGCGAGGTCGGCGAGCAAATCGTCGATGTGTTCGGTGCCGATGGACAGGCGGATGGTGCTCTGGTAGATGCCCTGGCTGGAGAGCTCCTCTTCCGTCAGTTGGGAGTGGGTGGTGGTGGCGGGATGGATGACCAGGGACTTGACGTCGGCCACGTTGGCCAGCAGGGAGAACAGCTCCAGCGAGTCGATGAAGCGGTAGGCTTCCTCCCGGCCTCCCTTGATTTCGAAGGTGAAGATGGATCCGCCGCCGTTCGGGAAATAGCGCTGATACAGGGCATGGTCCGGGTGCGAAGGCAGGGCCGGGTGGTTCACGCGGGCCACCTTGGGATGCCTGGAGAGGAAATCCACCACCTTCAGGGCATTGGCCACGTGGCGTTCCACGCGCAGGGAAAGGGTTTCCACGCCCTGCAGGAAGATGAAAGCGCTGACCGGGGAGATGGTGGCGCCGGTGTCCCGGAGCAGGATGGCGCGGGCGCGGGTGATGAAGGCCGCGGGCCCGGCGGCATCGGCAAAGACAATCCCGTGGTAGCTGTAGTCCGGCTGGGTGAACTGCGGGAATTTGCCGGAGGCTTTCCAGTCGAACTTGCCGGAATCTACGATGACCCCTCCGATGGCCGTCCCGTGCCCGCCGATGAACTTGGTGGCGGAGTGGACCACGATGTCGGCACCGTGTTCGATGGGCCTGAGCAGGAACGGGGTGGCGAAGGTGTTGTCGATGATGAGCGGAATGCCGTGGGCATGGGCTACGGCGGCCACCGCCTCGATGTCAATCAGATTGGAGTTGGGGTTGCCGAAGCTTTCGATGAACAGCGCCTTGGTTTCCGGACGGATGGCCTTTTGGAAGTTGGCCGTGTCCGAGGGGTCCACGAAGGTGGTGGTGATGCCGTAGGGGACCAGGGTGTGCTGCAGCAGGTCGTAGGTGCCGCCGTAAATGGTCTTGGCCGATACAATGTGGTCTCCGGCGCGGGCAATGTTCAGGATGGAATAGGTGACGGCGGCGGCGCCGGAAGCCACGGCCAGCGCCCCGACACCCCCTTCCAGGGCGGCGATGCGCTGCTCCAGCACGTCCTGGGTGGAGTTGGTGAGGCGGCTGTAGATGTTGCCCGGGTCCGTGAGCCCGAAGCGGGCGGCGGCATGCTGGGAATTGTGGAAGACGTAAGAAGAAGTCAGGTAGATGGGAACGGCGCGTGCATCGGATGCGGGGTCGGCCTGCTCCTGTCCCACATGGAGCTGAAGGGTTTCGAAGTGCAGTTTACTGGTACTCATTATGGTTTGTTTTTATTTGATTTTCCTTTTTGCAAAGGTAAGAAGTTTGGATTTTTCAAACAAGATAATTTGAAAAATAAGAGGAAAACACTAAATTTGTCAAAATTTACAGTCGTTACAAATTTTAACAGCCTCCGGCCCCGCCCGAAGCAGAAGAATCCTCGCCATGAGCACCGAGACACTTGACAAAACAGACCTCCAGATTCTCAGGATCCTCCAGCAGGAGGGCCGCATTACCGTAAAAGACCTGTCCCGGAAAGTCCATCTTTCCCCCACGCCCGTGTTCGACCGGATGCGCCGCCTGGAGGCCTCCGGTGTCATCGAGCGCTATTCGGCCGTCCTGAACGCCGCCAAGCTGGGCCGGGGATTCATAGTCTTCTGCAGCGTGAAGCTGCACAGGATGGGGAAGGACATTGCCCACGATTTCGTGGACAGGGTAAAGAACATCCCGGAGGTGGCGGAATGTTACAACATTTCCGGGGAATTCGATTACCTGCTTAAGATTTACGCCCCGGACATGCAGTATTACAACGAGTTTGTGATCAATGTCCTGGGCACCATCGACAGCCTGGGTTCCATCCAGAGTTCCTTTGTCATGAACCCGGTAAAGACTTCGACGGGCATTCCGCTGGTGTAGGGGGCGGGCTACTGGGCCGGAGGGACCTCCCCGCGGTCGATGAGTTCCCGCAGCGTTTCTATCCAGCTGCGGTCTCCCGGTCCCAGGGCGGTGCGGAGCTGCTGGAGGGTATAGCGCCCGCCCCGGGCGTCTATCAGGGCCTTCAGCCGCTGCGGAAGGTCCTTGGGAGGGGCGGCAGCCGCCCGGCAGATGTCGCATTTTCCGCAGTCTTCCGTTTCCTGCTGCCCAAAATAGGCCAGCAGGAAGCGGGACCGGCACCGGTCTTCCTCTTCCACGAACGCCATCATGGTGTCCATCCTTTTCTGAGCGGCCTCCTTCAGCTGCCGGTAGCGCCTGGGTGTAAGCTGAACGTCGCCCGGGTGCAGCCGCGGGTGCTGCAGGTACACCACCGTGGCGTGGTCGGCGGGGATGTAGCGGACGATGTGGTTGATGCTAAGCTGATACAGCATTTCCCTGAGGTGGGGGACGGAGGTGCCGCAGCGGAGGGCGATGTATTCCTCGTCGATGGGGGTGGGGAAGGAGAAGATGCCGGTGTAGGTGCGCATGAGCTGCTCCAGCAGCCCGGGCATCTCGGCCGAGGGGAGGTCCGTGCTGTAGAGGGCCGTCCGGTCTATGTCTATGCGTACGCGGGTTGGGATGTCCATGTCTTCGGCCATGCTCCAGTGGCCTTCCCGTTCCAGGTACTTGAGGGCATACCAGGCGGCCGCCTGCTGCAGGTGGAAACGCTGGCAGAAAGCCGCCAGGTCCAGCTTGAGCAGGCGGCCCATGCCGCTGTCGTAGGGGATTTCGAAGAAAATGTGCAGCTTCTGGTAGATGTCTTCGATGTACTCCAGCGAGGGGAAGGACACCTGCTGGATCTGCTTCAGGCGTTGGATGTCCGTGGCGTTCCACACCAGCACGGCCCAGGAGGGTTTCCCGTCGCGCCCGGCCCGGCCGGCTTCCTGGAAGTAGGCCTCCGGGCTGTCCGGCAGGTCGGCATGCACCACGAAGCGCACGTCGGCCTTGTCTATTCCCATGCCAAAGGCGTTGGTGCACACCATTACGCGGGTGCGGCCCTCCTTCCAGGCCTGCTGGCGCTGCGCGCGGGTGGCGCTGCCCAGGCCGGCGTGGTAGAAATCGGCCTGGATGCCGGCCTGCCGGAGGCTGGCGGCCATCTCCTGGCAGCGGTTGCGGCTGCGCACATACACGATGCCGCTGCCCTGTACGCCTTCGCAGATGCTCCTTACCTGCCCCGTCTTGTCCTGGGCCTTGCGGACGATGTAGCTCAGGTTGGGCCTTTCGAAGCCGGAAACCCGGAGGTTGGGCTCCCGGAACTGCAGGCGGTCCATGATGTCCCGGGCTACGTCCGGGGTGGCGGTGGCGGTGAGGGCTATCACGGGGGCGTCCACCTTTTTGCGGAGTTCCCCAATCTCCAGGTAGTCCGGCCGGAAGTCGTAGCCCCACTGGGAGATGCAGTGGGCCTCGTCCACCACGATATAAGATACTTTTAGGACGCTCAGGTAGCTTTGGAAGAGCTGGGTGTTCAGGCGCTCCGGCGACAGGTACAGGAACTTAAAGTCTCCGTAGGCGGCATTGTTAAGGGTAAGGTCTACCTGGCGGCGGTCCATGCCGGCGTGCACCGCCAGGGCCCGGATGCCCCTGTCCTGGAGGTTCTGCACCTGGTCTTTCATGAGGGCGATGAGGGGCGTGACCACCAGGGCTATCCCGTCCCTGAGCAGGGACGGGACCTGGAAGCAGACGCTCTTGCCCCCGCCCGTGGGCAGGATGGCCAGCACGTCCCGGCCCTCCAGGGCGTCCCGGATAATCTCTTCCTGCATGGGGCGGAAACTGTCGTGGCCCCAGTATGTCTGCAATGCTTCCAGCGGTGTCATGGCTTCCAAAGATAAGATTTTTCCCGGGAATGGGCAAATGTGATATTTTTCGTAACTTTGCCGCCAAACAGACAACCAAAAGATTTTCTGCATGTACTACGTATGTAAACGGCTGGAAATATCCTCGGCCCATGCCCTGAACCTTTCCTACGAAAGCAAGTGCGAAGAGCTGCACGGGCACAACTGGATTGTGAAAATCCACTGCAGGAGCGAGCAGCTCAATGCCGACGGCATGGTGACGGATTTCACGCACATCAAGCGGCAGATTACCGCCGCCCTGGACCACAAGAACCTGAACGAGGTGTTCGACTTCAACCCCACGGCCGAAAATCTGGCCCGCTGGATCTGCGACCATGTGGAAAACGCCTACAAGGTGGAGGTCTGGGAGAGCGAGATGAACATGGCCGCCTACGAGAGGTAGTGTACCGGGTAAACGAAATATTTTCAAGCCTGCAGGGCGAGGGCTTCTGGAGCGGAACGCCCATGGTGTTCGTCCGCCTTAGCGGATGCAACCTGCGCTGTCCTTTCTGCGACACGGACCACAGCCGCTTCACGGAAATGCAGGCCGGGGATGTGGTGCAGGCCGTGCGCGCCCTCCGGCCCGGCGGCCGCGTGTGCCTGACGGGCGGGGAACCCCTCCTGCAGCTGGATGCGGCGCTGACGGCTGCCCTGCATGATGCCGGCTACACCGTCCACCTGGAGACCAACGGCACCCGTCCGCTTCCGGAAGGGGTTGACTGGGTGACGCTGAGCCCCAAGCAGGACATCCCCGCCCTGAAGGGCGCCGGGGAGGTGGTGCTGGAAAGGGCCGACGAACTGAAACTGGTCTATGACGGCAGCCTGCAGCCCGGCTCTCTGGCGGCCTGGGCCCGTTTTCCGGCCACCTGGCATTTCCTGCAGCCCTGCGACACGGGAGACCCCCGACGGAATGCGGAGATTCTCCGGAAAACCATCGGCCGGGTGAGGGAGCCGGGCTCCCCGTGGCGCCTTTCCCTGCAAATCCATAAAATCCTGGGCATCCAATGATTCTGGGCGGCGGTCTTCGGGGCCGCCCGGGGGACATGCAAAACAGCCCGGTGGAGGACCGGGCTGCTTTGCGAGCCACTCATCAGGCTCGAACTGACGACCTGCGCGTTACGAATGCGCTGCTCTACCGACTGAGCTAAAGTGGCTTGGCCGATTGTGGTGAATCGGGACTGCAAATATAAGACTTTTTTCCAAAACAAACCAAACTTTATTTGCAGACCTTGGTTGAAAACCGTATTTTTGCACCACAATGCCCGTGCGGGAGAAGCGGCACGGGCAGGGCGGAGCAGGAAAATGAAAAGGATATGCAAGCAGACATTATAGTCATTGGCGGAGGAGCGGCGGGCCTGATGGCGGCCGTGGGAGCGGCCCGGGAACTGTCCGGGACGGAGAACGGCGGTACGGTGGTGGTGCTGGAAAAAATGCCCAAGGCCGGCCGGAAGGTCATGATTACGGGCAAGGGCCGGTGCAACTTCACCAACGTGAAGCCTTGGACGGACTTCAGCGCCCATGTGCGGACGGACCCCAATTTCCTGAGTCCGGCCTGGCACAGCCTTACCCCGGAGGGGGTGGTGGCGCTGTTCCGGGAAAACGGCATGCGCAGCGTGGTGGAAAGGGGAGACCGGGCCTTCCCGGAATCCCACAATGCCGGCGACGTGGTGGACACCCTGCTCAGGGCCTGCACCCTCTCCGGTGTGCGGGTGGTGACCGGCTGCGAAGTGAAGACCATCGACCCCACTTCCCGCGGGTTCAGCCTGGACTGCGTGCAGACCACCCGCCGGAAAGTGCGCATCCCGGTGGATGACCCCCGCCAGCGCAAGCCCGGAAAGGCAGCCCCCACCCGCGAGGAAATTACCATCGAGCCCGTAGAGTACAGCTGCCGCAAGCTGATTGTCGCCACCGGCGGCCTGTCCTATCCAGGAACCGGAAGCACCGGGGACGGTTATATGTGGGCGGAGGAAATGGGCCACGGCATCACGGCCTGCCGGCCCTCGCTTACGGCCCTTGTCCCCGCGGGGTATAAGGAGGAAGGCTCCACCGCTGCCGAAATCAAAGCCGCTTTCCGCGGCCGCACGGTCTATGGCCGGCAAAAGGAACGCCGGATTGCCCCGCTGCCGGATTGGTATCCCCGCTTCGAAAAGCATATAGAGCGGGTGGTCCCGCTGTCGGAGACGGGCGCCCTGTTCAATGGCAACAAACTGGACAATGTGCAACTTACCCTGCTGGTGAACGGCCAGGCGGTGCAGCAGGAGTTCGGGGACCTGGAGTTCACCGACGGCGGACTGGAGGGCCCGCTGGGTTTCCAGGTGAGCCGCCGCGCCGTGAAAGCCCTCATTGACGGGCAGAAAGTGGCGGTTTCCCTGGACCTGAAACCCGCCGTGGAACCGGAGAAACTGAATGCCGACGTGCACGCCAGGTGGGAGGAAATCCTCTCCGACGAACGCTCCCGCGGCCAGCGTTTCCAGCGCCTGTTCCGCATCATGCTGGGGAAGTTCATTCCCTGGGACCTTACCCTGCCTTTCCTCAAAACCCAGCCGCAGGTGAGCGTGGATACCCTCTCTGCCACGCTCAAGGACTGGCGCATGGACATAGCCGGCTTCGTGGGCTTCGAGCGCTGCGTCATAACGGCCGGCGGGGTCAGTGCGGCCGACGTGGTGGCCAAGACCCTGGAATCCAGGAAACAGAGCGGCCTGTACTTCGCCGGCGAAGTCCTGGACATGGACTGCGACACCGGCGGCTACAACCTGCAGGCGGCTTTCTGCACCGGCTTCCTGGCCGGAGCATCGGCTGCCAAAGCCTTGAAATGACAAACACCGAATTACTATGGATAAGAAAAGTTATGCATTTGGCATGAGTGTGGCGTCCAGCTTCTACCAGCAGGGCATCCACATTCCCAACCTGGAAGATTTTGTGGCCGGCCTGAAGGCCATGCTCACCGGCGAAGAAATGGCCCTGTCCCTGGACGAAGCGGGGGAGGCCCTGGAAGCCTTCTACAAGGACCTGGAGGCCCAGACGGCCGAACGCTCCGCCGCAGCCGGCGCCGCCGCCAAGGCGGAAGGGGAGAAATTCCTGGCCAAGGCCGCAGGGGACCTGAGCGTGAAAGCCACCGGAAGCGGCCTGCTCTATAAAGTGCTGAAGGAAGGGACGGGCCGGAAGCCCAAGGCCACGGACACCGTGGTGTGCCATTACGAGGGAACCTTCCCCGACGGGGGCGTCTTCGACAGTTCCTACAAGCGCGGAGAACCGGCCGAGTTCGGCCTGAACCAGGTAATCAAAGGCTGGACCGAAGGGCTCCAGCTCATGAGCGAGGGGGCCAAGTACGAACTGTACCTGCCCTATCACCTGGCCTACGGGGAGAGCGGCACCCGCGGCATCCCGCCCTACAGCGCCCTCAAGTTCGTGGTGGAACTCATCGAAGTGAAATGAACCTGTTTCAGGCCATAGAGGTCTTTGCCCTGGTTACCGGCATGGTGTACGTGGTGCTGGAGATTCTCCAGAAGAACGCCATGTGGGTGCTGGGCATCCTGACGGGCGCCGCCTGCGCTTTCAGCTTCGGCGTGCAGCACGTGTGGGCTTCCATGGGCCTGAACTGCTACTATGTGGTCATGTCTTTCATCGGCCTGGCCCGCTGGCGCCAGGACGGGGCCCGGGTGGCCGAAGGGGCCATCCACCTGAATCCGCTGCCCCGGAAGACGGCCCTTTGGAGCGCCATCGTCTTTGTGGCGGGGTCCCTGGCGGCCATCGGGCTGCTGCGGGCCACCGGCGACGCTGCGCCGGAGCTGGACGGGATGGCCACGGTGCTCAGCATCATCGGCACGTGGTGGCTGGCCCAGAGCTACTTGCAGCAGTGGCTGCTGTGGATAGTGGCCGACGTCCTTACCACCGCCCTCTGCCTCACCACGGGGCAGTACTGGATGGCGGCCCTGTATCTGGTCTATATCGGCTCGGCCGTGTACGGCTACTGCCACTGGAAGAAAAAAGGAGTGGCGGTAGCATGAACCTCATTGTAGACAGCGGCGCCACCAAATCCATCTGGTGCGTATCCGACGGAACCTGGCACCGGGAAATCACCCTTCCCGGCATCAATTTCTCGCAGGCAGACCCCCAGCAGGTGGGGGAGGTGGTCTATGAGGCCATCCGTTCCATCCGGCAGATCCAGCAGCAGCACGACGCCCCCCCCATCGGACATGTCTATGTTTACGGGGCCGGCATCGTGTCGGAAGCGTCGGCCCTGCCGCTGCACCTGTGCCTGGAGCGGATGCTGCCGGGCGTGGAGAAGGACTATGCGTCGGACCTGCTGGGCGCCGCCCGGGCTGTCTGCGGCCGGAACCCCGGCATAGCCGCCATCATCGGCACCGGTTCCAACACCTGCCAGTGGGACGGCAGGAAGGTGGTGGCGCACGTGGACTGCGGCGGCTTTATCCTGGGGGATGAAGGCGGTTCCGCCGTGCTGGGAAAGCTTTTCCTGGCCGATTTTATCAAGGGCCTGGTGCCCGAAGAGGTGGCGGCCTCTTTCCGGGAACAGTTCTCTCCGGCAGACTACCCCTCCCTGGTCCGGAAGGTCTATAGGGAAGAGGCCCCGGCGCGCTACCTGGGCTCCTTCGCCCCTTTCCTCATCGACTGGTACGGCCAGTCGGAATACGTCCACACGCTCATGGACCGGCATTTCCGGTCCTTCTTCGAACGGACGGTGCTGCGTTACCGGCAGGACCTTCCCATCGGGGTCATCGGCGGTTTCGGCTACGCCTGCCGGGACATCCTCTCTGCCATGGCCCGGCAGTACGGCGTGTCCATCACCCAGTTTTACCCTACGCCCCTGGAGGGGCTCATTGCCTACCATGCCGTATAAGGAAACCTATCCGTCCCAATTGCTGTCCGAGGCCGTGGAGGCCATCGGCTCGCTGCCGGGTGTGGGCCGCCGGAGCGCCCTGCGCCTGGCCCTGCATCTGCTGCGGCAGCCCGCCGAAAACGTGCACCACTTCACCGCCGCCATCAACCGGCTGCGGGACGAGGTGTGCTACTGCAGCCGCTGCCGCATGATTTCCGACGACGAAATTTGTTCCATCTGCGCCGACCGCTCCCGCGACCAGCGGACCATCTGCGTGGTGGAAAGCGTGCGGGACGTGATGAGCATCGAGGCCACCGGCCAGTACCACGGGGTGTACCACGTGCTGGGCGGCATCATTTCCCCCATCGGTGGGGTGGGGCCGTCGGACCTGACCATCCGGGAACTCACCGCCCGCGTGACGCAGATGGAGAACCCCTCCGGGGCCGAGATTATCCTGGCCCTGAGCGGCGACGTGGAAGGGGAAACCACGGCCTTTTACATTTACCGCCAGGTGGAGGCCACGGGCATCCGGGTTACTTCCCTGGCGCGTGGACTGGGGTTCGGCGACGGCCTGGAATATGCCGATTCCCTTACCCTGGGCCGGTCCATCGTGAACCGGCAGGCGTTCAGGCCTTAGGCCGGAAAATCACTTGAGAAAGCATCAAACCGAAAGAGTATGAACAATAACGAAGCGCTGCGCTGTTTGCTCTGCAAAAAGCCCAAATGTTCCCTGCAGGGGTGTCCCGTGCATACGCCCGTGCCAGAATGTATGGCCCTGTACCGGGCCGACCGGCTGGACGAGGCGGGGGCGATGCTGTTCCGGAACAATCCGCTGTCGGCCATCACCTCCCGGGTGTGCGACTGGCGGCAGTTCTGCTACGGGAACTGTGTCCTGAACGTAAAGAAGATACCCGTGCGCTGGTACGAGATAGAGCAGGAAATTTCGGACCGCTACCTGTTCCGGCATCGCCTGGAACGGGTGTCGGCCGAGCTCAAGGGGCGCCGGATCGCCCTGGTGGGCACCGGTCCCGTGGGCCTGGCCTCGGCCGTATGGCTGTACGAGGCCGGGGCCGAGCTAACCCTGTACGACGCCAACCCCCGGCTGGGCGGGGTGCTCCGCTACGGTATTCCCGGTTTCCGGCTGGACAAGAAATACGTGGACGTGTTCGAGTCCCTGTTCTTCCTGGCCGGCATCCTGTTCCGCGGCGGGGTGAAGGTGGGCCGGGACATCTCCCTCCAGGAACTGTCGGACTCCTACGATGCGGTGCTGGTGGGCGCCGGGGCGGAAAAGCCGGCCACCCTGGGCATCCCAGGCGAGGAGCGTTCGCTGCAGGCGCTTCCGTTCCTGAAAGACCCGTCGGCCTTCCCGGTGGGCCCCCGGGTGATTGTGATCGGCGGCGGCAACGTGGCCATGGACGCCTGCCGCATGGCCCGCAGCCTGGGCCATGAGACCTGGGTGTATTACCGCAAGACCTTCGGGAACATGCCGGCCAACCCCGGAGAGGTGGAGGCGGCCCAGTTCGAGGGCGTCCGCTTCCGGCTGTTCCAGGCGCCGGTGGAGGTGCGGGAAGACGGCGTGGTTTTCCGCGAATGCGAGAATGTGACGGACCCGGAAGACGGGACGGTGACCACCCGCATCCTGGACGGGACAGACCATTTCGTGCCCTGCGACACGCTCATTACGGCCATCAGCGAAAGGCCGGACTACGGGATGCTGGAAGGCACGCCCGTAAAGTGGCATGCCGGGGGAAAGCCCGTCTGGAACGAAGGCCAGCAGCTGGAAGGGCTGCCCAACGTGTGGGTGGCCGGAGACTTTTGCCTGGGCGCCACCACCGTGGTGGAAGCCGTGGCGTCGGCCCGCGTAGCCGTGAACCATATCCGGCAGACGCTATGAACTCCGTGCTCATCTATTCCGGCGGGCTGGACAGCACCACCCTGCTGTACGAGTACCGGGACAGCATCGCCCTGGCCGTCTCCTTCGACTACGGTTCCAAGCACAATGCCCGGGAGCTGGCTTTCGCCCGGGAGAACTGCCGGCGGCTGGGCATCCGGCACCTGGTCATTCCGCTGGAATTCATCGGCCGGTATTTCCGGAGCGACCTCCTGCTGGGCGGGGGAAAGATTCCGGAGGGCTCCTATGCCGATGAGAACATGAAGAGCACCGTGGTCCCGTTCCGCAACGGCATCATGCTGGCGGTGGCGGCGGGCCTGGCCGAAAGCTATGGGCTGGACGCCGTGATGCTGGCCAACCACGGGGGCGACCATGCCATCTATCCGGACTGCCGGCCTGCGTTCATCGAGGCTTTCGGCGCGGCCACCGAGGCCGGCACCTACAACGGCGTGAAACTGCTTTCCCCTTACTGCAACCTGACCAAACGGGACATCGCCCTGCGGGGAAAGGCCCTGGGCATTGACTATTCCCTCACTTATTCCTGCTACAAGGGCGGGGAGAAGCACTGCGGCAAGTGCGGCACCTGCACGGAGCGCAAGGAAGCCCTGGAAGGGTTCGACCCCACGGCGTACGAAAAATAGCCCGAAGGGCTTGGATTTTCAAGTTTTTTCCGTACTTTTGCAGGCCGACTTTTCCGTAATGTCGGCTGGTTAAACGTATAATCCCATCCGGTGCGACTGGCCCGGAGCTAAAACAGGCAAGAGATATGCTCAGTATCTTCTACAAGGAAAACGGAAAAATTCTCCTCTCCCAGTCGGAGAAAGACTTCCCGAAGCTCAAACTCGAAGACGCCGTCTGGATAGACCTGGTCCAGCCCTCCGGCGCGGAAAAACGGGCCGTGGAAGCCTTCATGGGAACAGAAATCCAAAGCCGTGCGCAGGCCGAGGAAATTGAGTCGTCGTCCCGCTACTTCGAGACGGACGACGCCATCTTCGCCAACACCAACTTCCTTACCCCGGGCCCGGACGAGTACATGATGCAGGCTGTGTCGTTCACCATCGTGGACGATACCCTGGCTACGCTCCGCGAGGTGCCCCTCCGTTCCTTCACGGAGCTGCAGCGCCGTCTGCAGGTGAACCCCCGGCAGTACCCTTCCGGCTTCAGCGTCTTTGCCAGCATCCTGGACCAGCGCGTAGACCTGGACGCCGACATGATCGAGCTCCTGTCCAAGGAAATCTCCCAGTATGCCCGGCGCATCAACGAGCAGGAGGACATCGACCAGGAACTCCTCATTGACATTTCCCAGATGCAGGAAAACACCATGGTGGTGCGGGAAAACGTGGTGGACAAGCAGCGCCTCATCTCCAACCTCATGCGCTCCACCAAGGTGCCGCGCAGCCTGGAGAACCGCCTGAACGTGCTGCTCCAGGACATTTCTTCGCTCCTGAGCCACACCAACTTCTGCTTCGAGCGTCTGGAATACCTCCAGGACACCGTGGTGGGCCTTATCAACCTGGAGCAGAACAAGATCATGAAGGTGTTCACCGTGGTGAGCGTCTTCCTGATGCCGCCCACCCTCATCGCCGGCTTCTACGGCATGAACGTGCGCCTGCCCATCATAGCGGCCGACGAGCCCAACGCCAATTTCTGGAACTGGGTCATCATCCTGGGCCTGATGGCTGTGAGCTGCCTGGCCATCTGGTTTGTCTTCAAGAAAAAGAAACTTTTGTAAAATCAAATAATTATCCCTATATTTGCGCGCTTTTTTCCCGGGCGCGCATTTTTTGTCCGGCAGAAGCTCAAGAAATAATGTTTAACTACTAGTTTTTTCAATCAATTTTATGTCTGAAGAAATTAAGAACGTGGCACAAGAGGCTCAGGTAGAGGCTCCTGTCCAAGAAGAAACCCCGGTAGAGGCGGCCCCCGCCAAGAAGGCTGCCCTGAACGCTTCCGTGGCGCCCGAAGATTTTGACTGGGACGCCTTCGAGAGCGAAGGCGCCGAGTCCGCCGACAAGGAAGCCACCCTGGCCGCCTACGAGCAGACCCTTTCCAAGGTCACGGAAAACGAGGTGGTGGAAGGTGTGGTCACCGCCATCAACAAGCGTGAAGTGGTGGTGAACATCGGCGCCAAGAGCGAAGGTGTCATCTCCGCCCCCGAATTCCGCTACAACCCGGACCTGAAGGTGGGTGACAAGGTGGAAGTGCTTGTAGAGAGCGCCGAGGACCGCAAGGGCCAGCTGGTCATCTCCCACAAGAAGGCCCGCCAGCTCAAATCCTGGGATATGGTCAACGCCGCCTATGAGAACAACGAGGTGGTGAAGGGTTATGTGAAGACCCGCACCAAGGGCGGCATGATTGTGGACGTGTTCGGCATCGAGGCCTTCCTCCCGGGCTCCCAGATTGACATCAAGCCCATCCGTGACTACGACGTGTTCGTGGACACCACCATGGACTTCAAGATTGTGAAAATCAACCAGGAATTCCGCAACGTGGTGGTTTCCCACAAGGCGCTCCTGGAGGCCGAGCAGGAACTCAAGCGTTCCGAGCTCATCTCCCGTCTGGAGAAGGGCCAGGTGCTGGAAGGCGTGGTGAAGAACATCACCAACTACGGCGTGTTCGTGGATCTGGGCGGCGTGGACGGCCTGATTCATATCACGGACCTGAGCTGGGGCCGCATCTCCCATCCGGAAGAGGTGGTCGCCCTGGACCAGAAGATCAACGTGGTGGTCCTGGACTTCAACGAGCAGCAGAAGCGCATCGCCCTGGGTCTGAAGCAGCTTACCCCGCACCCGTGGGAGGCGCTTTCGGCCGATCTCAAGGTGGGCGACACCGTGAAGGGCAAGGTGGTGGCCGTGGCCGACTACGGCGCCTTCGTAGAGGTGGAACCCGGCGTGGAAGGCCTGGTCCATGTGAGCGAAATGAGCTGGAGCCCCCGCCTGCACAGCGCCCAGGAATTCCTGAAGATGGGCGACGAGGTGGAGGCCGTGATCCTTACCCTGGACCGCGAGGCCCGCAAGATGTCCCTGGGTCTGAAGCAGCTCACCGCCAATCCTTGGGAGAGCATCCGCGAGAAATATCCCGTGGGTTCCCAGCACAAAGCCACCGTGCGCAATATCACCAACTTCGGCGTATTTGCCGAGCTGGAGGACGGCGTGGAGGGCCTGATCCACATCAGCGACCTCAGCTGGAACAAGATCAAGCATCCGGCCGAAATGGTCCAGAGCGGCGACGTCATTGACGTGGTCATCCTGGACTTCGACGAGAACAGCCACAAGCTGTCCCTGGGCCACAAGCAGCTCACCCCCAACCCTTGGGACGAGCTGGAAGCCAAGTACCCTGTGGGATCCGTGGTGGAAGCCACTGTGAGCACCGTCGGCGACAAGAGCGCCACCGTCACCTTCGAGGACGGCACCGAGGCTACGGCCTTCGCCCGTGAAATGGTGAAGGAAGACGGGAAGCCGGCCCTCGTGGGCGAAAAGCTCCCGGTGAAGGTGGTGGATCTGCGCCGCAGCACCCGCACCGTGCGCGTTTCCCACGTCCGCACCTATCAGGAAGCCAAGGCGGCCCGCGAGAACGCCGAGGCCGAGACCGCCAAGAAGGCCATCAAGAAGGTCCAGAGCAATGTGGAGAAGACCACCCTGGGTGACATTTCCGCCCTCGCTGCCCTGAAGGACAAGCTGGCCAAGGGTGAATAAAAACCCGAATACTTTCAAGGTCACGATGCTCGGCACGGCTTCGGCCATGCCGGTCCCGGACCGGAATCCCAGCGCCCAGGCACTTTCCGTGCATGGGCGCTGTTTCCTTGTGGATGCCGGGGAAGGGGCCCAGCGCTCCATGGTGCGTTTCGGCGTTCCGCTGCAGCGGGTGGACTCCGTGTTCATCTCCCACATTCACGGGGACCATGTTTACGGGCTGGACGGCTTCCTGTCCACCCTGGCCATGGGCGGACGCCAGGCCCCGCTGGACGTTTACGGTCCGCGGAACCTGGGGCCCATGCTGAAGTTCTTCCTCTCCTACAACGAATGGATGGGCTACGAGCTCCGCTTCCACCCGCTGGAGATGAAGGTCCCGGAAGTGATCCTGGAGACCAAGTCGCTGGAGGTGCTGGCCCTGCCCCTCAGGCACGGGGTAGATACGTTCGGCTATGTTTTCCGGGAAAAGGAACCGCTGTGGAACGTGGAGAAGGAGGCTGTGGGGGCCTACGGCCTCACCCTGACCGAGATTGGGACGCTCAAGAGGGGAGAGGACGTGCTCCGCGAGGACGGCACCTGCATCCCCAACGCCCGGGTGGCCTACAAGCCTTTCGTGCCCAGGAGCTACGCCTACATTAGCGACACGGCCCCCTTCCCGGAAGAGGCCGCCTGGCTACGGGGCGTGGACGTGCTCTACCACGAGGCCACCTTCCTGGCCGAATTCCGGGAACAGGCCGAAAAGCGCCTCCATACCACCACCCTCCAGGCCGCACAGCTGGCCCTGGACGCCGGCGTGAAAAAACTCCTCATCGGCCATTATTCTTCCCGTGCCACGGATACGGCCCGCTACCAGGCCGAATGCCGGACGCTTTTTCCGGAAACTTTCGCCGCATCCGACGGCGATGTTTACGAAATCTGAGTTTTTCTTCGTAACTTAGCAACTTGGACAGCAGTTAAGTTGTATGATGAAGAAGATGCTCCTTACCCTGGGCTGTATCCTGTGCGCGGCGGCTGGCTTCGCCCAGTCCGTGCAGCAGCAGTACATAGACAAGTATGCCCCCGTGGCCGTGGCGGAGATGCAGCGCAGCGGCGTTCCGGCCAGCATCACCCTGGCCCAGGGCCTGCTGGAATCCGGTTCCGGCCGTTCCACGCTGGCCACGCAGGGCAACAACCACTTCGGCATCAAGTGCCATTCCAAGTGGACGGGCGCCACCCTGCATGCCGACGACGACCGCCGGAACGAGTGCTTCCGCAGCTATGACTCGGCCGAGGAAAGCTTCCGGGACCACTCGGATTTCCTGCGCTACAGCGACCGTTACAAGTTCCTGTTCGACCTGGACCGGACAGACTACAAGGGCTGGGCCTACGGCCTGAAACAGGCCGGCTATGCCACGGACCCCACCTATGCCTCCAAGCTCATCAAATACGTAGAGGACTACAACCTTTCCCGCTTCGACACCCTGAGCCCGGAGGAAGAGGTGGCGCTGCCGGCCCCGCCGCTCCGGATAGAGGAAGCGGTGCCGGTCCGCGGCCCTTCCGGCCCCGTCGGCACCCAGGCCGACGAGCTGTACCGCCTGTCCCTGAGCCGGCAGCTGTATGCCCGCGGCGGCGTGCCGTTCGTGTATGCCTCGGAAGGGGAGACATACGCTTCGCTGGCCAAGTCCTACCATCTGTTCAAATGCGAAATCCTCCGTTTCAACGACGCCCGGAAAGACCGGCGCTTGCTCCCCGGGGAGGTGGTGTACCTGCAGGCCAAGAAGAAGGCCTCGCCCGCGGGCCTGGACAAGTACATCGTGGGGGAGGACGGGGAAGAGCTCCGCGACATCTGCCAGCGCTTCGCCCTCCGGGAGAAGTCGGTGCGAAAGCTGAACGGCTTCACCGGGACGGTCCGGCTGCGGGAAGGGGACGAAATCAAGCTTCGTTAAGCCATGAAACAACTGTGGAAATGGGTATTCATCGGCCTGGGCCTGGTGGTGGCCCTCCTGGCGGGGGGCGCGCTTTACCAGGCGTGGTACGACAGAAAGGCCCCCAATTTCAGCGGGTCCCGGGACTTGTACGTGTATCCCGGCATGGAAGCCGCGGCGGTGCGGGACAGCCTCCTCGCTTCCGGCCAGGTAAAGAATGCCGCCAGCCTGAAGCGGGCGTTCCGGGATGTGGAATCCGTCTCGGCCGGCCATTACCGGATAGACGCCACCTGTTCCAGCCTGTATGTGGCCCGGATGCTCCGCAAGGGTTGGCAGACGCCGGTGAACCTTACCTTGTCCGGCTCCATCAAGACGCCCGGCGCCCTGGCCCGCAAGGTGGGCTCCCAAATGCTGGCCGATTCGGCCGAAGTGGCCCGTTTCATTGCCTCCAACGATTCCCTGCGGGTGTACGGCGCCGATGTCCGGCAGCTTTTCACCCTGGTAATTCCGGATACGTATGAGCTGCTGTGGACGGCCTCAGTCCGGGAAATCTTCGACCGCCTGGTCCGGGAGAAAGACGCCTGGTGGACGCAGGAGCGCCTGGACGCGGCCCGGGCCCAGGGCCTTACGCCGCGGGAAGTGAGCGTGCTGGCCTCCATCGTGGACGGGGAAACCCGCTATGAGCCGGAGCAGCCCACCATTGCGGGTGTGTACCTGAACCGCCTGCGCACCGGCATGATGCTCCAGGCCGATCCAACCATCGCCTACTGCTTCGATTATAAGCTCAGCCGCATCCTGCTTTCGCATCTGCAGGTGGAGTCGCCCTACAACACTTACAGGAACTACGGCCTGCCGCCCGGCCCCATCAGCTGTCCGCCCAAAAGCTGCCTGGAGGCCGTCCTGCACCCGGACAGCCACCATTACCTTTACTTCTGCGCCGACCCTTCCTTCAACGGGTCGCACCGCTTCGCTTCCACCTACGCAGAGCATCTTCAGAATGCCCGCGCTTTCCAGAAAGCCCTCACCGAACGCCAGCGTGGAGGGAAGTAACTGACTATAAGCGGGTTATGAAAAAGAACATACCCGTAATCTCCCATGACAAAACAGACAAGTAATTGTAAATCAAATGAATAGCTCCACGGATATGGTCGGAAAAGCGAGGGAAGTGGCGGTGGAGGTCCTGAAGGACCATACCCGCTACGACGGATCGCCGTTCATCGGCCATCCGGACGCCGTGGCCCGCATTGTGGAAACGGAAATCGGCCTGCCGGAAGAGTGTGTGGCGGCCGTTTATCTGCACGAGGCTTCCCGCATGGGGGGCTATCTGGTGAAAGCGGCCGAGTGGGGGGAAGCCGTCTGCACCCTGGTGGACGGCCTGGACAAGATTTCCACCATCAAGCCCAAGGATACGCGCCTGGAGGCAGAGAATTACAAAAAGCTCATCATCCAGTACTCGCGGGACCCGCGCGTGACGGTGCTCAAACTCTCCGACCGCTTGGAGGTGATGCGGAGCCTCAAGATGTTCCCCAGAAGCAGCCGGGAGCAAAAAATCCTGGAAACGCTGCTGCTGTACATTCCCCTGGCCCACCAGCTGGGGCTGTACAACATGAAGCGGGAGATGGAAGACATCTACCTGTCCTATGCCGAGCCGGAGCAGTACCGCCTCATTACCAACAAGCTGAAGGCGGGGCAGCGGGACCGCGAGAAGCTCATGGCCGAATTCATCGAACCCCTCAAGAGCAAGCTGGATGCGGCGGGCATCCGCTATAAACTGAAAATCCGCACCAAGGCCGCCTACTCCATCTGGCAGAAGATGGTCAGGCAAAAAGTGCCCTTCGAGGGGGTATATGACGTTTTTGCCATCCGCTTCATCATCGACTGCGACGGGGAAGACCACAAGACGGAAAAAGACCTCTGCTGGCAGGTGTACTCCTTTGTTACAGAGGAGTATGAGCCGGATACATCCCGTTTGAGGGACTGGGTCACCAATCCCAAACCCAATGGCTACGAGAGCTTGCACATCACGGTCAGGAACCGGGACGGGGCGTATGTGGAGGTGCAGATCCGGACCAGGAGGATGGACGACATGGCCGAGAACGGCTTTGCCAGCCACTGGGCCTACAAGGGCATCAGGCGGGAGGAAAGCCTGGACAAATGGCTGGGCTCCGTGCGCTACGCCCTGGAGCATCCGGACCAGGATACCGAAGACCTGCCCCTGCCGCCCTCCAAAGAGATTTTTGTGTTCACTCCCAGCGGGGAACTTCGCATCCTGCCCTCCGGGGCCACCGTGCTGGACTTTGCCTTCGGCATCCATACCAATATAGGGGCGCATTGCTCCGGGGCCAGGGTGAACGGGAAGGTGGTGAGCATCCGCGAGAAGCTGTGCACCGGAGACGTGGTGGAAATCCTCACTTCCAAGAACCAGCACCCTACGCAGGACTGGATTAACTGGGTGGTCTCTTCCAAGGCCCGTTCCAAGGTGAAGCAGGCGCTGGCGGCGCAGGAGCAGTCCCGGGCTGCCGACGGACGGGAGCTGCTGGAGCGGCGGCTCCGCAACTGGAAACTGGAACTGCCGGACGAGATGCTCACCGAATTGCGCAAGAAGTTGGGCTACAGTTCCCTTACCGCCTTCTACGCCGCCATCGGCGATGAAGTGGTGGACGTGAACAGCGTGAAGGATTACATCCTGGGGGAGGCGGAACGCCATGCCGCCGCCGTGGAAGCGGCCGAATCGGCCCTCTCATCGGCCAAGGCGGCCCGCCGCTACGAGTCCAAGGACGACATCATGGTGCTCAACGCCAAGGACGTGAAGGGCATCGACTACAAAATGTCCAAATGCTGCAATCCGGTCTTCGGAGACGATGTCTTTGGTTTTGTCACCCGCACGGACGGCATCAAGATTCACCGCATCACCTGTCCCAACGCCGCCCGCCTGCTGGAAATGTTCCCCTACCGCATCCAGAAGGTCAAGTGGGCCGATACCCCTTCCAGCGGCTCCTTCCAGGTGGCCCTCAAGATTATGGCCGATGAAGAATCGGCCAGCGGCCGTATCCTGGAAGTCATCGGCCAGTTCAAGGCCAGCATCCGCAGCTTCACCGTCACGGAGAATCCCCGTAACGGCACCTGGGAAATTACGATGAAGATCTCCGTTCCCTCCAACCTGGAGCTGGACAAAGTCCTGTCCCAGCTCCGCACGCAAAAGCACGTGGTTAAGGTTGTGCGGCAATAGTTGCCCGGGGTCGAAAAAAACTAGAGCTGTCAAAAATATTTTGTATATTGCAGGACAATTGAAATGGAGGCCCTATGGGAATGTACATCAATGTAGGCAATGCCGGGTTTCAGTCGGCCAGAAATGGAGAATATGTGGATAAGTCCGGACTTATCCGGATTGTCAATGCAACGCTTTTTTCGGAAAGGCGCTTCAGTTGCGTGACCCGCAGCCGCCGCTTTGGCAAGTCCATGGCAGCCAAGATGCTGTGCGCGTACTATGACAAGTCCTGCGATTCGCGGTTGCTTTTTGCCGATTTGGAGATTGCTTCGGACCAGGAATTCGAGAAGCACCTGAACAAGTATCCTGTGATTTTTCTGGATATTTCGGACTTCGTCACCCGCTTTGGTGGAGATATCATTGTGGAAAAGATGGACGCGGAACTCCGTAAAGACATATCTGCCGCCTATCCGGAAATTTCCGTTGAGGAAGATGATGACCTGATGAACTACCTGGCCCGCATTGTAGCATCCACGCATCAGCCGTTCATGTTCTTCATTGACGAGTGGGATTCCATCTGCCGGGAGTTCGAACCGGGCACCAAGGCCATGGACAACTACGTGAACTGGCTTCGCCGCCTGTTCAAGGGCGGGCAATCCTCTCAGGTGTTTGCAGGTGTATATCTTACCGGTATTCTGCCCATCAAGAAGTATAACACCCAGTCGGCCCTGAACAATTTTGTGGAGTATTCCATGGTCAGGCCTGGTGGTATGGGAAAGTACTTTGGCTTTACGAAAGACGAGGTTCACACCTTGTCGGGGAAGTTCGGAATGGACTTCGCTGAATTGGAAAACTGGTATGACGGCTACCAGATTGGAGACGAGCCTTCCATGTTTAATCCCAACAGCGTAATGATGGCCGTGCAAAACCACATGTGCGAGAACTACTGGGCGTCTACAGCCTCCTACGAAGCAATATCCGGCTATATCGGGATGAATTATGAGGGCCTGAAGGATGACATCGTCGCCATGTTTGCAGGAGAACGTCGTGAGGTGGATCCGGCAGGTTTTGGAAATGACATGCGGGATATCCACAGTAAGGATGACGTGCTCACGGTGCTCATCCATCTTGGCTACCTTTCTTATGATTGGCGCAAACGGGAGTGCTATATCCCTAACCGTGAGGTGTCAGAAGAGATGGCAAGAGCCGTTAAGGCCAACAGGTGGCATGAAGTGGCGAATTCGCTCGACAAGTCAAAGAAACTGCTGGCCGCCACACTTGCTGGGGATGAGGAGACTGTGGCCAAATGTATCGAAGCGGTACATGACGAGAACACCAGTATCCTCAGCTACAATGACGAAAATTCTCTGTCCTGCGTGCTGAGCATCGCTTACTATTATGCCAGGAATGACTATGTGATGCACCGCGAATTGGCTTCAGGAAAGGGTTTTGCCGATATTGTCCTCATCCCCAGGCGGAACGTCGATTCTCCGGCTATCATCATAGAATTAAAGGTGGACAAGGATGCCGATGCAGCTATTGACCAGATTCTCAGGAAGGCGTATCCGGCAAAAGTGGCGGCGTATGCAGGGAATCTGTTGCTGGTGGGCATCAATTATGACCGGGCAACCAAAGTGCATAGCTGCAGAATTCAAGCGGGTTGACGGGCAAAATCGTGTGATGCCATGCATGGCGGTGGGCTGGAGGGCCCACAATCAATTACTTTCCGTGTCTATGGGAGCAGTTGGCCGGAAAGTGGGATTTTCCAGTTCTAGTTGTTTCTTGAACCGGACTTCGGCGGTGGAGTATTTGATATTCAGGTAATTTCCTTCGCGTGCTATCCAAAGTTCAAAGAGCCGGTCATCAATCACATAAACTCCCTTGGTAAGTTTTCTTATCAAGGGACTATTTTCGTCCTGTAGTGCCAGGAGGGACTTTTGTACACTGGACGCATTGTCCAAGTGGTAATATCTCATGACCTGGGAAGAGGTGAGATTCTCGGCAATGCCCATGGCCGCAATGCAGAATAGCGTATTTCTGGTTTGGACCCTGTCTATCCGGTTTAGAATTTCCCGGAAAGACGCGTCCCGGCTGTCTAAAAGGGCATCAAGGGCTGCTACGAGAGATTCTTTCCCGGCTATTCCGTGGGAGGGCGTTTTGCTGAATACATGATTCATGGTTTCCTGCATCGGGGCCGTTTCTCCGGAGAACAGCCAATACATGAATCTCACAGCCTCATCTGTTATGTCCTTGTTGCATTCCTGAAATAGTCTTTTGCAGAAAGGGGAATAAGTGTCTATGGGAAGCGGAGCAATTTCTAATGGCTGAGCACTCTTATAAAAGGGCTGATTGGCTATTTGGAACATTTCCGTCAGCATATGCTTTGAGCTGCCGCAGAAAATGAATTTGGTGTTGTTCATTTTTTGCGTAAATGACCGGATAATTGCCGCCATTCTTTCCGGGTAATACTGAATCTGCTGGAACTCATCAAATACAACCAGGTTGGGTTTAGGGGTTTGTTCCAGGTAATCGAAAAGATCGTCCAGGGGCAAAAGAGGAATTTGCGAGGGGGTAGAACCAATGCTAGGCAGGGAATAGACTCCAGTGGCGGGATTGTATTCTCCAAGGGAGATGTGGAGCCCCTTTAGCAGGGCCTCAAAATTCCGCTTAATCTTTGCCGATTTCGCGAAGGGTGCGTGGAGAAGTTCGTTCTGAAAGGCTAGGTGAAAATCGTTCTGGTTTTTTGTCCCGAACAAATCGATGTACAGCGTATTGAAATCGGACTTTATATCCGGCTGATTGAAAATGTGCTGAATCAAACTGGACTTGCCTATCCTTCGTTGCGCTTTCAAAACGATATTGTTGCCGTTTCTGATAAAGTCGACGATGGCCCCCGTCTCTTTCTCCCGGTCGCAAAAATATGCATCCGGTATTTTGATGCCGGTAAAAAAAGGATTAAAGATGGTTTCTTGGCTGGGCATGTCATTGCGTTTTCTGCAAAGATACAGAAACCGTTGATTTTATCCAAAAAAGATTATCCAAAAAAGATAAAATCAATCTCTGGAGGTTTACTCCTTCCACACCTTCAGGTACTGCTCCAGGGCCCACATCTCGTCGCGATAGCGGGCGGCGGCGGTGAAATCCAGCTCCGCCGCCGCCTTTTGCATCTTGCGCCTGGCTTCGGCGGCGGCTTTCTGAACCTGTTCGCGGGACATGGCGCGAATGACCGGATCCTGCAGGACGGCGGCCAGGTCGGCCTGGATGTAGCCGTCCACATAGGCCGACGTCCCTTCGCGCCGGGCGTCGTGCCCAAGGCCCACGGACACATCGCCCTTCCCGAGCTCCGAGGCGCTGGGAACGTATTCGGGGTCGGAAACGGAGTCTTTGGCGCTCACATGGCCGGTGACGGAGTTCCGGAGGGCCGGGTTCAGGAAACCGCTCATGTGGGTGGTGTCTTCCCCGGATTTTACCAGTTCGCTCATCAACGGGTTGGCGCGGGTGGCAATCTGGGTGGGCGTAATGCCGTGCAGCTTGTTGTATTCCTGCTGTTTGGCCCTGCGACGGGCGGTTTCGCGGATGGTCTCGTCCATGCTCTGCGTGACGGTGTCGGCATACATGATCACCAGGCCGCTCAGGTTGCGGGCGGCGCGGCCGGCGGTCTGGGTGAGGGCACGGCCGCTGCGCAGGAACCCCTCCTTGTCGGCATCCAGGATGGCCACCAGCGAGACGGTGGGGATGTCCAGGCCTTCGCGGAGCAGGTTCACGCCGATAAGCACGTCGAACAGCCCGTTCTTGAAGTCTTCGATAATTTCCACGCGCTCGGCGGTGTCCACGTCGGAGTGGATGTAACGGCAGCGGACGCCGGCCTTCCCGAAGTAACTGTCCAGCTCCTCGGCCATGCGTTTGGTGAGGGTGGTCACCAGCACCCGTTCGTCTTTTTCGGCCCGCTGGCGGATTTCTTCCATGAGGTCGTCCACCTGGTTTTTGGTGGGCCGAACCTCGATGGGAGGGTCCAGAAGGCCGGTGGGCCGCACGATCTGCTCCACCACCAGGCCTTCGGATTTCTCCAGCTCGTAATCGGCCGGGGTGGCGCTCACATACACCGTCTGGCCGGTGATGGCCTCGAACTCGTCGAAGGTGAGGGGACGGTTGTCGCTGGCGGCGGGGAGGCGGAAGCCGTATTCCACCAGTGTTTCCTTGCGGGAGTGGTCGCCGCCGTACATGGCGCGGATCTGGGGGAGGGTCACATGGCTCTCGTCGATGAACACCAGGAAATCTTCCGGGAAATAGTCTATGAGGGTAAAGGGGCGCTCTCCGGGTTTGCGTCCGTCAAAGTAGCGGGAATAGTTCTCCACGCCGGGGCAGTATCCCATCTCCTTGATCATCTCGATATCGTATTCCACCCTCTGTTTCAGGCGTTTGGCTTCCAGGAACTTGCCGATGGATTCAAAGTACTCCACCTGTTTTGCCAGGTCGTCCTGGATCTGGCTTACCGCCTTGGCCCCTTTCTCCTTGGAGGTGACGAAGTTCCTGGCCGGATACAGGTCAATTTTGTCCATTTCCTCGAAAACGGCCCCGCTCACCGGATCGATGAGCGCTATCCGGTCCACCTCGTCGCCGAAGAATTCGATGCGGGCGGCGTAGTCGGCCCCGCCCAGGAAGATGTCCACCGTGTCCCCGCGCACCCGGAAGCTGCCGCGCTTGAACTCTGTCTCCGTGCGGTAATAGAGGGCGTCCACTATCTTATACAGCAGCCTTGTCATGGACATCTGCTCCCCGCGGCGGACGGTGACCGTCTGGTCGTGGAAGTCGTCCGGGTTGCCAATGCCGTACAGGCAGGAAACGGAGGAAACTACAATGACGTCCCGCCGTCCGCTCATGAGGGCCGATGCGGCGCTGACGCGCAGCTCGTCTATTTTGTCGTTGATGCTCAGGTCTTTCTCTATGTAGGTGTCCGTGACGGGGATGTAGGCTTCCGGCTGGTAGTAATCGTAGTAGGAAACGAAGTATTCTACCGCGTTTTCCGGGAAGAAGGCCTTGAACTCGCCGTACAGCTGGGCCGCCAGGGTCTTGTTGTGGCTCAGGATGAGCGCCGGGCGCTGCAGGCGCTCTATGACGTTGGCCATGGTGAAGGTCTTTCCGCTTCCGGTAACCCCCAGCAGCGTAACGTGCTGCACGTCCTGCCGGAGGGCCTGGCACAGGGCGTCGATGGCTTCGGGCTGGTCCCCCGAGGGCTGATAGTCGGACTTCAGATTGAATTTCACGGTGTTGTATTTGGTTTTGCAAAGATACGCAGACTTTTAAAAATTTTAAAAATTTGTTGAAAAGTTTGTTTACTTCGCAAATAATGCTTAGATTTGCGGTTGATTAGCCCATTGAGGGCTACAAGTGAAATAAACTTTAAAACTTAATACTTATTATGAAAGGTATCAAAATGCTTATCGGAGCCCTTGCAACTGCAAGCCTCCTGTTCTCCGTGAACGCTTTCGCTCAGGAGAATGCGAACCGTGACGAGAACGGTAAAGTCGTCCGCGGTGCATACGAGACCAACAAGGCTTTTGACAACACCTGGGTAAACTTGGGCATTGGCTACAATGCCGGTATGAACCTGGGTAACAAAGGTACCATTCCTTTCGCCCAGGGTATGGGCGGTCTGGGTGTAGATCTCGGATTCGGCAAAATGTGGACTCCGTTCATCGGCGGCCGCATCAACTATCATGGCTGGGCCAACAACCTGAACGGCAAATTCGCCCTCAATGCACCCCGCCAGCATTTCCTCACCGGAGACCTCCTCTGGAGCCTCACCGACACCTTCTGGGGATATAAGGAAACCCGCGTTTGGAACGTCCTTCCTTACATTTCCGGCGGTTATGCCCGTTACAACGGCAACAATGAGTGGATCATGGGTGGCGGTTTCCTGAACAAGTTCTATATCTCCAACCGCATCAGCTTCCTGCTGGATCTGCGCGGCATGCTGGCCAAGAACTACGGTTTCTATGACGCTCCTGTCACCAACAAGAGCCTCGGCCGTTTCGAAATTCCGCTGTCCGCTACCATCGGCCTGGCCTTCAACCTGGGCAAGACCAACTTCGACCGTCACAGCTCCATCACCCCGGTGGTCATCCCTGTGCCCTTCACCACGGAGCAGTACAACGCCCTGGCCGACAAGGTGGCTGCCCTGGAGAAGGAGAATGCCCAGCTCAAGGACAAGATCGCTGCCCTGGAGAAGGAACTCGCTCCTTACAAGAACCTGGTGAATGGTCAGACCTACCTCTTCGAGGATGGCAAGTTCACCGCTGTTGAGGTTACCAACGCTACGCCGCTGTCTGTGTACTTCGACCTGGGATCCTCCAAGATCTCTGCCCGTGAAAAGGCTCACCTGGAGTACTTCTGCGAGAATGCCGTGGATGCCGACACCAAGCTCTCCATCAATGGCTACGCCGACAAGCAGACCGGTTCGGCCCGCACCAACCAGAAACTCTCCGAGAACCGCGTGAAGGCCGTTGTGGACCTCCTCAAGAAGGCCGGCGCCCAGGAAGGCAACATCGAGACCGCCGCTCACGGCAGCACCATCAACCCGTTCAACACCGCTGCCAAGAACCGCGTGGTCACCATCGAGGTCAAGTAAGTTTCCTGGCACAGGAATTAAAAAAGGACACTTTTCGAAGTGTCCTTTTTTTGTTCTATCTTTGTGGGCGGAAACAATGTATGCGTGTATGAGACTTCCTGCCGAATGGGAACCACAGGGCTTTGTCCAGCTTACCTGGCCCCACGAAGATACAGACTGGTATGAGCTGCCCAAGGTGCTGGACTGCTACGTGGAAGTGGCCCGCGCCCTGGTGCGCCATGAGCCGCTGCTGGTGGTGTGCCGGGACGCGGAGGAATGCCGGCAGGACATGCTGGCGCGGGGTTTTTGGCCGGAAGAGCATCCCGTCCGCCTGGTGGAATGTCCCCTGAACGATACCTGGGCCCGGGACCATGGCGCCATCTCCGTTTATGGGGACGGGGGAGAGAAATGCGTCCTGGACTTCGTATTCAACGGCTGGGGCCTCAAGTTCGGGGCCAACCTGGACAATCAGATTACCCGCAACATCTTTCGGGCGGGCGTCTTTGCCGCTTCCGTTCAGTACCGGGACATGCGGCCTTTCGTGTTGGAAGGCGGCAGCATCGACTGCGACGGCGCCGGTACGCTGATGGCCACCTCCGAGTGTCTGTGCTCCCGGAACCGGAACGAATACCTGAGCCGGCAGGAAATAGAGGAAAAGCTAAAGGCTGCCTTCGGGCTCCGGAGAATCCTGTGGCTGGACAGCGGCGGCATCGTGGGGGACGACACGGACAGCCACGTAGATATCCTGGCCCGCTTCTGTTCCCCGGACACCATTGCCTATACCGCCTGCGGAAACCCCGCCGATGCAAACTACGCCCCGCTCAAGGCCATGGAAGAGCAGCTGAAAAGCTTCCGTACCCTGGAGGGGAAACCCTACCGGCTGGTTCCGCTGCCGCTTCCGGAACCCCTTTTCCTGGACGGCTACCGCCTTCCGGCTTCTTATGCCAATTTCCTTATAGTGAACGGGGGTGTATTGATTCCGGGAACGGGTTCGGCCGGGGATTCGGTGGCCGCCGACATCCTGCGCCCGCTTTTCCCGGGGCGGGAGGTGCAGGTCATCGACTGCCGGGCGCTGCTCTCCGGCCACGGCGGCCTGCACTGCATCACCATGCAGTATCCCGCCGGCTGGTGATTATTCCCCAAAACGTTTCAGCAGGATGTCGTAGGCGTCTATCCGGCGGTCCCGCAGGAAGGGCCAGCCGCGGCGCACATATTCGCACTGGTCCAGGTCTATCTCTACAACCCGCACGCCTTCTTCGGCCTTTTCGAACTCCGTGAGCAGTTCGCCCTGGGCGCCAGTGGCGAAGGAATGGCCCCAGAAGTCGATGCCGGAGGTCTTCCCGGAGGGGTCCGGCTCTACGCCGGTGCGGTTGACGGTGACAAGCGGCAGACCGTTGGCCACGCTGTGGCCGCGCTGGACCAGCTGCCATGCCTGGCGCTGCTGCGCCTGTTCCCAGTCCGGGTCTGTGGGAACCCCGCCGATGGCTGTGGGATAGATGAGCATTTCGGCACCGGCGAGGGCCATGGCGCGGGCGGCCTCCGGATACCACTGGTCCCAGCAGACCAGCACGCCCAAGGTTCCCACGGAGGTCTTGACAGGCTGGAAGCCCAGGTCGCCGGGGGTGAAGTAGAACTTCTCGTAGAACAGCGGGTCGTCCGGAATGTGCATCTTGCGGTATTTCCCGGCCAGGCTGCCGTCGGCCTCCAGGACCACGGCGGTGTTGTGGTAGATGCCGGGAGCGCGGCGCTCGAACAACGACAGCACCAGCACCACGCCCAGTTCCCGGGCCAGGGCGCCGAAACTTTCCGTGGAGGGGCCGGGGATGGGCTCTGCCAGGTTGCACAGGGCGGCGTTCTCTTCCTGGCAGAAATATAGGCTGTTGTGCAGTTCCTGCAGGACCACCAGCTGGGCGCCCCTTGCCGCGCAGGCGCGGATGCCCTCCCGGAGACGGCCGATGTTGTCGCCGGTATCGGCGGTGCAGTGCTGCTGCACCATACCCACTTTGATTACTCTCATATCCTGTAAAAATTACTTATAGCGGGAATACTGCCGCAGCTCCCAGTCGGCCTTGATCTTGTCGATGATGGCGCAGACCAGGCGGAAGGTGCGGCTGTCCCTGGTGTAGGAGGCGGGGGTGATGAAGTTCACCCGGCCTTGTTTCAGGAGCTTCCGGGCGGTTTCCTTCTTGCCGGGCCGGGCCGGGTCGAACACGGCGATGGCATTGCCTCCGAACATGTTCACCAGCTTCATGGAAGGCACGTCCGTGTCTCCGTCGCCAAAGTAAATCATGTTGGTGAAGGGGATGCGCTTGTCGTCATCGGCCCAGCTCTCGTTCACCCGCTTGGCGTCGCGGGAAGAGAAGATGCCTTTCTGGATCTTGAACAGGTACTGCGTTTTGGCGGTGAAATCTACCGCGATGCCGGGCCATTCGGCCTCTCCGTCCTGGTCGTAGATGAAGCTGCCGGCAAACACGTGCTTGAATTCCCGGGCGATGGGGGAGCCCTGGATAATCTCTTCCAGGCCGGAGGAGTTGATGTAGTGCTCTATAATGACGCCCTTTTCCCGGCCGTAGGCGTTGATGTTGCGGAACCACTCCCGTACGCCCTCGTACAACTTGATGTCGGCTCCGTAGCGTTTGAAGCCTTCGCGGGTGAGCTTGATGCCGTTTTTACGGGCTTCGTCGTGCATGAGCTTCATGTAGGCCAGGATGTTGGAGGCGTCCTCTCCGATGGCGATGCCGTCGCTCTTGGCCCAGAATTCCTCCGGTGTCTGGCCGATGGCCTGGATGAAACCGAACTCCTGCATATTGCCGGGCGACAGGGTTCCGTCGAAGTCGTAGATAAGGCCTATGATGGGTTTTCTTCTCATAACCACATTCCTTGGTGTCCAAGCGCAAAGATACTGAAAAATGACAAAAAAGGCGGAATATTGAAAAAAAATCCGTAAGTTTGCGTGATTTACGTAACTAAAACCCAATTATGGTAACATCTTTTCCTCACTATCTCAAGAGTCTGCAGGACGCTACCCGCAAATACTGGGACAAACCTGCCCTGAACACCATCGGCGGTGATTCTTTCACCTACGCCCAAATGGCCACCGATATTGCCCGCTTCCACATTATCTTCGAAAAAGCCGGTTTCAAGAAGGGAGACAAGATTGCCCTCTGTGCCAACAACGGCGCCCGCTGGGGCTTTGCCTACCTGGCCGTCAATACATACGAGACTGTTATTGTCCCCATCCTGGCCGACTTCAAGCCGGAAAGCGTGATGGGTCTGGTGAACCACTCGGAGAGTATAGCCCTCTTCACCAACGCGGCTCGCTGGGCCAAGCTGGACCCGGAGAAGATGCCGCAGCTGAAGGTGGTCTTCGATGTGGACAACTGGAACGTGCTCCTGTGCCGGGACCCCAAGATCCAGGACGCCGTGGACCATTGGGACCAGCTGTTCGCCGCCAAGTATCCCAAAGGCTTCGGCCCGGATGACGTGGTGTATCCCACCGACAACCTGGACGACCTGTCCACCATCAACTATACTTCCGGCTCTACCGGAGACCCCAAGGGCGTCATGCTTACGTACCGGAACTTCAGTGCCAATGTAGACTACAGCCAGCGCAACGTGCCCGCCGGGGACAAGATGGTCTCCATGCTGCCCATGGCCCACATGTATGGCCTGGTCATCGAGTTCCTGTACCCGCTGTGCAACGGCACTTCCATCTACTGGATGGCCAAGGCGCCCACGCCGGCGGCCCTCATGAAGGCGTTTGCCGATGTGAAACCTTACCTGCTGGTAACGGTTCCGCTGGTGATGGAGAAAATCTACAAGAGCAAGGTGAAGCCCACCCTGGACAAGCCCCTTATCAAGTTCCTTACCAAGGTTCCCGGCCTTAACAATATCGTTTACAATAAGGTAAAGGACGGCCTGGTGCAGGCCTTCGGCGGCAATGTGCAGGAGTTCATCATGGGCGGCGCCGCCCTGAATCCGGAGGTGGAGCGCCTGTTCAAGAAAATCAAGTTCCCTTACCTTGTGGGTTACGGCATGACGGAAGCCTGCCCGCTGCTGGCATACGAGCACTGGACCAAGTACGTGGCCGGTAGCTGCGGCAAGGCGGTGGATGTGGCCGAAGTGCGCATCGACTCCGACGATCCCCAGCACGTAGTGGGAGAAATCCAAACCCGTGGCGCCAACATCACCATCGGCTATTACAAGAACGAGGAAGCTACGGCCAACGCCTTCACGGAGGATGGCTGGCTGCGCACCGGAGACCTGGGCGTCATTGACGCCGAGGGCAACATCTTCATCCGCGGCCGTTCCAAGAACATGATCCTGGGACCTTCCGGCCAGAATATCTATCCGGAAGAGCTGGAAGCCGTGGTGAACAACCAGAACTATGTGATGGAGAGCGTGGTGGTAGAGCGTGGCGGCAAGCTCGTCGCCCTGGTGTTCCTGGACGAACAGGCTGTTGCCAAAGCCCTGCTGGACAACGAGGCCAAGTCCAATATACCGGAGAACATCCGCCTGAGCGCCAACCGCCAGCTGCCCGCCTATAGCCAGATTGCCAAGGTGGAACTCATGGACAAGCCGTTCGAGAAAACGCCCAAAATGTCCATCCGCCGCTTCCTGTACAAGTAGGCCTGCCGGAGAGTGCGCAGGCCCTCAGCGGGCGGCCATTTTAAGCAGACGGCACCCGTGGGGCGGGAGGGTGATCAGGCGTGACGGCTCTTCCCGGGAGCTCCAGAGATCCGTGACAACGGCATCGGGTGCTGCCCCCAGTTCCTCCGGGGCTATCTCGGCGTCGGCAGGTTCTTCCCCCAGGTTGAAAACGGCCAGATAGCGTTCTCCGCTGACACCGTTCACGGCCGTTACGGCGACAACCGCTCCCCGGCGGTAAAGTTGCCGCACCTCGCGGCCCTCCCGGTGCATCCGGAGCACCTCGGCGTTGGTAAGGAGGCTCAGCGTGAAGGGATCCATGGACGGAAGGTCTCCTCCGAACATGAGCGGCGAACGGAAGATGGTGAAAAAGCTCATGAGGGTGTACTGCTCGTCGGTGGTAAGGCGCGAAGGCCGGTCGTGGCCCCTTTCCCCCCGGATGCTGATGCGGCCGAGCGGAATCATGTCGCAGTCCGGCCAGGTGCCGTCGCCTATCCAGGGATACCAGTCTTCGGCCACCTGCATCAGATGGGGGATGTCGCTCCACTTGTCCCACACGTCGTCTACCATGCGCCACATGTTGGCGTGGGTGCTCACATGCGCGGCCGCTTCCGGGGGTGTGGCTCCGGGCGAAGTGCTCAGGACGATGGGCCTTCCGCAGGCGTCTATGGCCTTCCGGAGGGCTTCAATCTCTTCTTTGTGGTAGATGGGGGCCGACAGGTCGTCGCACTTGATGAAATCCACGCCCCAGGAGGCGTAAAGCCGGACGATGGAGTTGTAATACTCCTGGGCCCCGGGCTTGGACATGTCTATGGAATAATTGTCCGTGAGCCATTTGCACTGCTCGTCGGGGGAATAAATCCTGTCGGCCGTAATCCCTTTTGCGCCCAGGACCGGCAGTTTCTCCTGTACGGCTTTCACGGGCACCCCGCGCATGATGTGGATGCCGAACTTGAGCCCCAGGCCGTGGATGTAATCTCCAAGGGCCTTGAAACCGGAGGGAAAGCGGTTGGCTGCAGGGAGGTATCGGCCGTACTCGTCCATTACATAGACGGGATTGTCCTGGTTGTAACCTCCGGCCTTGTCGTTTTCCACGAACCAGCGGATGTCCACCACTACATACTCCCAGCCGAAGGCGGCCAGGTTGTCGGCCATGTAGCGGGCATTGGCCATCACTTCGCTCTCCGTGACGGTGGGGCCGTAGCAGTCCCAGCTGTTCCAGCCCATGGGCGGGGTGGGGGACCAGTCCTGGAAACGGGGCTGGTTTTGGCAGGATAGCGGAAACAGGGCCAGCGCGGCCAGCAGGGGGAGGAGGAATCGCTTGTTGTCTTTTGTCATGGTCAGAAATTATTTAATACAGAACGCTTGCAAACTTGCAAAATGACCGGGACGAAGCAATTGGGGATCCCGGTGATATAAGGCGCCAGACAAAGCCCCTCAGACGCCTTGGAAAAGCATGTACTTACAGTGAACAACTATCCTCCGTGCAGACTCCCTTCTGAAGGGAAACCTTTCCGGAATCGGCAAGGATGGCCTTGGCAACCTTTTCGGCAACTACCGTTCCCAGTATTACCTTGCCATCAGTGTCGATGAGATACAATGATGGAATCCATTGAATATGATATGCTGCACCAATGGCGGATTCTTTCATCCCGGCCGGGTCGAACAGCTGTACGCCACCCAAATAGTTCTCTGTCACGTAGGTCTTGAAAGCATCAAAGGTGCGGTCGAATGAAACGGAAACGAACGCCACCTTCGAAGGGTCGGCCGCAGCTTGCATCGCCTTGATTTGGGGGACTTCCGCCCGGCAGTCCGGACACCATGACGCCCAGAACAGCAAGACGAGCTTTCGGCCTCTGAAATCGCTGATCTTTACCGAATTGCCCTCAATGTCACTGAGCGTGAAATCAGGACTAAGTGTTCCTGGAACAAGCATTTTAGTGGCATATTTGAGGTCTGGATCTTCTTCTTCAACGTTTTGGGCATACAAGGATGTGCTTGCTGCAAAAAGAAGGAGGATAGCGGAGAATAGGATCTTTTTCATAACAGAGGTTGTTCTAATTTTCAAAACATACAAATTTAACTAAAATACACGAAAATTATGATGAAAGTGATTGTCCGTGTCAATTTTCCCGATTTTTTCTGCCGGTGCCCGTCACCACCTATGGTCTTAAGAGAAACGAGTATTCTTCCCGCTTCGACAAAGTAGTCACGCTGGAAGATTTGTTTCAGAAGTAAGGAATGAAAAAGCTATTGCTCATGGCATCGCTGCTGCTGCCAATGGTCT